>Ga0181529_10007452_pt1 | contig 10912 bp, 7 predicted proteins | sample PEATcosm2014_Bin_36_FD_119763 | JGI IMG/M metagenome (GOLD analysis project Ga0181529, IMG submission 119763) | Peatland microbial communities from MTU Mesocosm Facility, Houghton, MI, USA - PEATcosm2014_Bin10_30_metaG | ecosystem: Environmental > Terrestrial > Soil > Wetlands > Peat | place... | reverse complement strand
CATGCGCTACCACCCGGATTGGTCGCCCGATGGTAAGAGCATCGCTTTCTCGGACAAGGACGGAAGGCTGCAGGTGCTTACCGTGGCCGACCATAAACTGAAGGAGATCGCCCACGATACCAAGCAGGGCATCTTCGATTACACCTGGTCGCCGCGCGGCAATTTTCTGGCTTTCAGCATGAACGGCGCCAACGGGTTCAGCTCCCTCTATATCGCCAGCCCGGATGGCCAGTTGCACCACATCGGCAGCGAGTACTTCAACTCGCGCGAGCCGGTGTGGGACCCCGACGGCAATTATCTGTACTTCCTCAGCGATCACGAATTCGGCCCCATCGTCTCCGACCGCGAATACGACTACGCCACCTCGCGCGAAACCCTGATCTACGCCTTGGCGCTGCGCAAGAGTGGGTTGAACCCGTTTCCGCCGGAAAGCGACGAGGCCACCGTGACGAAGGCGCCCGACGCGGCGGCCAAGGATGCGAAAAAGGACGACAACGCCGCGGAGCTGACCATCGATTTCGACGGCATCCAGCAGCGCGTGGCGCGCGTTCCCGTGGAAGCCGCTAACTACTCCGGCCTCTACGCCAAGACCGGCCATCTTATCTACACCGTGTCGCCCGTCCCTTACCTCGGGCGCGATGCCGGCACCCAAAACTCCCTGCGCATTTATGCTCTGAAGGACCGCAAGGAGACCACGCTGTTGGAGGGCTTCTCCGGCATGGCGATCTCGCGCGATGGCGGCAAGCTGCTGGTCCGGCAGGGCTCCGGCTACTCTCTCATGGATGCCACTCCCTCCGGCGCCGCCGGGAAAAAAGCCGTCGCCACTACGGGCCTGTTTGTGGACCGCGTGCCCGCCGAGGAATGGAGCCAGATCTTCAACGAAGTCTGGCGCCGGTATCGCGATTTCTTCTACGCGCCCAACATGCACGGCTTCGATTGGGAAGGCCTGCGCAAGCAGTATCAGCCGCTGCTGCAGTATGCCGCCCATCGCACCGACGTGACTTACATCATCAGCGAGATGATCGCCGAATTGACCGTGCAGCACGCCTATATCGACGGTGGCGACTACACCATTCCGCCGCGCCCGCGTGTAGCGCTGCCCGGCGCGCGCTTCGAACTCGACCCGGCGTCCAACCGTTTCCGTATCGCCAAAATCTTCGAGGGCCAGAACGAAGAGGAGGAGTATCGCTCGCCGCTGACGGAGATCGGCGTGGACGTGAAGGTGGGCGACTACGTGCTGGCCATCAACGGCCACGAGCTGACCGGCAAGGACGATCCCTACCGCCTGCTGCGCAATGCCGCCGACAATCCGGTCCACTGGACGGTCAACTCGACGCCCTCCACGGTGGGCGCCCGCACTATCGCTTATCGTCCCGTCACCAACGAAGAGAAGCTGATTTACATGGACTGGGTGTCGGCCAACCGGCGCCGTGTGGACGAATTATCGGGCGGCCGCGTGGGCTATCTCCAGGTTCCCGACATGGGCGCCGATGGGATCCGCGAATTCATCAAGTGGTATTACCCGCAGATTCACAAGGAAGGCCTGATTATCGACGACCGCGCCAATGGCGGCGGCAGCGTGTCGCGCATGCTGATCGAGCGGTTGAGCAAACGCATCCTGGGCGCGCAGTTCGGCCGCACCGACGACGAGCCGATACTCTATCCCGATGCGTTCGCGGGACCGATGGTGACGCTGCTCGACGGCACTTCGGCATCGGACGGCGACATTTTCCCGGCCATGTTCCGCGCCGCCGGCCTGGGCCCGCTGATCGGCAAGCGGAGCTGGGGTGGCGTGGTGGGGATCAACGATCACGGCCAACTGATCGATGGCGGCCACGTGAACGTGCCGGAATTCGGCTTCGTGAACGCCCAGGGCGAGTGGATCATCGAGGGCCACGGCGTGGACCCGGACATCGAAGTGGACAACGACCCGGCCTCCGTCCTCCAGGGCAAAGACCCGCAATTGGAGCGCGCCGTGGCGGAAGTGCTGCGGCGGATCAAGGAGCATCCGCCCAAATGGCCCACGCGCCCGGCGGACCCGGTGAAAGTTAGGTAGCGAGGGGCGGGCGGGCCGGAGGGACTAGAGCCCGGAAAAGAGCTCGGACAGAACGATCTGGGAGCCGAACATCGGCAACGGGACCGCTTCGCCGGCGCCGTACACACACATGCCGCTGGCTTTCCTATGCACCAGCACCGTTCTGGTTTCCGCGTCGACAATCCAGAACTCGACGGCGCCGGCGCCGGCCAGCGTCGTCATAGCCTTGTCGTCGATTTCGGCCTTGGTGTTCGACGGCGACTTCACCTCAATCACCAGCTCGGGTGAGCCCTCCAGCCATTTGTCAGTCGCTTCATAGCGGGCTCCGGACACGCAAGCCACATCCGCGCCCCACACCTCGTTCTCAGCGAACGGGCGGTAAGGGAACTCCGTGTCCACAATGTAGCGTTCCGCTCCCGGCAATGCCTCCAGCATTCTCCGCAATCGACGCTGCAACTCTTTGTGTCGCCGAACGGGGAACGTCACGAATGCCACCTCGCCATGATGCAGCTCGTACCTGCCGCCGGGCGGATCGGGAATCCGCTCGTATTCCTCGACGGTGATTGGCCTCGGTACGCTTTGAGCACCCACGGTTACTCCATTCTACAGCTTGTCGACTGCGGGGTGCTCTGGGTCTGCGGCGCAGACAAAGCCCGTGCGCCGGTGCCGTAGAGCTTAGTTCCCCCCTCCGTCGTTTGCGCGGTCGTTCAGATTCTTCTCGAATAACTCCAGAATTCGCTTGTACTCGTCGGCCCAACTGCTGGGCTGGCGGAAGGCGTGGTCTTCCACGGGGTAGACGGCCAGGCTCCAGTTCTCCTTGCGCAGTTCGATCAGCCTCTGGACCAGCCGCACGGTGTCCTCGAATTCTACGTTGGTGTCCACCATGCCATGGCAGATCAGCAGAGCGCCTTGCAACCCCTGGGCGAAGAAGATTGGCGAGGACTTGCGGTATGCCTCCGGATCGGTCTGCGGCGTGTTCAGAATCTCCGAAGTGTAGCTGTGGTTGTAGAGCGCCCAGTCCGATACCGGCCGCAATGCCGCGCCGGCCGCGAAGACGCCGGGTTCGGTGAACATCGCCATAAGGGTAATGAAGCCGCCATAGCTGCCGCCATACACGCCGATCTTTTTGGCGTCCACGCCGTGCTCAGCCACCAGATATTTGGCGGCGTCCACAATGTCGTCCAGGTCCTTCCCGCCCATGTGTTCATAAATGGCCGTGCGCCAGTTGCGGCCATACCCGGCCGAACCGCGGTAGTCCACATCGATCACCGTGAAGCCGCGCGCCATCAGGATGTGGTGGAACATATATTCGCGGTAGTAGTTGGCGCTCCACCAGTGGTCCACATTCTGCAGATAGCCGGAGCCGTGCACGAAAACCACGCCCGGTCCGCCCTTCGGGAAGTTGGCCGGCTTGAACAAGCGCGCCGGCACCGGAACGCCGTCGCGCGCCGGCACCATCACGATGGGCGCATCGAGCCACGCGAAATCGAAAAAATCGGCCGCGGGAGAAGTAGTGATCTTTGTGGCCGCAGCCTGCGGGCGGTTTTCGCGCACGTACAGTTCGGGCGGCTTGTTGGTGTAGGAGTAGATGTCGGCGATGGAGCGATCGTCGGGCGAGACCACGGCCGCGTGCTTCCCCGGCTCCGCGGTAAGTCGCGTGAGCGGGCCGCCGTCGCCGCTCATCTCGTATAGGAACTGGTCGAAGGGTCCGTCCTTGGAGGCCGTCACATAGAAGTGCGCCTTGTCCCGCGACTGGCGCACGTTCAGCACCTCCCAATTGCCCGCGGTCAGCGCGCGCGCTTCGCCGCCCTCGAAGGCCACGGCGTACAGATGCGCGTAGCCGGTGCGCTCCGACTGGAAATAGATCTCGCGATCGTTCTTCATCCAGCCGAGCGTGTTGGCGGCCGGTCCGCCGATCCACGCGTCGTCGCGATCGTGCACCAGTTCGCGCGTCTTGCCGGTGGCCGGGTCGAGCGCCAGAATCCAGCGGTCTTTGTTGTCGGCCGCGCGCGCCGCGATCACCGCCTTCGTGCCATCTTCGGACCAAACCGGCATGCCCAGTTGCACGCCGCGATCCTGCGCAGCCGGCGTGGCGGGAGGGGCTCCCCGGCCTGCGTTCGCGCGTGCCGGAGGGGCTGCCTGGGCTGCGTCTCCCCGTGTGGGCGCCCTCCGCTGGCCATGGTCCACCCAGGTGACATCGCCGGTCTGCGCGTTGAGGATCGCGATCCGCGAAGTTGTTTGGCTATCGCCCACGTTGGGACGGCCCGGAATGTCTTCCACGTACGCCGAATCGGTGATGTAATTCGGCACCACCGTGTTCCTGGCGTTGCCCGCTTCCCAGACCATGGCGAACACGTACTTCTCGTCGGGCGACAGCGCGAGTTCCCTCACCGTCTGGCCCGCGGCCGGCGTGAACGGTTTGCGCTGCGCCGGTTCCTGCCGCCGTTTGGCCTCCTGCTGGGCGCGCGCCGCCTCGCGTTCGCGGACCGCCTCCAGCAGTTCCTTCTGTTCGTCCTTGAGATAGTCCTGGTTGGCGCTGCCGGTGGACTCGCCGGCGCCCGCCGCGGCAGGCGGCGTGGCTTCGCGGCCGCCCAGTCCACGGCCGCCCAGTCCCCGTCCACCGCCCCGCCCGCCGGCCGGAGCCGCCTCCGTGACGGCGGCGCCCACCGCGCGGATGTCGGTCAATTGTTCCAGCAGCCCCGAGTCCAACGACATCACGTACAGGTTGCCGCCGCGCGTGAAGGAGATCCGTTTGCCGTCGCCGAGGAAATGCGGATTGGTTTCCGCATCTGTGGTCTTGGTGAGCTGCCGAATCCTGCCGGTTGCGGTATCGAGCACGTACAGGTCGCCGCCGCTCGCGTACACCATCAGACGCCGGTCTTTAGAAAGGTCGCCAGTGGCGGCGGGCAACTGCCGGACCTCCGCGTCGCTGAGTTTGCGCAACCCCGACCCATCCCGGTTGGCCGCATACGTGTCCATGGGCGCATCTTCTTTATCGGCGGCCTGCTTCCACTGGAAGTAGATGTGCGCGCTGTCGTGCGACCACCGCACCTGGGCCGGCTCATAGCCCACCAGCGCCGGGCCGCGCATGATGTTGTCGATGGTGAGGGCGAACTGTCCGGTATTCTGTGCCTGCGCCAGAACGAGCGCCAGGCCGCAAGGGAGAATGAGTCTGCTGGTCAAGACAGCAATGATATCGCAAGGCGGCGCCGGCCAGAGCCGCGCCCAAGGGGCGCCGGGTCCAGCGCGCACCGGGCTCAAAGGAGCACCCAACCCAGCGTGCACCGGGCTCAAAGGAGCACCCAACCCAGCGAGCATCGGGACCAGGAGCACCCAGCCCAGCGTGCACCGGGCTCAAAGGGGCACCCAACCCAGCGAGCACCGGGGACCAGCGTGCACCGCGGACCAGGGGCGCCCAGCCCAGCGTGTACCGGGACCAGGCCACCCCGTCACGCCGGGTTATGATCGGGGAAAGCTATGGGAAAGCGAATCCTACTGACGGCGACCGGATCGCTGGGAGACCTGCATCCGTTTCTTGCGATCGGAATGGGGCTCCACGCGCGCGGTCACGCCGTTACGGTAGCCACCAGTAAGTTCTACCGCACGAAAGTGGAACGGACCGGGTTGGGATTCGCTCCCATGGGGCCGCATTTCGAATCCCTCTCCCCCGAACAGGCCCGCGGCGTGATGAACGCCAGGCGAGGCCCGGAACTCCTGGTCCGCCAGATGCTGTACCCGGCGGTGCCGGCTGTGTACGCGGAGGTCATGGACGCGTTGCGCGGCGCCGACGCCGTGGTCACGCACCCGATAACGTTCGCGTCGCAGATCGCCGCGGAGAAGAGCCGGCTCCCGTGGGTCTCCACGGTGACTGCCCCGCTCTCGTTCTTCTCCCGCTATGATCCTTCGGTGCTAGCGCCCGCGCCGTTTCTCGCAAAACTGCGCGGCCTTGGTCCGGGCGTGAACGGGCTCATTATGAGAATGGGGCGCGCCTGGACCAAGACATGGATGAAGCCCATCGCCGAGTTTCGGGCGTCGCTCGGTATGCCGCCGGGCCAAGATCCGCTCTTCGCAGGACAGCACTCGCCCGAACGCGTGCTGGCAATGTTTTCGCGCGTTCTGGCGGAGCCTCAGCCGGACTGGCCGCGGCAGGCGCAGGCGATTGGATTTCCGTTTTACGACCAGGCGGAGCACGGGCAGGGACTCGATCCGGAGCTGGAGCGGTTTCTGGATGCCGGTCCGCCGCCGGTGGTTTTCACGCTGGGATCGTCGGCTGTCCTCGACGCCGGGACGTTTTACCAGGAGAGCCTGGCCGCGGCGAAACGGTTGGGCTGCCGCGCGGTGCTGTTGGCGGGAGCCAATGCCGTCGCCGGTCCGTTGCCGGCAGGCACGGCCGTTTTCGCCTACGCGCCGTACTCGCAGATCCTGCCCCGCGCCGCGGCCGTGGTTCATCAGGGTGGCATCGGAACGTGCGGCCAGGCGCTGGCCGCGGGCCGCCCGATGCTGGTGATGCCCTACGCATTCGACCAGCCCGACAATGCGGCGCGCCTTGAGCGCCTGGGCGTGGCGCGCGTAATTCGACGGAAAGACTACACCGCCCAACGCGCGGCGGCCGAGTTGGACTGCCTGCGCTCGGACGCGCGTTACGCGCAGTGCGCGGCGGAAGCGGGATGCAGAGTCCGCGAGGAAGACGCGGTCCGGGCCGCGTGCGATGCGGTGGAGGAGTGCATGGGAAGCGGGTCCACGCCCGCCCGCGCCAGCGTCTGAGCCGGCCAGGTCGCCGTCCCGGCCGCACGCGATGCTGCCGGGGGTGCACGGGGCCGGGTCTTCGACGCCGTCCCGGCCGCACGCGATGCTGCGGTCCACGCCCGCCTGCGCCAGGGTCTGAGCCGTCCCGGCCGCCGCACGCGGTGCTGCCGGGAGGGCATGGGGGCGGGTCTTCGACGCTGTCCCAGCCGCACGCGATGCCGCGGCCCGCACACGCCCGCGCTATGGTCTAAGCTGAAAAGTTATGAACAAATGGATTGTCGTTCTCTTGTCCGGCTTGGCGCTTGCCACGGCGCAGCCTAACCCGGACGCTGCCAGGAAGGAAGTGCTGGCGGCATCGGACGCCTTGAACCAGGCCTTGATCAAAAAGGACGCCGCCGCGCTGCAGAAGCTCCTGCACGACGACCTTACTTACAGCCACTCCGCCGGGATGCAACAGACCAAGGCCGAGGTCATACAGGCTGCCATGGGCAACACGACCACCGAGGCCATCGACTTCAGCGACACCACGGTTCGCGTCTACGGCAACACCGCGCTAGTCAAAGCGCATGTCGAGCTGCGCAACAGTAACGGCGGCAAAGCCACCACCAATCATCTGAATATTCTGTTTGTCTGGGTCAAAGGGCCGGGCGGCTGGCAACTGGTCGCGCGCCAAGCCTCGCAACAGCCTCTTCCGGCTGCGCAGTGAGGGGGCCGCGCGTGTGCCGTCACGCGCTCCGGGTCTCGGTCCGCCCGACCAGCGGACCCAGGAACATCCACAGAATCGTGGCGCATATGAGCGGCAGCAGGCCGAATCCGAAAAACACAGGCGTGTAGGAGAAATGGTCCACCGCCCATCCGGTGACCAGCGTGGTCAGCATGCCGCCCAAACCCGAGCCCATGCTCGCCAGTCCCCAGATCGACGCCACGGCATTCGGCGGAAACACGTCCGCCGGCATCGACAGCATGTTGGCTAGCGCGCCCGTGTAGCCCAGCATGGCCACCGACACCAGCGCGATGGAGACCCGCGCATCGCCCACCAGCACCGCCGGAATGGTTGCCGCCATCAGCACGGCGAAAAACGTCACGCCCGATTTGCGCGCCGCCGTCACCGTCCAGCCCCGCTCCAGCAGGTAGCCCGAAAGCCAGCCGCCGGCATAGTTCCCCACGCCCGCCACCAGGAAGGGAATCCACGAGTACTTTCCGATGGCCGCGATATCGAAATTGCGCGCGTGCTTCAGATACTCCGGAAACCAGAAGGTGTAGAAATACCACACCGGGTCGATGAAGACCTTGGAGATAGTCAGGCTCACGACGAAGCGCGAGCGCAGCAGTTGCCGCACCGGCACGGGCGGCGCGGCCTCTTCCGCGCGAACGCCCTCCGGCGTGTGGTAGACGGGCCACCAGACCAGCAGCCACAGGAATCCGAGAGCTCCGACCGCGACGAACGCCGCGGGCCATCCGAACGTCAGCAAGATGTACGCCACCACCGGCGGCGCCAGAATGGCGCCCACCGCCGACCCGCTGTTGAAGATGCCCGAGGCCAGCGCGCGCTCGCGCTCCGGGAACCACTCCGCCACCACCTTCACGCCGCCCGGCCAGTTGCCGGCCTCTCCCATTCCGAGCAGGAAGCGTGCCGCGCCCAGGCTCACCGCTCCGCGCGCAAATGCGTGCAGCACGGCCGCCGCCGACCACCACGCCATAGTCAGCGCATACCCGAGACGCGTGCCCAGCCGGTCGATCACCGGCCCGGAAATCCCGTTCATGATGGTATACGCCAGCATGAACGCGAACACCACGCGCGAGTATTCCGTGTTGCTCATGTGGAACCGGTCGCGCAGTACCGGCGCCGCTACGGATAACGTCTGCCGGTCCATGTAGTTGATTACGGTGGCCCAAAAAGCGAAGCCGATCATCAGCCAGCGGCGGGAAGATGTCATGAAACTCATCCGCCAGACTAGCAGACGCGCGGCCTGTGCCGGGGGCGGGTTCGCGCGCGGGGCCGAGATCTCGTCGACGCCGCGGCCGGGACGCCTCCGAACGGCGTGCGGCAGTGTTATGGGGCCGATCCGAAGCGCATCGTCAGGCGGATGGAATGTTCGCCGGGGGCAGGGACGCGGCCTACGCTTCGCGGGGCCGGAAGGAAAGCCAGCCAGAGCCCCGCGGCCCGCGAGTCAGCAGCAGACCGCTCAGGGCTCAAAGAACAGACAACTACTATTGGCCTAGCTTGGCGCTTCGCCTGCGGACTGCCAGCATCAGGCTGCCCAAGCCGAGCGCTAACGCCGCGAGATAGCCGGGCTCGGGAGTCGCGCTGGTGTAAGAGAGACTGACGTCATCGAAGTCCGACTGTGCCCCGCCGGCCCCGGTGCCGTTCAGTTCGATCGCGATCGAATCGCCCGCTTGGGTCGAGAGGCCGGTGAAGGTAGCTGTCCACTTGCTCCAACTGCCCGGACTCGCTACGGCGCCGGTGGCAAAGTACTGCGTAGTCCCGTTTACCAGCAGGTCCGCGGTTGCGCCGCCGTCACTGATGGAGTCTGCCCGGGTGCCTTGATAAACGGTCAGAGTGTAGACATCGCCAGGCGTCACCGTAGCGCCGACGGTCTGGGAGATGCTACCGCCATTCGTGAACCCGACGATTGTGCCGTCCGGAATGTAAGTGAAATAGCAACTGAAAGGCTGAAATTGGCCTGAGGCTCCGGAGCTCGTCCAGCCGGGAATCGCAGCAAGGCTGTACGTGCTGCCGCAATAGCCACCGTCTGTAAGACCTCCAACCGGCAACGTTTCGAAGGAGGGGTTACTTATAGGAACACTCGTATCAGCTCTAGCAGTACCAAGCGAAAAGGAAGCGGCGGCAAGCGAAAAGCCAATCAGGAGATGGCTGCGTATCTTCATTTATTACAACTCCTTGACTTAGGATACCCGGGATTTTCTGAGTTTATATCGAGTGGAAGTCCGGATCAATGGGTACGTACCGAATGAGAGTCCTGGTACCTTTAGCAATGTATCGGAACGTACAAATCGGCGCCGGATTCAAGGGGCCCGGCACCGTGGCTTACAGCCCCGGCAGGGGTGTGCGCTCGTGGCCCTGGAAGATCTCGTCGAAGAAGGCCAGGATTTCGCCGTGCAGGGCGCCGTTGTCGGCCAGGATGTTGTCGGAGGCCGTCAGGCTGAGAGGCGCACCGGTCATGTCCGAAACGCGGCCGCCGGCTTCCTGCACCAGCAGCGCGCCCGCAGCCATATCCCAGGGTTTCAATCCGAATTCCCAGTAAAAGTCCAGCCGGCCGGAAGCCACGTAGGAAAGGTCCAGCGCCGCCGAACCGGTGCGGCGCACGCCGTGCGAGGCCATCGCCAACTGGTAATAAAAATGGATGTTCACGTTGTGATGGCGCTTGCGGCTGGGGAAGCCGGTGGATGCCAGGCTGTCGGCCACTTTCCCGATACTCGACGCGCGCACCCGGTGGTTGTTCAGAAAGGCGCCGGAGCCGCGCTCGGCGGTGAACAGTTCCCGGCGCATCGGGTCGTAAACCACTCCCGCGATGGTTTCACCCGCCCGCTCCAGCCCCATGGTGACGCAAAACATGGGGAAGCTGTGGGCAAAGTTGGTAGTGCCGTCCAGAGGATCCACAAACCAGCGGTATTCGGAGGAACTTTCGTGCCCGCCACCCTCCTCGGCCACGATGGTGTGCGATGGGAAATACGTCCGCAGGCGCTCCACAATCAGCTTTTCGGAGGCGCGGTCGGCTTCCGTGACCAGGTCGAATTCGCCCTTGGTCTCGAACGCCACGCGGCGCTCGAAGTAGGTGGCAGTCAGAGCACCGGCTTCGCGCGCGATTTCGACGGCTGTCTCCAGGAACTGCATAGCGCCCCCGCCGCGGTCAGCTTTCTTCCTGAATATACTTGATGTCGTGTTTGAAGATAAAGAGGTTCGGCTCGCCGCGCCGGGTCAGGCGAATAAACGACTGATCGTAGTATTCGATGATGCCCAGCACCTCCTCGCCGTCCTCCATTTTCACGCGGATCGGCGTGGCATTCTCGATGAGCCGCTTGAGATACTTGGCTTCCTCAAACGTTTGTTCCGGCGCGCGCGCGCTCTTGGCACCCTGCTGTGGTGTGATCACTTCTTCTTTCTTCCGT
>Ga0181529_10007447_pt1 | contig 10914 bp, 9 predicted proteins | sample PEATcosm2014_Bin_36_FD_119763 | JGI IMG/M metagenome (GOLD analysis project Ga0181529, IMG submission 119763) | Peatland microbial communities from MTU Mesocosm Facility, Houghton, MI, USA - PEATcosm2014_Bin10_30_metaG | ecosystem: Environmental > Terrestrial > Soil > Wetlands > Peat | place... | reverse complement strand
TACGGCGGTCGCAGCCATCAGGGTATCCACGACGGGTCTCGGACGCTCGGCGGACCATTCGCCCCACAGCCGTGCAGTGGCAGCGTCGATTCCGAGAATGCGTTCGGCAAAACTGTATTCGAGGCCATCGACCCACGCGCCCAGGTTCTTCGCCGCGCCGGAATCACTGCGGCCCTTCACCGCGACTCCCTTTCGCAATTCGCCCAGCGTGAGGACGCTGATATAAAGCATGGACGTCTCGGCTTTCTCGAGGAAGGACATCAGGCCGGCGTCCGCCTTTCTCTTGCGTGTCTCGCTCAGGACGTTGGTGTCGAGCAGGTACTCGTTCCGCCCGTTCACAAATCGATCTCCCGGCCTGTATCGCGATCACGCGCGATTTCAAAGCGATCTACTTTCTGTCCGCCGAGTAGATACTCCTTCAGGCTCGGCTTGTGGGCGGTGAGGGCGCGGTAATCCGCGATCGACAGGATGACTGCCCGTTCCGCGCCGTGCCTTGTTATGATCTGCGGGCCCTTCTGGCTGGCCTCCTCGATCACCTCGCTCAGACGCGTCTTCGCTTCCTGTACCTGCCAAACCGCCATGAGAATCCCCTAAGTCCATTTCAACCATAATTCTAGTCGTAATGGTCGTAAAATGCAATTCTTGATCTTCCATGGTTTTTGTCACAGGACGTTCATATATCGGGTGTGATAGCATCCGGATTCTTAAAGCGAGACGCCCGCGGACTCCCTCTGATTTTGTTCCCCGGACGCCTGCCGGAGACTCTCCTGATGGACGAGGAAGACGGCAGACCGGGCCCTCGAGCCCGCCAATTCGGACCCTTTGACGTCCCGAAGGACGTGCTCGTGAGGTCCCTGTGCCGCTCGCGCTTGAATCCTGAACAAGCCTCGCCCTTCAATCGAATCGCAATCGCCAACATTCGTTCGCGCCAATCGGTTACTGCAATTCAACCCACATCAAATTCCGCGCCTTTTCTGTGGCGCGGACCTGCCGAAGGCGTCCGCCCTGCCGCAGGTGGAGGAGAATCTCAATGAAAACGTACCAGGGAAGTGAGATCCGCAACGTAGCTGTAGTGGGGCATGCGCACAGCGGCAAAACCACCTTGATTGCCGCTCTGCTGCATGCCGCGAAAACAACGCCAACCCAGGGCCGCGTGGAAGACGGCTCGGCGGTGACCGCCTACGACGAAGAAGAAGTAGCCCGCAGAATCACCATGCAAAATGCCGTGGCCTTTGCCGAGTGGCAGGGCACGAAGATCAATTTTGTCGATACGCCGGGGTTTCACATGTTCAACCACGAGGCACGCGCGGCCCTGCTGCCCGTGGAGGCGGCGGCCGTGGTGGTGAATGCCCAGAACGGCGTGGAAGCCGTGACCGAGCGGGTATGGAAGTTTGCCGAGGAAGCGAATGTTCCCCGCTTCGTGGTGGTAAACCAGATGGACCATCCCAAGGCGGGCGGCGCGAACGGGTTGAGCGCTTTGATTGACGACTTGCACGAGCGCTGGGGCCGGCTGTGCGTGCCGGTGCAGCTACCGATCAGCGGACCCGATGGCTTTCATGGCGTTGTCGATCTGGTAACGATGGAGGCCTTCTACTACACTCCCGGTGGCGATGGCCGCGGCAAGATCGGAGAGGTTCCTGCCTCCCTGACGGGCGCGGCCAAAGCTGCGCATGAGGCGCTGGTCGAGCTGGTGGCCGAGGGCAAAGACGAGCTAATGGAGGAGTACTTTGCCGAGGGCACGATTCCTGAGCAGCATCTGATTACAGCGTTGCATGAAGCTATTCGCGAGGATCGCATCTTTCCGGTGTTGTTTGTGAGCGGCCAGGCGAATATGGGTGCGGACCATCTGCTCGACTTCATCAAGGTGTATGCGCCTGCGCCGACCGAGCGCTTGCCGATTCCGGTGAAGGCGGCGGCCCTGCAGGCTGTGGCTGCGAATGGAGGCGGAGGCGAGGGCGCGGGCGGTTCCGTTGCACTGGCGCGCAGAGTGGATGATCGCGAGCCTATCGCTCTGTTGGTGTTCAAGACCATGTCCGATCCGTTTTCCGGGCGCATCTCGTTTTTCAAAGTCGTCAGCGGGGTGGTGAGAAACGACGCCACATTGGAGAACTACACGCGGCGCGGTCAGGAACGTTTCTCGCATTTGAGTGTCATGCAGGGACGCAAGGCTGTGGAAGTGGTTGAGCTGCATGCCGGCGATCTAGGCGCGGTGGCGAAGCTGCGCGAAACCTTTACCGGAGACACGCTCGGCCAAAAAGGCGCAGAGATTCAGGTCGAACTGGCTGCTCTGCCCGAGGCCGCGATGACCTATGCCATCGAGCCGAAGAGTCGCGCGGACGAAGACAAGCTTGCGCCCGCGATTCACAAGCTGATGGAAGAGGATCTGCTGATTCGTTTCTTCCGCGATCCGCAGACCAACGAATTCCTGATCGCCGGGGCCGGGCAGCCGCACATCGAAGCGATTGTGTCGCGTCTGAAGAAGCGGTACCACGCCGAAGTAACGCTGAAGGCGCCGAAAGTGCCGTATCGCGAAAGCATTCGTGGCCGCACCGAAGGCCATGGGCGCCACAAGAAGCAGAGCGGCGGCCACGGCCAGTTCGGCGACTGCAAGATCCGGATGGAGCCGACGCCACGTGGCGCTGGGTTCGAATTTGCGAACGAAGTCTTCGGAGGCGCCATTCCTCGGCAGTTTATTCCGGCGGTCGAAAAGGGCATTGTGGAGTCTGCGGCGCGCGGCTATCTGGCGGGTTATCCGGTCGTGGACTTCAAGGTGACGGTCTTCGATGGCAGTTATCACGATGTTGATTCAAACGAAATGTCCTTCAAGATGGCTGGGCGTCTGGCGTTTCGTAAATGCATGGAAACGGCCAAGCCGTGCCTGCTGGAACCGATCATGAAAGTCGAGATCGAGGCGCCGGATGAATTTGCCGGGACTCTGATGGGCGACCTGAACAGCCGGCGCGGGCGCGTGCAAGGCATGGAGTCGAAGGGCCGCACGACGGTGATCAATGCGGAGGTGCCGATGGCCGAGATGCTGGCTTATGGCACTCTGCTTACGTCGATGACGCAGGGCAAGGGCAGCTACCGGATGGAGATGCACCACTACGACATCGTGCCGCAGCTGGTGGCCGATAAGATTCTGGCGAATGCGAAGAGGCCGGTGGAGGAGGATGAGGAGTGAGCGCGGGACTAGGGATTAGGGAATAGGGATTAAACGGCACGACGACTAAACTGGGCGTTTATCCCTGAAGACCATCTGTTGACGAAGGATTTCGGTGCTTGGAAAGAGCAGAAGTTATTGTGCGTTCGGCTCACAGTGGATTTGGTGACACGTCCGTACAGAAGGCTTGCTATTCTTTGCATCGGTATTCGGCTGCTTGGAGGTGTGGGATGCGGATCTTCATCCTCGCTCTCTTCTTATTTGCCGGGTCAACGGCATTCGGACAATCTGGCCGATTCGGGCCGTTGAGCCTGAATCCTCCTGGTAGCCTGCCGTCCCCGTGGACCGCGCAGGGGAGAGATTTCGGCAAATTGCCGCCGGACTGGCCCACGACGATGAATACGCTCAACCAGACGGTGATCGAACCCCCGCCCCCAACCCGCCGTGTGCCGCTGGGCGACACGCAGATCTACCCAAAGATCATCCTGCATCCATCGCAATCGCGCATCGGTGTGCAGCCTCCCGGCACGCAGATCGCGCAGAACCTCTATCCAGGGCTCACCTTTCAGCAGATCGACGGGCAACAGTCCGCGGAACAGCCGCGCCCATCAAAGCTGAACCAACTGTCGACCACTTGGCCGAATATGAGGATCAAGCCGATCCCGACGGTCTGGCCCAATCTCAAGATGGAGCCTGTTGACGGGTCCGGAGAGGCTTCATCGTTCCCGATCCCAAGCCCTCAGAAATAGCCGTGAGACGCGCGCGACCCATACCGCCTCGCCTTGCGATTTCCCCCGAAACCCGTTGCTCCTGGCCGCTTCGGCACAAAGGCTCTTTGCCCTGTCGCAAAGCTAACGCCATCGGCGGCAGCGTCGCGTCTACTTCCCTATGCTGGAAGCATTTCGCAAAACAGAACGGGTATTCAAAACGCCCTTCTACGGCGCCTTTGCCCTGACACTGCTGCTGGGGGGGTTGCTGCTGGGAGAGCCGCCGGGTTCGTCTCTCGTACAGGCTGATCAGACGGACAAGATGCCGGGTATGTCGGCCACGACCACGGACCCGTCAGGGAACCCCTGCGACAACATGGGCGGCATGCAAGGCATGAGCGTGATGGGCGAGAGCATGGCTGCGATGACGAACCATATGTGCATCACGCCCAAGCGACCGGAACAGCAAGGCGACGAGGAGCGGGCGAAGGCCGTCGTCGACCAGGTGCGAGCCGCAATCGAGAAGTACAAAGACTACAAGAAGGCGATTGCCGACGGATTTACCCAGGCGAACCCGACAGTCGACCAGCCCCAGTTTCACTTCAACAACGATGCCAACGCAAAGCTGGCCGACACGACCTTCGATCCTGCGCGACCCACGTCCCTGCTCTATTACCGCACGCCGACACAGCGGTTCAAATTGGAGGGAGTGATGTTTACGGACCGTCCGAACGCCACGGAAGACGAACTGAACCAGCGCATTCCTCTGAGCGTTGCGCGCTGGCACAAACACACAAACTTTTGCGGCGCCCCGGCAAGCAAAGTAAAAGAGTATTTTGGCGAACACCCGAAGTTTGGCATGTTCGGCTCAATCCATACCAAGGAAGGCTGCGAGGCTGAAGGCGGCACGTTCTTCCCGGCGGTATTCACATGGATGATTCACGTGTTTCCGTACGAGAGCGGCTTCACCGACCAGTTCTCGATGAACGACGACATCCTGCACGTGCATTGACGGGACGTGACAATTTACGGTGCGTATGGATGGGATATTTAAGCCGATTTTGCTGGCAATCGGAACTAAAGTCGCGCTATAGTCTAAAAACCGCAACACGCGGAACCGGAGGAGAACAATGATTCAGCCCGTCGCCGTACGACCTATTCGCTGAACATTGCCTCGGGACTTTTTCCTGTCTTACCCGAGGTCAACTTCAGCCTCGGGGTGAACCTGCACAAACTAACTTGATCGCAGCGTGAGCCCCTTCGCGTGTGCCGTGCCTCTTTGCACGGCATTGTGGAGTTCCCCATGTCTTTGATTGAAAAACACCCCACGGACGAAGACCTGTCCGCGGGGACCCCGACGAATCACCCCACGGACGAAGACCTGTCCGCGGGGACCCCGACGAATCACCCCACGGACGAAGACCTGTCCGCGGGGACCCCGACAACCGCGTCCGCAGAAACGCAGGCGCGCGGATTCTGGGCCTCGGTGCGCGAGGCATTGCGCGGCACGCACCAGGACTACACAATTGGGAGCCTGAACCGCTCCATCTTTCTGCTCGCCATTCCGATGGTGCTGGAGATGGTGCTCGAGTCGTTGTTTGCTGTTGTTGATGTGTTCTGGGTGGGGCGGCTGGGCGCGAATGCCGTGGCTACGGTGGGCATTACCGAATCGATGCTGGCGCTTGTGATGGCGATTGGCTTGGGCGTTGCCATGTCGACCACGGCCATGGTGGCGCGGCGCATTGGCGAGAAGGATCCAGAGGACGCCGCGATTGCCGGAGTGCAGGCCATTGGGCTGGGGCTGACGATCAGTTTGGCGATCGGGATTCCCGCTTGGATTTTTGCGCCACAATTGCTTGGACTGATGGGCGCTTCGCCGGAGATTGTGGCAAGCGGCTCGGGCTACGCGCGCATTGCGCTAGGCGGCTGCGGCGCAATCATCATGCTCTTCCTGAACAACGCAATCTTTCGCGGTGCGGGCGATGCGGCGATTGCGATGCGCCTTTTGTGGGTGTCGAACATCATCAATCTCATCTTGGACCCGTGCCTGATCTTCGGACTGGGGCCGTTTCCGCATATGGGCGTAACGGGCGCGGCTCTGGCCACGTTCACGGGCCGCAGCATCGGTGTGCTCTACCAGTTCTATCGGCTGCTGAAGGGGACCGAGCGCATCCATGTCCTGGTGCGTCACGTGCGGCTGAACGTGCGGGTGATGACGAAACTGCTTCGCGTGTCGCTGACGGGGATGCTGCAATTTGCGATTGCGAACGCGAGCTGGATCGGTCTGGTGCGCATCGTTTCGCTTTTCGGGTCGGCAGCGGTAGCGGGATACACAGTGGCCATCCGCATTGTGGTTTTCTTCATTCTGCCGGCGTGGGGACTGAGCAATGCGGCAGCTACGCTGGTGGGCCAGAACCTGGGCGCAAAACGGCCGGATCGCGCGGCCCTGGCGGTGTGGCGGACGGGCCTCTACAACATGATTTTCCTGGGATCGCTTGGCGTGTTTTTCATTGTGTTTGCGACGCCTGTGGTGCGGCTGTTTGTGAGCGATCCTGCGGTGGTTGCGATTGCTGCCACGGCCTTGCGCACCTTCGCCTGCGGCAACATCGCCTATGCCTACGTGATGGTGACACTGCAGGCGTTCAATGGCGCAGGCGACACGCTGACGCCGACGCTGGTGTACTTCTGCGGGTTCTGGGTGCTGGAGCTGCCGCTGGCGTGGGGTCTGGCGGTTGGGATGCACCTCGGGCCGCGGGGCGCATTCCTTTCGGTGGTTATCGCCGAATGTGCCATCGCCGTAGCAAGCATCGTCCTGTTTCGGCGCGGGCGGTGGGCGCGGCAGAAAATTTAAGTGTGTACTCACCCGACATTTGGCATTCTGTTCTCATGTCGCACTTCTGGGAGAGTCTGCGGAACACAGCACGGTTCGTGTTGCTTGCTGCGGTGACTTTGACTCCTACGGTCGCCGGCGCGCAATCGGATGAAAAAGATCCTGCCGCTGTGCTGGAGCTTGGCGGAGCCACCGCGTGGAGCATCAAAGGTGGGGGATTCAGCGGCGGCCCGAGCGTCGCAATCGAGGTGACGCCGATTGAGAACTGGCTGGAACTCGAGGGCGGGGTTACGCCTCTTTTCGGTTCCAAATCGACGGAATGGGACACGGACTTGCTGTTCAAGAAGCCATGGACTCTTTCCCGCAAGGCTGAGTTCATGGCCGGAATCGGACCGGAATGGGTTCATACTCGGGAGGCGGGCGTATCGAGCAATTCGATCGCAGGCGAGGCGGTGCTGGATTTCATGCTCTGGCCGGCGAAGAAACATAAGTTCGGTTGGTATTTCGAACCCGCGTATGACTACGACTTTGGACGGGGTCATGAGCAGTCGCTGGGGGTGAGCGGCGGTCTATTGATCGCGATCCCTTGAAGACGCACCGTCGCACCCTGGGGTTCATCGAGCTTTTTTCCCCGATCTCGGCCGATTTTTGACTGTGACCGGGAATCCTTGCGTCCCCCGGCTCATCTGAGAAAATAATGGCAGTGAGAAGAAGAGTCCATTTTGGCTTCCGGCGAGCGGGAGCAAAGATTTTGTGTGCGGCGCTGGTGCTGAGCGGCGGTGGCTCGGTGGCCGTCGGGCAGGATGCCAATCCGAGCTCAGCGGCAAATCCTTTCTACGGTAGCGCGACCCTGCATCCTGCTACAGATGAGACGCTGCAGCTTTCGCTGGACGAGGCGGTGCGGCGGGGGTTCGAGAATAATCTCGGGCTGAGAGAAGCAGAGAGCGGCGAGACCTTGGTGAAGGGCGAGAAGAACGAGGCGCTGCAGGAGTTCCTGCCGACGATTTCGGTGAGCGGTGGGACGGGCGTATTTCAGCACGACCTTGCGGCGCAGGGCTTTGGGCCGGGCACGGTCGGCAAATTCGCGTCGATACTGGGATTGAAAGCCGCAGGATTCAATCCGATTACGAAGGACGATCTGACCCAGGGACAAATCAACTACACCCAGACCCTTTTCTCAGGCCCGGTGATTGCGGGATGGCGCGCAGCGGGGGCAGCCGAGCGAGCCGCGCACTTTGCCAAGATGTCGGCGCGCGGCGAAGTGGTGCAGCAGGTGGCGGGGGCGTATCTGCATGCCATCGCCGCGGCCAGCGAGGTGGATCAGGCCAACGCCCTGGAGCAGGCTGACCGCGTGCTGTTTCACCAGGCACACGCCGCACACGAGGCGGGCACGGCGGCGAATCTGGATGAACTGCGGGCCCGCGTGCAGTTGCAGGCGCAGCAGCAGGCTGTGATTGCGGCGCAGAATGCGCTCGATAAGGACCTCATTCTGTTGAAGCGCGAAATTGGGGTCGATCCGGGGCAGAAGATCGTGCTGACAGATGCCGCGCCCTACAGCGATCTGGCTGCGCAGACGCCGGAGGAAGTGCGCGCTGTGGCCTACAAGAATCGGCAGGACTATCAAAACCTGCAGAACCAGCTTGTCGAAGTGAAGGCGATTCACGCGGTGTATCGGTACCAGCGTCTGCCTACGTTGACGTTCAACGGATACTGGGGCGTGGACAAGGTCAACGGCACGCCGTCGCATGGCACCTTTGCGGCGATTGGCTCGTTGAATCTACCTCTATTCCGCGAAGCGAAGCTGCGCGGCGATGAGGAGACGGCGGCGGCGCAATTGTCCTCAGTGAACGCGCAACTCGAAGACCTGCGCGGGCACATTGATCAGCAGGTGCGGTCCGCGCTGCTGGATGTGGACGCGTCCGGCAAGCTGGTTGAAGTGGCGCGGTCGAATGTGGAACTGGCCACACGGGCGTTGAGCGATGAGACGGATCGCGTGAATGCGGGTGTCGATGACAATCTTCCGCTGGTGGATGCACAGGCAACGCTAGCCTCAGCACAAAGCAATCTGATCGAGAGCCTGTATCAGTACAACTTGTCGAAGCTGGCTTTGGCGCGTTCTGCCGGCATTTTGGAGCAGCAATACCGCGTCTATCTTGGGCGCTAGTCTGGGCAAGCCTCAGCTTCAGCAAGCACGATCAGCGCGATGATGACCGAGGTTGCTTGAACCTCTTTCGAAACAAGGTCCGATTGTGCTTACGCAAGCGCGCGGACTTCGTTTTCGTTATCGTCATCAGGCTACCGCATGTCAGACAGCGTAAAGAATCTTCCATTCCCGATCCATCAAGGAGTCTGACAATCCGCACCGAGCGCTCCGCTAAAGGGAAATCACACTTCGGGTTTGTACATTTGGCACGTAAATCCATAACTACCTCTCTGAAGATTTGGCCATATCAGCAGAGATCTCGCCACAGCATTCGAAGTGATTGCCGAACTTTATCAATCGGTGCATCCAATCAGCTACGATTCGAACTGTGAAACCGGCAGCATGGCGAAAAGAAGTTGCGACCGATTTTCGTTCTCGGAACACCCCTCAGGGGCTAAAGCCCGATGTTCTCTCGCGCAATTTGCGGCACGACTGAAGTCGTGCCCTTTCAAAACATCGAGTGTCAAGGATTTTCTGAATGGAGGTTGATACGGACGATGGCAAAGACGCTCAGAATTGAATACAACGTAGTGCAGGATGCGCAGGCGCTGGCTGCCGAGGCCGCGGAACGCTTTACACAGACAGCGGAGAAGGCTGTAGCCGAGCGGGGGCGGGCACGGATCGCCATTAGCGGGGGGTCCACTCCCAAAGTTGCCTTCCAGCTGCTGGCGGACGCGAGCCAGCCGTGGAAACAGCGGATGCCCTGGGACAAACTTGATCTGTTTTGGGTGGACGAACGCTGCGTGCCTCCTGACAACGCCGACAGCAACTACCGCATGACGCGCGAGGCGATGCTGGACCATGTGCCTCTGAAGCCGGAGCAAGTGCACCGCATGGAAGGCGAGCTCGAACCGCAGGTTGCCGCGGCACGTTATGAATCGTTGCTGCGGGACAGCTTTCGGCTGGAGGGTGCGGAGAGCCCGCGCTTCGATCTCGTGCAGCTCGGGATGGGCCCGGATGGACACACGGCTTCGCTGTTCCCTCACACCGAGGCGCTGCACGAGACGGGGCGGCTGGTGACGGCCAACCACGTGGAGACCGTGAAGGACTCGTGGCGCGTCACGCTGACCTGGCCCGTGATCAATAGTGCCAGTTCGGTGTTCTTCCTGATTGGCGGGGCGGACAAGGCCGAACTGGTGCAGCAGGTATTTGCCGGACCGCGCGATCCGGAACGGCTTCCCAGTCAACTGATATGGCCCTCAAGCGGTATACTCACTCTGGTTTTGGATCAGGCCGCTGCTGCGCTTTTGCCCGCAACCGATGGGGAGGGCTGCGGGGTTTTAGAGAGGGAAAGATGATTCTGGCAGGGGATGTGGGGGGTACGAAAGTAAACCTCGCGCTGTACGATTTTACGAACGGAAAACTGACATATACACGGGACGAACGATACGCAGCGAAGGAATTTCACGGCCTGGAAGAGATTGTGAAGCTGTTTTTGGGCGCGGAGAAGGTCACTTCCGCGTGCTTTGGCGTGCCCGGGCCGGTGCGCGATGGCCGGCTGCGCTTGACTAACTTGCCGTGGACGCTGGATAGCCGCGAACTGGCGACCGGTCTCGGCATTCAGCATGTATTTTTGATTAACGACCTCGAAGCGAACGGTTATGGCATTGCGGAGCTGACGGCCGACCAGATTTATACGTTGAGCGAAGGCGATCCGAGCCAGATCGGCAACCGTGCGCTGATTGCGGCGGGAACCGGGCTGGGCGAAGGCCTGCTGGCGTGGAATGGGCGGATGCACGTTCCCTACCCGTCGGAGGGCGGGCACGTGGATTATGCGCCGCGCAATGAAGACGAGATCGACCTGCTGCGGTTTCTGAAGCAGAAATACAACGGGCGCATCAGCTTCGAACGGGTAGTGAGCGGCATGGGAATGACCGGCATCTATGAATTTCTGCGCGAGGTGAAGGGCGTGGAGGAGCCGGTGTGGCTTGCGGAAAAGATCGCAGAGGCACACGATCCCAACTCGGTGATCACAGAGTTTGGGCTGGCGGCGAAGAGCGAGCTTTGCGCGAAG
>Ga0181529_10007445_pt1 | contig 10915 bp, 4 predicted proteins | sample PEATcosm2014_Bin_36_FD_119763 | JGI IMG/M metagenome (GOLD analysis project Ga0181529, IMG submission 119763) | Peatland microbial communities from MTU Mesocosm Facility, Houghton, MI, USA - PEATcosm2014_Bin10_30_metaG | ecosystem: Environmental > Terrestrial > Soil > Wetlands > Peat | place... | reverse complement strand
CCGGCCGTGAGGATCTTGAGCCGGGCGGAGGCCAAAACCTTTTCCAGGGTGTAGCACACGTTTGGTTCATCGTCGATGATCAAGAGGTTTTGCACGATTTCTCCTCCTCGCGATTGCCGGGAAGCCGCACGGTGAATACCGCGCCTCCGGCGGGGCCGTTGGTGGCGGTAATTCGGCCGCCGTGCGCATCGATAATGCTGCGGCAGATGGCCAAACCGAGTCCCATGCCCGTCTCCTTCGTGCTCACGTAGGGTTCGAAGATCTGAGCGACCAGTTCCGCAGGGATCCCCGGTCCGTCGTCGGCGACGGCGATGGTGACCTCATCTTTGTCGGCAGCGGTTGCCGCGCCGGCCGCGGCTACGCGGATCGCGCCGCCGTGGGGCAGGGCGTCGAGGGAATTGAGCACCAGGTTGAGAAACACCTGTCGGAGTTGCTCGTGATCGGCCTCGATCACCAAGGGCTGCGGCGGAAGATCGCCGCGGAGCGACACCCCTTGGCGACTGGCACGAGCGGAAACCAGCTCCAAAGTCTGGTTGATGACCTGGCAAACGTCTGCCCGCCGCTTCTCCAAGCTCGGCGGGCGGGCGAAATCGAGGAAGGTTTGCAGCGATCGATCCAAGCGCGCGGTCTCGTCGGCGACCACCGCCAGATCGCGGCCGCGAAGACCCGCGTCAGGTCCCGCCTCGACCGCGGCTTGCACCAGCAGCTTCAGCGACGTCAAGGGGTTGCGGAGCTCGTGGGCCAGGCCGGCGGCAAGCTGGCCCAGGGCCGACATCTGCTCCCCGCGGAGGACATCGATCTGTGTCCGTTGCAATCGGTCCACGACCGTTCCCACGTGGTCCGCCATGCTTCGCAAGATTTCGTCGAGGTGCGCGATTCCGCTGGCGGGAGCAATATCGACCGGGCCGATGACCTCTTCCAAGCGGCCGCTGGCGGCACGGATCGGCACGTACAGATTCACGATGGAGTGACTGATGCCGCGGGCGATCCCGAAGCCGGCCACCAATCCGGCCGCCGCTCCGCAGGCCCCCAGCAGACACAAGAACACGGCGACTCGATCCGCCATAACTTGATTTCGGCCGCTGCTCTGATGGATCAGCCGCTCCTCCAGCGCAAGCAATTCCCTGGCCGGCGCCAGCAACTTGTTGGCGGCCATGTCGTCGTTCAACCGCGCGACGTCCTGTCGCGTCCTCTCGATCGGCGCGGCGGCCGGAAGTTTCTGCCATTGGGCAACGAAACCCTGATAGCCGGCGCGAATGCGGCGCGATAGCGATTTCTCGTCGTCATCATCCACCAGATTTTCCGTTTCGGCGAGCCAGCGTTCGATATGTCCGCACGCGGCCGGAACGGCCTGCAAATGGGCCCGATCGCCCGTTGCCAGAAACTGGGCCAATTCCATCCGCGTCTCGCCGATCGCAAAGACCAACTGTTCGGCGGCTTGGATCGTTGCCATGTCCAGCGAGACGGTCTGGGCGGTGCTCCGCTGGAAGTGCTGGACGATCCACCCTCCCACGCTGCCCACCGTCAACAGCAGGAGGCTGATGATGATGCTCGGCGCGGCCATGCGTACGGTGAGGCGAATGCTCATGCAGGAAGTTTTACCTTGAATCAGGCCGCATCTCAAGCGGCAGGGTCCAACCAGCGCGCCCCAGCCCACCCTGTGTCCTCGAGGTTCTTAGGGTTCTTGTGCCCTTCAGTGCCCGATTCCGGCGGCATCGGCGGGCGGTTCGCGGCCGCCGTAGAAGCTATAGCACCGGCATGAGGTAGCGGGTGATCAGCAGCGTGGTGAGCATGCCCCCGACCACCACGATGGCCAGCGGTCGCTGGGTCTGGGAGCCGATTTGCTCGACCCAGCGAAAGGCGCCGCTGGCGTCCCAGGCCGGGCGCAAGGCCAGGGCGGCCGGCAAAAGGCCCATGATCGCCGTCAGAATCGTCATCATCACCGGCCGCATCCGCTTTTCGGCCCCCTTCAGGATCGATTCCTCCAAGGGCATTCCCGCCCGCCGAAGCTGGTTGAAATAGGAAATCATCAGCAGGCCGTCCATGATCGCCACGCCGAACAAGGAGACAAAGCCCACGGCGGCCGAAATGCTGAAGTGCGTGCCCGTGAGCCACAAGGCCCAAATTCCCCCCATGGTCAGCGCCAGCACGTTGGACAACACCGCCAGGGAATCCAGCAAGTTGCGGAAGGCCATGTACAGCAGGACGAAAATCAGGCCCAGCGACAGCGGAATCACGAACAGCAAGCGGCCTTCGGCTTGTTCCATCTCCTCGAACTCGCCGCTCCACACGGCGCGGTAGGGAGAGCTGGGCGGAAAGAGCCCGGCCGTGCGGGCCCGGGCCTCGGCCACGGCGCCGGCCAGGTCGCGGTCACGGACGCCGAACTTGACGGCGATCAGGCGGTGTTGCTGCTCGCGGTAAATCGTCGAGGCCCCGGTCCGTACGAAATCCGCCTTGGGATCCGGCTCTCCCTGCTCGTTCAAGGGGGTGACCAGGTCGCCCAGACGCCGCCGCGGCGCCGTGCTGATGTCGTTGAGCGTTCCCCCAAACTGACTCCCCGTCTTCGACGGCATGGCGACGCTCGTGCCCACGGTCGAGACCCCGCTGCTGCCGCCGGTCTGCGGCGTCTGCGGCGTGTTGGGCACATAACCGGCCGTGACCTGGTTGTTGGTGATGTCCACGGGAATGTCGAGGATCGCTTGCAGGCTGCTGCGGAGGGCCTCAGGCCAGCGGAGCGTGATGTCGAAGATCTTCTCGCCTTCGATCATCTGCGTCAGGGCCTTGCCGGCCACCGCCGTTTGAATCACGTTCTGCACGTCGGCCACGCTCACGCCCCAGCGCTTGCACTTCTCGCGATCGATGGGGAATTCCAGGTTCGGCTGCCCCTTGATATGGAAGATCCCCACATCCTGGACACCGGGAACTTGTGCCATGGTCTTCTTCATTGCTTCGGCCAGCCGTTCCAGTTCGTCGAGATCCGGCCCGATGATTTTCACGCTGTTGTCGCCCTTGATGCCGGAGAGCGATTCCATGACGTTGTCGCGGATGTTCTGCGAGAAGTTCCAGTCCACGCCGAGGAGCTTCTGGGAAAGCTCGGCGTTCATGTCGTCGATCAGCTCGGGTTTGCTGCGCGGCCGCTTGGGGCCGAAGAGGGCCGCCAGGCCGCTGCGCGACTTGACCGCCGGCCACTGCTTTTGCGGCGCAAGCGGCACGAAGAACTCCATGTTGTTGAACCCGGAAGTGTCGGTGCCGTCATCGGGCCGGCCGAGTTGCGAGACGACGGCCGCCACCTCGGGATAATGTTGCATGATGGCCCGCGCCTCGCGCACCACCTTGGCCGCCTCCGGCAGGGCGATATTGACGGCCATCTCGCCGCGAATCCACAGATTGCCCTCTTCCAGTTCGGGCATGAATTCCCGCCCCACCCCCGGCATCAAGACGACGGTCAAGGCCACAAGACCGGCGAGAATCGCCATGCTCGTCCAGCGGAAGTCGAGGCACCAGCGGACCTGGCGGAGGTAGCTCGATTTCAGCCAACGGACCAGGAAGTTGTCCGCGGCTGGCTTGAGCCGGCCGAGCAGCAACATGCAGAGCACCGGCGACAGCAGCACCGCCAGCAGCAGTCCGCCGGCCAGCGCGAAGGCATACGTCTCGGCCATCGGCCCGAAAAGCTGTCCTTCCGGACCGCGCATCGTGAATAATGGAAGAAAGGCGCAAACAATGATGGCCGTCGAGAACAGCAGCGGCCGGTCGATCTCGGCGGTCGCGCGGAGGATCCGCTGCTTCAGCGTCAGACCGGCCGCATCCTCGGTGCAAAGGTGCCGGTAGATGTTCTCGACCATGATGACCGAGGAATCGACGATGATGCCGAAGTCCACGGCGCCGATCGAGAGCAGGTTGGCCGAGCGGCCCCGAGCATAGAGCATGGCAAAGGCAAACAACAGCGCCAAGGGAATGTTGATCGCCACGATCAACGCCGTGCGGACGTTGCTCAAGAACATCAGCAGCACGGCCACGACCATCGCGATCCCCGCCAGCAGGTTCTCGCGGACCGTTTCCGTGGTCACGTCGATCAGTTCCGTGCGGTCGTAGTACGGCTCGATCTTGATCCCCGGCAGGAGCTGGCCGGGGTTCTTGTTCAATTCCTCGACCTTCTGCTTGACGTCACGGAGGGCGGGCAGCGACTGCTCGTTCTGCCGCAAAAGCACGATGCTCTGCACCTTGTCGTCCTCGTCGAGCCACTGGAGATTGCCCTGGGCGTCCTTCATTTCGCGGCCGTGCTCGTCGCGGCGAGGGCGGCAGACACCCACCTGCCCCAGCCGGGTCTGGCGCCCGACAACCACGCCCTGGGAACCGATTTCCTCGGGACGGGCCAGGGGGCCGCCTTCGACCACGTCGTCGACCTTGACGGGCTGATTGTTGACGGAAGCGATGACGACCGAGCGGATCTCGCGAAGGCGGCGGTTCTCTTCCCCCCGCAGGAAGTCGGCCGCCGCGCAGAAGCCCTTGGCCTCGAAGAGCCGCTTGGCCTGCATGGGGTCCAGGCCGCCGCCGATCAAGCCGATGCCCCGCACGTTCTCCACGACCGGTCCCTGGAAGAGATAATCGCCGCCCACGTTGGCATTGCAGTTGCCCACCGCGTTTTGCAACTGCTGGAGCGTGATGCCGTAGCGCTTCAGGCGATTCGGGTCGGGATGGATCTCGTAGCGTTTGACCGTCCCGCCAAAGCTGGTGACGTCGGCGATCCGCTCCACGCGCTTGAACTCGCGCTCCAGCGTCCAGTCTTGCAAGGCCTTCAGGTCGTTGAGCGTGTAGACATCGCGCCCCAGCGCGTCCTTGGGCGAGGCCAGCGAGTAGCGATAGATTTCGCCCGTGGGACTCTCCGGCGAGATCTGCGGAGCGACCCCCTGCGGCAAGTTCTGCACGAACTGCAGGCGGTTGATCACCTCTTGCCGGGCCGCCCAATAATCAACGCCGTAGTCGAACTGGTGCCGCACGTCCGAGAGGCCGTAAAGCGATTTGCTCCGCAGCGAAGTCAGGCCCGGCATCCCCGCCAGCGCCGTTTCCAGCGGCACGGTCACCCGGCGCTCGATTTCCTCGGCCGAAGCGCCCGGGTACTGGGCAACGACCTCAATCAGCGGCGGGGCCGGGTCGGGATAGGCCTCGACGTTGATGTGAACGAAGGCATAGCCCCCCGCCGCCGCCAGCGCCACGACCAACAAAAGCACGACCAGCGGCTGGTTCACCGCCCACTGAATCAATCCGCGTACCATCGCCGCTCAGTCCGCCGCCTTGTCGGGTGCCCTCTCCGCCGCCGACAAGTCGTCCAAGGCGGAACGCAACTGGATGGCCCCCCCGGCGACGACCCAATCACCGGGCTGAATGGCCTGCAATCCCCGCGCGGACTGCTCCGCGTCGAGGCGCGAGCGGAGATGGACCTCGCTCTGACTGCGCCAGGCCACGGAGACTTGCCGCAGGGAATAACACGGTTCCCGGGGATTGGGCTGCACGAAGACAATGCTCTGGCGGCCGTCCTCGACCAGCGCCGAAGCCGGCACGACGACCTCGTGGGCCGAAGGCCGCAACTCGACCGTCGCCGTCACGAACTGACCCGCCCGCAACCGCCCGCCCGGATTGTCCACGCGGCCCATCACCATCACCGTATGCTGCGCCGGGTCGCTGATGTAACCGATCTTGTCGATCCGGCCTTCCAGCGGTTTCATGGCCGGGTCGGCGTTGACCCGCACCGTCCATCGCAATTGCTCCGGCGGCAGGTCCAACAGCGCCGCAAGGTTCTCCTCATAGGCGTTGGCCCATACGGTCAGCGAATCGACGTTGGCAATCTTGAACAGGTCGGTCGTCGTATCGATGATGTCGCCCACGGCGACGTTCTTCTCGACCACGACCCCGTCCAACGGCGCACGGACCTCGACGCGGGCCCAGGTCTTCTCCTGCTCCGGATCGCGCCTGCCTTTTCGGGCACGAATCCGATCCGCCTCCTGCTTCACGGAGTCGATCTCGCTTTCCGAAAGTCGCCACACCCGCAACGTCCGTTCGGCGCGGGCCACTGCCGTCAAGTCGGCTTCCACGTTCCGCTCCTGCTGTCGCAGCCGGGCTTCCGATACGGCGCCTTCCCGCGCCGCATCGCTCATCTTGGCCAATTGCTCCTGATCGAAATGGAGTTGCGAGAGGGCATCTGCAAGTTCGCTCTTCTTTTCGCCCAGGTCCTTGCACCACACGACCGCCAGGAGTTGCTCTTCGACGACATGGTCGCCGAACCCGACGGTCGGAAGTGGATCCTTCCCTGCGTGCGGCGCTCCGCCCTTTTCGTATGAAGCGGGGCCCCGGTCCGCCATCTGGCCCAGCGCGATCACTTCGCCCGCAAACCGGCTGTGAACGCGGACCAACTTGTTCGTATCCAGGGCCAGCGAACCTTGAAGATCCAACAAACGAGGTTGCGTGACCGCTTCCGCCGCAACCACTTGCACGCCGAGCGACTTGACCGTCGCCGGCGCCAAGCGCAGGGTCTCCGGCATCCTGGTTACGAGTCGCGCACCCGCGGGTTGCTGCTCCTGAGCAGCGTCATTCTCCGCGGCCGGCATTCCGCCAAGAGTAGGACAGCCAGCGACGGCGCAGTAGATTGCCGGGGCCGCGACGAGAACGGCCATTACCAGCAAGATCTGTCTCACCCTCCGACTCCTGACGACGTTTCCGATCATCTCTCCCTCCTCCGCTGCCCAGTTGCTTCCACGTTGCGAAACGAAATCGCATTTTCAAAGTCTATCTTGCACAATTTGTCAAGCAAATGACGTGCCGGGGCATTACCCAAGGCCCTCGACGCGGTTTGCCACGGCAAATCGCGAGAAAGCATCACGGCATTGCTAGTGGAGGGGGAAAAATCCTGCTCTCGCGTCTTCCGAAGGTCCCTGAGCTGTGCAAATTTTGCGCACGGCGCTCAGTCCTTGAAATGGCTCGCAGGCCGAGCCGTCACGTTCTGGATGGCGCTGCGCTGGAAAGCGTGGTTTGAGTGCCCCTTTTTAGTCCGCTTGCAATGTCATGCGTACTTGTGCAAAATGGTCTTCATGCCCGCTTTGGCGTTGAGTTAACAATCGGGCGAGGGCTGTTGACCCCGGGAGGCGATGCCGTGATGCGGACCGAAGTGTTACCCGTGACGAGGTTGCAGCGCCGAGCCGTGCTGAAAACGTGGTTGATTGGCCTTCTCGCGGGCGGTTGCCTGGCAATTTGCCCCGGTGTCGGACCAGCGCCTGCCCAAGCAGCCAAGACGCATCCTCACTCGCTCTGGGAACCCGTCAACTTCAACGACCCGCCGCGCGAGTATGAGACCGTCCGGGCGGGAGAGTGGACGCTCAAGATCGAGAAGCAGTTGCTCGTTGACGCCCCCGATGTGGCACAACAAGCCAGACAGCGGCTGGAAAAGAAACTCGTTGAGGCCCTCAAAGCGCTGCCCGACTCCTCGCACGCGCGGATGAAGAAGCTGCCCTTCTTTCTGATGTACGGCCCGAAGTCCAAGGGCGGCGGCCACGACAACGGCTTGGAGTACTTTCAGAAGGACGCCCCGAAGTACGACAAGCGACTCGACCCCCTTTGGAGCAGCAGCGTCGCTGTTTACTGTGCCGAGAACTACGTGCAAATCACGGACTTCTGGGCACTCAAGGCGGTCGTCCACGAGTTTGCGCACGCGCAGCAGTTGGAACAGTGGCCGGAGGACCAGCCGGATATTCTTCAAGCCTGGAAGAATGCGATGAAGCTCGGCCTCTACCAAAAAGTGAAGAATGACCGGGGCAAAACCGTGCCCAAGGCCTACGCCGCGGTCAATCAACTGGAGTATTTCGCCGAACTCTCCTGCATGTACTTCGTGGGTTGCGACTACCAGCCATTCAATCGCAAGGAATTGAAAAGCTACGATCCCGTGGGGTACGCCATTATAGAAAAGATGTGTGCCCTCAAGAATTGAAAGGCGATTCTCAGTCGTCCAAGAACAGGCCGCTCCCGATTTGCTGGTAGAGGTTTTGCACGGCGAGTTGGCGGTCGTAATTATCGACGATACCGTCGCCGTTGACGTCCTGGTTGGTCAATGGGCCGCTCTGTCCCAGTGCCGCGGCAATCGCCGCGATGTCGGCCGCGTTGACCACGTGGTCGCCGTTGACGTCGCCCAGCAAGCGATAGAAGTGCCGCACCGTGTCGAAGGTGCCGTTGTTGTTGAGGTCGAAGTCCAACTCGTAGTAGCCGTCGCCCAGGCTGGAGTTGGCATCGCCTCCGATCCCGCCGGCGCCGAAGTCGAAGGCCAGCACCTGGCCGACCGCGGTGACCTTGCCGGTCAACGGCACGTCGATACCCGGGCCGGAACCATCGAGCCCGAAGCGGAGCAGGCGGATGCTGCTGCTGTTCGGATTGGCGTCGTTGATGCCGGCGACCAAGGCACTGAGCCCTGCGGACTCGTTGAACGTGACGTCGATATACCGCACGAACGATCGCTCCACCAGGCCGTTCTCCACGGAGAAACCAGTCGCCGCAAGTTGCGAGGGCGTCGCAAAAGTGGCAGTGACCGCAACCTGGCTGCCCCCGGCCGGGACCGCCTCGACGTCACCCGTGCCATTCACGCCGATACTGTAGAAGCGATAGGTATGACTTGCGCCGTCGGAAATCGCCTGATGGGTAAGCGAACCGGTGTAGACGCCGCCCGTCGGCGTGCCGGCAGCGACCGTCCCGATCGATTGCGCCGCGGCGCCGTCGACACTCACGAAAATCTGGAAGATTGCCAGACCGCTCGCGCCGGCATCGGTGCCTTGGAAGTTCACCTGGAAGGTGGCCGTTGTCGAGTCGACCGAAGTCACCGCGGTGACGGGCGGGACGAGGTCGGGAACGTAGGTCCCGCCTTCGACCGCCAGGGGCTTGGCTTCCACGTTACCGGCCGCGTCATGGGCGATGCTGCAGAAGCCGTAGGCGTGACTGCTCTGGCCGGTGAAGGTAGCGGAGGGGTCCGACGCGGGCAGCGTCTGCCAAAGTGTCCAAGCCCCGCCGTTGTCCGTCTCATAAACGTCATAGCTGACGACACCGGAATCGACGCCTCCGACGACTGGATCGCTGCCGGTGACCGAGACGGTGAACGTCAAGCTGTTTTCGCGCTCCGGCAGTGCATTGACATAGCTCGTCGGCGAAGTCGTATCGATCAGAAGATCGCCGGTCGCATCGTCGCTGCCGACGTTCCCGGCCGGATCGGTGGCGGCCACCTGCACGTCGTAGATGCCCTCGCCCAGCGGCGAAACCAGTTCACTGCCGGGCAGCGTCCACGTGCCGTCGCCATTGTTCGTTGCCGAATACGTTTGGCCGGCGACGGTGACTTGGATTGTCGCCGTAGGATCGTTCACGCTGCCGGTGAGCGTGGGTGTCGTGTTAGAGGTTGACAGCGGATTGACGGAGACGATCGGGGCCACGGTGTCCTTCACGAAAGTCACCGAGACCATCGGCCCCCAGTAGCCCGCGACGTTCTCGCCGTGGACGTAGATGGTGTGGGTCCCCTGGGCCAACCCGTTGAACAGTGCGGTGGTCAGCGTGCCGCTGACGTTCACCGTGGGGCCGGGGAAAGTCCCGCTCAAGGCAATGCCGCTCCCATTGGCGCCGACGGTGTCGACAAAATACTCGGCGGCGGCGATGGCGGCGCCGGCGCCGGCGCCGCTGACCGTGGCGCTGAGCGCGGGCGGCACGTTGGCATCCGCCGGGGTCACGGTAACACTGGTCGTCGAGGGAGGCGCAAACTGCTGAACCGCCAGGACGTATTCGCCCTGGGTGCTGCTCTTGGCGCTGACTTGGATGCGATAGGCGCCCGTAACCGCTGCCGTATAGTTGATGGTTTCGTTGCGGCCGTCGCCGCCCACCGTGCCGCTGGCGACCAGGTTCCCCGACGGGTCGTAGAGCTGGATGTGCGGCGAGAGAGTGTTTTCGAACTCGCCTGAGCCGTCGCTCGGGGTGCTGGTGGTCAGGCTCAGCGAACTGCCCGCCGTGGGCACGTTGATCGAGTACCAATCGCCCGTTGAAGCGGTGGCATAGGTCAGTATCAACGTGTTGAGGCTCGTGGTGCCCGTGTAGGCGAAAATTGTCTGTTGGGACGTGCCGACGATCGGGGTTACGGCGCCCCCCACGGCAACTTGCGAGCCGCGGGCGGCGTTAAGGTAACTGACCCCGGCGGAATTCATATTTACCAGGACGTCCGCGTTGTCGTTTGCCGCGGAAACGGTCGTCGCCGCGAGGCTGGTCCCACTGCCGAGGTCGTTGAAGATGGCGGTCTGCCCGGAACCGCTTGCCTCCAGGGTTGCAATGGGCGTGGATACGTCGAAGGACGTGTACGTTTCCGTGGAAACGGTGCTATCGTAGCCGCTCGACGGGTTGTACAAACTCAGTTGGGCGCTGGCGATGTTTTGGCTTACCGACGCCAGGTTGAAGACGAAGTAATCGCGGATTTCCGCCCCATCCCCGACATCGTAGCCGGCAATGTAATTCGTGTTGCCGGAAGTGTGCGCGCCGGTGCCGTCCCACCATCCGGTGTTGACGGCCGTGAGCGTCGCGGTGCCGCCGCCGACGAAGGAACTGACATAGCCCACGACCCCACTCGTCCCACTGATGCTTTGGGCTGTTGCAAAGCTGCTGTTCGGATGGGTATCGAAGGCCGCGTTGCGGGTGACGACCACGCCATACGTCGCCGCCGCTTCGCCGGTCACCAGGAGATAGTACGTGCCCGCCGCGGGGATGGTGAAGCCGCTGATCACCTGGTCGAGGTTGGTCGACCCCGTCGCGCCGTTGGCCAAGTCAACCCCCGCCGGATTCAACAGGGAAATCGCCGCGCCCGAGCCTGACAGGTTTTTCAAGCCCGCCGTGATGACGTCGCCGGCGCTGAGGT
>Ga0181529_10007443_pt1 | contig 10916 bp, 7 predicted proteins | sample PEATcosm2014_Bin_36_FD_119763 | JGI IMG/M metagenome (GOLD analysis project Ga0181529, IMG submission 119763) | Peatland microbial communities from MTU Mesocosm Facility, Houghton, MI, USA - PEATcosm2014_Bin10_30_metaG | ecosystem: Environmental > Terrestrial > Soil > Wetlands > Peat | place... | reverse complement strand
TGCCCGTCTTGATCTGGTCGTAGGCGTCACGATACGTGGGATTGAGCCCGAGCCCGTATGGATCCGCGCCCAACACCTCGACGTCGTACCCGAACTCGGTCCGGCGGATGATCACGTCCGGACGGATGGATGCTTTCGTATTTGTGGGGCGATAGGCCCAGGGAGGCCGAAACTGACTGGCCGGGTATGGATGGAGCCGATTCTTTATGTAATCCATGGTCTGTTTGGCTTCTTCCACTGAAATGCCCACTGCACGCGCGATCTTGATGAAGCGCGCCGTTGAGACGTGGGAGATGTAATCGAAGTAGTCTCTTATGAAGATCTCGGCGAGATCGTTGAGTCGGGCGCTGACCGGCGACAGCTCCTCCTCCTTGAGATACTTCACCTGCAGCAGCATGCACTCTTTCAAATCCCGAGCGCCGATGCCCGGAGGATCGAATGTCTGGATGATGTCCAGCACCCGCCGGACATCATCCTCACAAATGCCCAGCTCCCGGGCTATGTTGGCGGGCGAATCCGATAGCCAGCCCTTGTCGTCCAGTGTGTTGATAATGTATTCGCCGATCCAGTAGTCCTCGGCGGACACTGCCGTCCTCAGAAGGCCCCGCAGGTGCTCCTGGAGCGTGATCTCGGCTTCCAGATTGCCGACAGGATCGTAGTCCTCGTCGATATCGTACAGGGGAGACGCCGAGTACGAGTCGTACTCAGTCTCGTAATCTCCCGAATCAAGCGATTCGGTGCGCGGATCCGCCTCGACGGCCGCAGCCTTGCGCTGCGAACAGAACGGGCAGGAGGCTGGATCCGGGCAGTCCCCGGAACAGGTCTGATCGTCGAGAGTCTCCAGGGCCGGGTTCTCCAGCAGCTCGTTCTCGACGGACTGCAGGAGCTCCATCGAGGTGAGCTGGAGGATACTGTTGGCCATGATGAGCCTCGGATCCACCCGCTGCGTTATGTACTGCCGCTGATCTTGTTGGATCTGCACCGTTCAAAACCTCCGCCTCGCGTCGGAAAGTTTCGATATGCTTTCCGGCACGAGATGGCCGACGAAGCGTCCAATCCATCAGACCCATACTCTCGCTGCCGTGTCTGATACCTGGTCTGTCACGCTCGCCCCTCATCCCATTTTCGGCGTGTTTTGAATTGCCCTGCAGTGCGATACATCTAGCTTGGGAGGAGAGTGGAATTGCCGGCCGAACGGGGAGCAAGAACCCTACTGCCTCTCAGCAGAGACCGCTGCGGCCTGGGCCATACGCGGCGTGCAGATAAACCCATTATAGTTCGGGGGACTCTCAGTGTCAAGGGAGCGAACGCCTCATCATCCCACTTTCCGCGCACGATCGTCATAAACCAGCAAACATGCGAGGAAAATCCCGGCATCCGTCCGGGGGCTGGCATTGGTCTTGCAAATTCTCTCAACGTCAACTTTCGATTCTACAGCCGAACGAAACATGCCTGCACCCGCATGATTTTCAGGTATTGCTCCCAGGGTGAGATTCGGCAGTGGCAGGATTTGTGCACCCCTCGTCCCACTCGCCGCCGACCGCTCGCCGCTTCCCTCTCTCCGGGTGCCACCCATTTCGGGCGGCGCCCAACGGGCCGGGCCGCGAAGCCGACGGTGCAAACTCCTCCGCTATCCATGCGCGCGCCCGGATACGCGAATCCCCCGGTGGCCGAAGCCGTCCCGAAGGTCCCCAACGCTGTCGCCTGTTCGCCCCTTGAGGGGCAAGCCTCGATAGCGCCGCCATTTATGGCGGCCGGGCACTGCCGGACGGTTCCCGCCCCATCGGGGGTCACACCCCCTTTCCCTCGTACCGGCAGGACATACGTCGCCTCGGCGCGAATGCTGACGACGCGGCCGCACGCCGCACACCAATTTCGTGGAGGCCAATTCGATGGGCAGGATAAAGCAATCGCTCGCATGGGGCTGTTTCTCGCAGAAGAATGCGCCGGAAGTCGTGATTCGCGAGGCGGCGCGCATAGGCTACGCGGGCGTCGAGATGTCTCCGACGGAGCTCTGGCCGGCAATAATCGATGGCGGTCTGAAGATTATCACCCAGGGCGGGCACGCGTCGCTGGGCGATGGCCTGAACAAGGTGTCCAATCACGACCGCATTCAGCGCGAACTCGAGGCGAGCCTGGAGCTCGCCGTTAAGTGGGGGATTCCGCGCCTGATCGTCTTCAGCGGCAACCGCGAAGGCCTGCCGGATGAGAAGGGGATCGAAACTACGGCGGCCGGGCTGAAGCGTGTGGCGAAGGCCGCCGAGCAGGCCGGCGTCACCCTCGTGCTCGAGCTCCTCAACTCGAAGGTGGACCATCCGGACTATCAGTGCGACCACACCGAGTGGGGCGTCAAAGTCGTCAAGGCCGTCGATTCGCCGCGCGTCAAGCTCCTCTACGATATCTACCACATGCAGATAATGGAGGGCGACGTCATCCGGACCATCCGGAACAACATCGACCACATCGGACACTTCCACACGGCCGGCAATCCGGGCCGCAACGAGCTCGACGAGACGCAGGAGCTCTACTATCCGCCCATCATGCGCGCCATCGCCGCCACAAACTTCTCCGGCTACGTCGGCCAGGAGTTCGTTCCGCTCGGCGATCCGGTCGCCGGCCTGGAGGCAGGCTACAAACTCTGCGACGTGTAGGATGCCCGCCCATCGAATGCTGCGAAAATCCCCCGCAGCCTTCCGTCCTGGCGGCACATCCGGTCACTTAGCTGAACCTTGCCTGCGCAGCCCGAGTTATGCCCCGTGCACCGACGTTTCGTCCGTCCCCCAGGGCGGTGCCGGCCGCACGGGCCGCCAGAACCAGTCCCGGAGGGACTTTGCACGCATAGCCGCCGACTTTAGTCGGCCGGCCACCAGGTTTGCACGCATAGCCGCCGACTTTAGTCGGCCGGCCACTCGTATCTGAACTAGGTGGAGGCGTGGCATGGACGTTCGACACGATCTCAAAGAGCAGTATCACGCAGCACTCGCCATGCTCGCCGACTGCGTCGAGAAGTGCCCGGATGACCTCTGGACCTCTGGAACGCCTCCGCGCACCTTCTGGCGGATCGCATTCCACGCGGCTTTCTTCGGGCATCTCTATCTCGGCCAGAACAGCGAAGCCTTCCAACCCTGGACCGCCGGCCCGCCGGAGTTCAGTGCGCTGTGGGAAAGCTCCCTGGCCGTCGAACCCTTCGAGCTGCCGGAGCAGATCAGGCCGCTCTCCCGCCCGGAGGCGCTCGACTACATCGCCTACGTCGACGGACTCGTCGATCCTGCCATCGACGCTCTCGACCTCGACGCGTCGGAGACCGGCTTCGGGTGGTACAAAGGCATGAGCAAGCTGTCCCACGAGATCATGAGCGTGCGGCACGTCCAGGGCCACGTCGGCCAGCTATCCGAACTGCTGATGGCGCGCGGAATCGACACGGACTGGCTAGGCAAGTCCCCCTCCGCGCCGCGCTCATAACATGCAGGTCAAGCTCATACTGCGCCGGTATGACTGGAGGAACTGAGCCGATGGACGATGGTGCGGAATTCGTCACCGGGAGCAAATGGAGCGCCGAGCGGCCGCACGTTCTCGTCGTCGCCTGCTCGGATGGACGTTACCAGCAGAGCCTGGACGAGTTTCTCGACAGCCATCTCGGCATCACATCCTACGACCGGCTCTATGCGCCGGGCGGGCCGGGCGCGATGGCCTCCAGCACGCTCTCCTACTTCCGCGGCGAACAGTTCCGCCAGGACGCCGCCTTCCTCGTCGACGCCCACTCCCTCGAAACCATCATTCTCATCTTTCATGGTCCTGCCCTCGGCGAAGGACCGCACGAGGCGACCTGCGCCGACTATCGCCGCAAGATGCACGGCGCAAGCACCCCGGAAGTGAATCGCCAGCAGGAGGCGGACCTGCAGGAGGCCGTCAAGGCCATAACGAAGGTGAATCCTGCTATCGACATTCACGCCTACCGCGCCGAGGTAAGAGCGGACGCCAGAGTCCAGTTCGTACCGCTCCCGGTAGCTCAAACTGGAATCCGACCGCGCACCTGAACCGCGGCAGCGTGCGAACCCCACGATCGGGAACGAGCTCGCGGTCGCAATGGACAAACTTCTCGCTCTCCTCGGATCGCCCGAAGCCCCGCATGATCCATAATATTTGCGGGCAGCCAGAATAGTCATCTGCCGCCCGGAGGTGCCGCGTGGTCCCAAATCGACGTATTGAGCGCCTGCAGACCCTGGCAGCGCGTCTGTCTGCCGCCATCGCCGTCCTGGCGGCCACAGCGCCGCCGCTGCTCGCGCAGCAATCTCCGCCTCCGCTCAATCCGCGCGAAGACTACACCCGATCCGCCTTCTACATTCCCATGCGCGACGGCGTCAGGCTCTACACAGTCATCTTCGCCCCGAAGGACGCAAGCCGGCGCTATCCCATCCTCATGGAGCGCACGCCCTACGACGTCGGTCCCTACAACGCCGACGCGACGCTCGCCTCCCAGGGCGCGCCCACCGACATGGCGCGCGAAGGATATATCTTCGTCTTTCAGGACGTGCGCGGCCGCTACATGTCCGAAGGGACCTTCGAGGACGTGCGGCCGGAAACCTCGGCGCGCCGCAGCCCGACGGACGTGGACGAAAGCACCGACGCCTACGACACGATCGACTGGCTCGTCAAGTGCGTTCCCAACAACAACGGCAGGGTGGGCGTCTGGGGGATCTCCTATCCCGGCTTCTACGCAGGCGCCGCCGGCATCCACTCGCATCCGGCCCTCAAAGCCATATCGCCGGAGGCGCCCGTGTCGGACTGGTTCCTCGGCGACGACTTCCATCACAACGGCGCCCTCTTCCTCATGGATTTCGCCGGCTTCTACAGCCACTTCGGCGAGCCCAGGCCGGATAACAGGCCGCTCACGCACTATCCGCATACGCTCAGCCTCTCCATCGGCGATGCCTACGCCGGCTATCTCAAGCTCGGCCCGCTGCCGAACCTGAACGCGAAGCACTGGCATGGCCGCGTAAGGTTCTGGGAAGAGGCCTCCGCCCATCCGGACTACGACGCCTGGTGGAAGGCCAGATCCCTGCCGCTGCATCTCAAGGACGTGCGATGCGCCGTTCTCACCGTCGGAGGATGGTACGACGCAGAGGACTTCTTCGGCCCGTTCGCAGACGCCGCCGCCATCCTGCGCTCCAATCCCGAAACCACGAACTGCCTGGTCATCGGCCCCTGGCCGCACGGCGGCTGGTCGTACGGCGACTTCGACAGGTTCGGCGACGAGACCTTCGGCCAGCGCACCGGAACATGGTATCGCGACAATATCTTCAAGCCCTTCTTCGACTACTTCCTGAAGGGGCAGGGGAGCTGGAAGACGCCCCGCGCCACGGTCTTCGCCACAGGCGCCAACCTCTGGTGGCAGTTCCCAACCTGGCCGCCGCCAAACATCCAGCCGGTCGCCTTCTCGCTCTCGTCCGGCCGCAAACTCAAGAAACTCGCGCCCGGCCCCGCCGCCGAGTCCGGATACGAGAAGTACGCGAGCGATCCTGCCAAACCCGTCCCGTTCGAATCCCTCGAGCATCCGGGACGCGGCCACGCCTACATGAACGCAGACCAGCGGTTCGCCGCCCGACGCCCGGACGTGCTCACCTGGCAGACACCGCCGCTCGACCGCGACCTGGCCATCGCCGGCCCCGTGCGCATAGCCCTCGACGTCTCGACGACCGGCTCCGACGCGGACTACGTCGTCAAACTCATCGACGTTCTCCCTCCTGATGCTGCGCCCTCTGCCGCCGATCCGGCATCCACCGGCTACGAACGGCTCGTGAGCGCGGACGTGATGCGCGCCCGGTACCGCTCCGGCTTCGATCGGCCTGCGCCGCTCGTGCCGAACCGCAAGCAGCGGGTCGGCTTCAGCCTGCGCAACACGTGCCACGTCTTTCTAAAAGGACACAGGGTCATGGTCCAGGTGCAAAGCTCCTGGTTTCCGCTCGTGGACCGGAACCCGCAGACCTTCGTGAACATCTATCAAGCGCAGCAGCGCGATTTCCGCGCGGCCGAAGAAAGGATCTACCACTCATCGCAGATCGTATTCCCCGTTCTGACAACACCTCCGGCCCCGGTGCCGGTGGAAACACGCTATCTCAAGGCCCCGTCTGCGCCATAATAATGCACAAGGTCGCCCCGACAAGAACGTAAATGTGTAATCCAGGCGCCCCGCACGCGCCCGGGCGCCCGTTGTGCCGACCTGTTCTTCCCGGTAATGGAATGCGACCCATTCTTAGGGCGACAAACGGGCCGCGAAGCCGACGGCCAAAACGCCGCAATCCGGGCATGCGGCTGATGGAGATTGAGTATTGACCCTCGCGTTTCAGCGTGGCGGCCGCGCAATTGGTCCAGAACGCGCCAGGGGGCCTCGGCCCCCTTGCCGTCCGCAGTCAGGTCCTTTAGGGCCTGATTGCTACGGCCGGGATTTCCTCGGCCCGGGGGTGGGGGCGCCCGAAAACAACGGAACTACTAACCGCCGTGAACGGTATTATCATATAACGTGAGTGTACTACGCGCAAGTCCGCGGACTTGAGGTTAGCGCAGCGAGGACGGTGAGCATGGGCAAACGAGATATCGGCGGACTCGAAGTGTTCCGCCAGATCGAGATCCAGGTTCAACGGCTGAGCGCAGACTCGGCTCAATCGGCCCTCTTTCACCCCAGAGCCGACGTCTTCGAAACACTCGATCAGGTCGTCGTCAAGATGGAGCTTGCAGGAGTCCGCAGCGACCAGATCCGGATCGCGTTCTCAGAGGATGAGAACTGCGTAACCGTAGCCGGACGTCGGGAGGAGCCCAGGCAGGAGCTCAGTCTGCGGACGCAGTGTTATCAACTCGAGATCTACTACGGGCCGTTCGAGCGCACTGTGCCGATCCCCGCGTCGGTAAATATTATCCGGGAATCGATCACGGCCACATACAGCGACGGATTGTTGTTCGTATCGCTACGTAAACAAGTCTGAGGCCCGTAGATCCATTTCTCCGCAGCCGCCGCAAGAACATGGGCCGGCGAAAGTCTGCGGGATTGAGCGTGTAGCGCCTGTGTGCAGTGCCGGCAGGCGAGCTGGGAGCGGCCAGGGTGCCCTCCCGACATTCGCGACCGGTAAGGAGCGAGAGACGGCGTCATGAATAAGAAGAAGCTTTCGGACATAATGGAGCAGACCGACAAGCCCGCCTCCGAAGCGACTGAAACGGAGGAGGCCGCGGACGGCCGCGTGCGCATACCCGAGGAACTCAATCTCCTCCCGCTGCGCGAGGTCGTTATGTTCCCGGTGCTCGTCACCCCGCTCGGCGTTGGCCGCGAGGGGTCGATCAAGCTCGTCAACGACTCCGTGGTCGGAGGCGATCGGCTCATCGCCGTCGCCTGCATGAAAGATCCCTCCATCGAGAATCCCACCCTGGACGACGTGTACCGAATCGGGACGGTCGTCGCGATCCGCACGATGGCGCAGGTGCCCGAAGGCGTCCGCCTCATCGTACAGGGCATCCAGCGCGTCGAGATCCTCGAGGCGATCCAGACCACGCCGTACCTCCGCGTGCGCGTTCGGCCGATCCCGGACTCGGTCGTCACCGACGCCGACCGGATGGACGTGGAGGCGCTCAAGCGCAACATCGGAAGCATGTTCTCGCGGATCGTGCAGCTCTCCGCGGATCTCCCCGACGAGATGCAGGCCCTGCCGAACAACGTCCAGGATCCCGCCGTCCTCACCGATCTCATCGCGCAGCAGATGCCCAGACTCAGCTTCAAGGAGCGCCAGGAGATCCTCGAGGCCCTCGATCTCGTGCCCCGCATGCGCCGTCTCATGGAGCTGCTCTCGCGCGAGGTGCAGGTGCTGGAGCTCGGCAGCCGGCTGCAGAGCGAAGTGGCCCAGGAAATGGGCAAAACTCAGCGCGAGTACTACCTGCGCGAGCAGATCCGGCAGATCCAGAAGGAGCTGGGCGAAGGCGACGATCGCGCACAGGAGGTCGACGAGCTCCGCAGCAAGATCGAGAGCGCCGGCATGCCGGAGGAGGCGCGCAAGGAGGCCGACCGCGAACTCGACCGCCTCAGCCGGATGAATCCCGCCGTGCCGGAGTACAACGTCGCCCGGACCTATATCGACTGGCTCGTCGCCCTGCCCTGGCAGGTCGGCACCGAAGACAACCTGGAGATCCCCGCCGTCAAAGAGGTGCTGGACACCGATCACTACGGCCTGGACAAGGTCAAAGAGCGCATTCTGGAGTATCTCTCCGTCCGCAAGTTCAAGCGGGACGGCACCGCCCGCCAGCCCATCCTCTGCTTCGTCGGACCTCCCGGCGTCGGCAAAACCTCGCTGGGCCGCTCCATCGCCAGGGCGCTCGGGCGCAAGTTCGTCCGCATCTCGCTCGGAGGCGTCCGCGACGAGGCCGAGATCCGCGGCCATCGCCGCACCTATATCGGCGCCCTGCCCGGCCAGATCGTCCAGGGAATCAAGCGCGCCGAAACCAACAATCCCGTCTTCATGATGGACGAGATCGACAAGGTGCAGGCCGATTTCCGGGGAGATCCCTCCAGCGCCCTCCTCGAGGTGCTCGATCCGGAACAGAACATCTCCTTCAGGGATCACTATCTGGACGTGCCGTTCGATCTGTCCAAAGTGCTCTTCATAACGACCGCCAACGTGCTGGACACCGTGCTTCCGCCCCTGCGCGACCGCATGGAGGTCATCGAGATCGCCGGCTACACCGAGGAGGAGAAGGTCGCCATAGCGGATCGGCATCTCATTCCCAAGCAGGCGGAGGAGCACGGCATCACCGGCCGGATCAAGTTCGTCGACGATTCCGTCAGGCTGCTCGTCCGAGGCTACACGCGAGAGGCCGGCGTGCGCAACCTGGAGCGCGAGATAGCCGCAGTCTGCCGCAAGGCGACGCGATCCTTTGCAGAGGGCAAGCTGGAAAACCTCGAAGTGACGCCGAAGGTCGTCGTCGAGCTTCTCGGCGCGGCGCGCTTCGAGCGCGAGGAGGCCCTCAGCCGCGTGGAGAGACCCGGCGTGGCTACGGGCCTGGTCTGGACGCCCATGGGCGGCGACATCGTCTTCGTGGAGGCGACCGCCATGCCCATTCCGTCCAATCGCCCCTCCTCACTCACGATCACGGGCCAGCTTGGAGACGTTATGAAGGAATCCGCGCAGGCTGCGCTCTCCTTCGTCCGCGCCCACGGCAGTGAGTATGGCGCGCCCGCCGACTTCTACGAGACGCACGATATCCATATCCACGTGCCGGCGGGAGCGATCCCCAAAGATGGTCCGTCCGCAGGCGTAACGATGACGACGGCGCTCATGTCGCTCTTCACGGGCAGGACCATTAAGCCGCTGCTCGCCATGACCGGCGAAGTGACGCTCTCCGGAAAGGTGCTGCCCGTCGGCGGCGTGAAGGAGAAGGTCCTCGGCGCCAAACGAGCGGGAATCACCACCATCGTGCTTCCGGAACGCAACCGCAAGGACATGATGGAGGATCTTGCCGACGACGCCAAGGAGGGACTCGCCTTCGAGTTTGTCGACGACGTCAGCCGCGTTCTGGCCGTTGCGCTGGATTCCGGAGCGCCCGAACTCTCGCTCGAACCGGAACAGCGCAGCAAGCAGAGCGGAGAAACCGCAAAGAAACCGCGCCGCGCGCCTCAGCCCAGGCCCATCCCGGGCGTACCGGCAGCCGTCACGCCGCCGATCCATTAAGGCGCATCCGGCCAATCTGCCGACCGTTACATCCCTCCGGGCGACTCAACCCGCACGAGCCAAACCAGTCCCGGAGGGACTTTGCACGCATAGCCGCCGACTTCAGTCGGCCGGGGTGTTTCTGGTCCTCTGATCGACGAAGTTTAAAGAAAAAAGGAAATTCCTGCCCCGCGTGGAACCCTGAACAACAAATCAGCGTCTAGGAATCACAAAGAAGCAGTCGTGCAAGTAATATGTTGACAAAATTGCACGCATTTGGTTATACTCCAATCTGTCACCTCCGGGCGAGCAACTTACCACGCCCGGCGGCGAGCTCCCGGCGCATCTATTACTGCTCCGCAGTGCTTCGGGAGGTCCTCGCAAGGGCCCACGAAGGCCCGGAAACATGATGTTCCAGGGACGGGAAGCCAGTCGGCATCCGTTCGCGCCTGTACAGTGGAGGTACCGAGAATGAACGCTCCGTTACGTATCGATGAGGACTTTCTGGCCGGTCCACTTCCTTATCTGGAAGTGCCGCAGCATTCGGCGCGGCCCGCGCGGCGCCGCGCATACCCCGCTCTTGTGCCCCTCGTTCTGCTGCTTGCGACGGCAGCGGCAGCGGCGGCATCCTACCATATTGTCACCCTCCGCAACGACGGCCTCCGGCTGGAGCAATCCGCCGCGCCCGGCGCAAGCGTGAGGCTCGATGGCGCAGGCGTGGAGCGCAGCTTCGGATTTGCCACCGTCACAGGATCCGCCACAAACGTCGGCGCCCTGCCGCTCGAAGACGTGGAGGCGGTTGTGGAACTCCTCGACGCTTCCGGCCGCACGCTTCGCCTCGAAGCCGGCCTGATCGCCTATAGCCGACTCGAAGGCGGCGCCGAATCGCCCTTCACCGTCACAATGCCGGACGAACCGCGTGCCGTATCCTATCGCGTACACTTCCGAAAGCTCCTCGGTGACCGGCTGGATTGACGTTTTGCCCGCGCGCGATCTCGATAACCCGCATGGAGCATGGCGCCGCAGCCAGGAGTCGCGGCTCCGCTCAACCGGGATTATAGTCCGTCAGACATGGAGAAATCTAACTTTTAGCCGAAGGAAACCCCTCGTAGCGGCAAGAAATGACACCCGAGCGTCCTGTCGCGCTCGCAGATGGCCGCTTCCTACCAACGCCGGAGCACCTTATAAAGCGCGCTCTGTCGTTGCGGAAGAACCGGCTCCTGGAAGAGT
>Ga0181529_10007440_pt1 | contig 10919 bp, 9 predicted proteins | sample PEATcosm2014_Bin_36_FD_119763 | JGI IMG/M metagenome (GOLD analysis project Ga0181529, IMG submission 119763) | Peatland microbial communities from MTU Mesocosm Facility, Houghton, MI, USA - PEATcosm2014_Bin10_30_metaG | ecosystem: Environmental > Terrestrial > Soil > Wetlands > Peat | place... | reverse complement strand
GCGCCCAGCGAGCAACTCGTCGATCAGCTTCCCATCCAGTTTTGCACTCAATCCCATGCGATCTCTCCTCTCTCTGTTTACCAGAGTCGAAAAGACCGTTTACACAAAATGTTTTACACCCTCGATAGACCGTTATTTGACAAAGCGTCCGAGGGTTCTCGAATCACTCTCAGCGCCACAACCGGCTTCAACTTTGCCAGTCGAAACATTTGTTGCCCCGCCCATTCCAAGAGTGATCGGCGAAAAAATTCCAGAGCGACTTCGGCGACTTGTTGCGAAATTCGATCCCCTGAAGCGTGACCATCTCAATCTTTCTCTGGGCAAGGCCGGTGAAGCTTTTGTTGTTGACCTTGAAAAGCGCCGACTAAATGAGGGTAATCGCGCGGACCTAGCCAGAAAAGTGCGATGGACATCCGAAGAAGATGGGAATGGTGCGGGCTATGATATTTCTTCTTTCAGCCTTGGGGGCACACCTCTGCATATTGAGGTCAAGACCACCAACGGGTCTGCGCGCACTCCATTTTTTCTCACGCGCAACGAGTTCGAGGTTGCAAAACATATCCCCACGCAATGGCAGATATATCGCGTTCACTTGTTCGCCACAGGTCCGCGGGTTTTCACTATCGCACCGCCCCTTGAGAACAACCTCAATCTTTCAACGGAGACATGGCGAGCCTCATTTTGACAGTTAGGCGCGCATGAACAAATACAAAAGGATTTAACTATGCGGCGATTCAATTTACGAAACCGTATAAAACGGTGCCGGAATATGTGCTTCACCAGCGATGGGGAAGGGGTGCCACAATTTGGAGGACGACACGAATCCGAGTGTTCGCTGGAGAATTGCGAGGTTACATTTGATCGCGATATTTCGGCTGAACTACGCAGTTACATTCTCGATCAAACGGAGTTGTATTGCAAAATGTGTGGTATCTGCCCTGGGGACATTGACGATCTTACTGGGTATAGGGCTAAATTCAATATTGAATTTATCGCAGATACGAGTATTGGAGGCCAAGAGGAGCTATCCAATTTGAGAACCCTTTGCTCTACCTGCGACGAGGGAATGAAGAGTATCGTAACGGTGAAGCCGACTGCGATTTGGCTGCTGTCGCAAGTGCGACGAGCAGGTCACGACGAACAACTTGCTGTTCTGAAATGGCTCCGCGAGAAATTCAAGGTCTGACGACCTATGGATCGCAGTGAGAATATGCGAGCGATTCGCGGCAGGGACACATTGCCCGAAATCGCGGTGCGTAGTCTGACGCATAAGCTCGGTTATCGCTTCCGGTTACACCGGCAAGACCTTCCTGGGAGGCCGGACTTGGTGTTCCCCGCAAGACACAAGGTGATTTTCGTGCATGGATGCTTTTGGCATTCTCATGCTTGTAAAACCGGACTCATCCCAAAGTCAAACCGAGATTTCTGGATTCCAAAGCTTTGGAGAAACAAGGTACGCGACAAGGAGAATATTGACGCTTTGAAGCAGTTAGGTTGGGATGCACTGGTGATTTGGCAATGTGAGTTGAAGGACAGCAGAGCGGTCGGCTCACGTGTGAGACGGTTCTTGGGCCGGAAAGGGGATTCAAAGAAATCACGCGTATGAATCCACGAGTTTACTTATGATGCCGGGTGTCCCATCCTTGCCTCCCCGGCAATCCGCGTTCTGATAGACACGGTCCTCAGCTGCTTTTCACTTCACCCGCACCTTCGGCTCGACCGACAATCCCGGCCTCAACAAATGGTTGGGGTCTTCATTCGCCAGATCGGTGAAGTCGATGCGCACCGGAACCCGCTGCACCACCTTCACGTAATTCCCAGTCGCGTTCTCCGGCGGAAACAAGCTCAGCACCGACCCGGTCGCCCCGCCGATTTGAGTTACCTTGCCGCGGTAAGTCTTGCCGGTCGCGTCCACCTCGATCTCGACAGGCTGCCCGGCGGCCATGCGGCGCAATTGGGTTTCCTTGAAGTTTGCCGTCACCCACAAGTCTTCGAGCGAGACCAGCGTGAGAAGGTTCTGGCCCACGCCCACGTTTTGGTCGATCTCGACGCTCTTGCGAGTAACGATCCCCGCCGTAGGCGCCACTATCTTCGTATAACTCAGGTTCAGCCGGGCCTGGTCGAGCTGGGCCTGGGCCTGCCGCACCTGAGCCTGGGCCTGCTTGGCGCGGGCGGATTGCGCGGCCACCTGCTGCGGCCCGGTCTCTGCGAACTTCAACCCCGCCTGGGCCTGCTGCTCGCGATCCTTGACGACTTTCACTCCATCCTCGGCGGCCCGTTCGCTGGCGCGGGCATCGGAGAGCGCGGCCTTGGCGGCATCGGCGGCGGCCACGGCCGCGTCGAACTGCTGCTTGCTGATTACGTCCTTCTCGACCAGCGGCTTGTAGCGCTCGAGGTCGGCCTGGGCCTTGGTGTTGTTGGCCTTGGCCTGGCCGACGCGAGCGTGCGCGGCCTGAAGCTGCTGCTCGGCCTGCTCCACGCCGGCCTGAGCGCCGCTCAAATTGGCATCCGCCGAACTCAGATTGGTGCCGGTATTGACAGAGGCGATCGGCACGTTCACCTCGGCCGCCGCGGCGTTGGCCTGGGCGCTGGCTAGCGCCGCCTCCGCGTTCTCCACGGCAACCTGATAGTCTCTGGGGTCCAGTTCGGCGATCGTGTCGCCCGCCTTCACCACCTGGTTCTCGTCCACGTCCACCTTGAGAACCTGGCCGTTGATGCGCGAGCTGATCTGGATCAGGTGGCCGTTGACCTGCGCGTCGTCGGTGTCCTCCGAATAAGTGGAGCGCCACCAGAGTCCTACCGCGACCAGAACGAGAATCGCAACCGCGATCGCAACGACGACTCTGCGACTGGACCGCGGCTGCGCAGTCTCGGCGCTCTCGTCAGGCTCGGTCGGAGCCGGTCTTTCATTGGAATCCGCCACGTTTACTTTCCTCCCAGATAGTTCCGATAGTTTTCGCCCGCTCCCAGAGCGCGGGCCAGGCTCAGCTTGGCTACGTTGTGCCGGTAGAGGCTGGTCACGTATCGGTCGCTGGCCTGGGCCACCGATTGTTCGGCCTGGCTCACGGCCAGATTGTCGCTGACTCCGTTGGCATAGCGCTGCTGTGCCTCGCTGAGCGCCTTATTGGCCAGCGCGACGCTGGAGCGCGCCACCTCGACCTGCTTCTGCGCCGAGGCAATGTCCAGCAGCGCGTCGCGAACGTCGGCATCCACCTGCGCTTGCTTGTCGCTCAACAGATCGCGCGCGGTATCCAGTTGCGCCTGGGCCTGCTGAGCATCGCCGCGCAAGGCAAACTCTTTGAACAGCGGCACGCTCATCTTGCCGGTCGCGTCGCCGGTGCCGTGCGAGTGGGCGAGGGTGACGCCGATGTCGCCGTAATCGCCGTCGAAATTCAGCGTGGGCAACCGCTCGGCGGTAGCCGCCTTGCGCTGGTCCTCGGCCGCCTTGGACTGCTCCATCAAAGCCGCCAAATCCTTGCGGTTGGCGCGCGCGGTACGAATCGCGGCCTCCACATCCAACTGGTCGAAAACCGCGTAGGGGGTCTTGTCGGCCAGTGTGAAGCTCTGCTCCAGCGGCAGTCCGATGGCCCGGGCCAACGCCAGCTTGTCTTTTTCCAGCGCGTTGCGGGCCACGATCAACTGCTGCTCCAGCGACTGAGAATCCAGACGAGCCCTCAATTCGTCCAGTAGCGGCGCCGTGCCCGCCTGGTGATTGGCAACCGCCTGATCCAGCGAGATTTTCGCGGTAGACGCCTGCGCTTCCACGCTGGCTATGCGCGTTTCATCCGCCACCGCAAGCAGGTAGGCATTGCCCACCGTGAGCACCACCAGATCGCGCGCGTCCAGGGCGGAAAGCTGGGCGGCGGCAAAGTTGTGCCGCGCGGCCAGGTAGTTGCGCAGCGAGACCACGTCCACCAGCGACCAGCTCAGCGAAGCCCGCACATCTGTATAGCCGAATGGCCCGATGATCTTGGGAAAACCGGGGATGCGCAGCCCCTCGGCGGGCAGGTCGGTCTGCATCTCGGCTTCCTTGGCGCTGGCATCCACCGAAGGCAACAGCGATTGCAACTGGCTCAACCGCTGCCCGCGCGCCGCCGCCGTCTGCTGAGCGCTCAGGAGTACGCCCAGATTGTTGCGCAACCCTCGCTGGATGGCGTCGTCGAGAGTCAGGACGAGGGGTTGCTCCGAAACCTCTCCCGCGGATACGCCGCCCTGAAAGCTGGATGCCGTGGGCGCGGCGGAGAGAGTGGGCAAGGCCTGCGCGGCCAGCCCGCCCGGAGCCAAAACGAGGCCCACCAGCAGAGCGCCTACTCGAATCGAACTGTTAGCTTCAAATTTCAAGGGCATCTTACTCGACTCGTGGCGAAGCGCTTCTCGCTTGATAAGGTCCGTTCGGAAAATGCCGATTCCGAATGGATTCGACAAGGGGGCGAAAGACTCCTTTTCAGTGTAACCAATGAACGGGCGTGAAACGAGACGAGGAAGCCGAAGCGGCAAAATATGCCGCGACCTCAGCTTTCCAGGCGCTTCGACAGCGTTCGATCGCTCGCTCGACAACCGGAACCCCGGCTTCGATCGCCTCTCTGCGATACACTCCACTTGTGATGGTTTCCGAACTCGGCAACGCCGCAATTCCCGCCCATATTCGTCCCGCTGGCCTGGCCTTTTTGCGCGGCCTGGCCCGCCACAACGACCGCGAGTGGTTCTCGCCGCGCAAGGCGGTCTTCGATGCGGAACTGAAGGAGCCGATGCTGGCCATCATTCGCAAGGTGACGGAGGCAATGGCCGCCTTCGCGCCCGGCTTCGTCCGCCCCGCCGAGAAGTGCCTCTTCCGCATCTATCGCGATACGCGCTTCAGCGCCGACAAGAAGCCTTACAAGACGCACATCGCCGCTTGGTGGGCTTTGCAGGGGCTGGAGAAGACCTCGGGCGCGGGCTACTACTTCCACATCGACGCCAAAGAGGTGGTGATTGCAGCCGGGGCGTATATGCCGGAGAAGGAGCAGTTGGCCGCCATTCGCCGTTGGCTGCTCGACCATCACGCCGAGTTCCGCAAGGTCTTGCAGTCGGCAGCCCTTCGGAAGGCATTTGTGGAATTCGAGGGGAACGCGCTGACCCGCCCTCCGAAGGGGTTCCCCAAGGAGCATCCGGCGCTGGATCTGATTCTCTGCCGTCAGTGGGGGATAAGCGCGACCCTGCCCGCCTCGGCGGCGCTGGAGGCCAAGTTCGCGGCCACGCTGATCCGCCACTTCCGGCTGGCCGCGCCGGTAGTGGATGCGCTGAACGAGCCGATCGCCGCAACGCTGGAACCCGGCAAGAAAGTTCTCTTCGGGCTGAAATGACCACCTGCGGTGGGGCCAGCGACCTCTTCGATTCGGGCGGATCGGCTGGATTTCTAGAGGCAAAAACCTGCAAAACCATGCAAAAACCGCAAAAAATAGAAAAAAATGGCACAAATCCCCAAGAAAATTGTGGAAATCGCGGTTTTTTAGTTGACTTTGCCCGCCCAAAAGTCGCATTGTAACCAACGACGGGTTATCCGGCCCGCATGAATACAGGGGATTCGCGCTAGAGTTGCCTCGGTCGAACTCCTCCATGCGGTACGCATTTCGCGGCGGAAGCCCAGGCAACAGCGGCGTTCCCAAGGGCGCGCCCATAAGGAGAGCATAGCGATGGCAACTGGACTGACCAAGACTGCCCTGATTCGGCTACTGGCCGAGAAACTGGAATTGACCAACAAGCAAGTAGCGGCCTTCCTGGACCTGCTGGCCGACACCGCGGTGAAGGAGACCAAGAAGAACGGCGTCTTTGTGATCCCAGGCATCGGCCGCTTGGTGAAGGCGCAACGCAAGGCCCGCATCGGCCGCAACCCGCAGACCGGCGAGTCCATTCCCATCAAGGCCAAGACGGTGGTCAAGTTCCGCGTGGCCAAGGCCGCCAAGGACGTGATCGCCCCCGCCAAGAAGTAGTTTTCTCGCCGGTTTTCCCCGATCGCGTATGGATCGAATCCCGGACTGCGGACAGCAAAGGGGAGGAGCGCACGCGCCTCTCCTTTGTCATGCCCCGATATGGCATACCCGCTCGCAGATGGAGAAAGGGAAGAATACTTTCCAGTTATGCGACGATAAATCCAATATGAGATTCTATGTCTCTCTGTCGTGAGTCATTGCCGGCGCGGCATCCGTGCCTCCGCCAAATACTCCAGCCACTCCTCAATCCCAGCCCCGCTCTTCGCCGAAGTCTCGAAGATACGTATTCCCGGCCGAATCTCGTTGATATTCATGAGCGCCAACTCGCGGTCGAAGCAGCATGGCTCGGCAAGATCGATCTTGGTAATCACAGCGGCGTCCGCCGAGTTGAAGAGGGTCGGATATTTGAGCGGCTTGTCTTCGCCCTCCGTCACGCTCAGCAGCGCCACTCGTATCTTCTCGCCCAGATCGTAACTCGACGGGCAAACCAGGTTGCCGACATTCTCGATGAAGAGATAGTCCAGGCCGGCTAACTCCCACCCGTCCAAACGCTTTTCCACCATCTCCGCGTCCAGGTGGCAAATCCCATGGGTATTGATCTGCCGCACGGGCGCGCCGCTGGCCGCCAGGCGCCGTGCGTCGTTATCCGTCTCCAGATCGCCCACCAGCGCCGCCACACGCGCGCCCCGCGCCCGCAATTCCCGCAGCGTCTGCTCCAGAAAGGCGGTTTTGCCCGTCCCAGGGCTGGAAACCAGATTCAGCGTCAGCACTCCGGCGGCCGCAAAGCGTCCGCGCAGCCCCGCCGCCAACTCATCGTTCTTCTTCAGAATTCCCCGCCGCAACTCCACAATCCGGGTCGTCATCGCTCCTCCTTGCCGCTTCGATCGCCTCTTCAATCTCGATCGACTCGATCTCCAGCTCCCGCCCTTGCAGCGGTTCTTCGCTCACCAGTTCGCCACAGCGCGGGCAGCGGAAGCTCTGCACACCCGCCAACTCCACATCTTGCCCGCAGGGCGCGCAATGCACCACCACCGGCAGCGTCGTCACCGCCAGCCGCGACCCCTCCAGCGCCGTCCCTTCCGTCGCGATCCCATAGCAGAACTCCAGCGACTCCTGAATCACCGAGGCCAGCGCTCCCACCCGTAGCCGCACCTCCACGACCCGCGCCCCCGGATACGCCGCCAGCGACTCCGTCACGGTTTCGACAATGCTCGATACGATGGAAAGCTCGTGCATAGAATTCAAATTTTACGCTTTCGCCCACTGTCCGACCCACCGTTCCGCTCTGTAAGATATTGCAAGGAGTTTTCCAGTGCCCAATACTTATGCCCCGCCAGCGCGCCTTGCCCTCAGCCATCTCGCCCCCGGCGCCTTCCAGTCGGAGATTCGCGCCATGAGCCTGGAGTGCGACCGCATCGGCGGCATCAATCTCGCCCAGGGCATCTGCGATACCCCTGTCCCCGCGCTCGTGCAAGAGGCCGCCATTCAGGCCATCCACGGCGGCCACAACATCTACACCCGCCTCGACGGCATTACCCGCCTGCGCAATGCCATCGCCGCCAAGCAGAGCCGCGACTACGCCCTCGACTACGATCCGGAGAGCGAGATTCTCGTCTCCAGCGGAGCCACCGGCGGCCTGCACGCCGCCGCCATGGCCCTGCTCAACCCCGGCGACGAGGTCCTGGTCTTCGAGCCTTTCTATGGCTACCACGTGTCCACGCTCAGCGCGCAGCGCCTCGCGCCGGTCCTCGTCCCCCTCGCCGGGCAGGACTGCGCCCTCGACACGGCCGCCCTGGAAGCGGCCGTCACCCCGCGCACCCGCGCTCTACTGCTCAACACCCCTGCCAACCCTTGCGGCAAAGTCTTCAATCGCGCCGAACTGGAAGAAATCTCCAATCTGGTTCTCAAGCACGACCTTTTCCTTATCACCGATGAGATATACGAATACTTCGTCTACGACGGCCAGCAGCACATCTCGCCCGCCACGCTGCCGGGAATGAAGGAGCGCACCATCGTCCTCTCCGGCTTCTCGAAGACCTATTCAGTTACCGGCTGGCGTCTGGGCTACGTAGCCGCCGATGCCCGCTGGATGGGCGCCATCTCTTACTTCCACGACCTGACCTACGTCTGCGCGCCCTCCGCTTTTCAACATGGCGCCGCCGCCGGCCTTGAGCAACTTCCACCCAGCTTCTACACCGAGTTGTCCGCCGACCATCAAGACAAGCGCGCCCGCCTGCTCAGCGCCCTGCGGGATGCCGGATTGGAACCGTCCGTTCCCGCCGGCGCCTATTACATTCTGGCCGGCGCGGCCAACCTTCCAGGAAAAACCGCGGCTGAGAAAGCCCGCCGTCTGTTGTCCGCCACCGGCGTGGCCGCGGTAGCCGGCTCCGCTTTCTTCCGTCCCGGCCTCGGCGAAAACCTCCTGCGCTTCTGCTTCGCCAAGAAAGACCGCGACCTTGACGAAGCCTGCGCGCGGCTGCGCAAGCTATAAAGTGGGGAACGGGAGCGGCGTGATCGCAGGCGCCGCTAACGTATGGCGGGTTTTTCGCAGCCTTCTATTTCCGTCCGCATCCCGCGAGATGTGGCCGACTATCCGTTCTCTCCGGGTTGGACCGATCGGCACGGCATACATACTCCGCGAAAGTTCCGATGCCGCGAATTCGGCAAAAGCGCGCGATAACCGCAGTTCATGGAGTAACTCACCTCGGCTCTCTCGACCGCATAATTCGCCGCGAAGAGCATCGCCCCGCGGAATATTCAGTAACTGGAGGGCGTGGCTCATGTTATATACGGCCTGGGCCGCAAAGGAGAGAGCCAGGGCGCGCCGGTGCCAGGGTCGCCCGAACAAGCGCCGACCGCGCATCGATCCGAATCAGGTCCAGCACCGCGGCCAGTCCGCTGCGCTTGTCGGTGGATGCAGTTCGTCATTGGGAGTCTGGGCGCCGCCAACCGGAAGCCGCTGCGCGCGCACTTCTAATCGTCATTGCCGCCGACCCTGAATTTGTGATGCGTTCCTTGGCTAAAAGTGCTTGAGCACGAGTAAAGAGTCGCACGATGAGTAGGGGGAAATCTCATAGATGTCTATGCTTTCCGAGGTCTCAAAATCGAGACCCGGGGCACCCGGCACCCGGCCCTAAATTTCATGAATCGTGCTACGGGCAGCATCCCAGACGGCGAAGCGCATGTCGATATCGTAGTGTCGCCGCATCCTTTCAAATAGCCGACGGGCAGGAGCTAGTGCATTCCCCTTTTTACCATTCGCGGAGAAATAGGCAGCGGGGGCCATGGCCAGGCCAGTAACGGCCACATTGGCTGCATCTGCCGGTAGCGATCCTCGTTCCACCATCAGCGACTGCGCGGCAGGACTAGAGAGAAACAGGCGCATCTGGCGCAGCGATTCAACGGCCGCATACCAGGGATCGTCTGAACTTGCCTTGACTTCGCATAGAACAAGCCGATAGCCATCCGCACCATGGCTCAATAGCAACAGATCTGCCTCCACATTTCCACGGCGCGCACCGCCGATGAAATCGCAGCAGAGTGGCAGAGCATTCACGCCGTCGAGCAATCGCGCGCCCAGTAGCGTGATCTTTCCGCGTTGGTTGATGAGAATCTCGCGCTCCATCGTGTGCTCACCCGCACGAGGCGCATTTAGATCGCGTCTTCGATACGGACTTTCCTTCCACTTGTCAGTGTCCCAACCTCGGTCCCTTTGCCATTTTCCCGGAATCGGCTGCTCCCAGAATGCCAGAACCTGTTCGATGCGGCTTTCTGGATCAGGCAGATGCGGTCCCTGAAAACTGGCCAGTGTCTGCCAATGGTCCCGCCATGCGGCAAAGATGGCCGGCGTAGTTTGCATTGATGGTTTGGACGAATCCGTGCTTTCTGTTGTTGAACGAACAATATGATTCACTGCCGATTGCGGCTCTCCGCCGGCCATGGAGCTAATGACGGAAGTCAGGTCATGCTTTTCATCCGGTACAAGCTTGCCGGGCAGGAAAACCTCCAGAAGTCCGGGAACCGGCTGGCTCAACCCCAATTCTTGATGCACGGCTTGCAGTGCCTTATCCCACTCCGCCTGAGCGGTCGGTCGATAAGGATCGGCAACCAGGTACAGGTTGAGCAGGAAACAGGGACGATTCAACCTTTGCCTGATGAAGAACAGATGAGCGATGCGATTAGCTGACTGATAGAGCGGCCCGGTCCAGTCAGCTTCCTCTTTTGCGCCACACCATTGCTTTGACGCAGCGAGCGATTTCTCAATCAGCGCCCGGGAAGTTGCGCTCGCCTGACAGCCATTTCCATAGATCTCGGGCACATGGCTCTTGGCTTCGACAAGGATCACGACGGGGTGGCTATCTGTAGTCGAGAGAACTGCAAGACCATCCCACGACGGCCCAAGAGCTGGCCAGAAGCCGGTCAGGTCGCGTGTAAACTCCCCCAGACCGATGGCATGAAGAAAATCCCCGTCGCGATACTCCGCATAATCTTCGTTTGCGAGTGGCGAAACCCATCGAACGGCAGCAACAGATTCCCGTAATTCGATAGGGAGAGCCTCCAACAACGCCTTCGTGAGATCATCCTGACGCTCTTTCACATAGTCCTGCAATTGTCTCTGGCTGCCTCGTTTGGCTCGACCATGGACTCCATTCCGAGCCTGGACAGCACGCCGCTCCAAGGCAGAATCGTTGGCGGTTGGAACCCCGCCCCTTCGAGCCGCCGCCAAATACCGCAGATTGTATTCAGAAGTTCGGAGGCTCCAATACCTGTTGCCGTCCTCTCCGCTCACGGTGTGTGCATCTTCCGAAAATCGTGTCTCGCCACCTACAGAGCCGGTTCCGCAAATTCAGACAGGGGTTTAAGTGGAGGGTCTGTTCGCCCGCAGCCTAAAATGGCTGGGATGGGGAGAGCAGATGAGCAGACGTCCACGTCGGAACCACACAGCGTCCT
>Ga0181529_10007438_pt1 | contig 10920 bp, 9 predicted proteins | sample PEATcosm2014_Bin_36_FD_119763 | JGI IMG/M metagenome (GOLD analysis project Ga0181529, IMG submission 119763) | Peatland microbial communities from MTU Mesocosm Facility, Houghton, MI, USA - PEATcosm2014_Bin10_30_metaG | ecosystem: Environmental > Terrestrial > Soil > Wetlands > Peat | place... | reverse complement strand
GGCATGTGTGGGTTGGCCCATGGCGAGCCACGCGAAGTTTGTGGCATCAACTGCATTGGAGATCTTTTTCTGCTCTAGAAGGTCAAAGTAGGTCGCAACTTCCGCGCCGGGGAACCAGTCGCGCGAGTCGCCGACCGTGATCCCGTGAAGAACGCGGGCTGTGAAGCGGCCACAAGCATCCTCAGACTCGATACGGACGGAGAATTTCTGATCGGACGCACGGAATTCGGGCAGTGCGATATCGAGCGGTTTGAGTGCGACGCCATAGATCGCTGCCGCCTCGCGCGCGATACCGTAGTGGTTCATCGCATCGACGCGGTTAGTGGTGAGGTCCATCTCGTACAGCGAGCCGTTGTTATCGCCGAGCGCGTAGATGCCTTCGACGGCGATGCCTCGCAGGGTGAGGTCTTCGGCGAGTTGCGCGTCGGAGACAGGAATTTCAGGCAGATAACCGCGGAGCCATTTTGTGAGAATCTTCATTTGCGCATTCCGGGCTGAGCGGAGTTAGCGATGCTAGCGGAGTTAGCGGTGTTAGTTTCCACCCCGGCACTGTGTTGCCTCAACGAAGTGATCAACCCGTTGAGCAACCGTCCCACTTCCGCTCTTTGATCCATAACAATCTGAATCTTTTTCTTGTCGAGATAACCCAAGTCCGCGGCCAACTCAACCTGAGTCTGCAACTCACAAAGTGAGCCACGCGCGTTGCCTAAGAAATGCCTGAACTGTAAGTCGGTGAGCCTGCCATGCCCCTCCGCGATATTGCTAGGGATTGACACAGCAGCCCGCCTGACTTGGGCGAGGAGGCCATATGCTTCGCTTTTGGGCAAGCCGGCAGTAAGCGTATAGGCTTGCCGAGCCAAACCCATCGCTTTTTGCCAGACGATCAAATCCCGATAACTCTTGGGTCTAGACATTTCTAACTCCACTAACCACGCGAGGTGCGGCTAACGCCGCTAACTCCGCCTCTTATGCAAATTGCCCCAGGAACCGCATATCCCCTACGTAAAACTGCCCGATATCGCTCACACCATACTTCATCATCGCGATTCGCTCCGCGCCCATGCCGAATGCGAATCCGGAAATCTTCTTCGGGTCGTAAGCGGGTTGCTTCTCGGCAGCGAACCCGAACACCGCCGGATCGACCATGCCGCATCCCAACAATTCGATCCACCCCGACTGCTTGCACTTGCGGCAGCCTTTGCCCCCGCAGAAGATGCAGCTGATCTGCATGTCCGCGCTGGGCTCAGTGAATGGGAAAAAGGACGGGAAGAATCGCGTTTTGACAGACGAGCCGAAGAGCGCCTTCATGGCGTGATCAAGAGTGCCTTTGAGATCGCTGAAGGTGATGTTGGTGTCGACGCAGAGGCCCTCCACTTGGTGAAACGTCGAAGAGTGCGTCGCATCGTCCGCTTCATTCCGATGAACCTTGCCGGGAATCACAATGCGTACCGGCGGCGGTTGGCGTTCCATGGTGCGCATCTGGACCGGAGAAGTATGGGTACGCAGCAGGAGACGGTCGCGCAGAGGACGGCGCTCTTGATTGGCGATGACAAGCGTGTCTTGCGTGTCGCGCGCGGGGTGGCCGGGCGGAAAGTTCATGCATTCGAAGTTGTAGAAGTCGGTTTCGACTTCGGGGCCGACGCCGACAGAATAGCCGAGAGCCGCGAAAACACTGGTGATTTCATTCAGCGTTCGCGTGATGGGATGTTCCGCGCCGGAGAGACGGCGCGTGCCGGGCAACGTGATGTCGATGGCTTCGGAGGCAAGAACGGCGTCGGTCGGCCCGGCGCCTTCGGCTGTTTCGCGCAAGTCTTCGACGTGTTTCTTGAGGTCGTTGAAACGCTGGCCTAATGACTTCTTCGCTTCGGACGGTGCAGCCTTAAGCCAGCGGTCCGAGACATCCTTGAGCAGACCCTGCTTGCGGCCCAGCCATCGCAGCTTGAAAGCTTCGAGGCCGTCAGCACTTGTTAGAGCTGCCGCTTCTTCGCTGGCCTGATGTTTCAGAGCGGCAAAGGCGCGGTCCAATGCATTGTCGTCGAAGTCCGACAGATTAGGAATTGCTTCGTTCGTCATTGCGAATCCCCAGAATACCCGATTGCTTTACGGCGCTGCGCAGCGCAGTCGCCATCGATTGCATGGAAATGGCCAGAAATGCCAACGGCCCGAAGCTAAGCTCCGGGCCGAGAGAGGACTGCGCAGCGCGGGCTTAGGCGGCTTTGCTGGCGTGAGCGGCTTTCGCCTGCTCGGCCAGCTTGGTAAAGCCTGCTGCGTCGTGGACAGCGATGTCGGCGAGGATCTTGCGGTCGAGCTCGACGCCGGCCTTTTTGAGGCCGCTGATGAATTGCGAGTAGCTTGTGCCGTTGAGCTTGGCAGCGGCCGAGATGCGCACGATCCACAGGGAGCGAAACTGGCGCTTCTTCTGGCGGCGGCCGGTGTAGGCGAACTTGAGGCCGCGTTCGACGGCTTCCTGCGCTGCCTGATAGAGCTTGGATTTGGTAAGGAAGTAACCGCTCGCCCGATCAAGGATCTTTTTGCGGCGGTCGTTGCGCTTTGTACTACGTTTCACGCGAGGCATATGCGTCTTCTCCGTTTGCGTTGCGTCTGTTTGGCGGCTGGAGGCAGGAGGGCCGATTGTGTCGGCCGGTAAACCTCTTCACTCGCTCTGCAAGCCTGAATCTCTCACCGGTGCGAACGCTTTTCGCAACCAGCGGGGGCCAATGTTTTCTATGGCCCATCTGCGTTCGCGGCACGAACCCAATCCAAAGGTCCGCCCCACCGCAGGGGGTCAGGCGTAGGGAATCATGCGCGCTACCTTCTTGTAGTCGCCGTCGGAGACAAGCAGGGTCCTGCCCAGCTTGCGCTTCGACTTTGGCGATTTCGAAGTAAGGATGTGCCGTGTCTTCGTCTGGCCCCGCTTGATTTTGCCGGTGCCAGTCTTGCTGAAGCGCTTGGCCGCGCCCGAATGTGTTTTCAACTTGGGCATTTTCTTCTCTTCTTGGATGGGGTCGGTTGGTTACCCCACAAAGTTCATGGACGCAAGGACTTCCCTGTGCCAATGAGGCTTGTTTAAGTATACCGCAAGGTCCGATTCGACGCTATTCCAGTCCCAAAGAGACCGCTGCTGCTCGAGGGCTAGAGCTTAACCAATTCGGAAATCAGCCGGCATGAGTCGAAACGCCTGCGCGCCTTGGCTACACTGAATCTGTGACAGCTTCGTTTCATATCGAGAACTTCGGATGCCGTGCAACGCGGGCCGATGGCGAGGCAATCGCCGAACAGTTGCGCGCCGCAGGATGCTGTGAACGGAAGACTCCGGCAGCCGATGTGATCGTCGTGAACACCTGCAGCGTGACTGCGGAGGCCGATCGCGCAGCGCGCGCATTTATTCGCCGGGCGCACAGGCGCAATCCTGATGCGCGAATCGTGGCCACGGGCTGCTATGCGCAGCGTGCGCCCACGGAGTTGGCGGGACTGGCGGGCGTGGCGGCGGTTGTAGGCAACAGCCACAAAGCATTTGCGCCAGAGATTGCGCTGGAGCTCGCCAAGGGCGAAAACAGTGGCGCTTCGCAGGCGGCTTGGGTCAGCGCAGCTTCGCTGATGGCGGGGAGCGCGTCGCCTCTCGTGCTTGCCGATGATTCGTTCGCGCATTCGTTTCTCGCCGAGGCGCAGGTGGTTCCCGGCGCACAGACGCGGCCGAATTTGAAGATTCAGGAGGGATGCGGCAATCGGTGCTCCTTCTGTGTCATCCCGCAGACCAGAGGCTCGTCCAGAAGTTTGCCTGCTGCAAGCGTTCTGCGGCGGGTGGAGGGATTTGTCGTCGCCGGCGGAATAGAGCTGGTATTTTCCGGCATTAATTTGGGGCGGTGGGGACGCGATCTTGTAGATGAAGGCACCGGAACGCCGCGCGGGCTGGCTGCATTGGTCCGGCAGGTTTTTGAGCAAACGGAACTGCCCCGGCTGCGATTGAGTTCGATTGAACCGATGGACTGGAATGCCGAATTGATCGGGCTGATGGAGGAATTTGGGTGCACGCGACTCGCCCGTCATGCGCACCTTCCGCTGCAGTCGGGGTCAGACGCTGTTCTGCGTCGTATGCACCGGCGTTACCGGCCGTGGCACTACGCAGAAAAAGTGTCGGCATTGCTGCGTGCGGCGGGGCCGGATCTGACGCTGGGGGCGGACGTGATGGTGGGCTTTCCCGGTGAGACGGATGCCGAATTCTTAGAGACCCTCGAGTTTGTGCGCTCGCAACCCTTCGGCTACCTTCACCTCTTTCCGTTTTCGCCTCGGCCGGGCACGCGAGCAATTGCGCTGCATAAAGAAAGTCCAGTGGTGCGGGCCTTAGTGGACGAGCGCATGGCCGCCCTGCGCGCGCTGGCCTCAGAGAAGAGCTTGATGCACAGGGAGTGCTTTATCGGCCGCGAGCTTGACGCGATCACGCTGCACACGCCAGAGCCGATGGCCAGGATGGGCCGCACTGCGGCGCTGACGGAGAATTTTCTGCCGGTGGAAGTTGAAGGGGATCTTGATGCGAATCGGCTCGTCCGCGTGCGAGTCAATGGGTTCAATCGGGAAGGCGCGCTGAAGGCGACGGTTGCCGATGCGGCCGCGACCTTAGAGCCGTCCAAGGCCGATAGGGACGCGTTTCCCCAGCCGATAGCTGAGAATCGACTGTCAGCGAGACTGGCTTAAGTGCCATCCAGATAACCTAAACCAATGCTATACTCAGGGTGCGTTCGCGGGCTTTTCTTCCGTTCCGGATGGCCCCGGAACAGGCGCCGCGAACCCCAAGTGGAGGAGCACCATCGCACTCGACAAACGTTCGGCCAAGTCTTTTATCCGCATTAACGATCGCATCAGGGCACGCGAGATCCGCGTCATCGACGAAAATGGCGAACAACTGGGAATTCTGCCGCCCTTTGAGGCGCTGAAGATCGCCCGCGAGCGCGGGCTCGATTTGGTGGAAGTTTCGCCCACGGCAGTTCCGCCGGTCTGCCGCATTCAGGATTACGGCCGCTTCCTCTACGAGAAGGAAAAGAGTGAACGCGCCGCCCGCAAAAAGCAAAAGGTCATCACCATTAAGGAAGTGAAATTCTCGGTTACGGTGGATGAGCACGACTACCAGACCAAGAAGAACCAGGCCGTGCGCTTCCTCACCGAAGGCGACAAGGTGAAGGCCAGCCTGCGCTTCCGTGGCCGCCAGATGGCTCACCGCGAGTTGGGATACGCCATCATCAACCGGCTAATTCAGGACATTGGCGAAGCCGGTACGGTGGAGTTTATGCCGCGCATGGAAGGCACCATTCTGCACGCGATTGTGGCTCCATCGAAAAAGGAAGCCTCGAAGCCGAAGCCAGCGCAACAGGCGCCGCCTGCCGCACCGCGTCCTCCTATGCAGCAACAGGCTCGGTAAAATCGTTGCAAGTTGAAGTCAACTGCAGGCCGCTCCTTGGGAGCGGTCTTCGCATTTGATTTCGCGGTGTGCGTATTGTGTATTCTGTCCGCATGCTTTCTTCCCTGCGTCCTTCCTGCGTAGCCTTGACTCTTTGTGTCTCACTTTGTTCGCTTGCCTCGTGCATCCTTCGCGCCCAGCAAGTTCCGGCTCAGGCAACGGCTCCGCATTTTCCGACCACCGAAGACCTACGCCACTTGAAATCGGTTGGCGGCCCTCAACTCTCTCCGGACGGCACGCAGGCGCTTTTCACGCTGGTGGACGCGACGGCCGATGGAGCAAAGGCGCACGTCTGGGTGGTTGCAACGAGCGGTTCGGACAAGGCGCGCCAGCTGACATTTTCGCCGCCTGCCGATAAGCGCGGAGAGCACAATCCACAATGGGCGCCGGATGGTGCTGCAATTTTCTTCCTTGCGCATCGCGGCGAGAACACACAACTCTTTCGACTGGATCTTCGCGGCGGCGAAGCGGCTCCGCACGACTTGAAGATTGTGCCACCCGTCGATGAATCGAAGGAGAAGAACGCAATACCGCCGCCGGGCTTGGAGAAAACTGCGGAGAAAAAGCCGGACGAAAAGCCCGCGGACAAGGACAAGAAAGCGGATACGGCACCCGAAACGGTGGCGATCGATGTTTCCGGCTACGCATTGTCAGACGATGGCGAATGGCTGGCTGTATGGGCGCGCGATCCGCAGACTCCTGGCGAGAAGAAGCAAATTGACGCCAAGGCCGATGCTTCCTGGGTGAATCACGAAAAGCACGGGACGAGGCTTTATTTGGCCTCGCTAAAGGCCGATGGCGTAATTGATGGCGCGCTGAAGCCGGTGGTAATTGGGCCGGATATGCACGAGGCTGTGTGGTCACCCGCTGGCGATCGAATGCTTGTGTTGACTGAGGCGCCAAATGATTTGTCGGATCTTGGCCCCGCCGGGGCTGCTTGGATTGTGGACGCCGCAACGCCGGATAAGCCGGTGAAGCTGGAGGCTGTTCCTGCAACGGTGGGCGGTGGTGCGTTCGACATAAATGGAAATGAGATTGTTTTCAGCGCCGCGACACCGGAGGATGCTCCTCCAGGATACGATGAGCTTTTCGCGCTTGCTGTTGGGGATCGAGCGGCCAAACCAGTAAGGCTATCTGCGGGTTTCGCAGGACAACTGAATGCTGGATCGCTGTTTTTTGCGCCCGATAACTTCGTGATCGCGCAGGCTGGTGTGGGAACGCGGACGACAGTGGTACGAATTGCATTGAATGCGAAGACGCCGCCGGTTTCCATCGACCTCGGCGCGCCTGTGATCTCTGGCCTCACCACCAATCGCAAGCAGACCGGCTGGCTGTGGCTGGCGGAGAGCGGGGCGCGGCCGCAGAGACTTTGCTTTGCGCAGCATCTGGGCGATGGGTGCACCACACTCTCGTTGCCCGAGATGGCCCCCGCCAATCTACGTTTTGTCGAACCTGAGTTGGTGCAGTGGAAGAGCGACGGATTCACGATTGAAGGGCTGATGTATCTGCCGCCCGATGCGGGCGACACCAAAAAAGTCCCACTAGTCAAAGTTCCGCTAGTCGTGGATGTGCATGGCGGTCCGTTTGGTGCGTTTGAAAACCGCAATGACGCTTTTGTCACTTTGCTTGTGGGACACGGCTGGGCGGTGCTACGGCCCAATCCGCGCGGCTCGTCGAACTACGGGGTAAAGTTTGCCGCGGCAAACAAGAACGATCTCGGCGGCGGAGACTATCGCGACGTGATGGCGGGCGTGGATGCCGTGCTTGCAAAGTATCCGCTCGATCCATCGAAGATGGCGCTGATGGGCTATAGTTACGGCGGCGAGATGGCGGCGTTTGTTGAAGGGAAGACGGACCGATTCAAGGCCATCATCAGCGGCGCGCCGGTGATTGACCAGTTCAGCGAGTATGGTACGGAACGCGGTTCCTGGTACGACCGCTGGTATTTCGGCAAGCCGTGGGAGCATCTTGACGACGCGTGGCGACAGAGTCCACTGGCTGGGGCGGCAAAGGCCAGGACGCCATTCCTTCTGTTGCAAGGGCAGAGCGACTCGACCGATCCACTGGGCCAAGCCGAAGAGATGTATCGCGCACTGCGACAGGAGGGCGTGCCGGTGGAGCTGGTCACCTATCCGCGCGAGGATCATGGGCCGCTGGCGATCGGCATGTTCGGCCGGCCTTCTCCGGAGCCGTGGCATGGATACGATGCGCGGCAACGGGTGGTGGAGTTCCTCGAGAAGGCTCTTGGAACAGACACCGAGAAGGTGCAGACTGCAGCGCAACCCAGTGCGTCCCGGTGACTCAGGAAGCTTCGGCCGGGGATGCAGGTGAGTCGACCGGCGCGCGAAGCATTTTCGTCTTCGTTATACTGAAGGGAGAGCCTCTCCCGGCTGTTTGCTCACGCCGCACTGCATGCAAAGTCCCTCCATCGGCACAGCACCCGCTGCTCCTTCCGCTGCATCACGTGCGGAGTTGCGGCACATTCTCGGGTATATTTATTTCACCTTTGTCTGCTATCTCTCGATCGGATTGCCGCTGGCGATTCTGCCCGCTTATGTGCACCTGCGCATGGGATACCACGCGTCACTGGCCGGCTTGGTCATCAGTATTCAATACATTGCGACCTTCCTGAGCAGGCCGTGGGCGGGGCGCATCAGCGACAGTGTGGGAGCCAAGGTTTCTGTGCTTTGGGGCATGGGCGCATGTACCGCAAGCGGGGTCCTGCTTCTGGGCGCTGCTGCGCTCGACCGCAATCCGGCGTGGCTCAGCCTGACGATCCTGCTGGCGAGCCGACTGGTGCTGGGCGTGGGCGAGAGCCTTGGTTCTACGGGCGCAACCCTCTGGGGCATCACCGCCGCGGGGCAGGACAACACCGCGCGAGTGATTTCGTTTAATGGCATCGCAACCTATGGAGCGATGGCGGTGGGCGCGCCCCTGGGCGTGGTGATGGAGCAGCAGTGGGGCCTCGCTTCGATCGGAATTCTCACGATCGTCTTGGGCGCTGCGAGCCTGGTGTTCGCAAGCCGCAAAGCACCGGTACCGGTTGTGCACGGCGAGCATTTGCCGTTCCGCGATGTGCTGGGGCGCGTCACGCCGCATGGGATGGGCCTGGCGCTGGGCGGCGTGGGGTACAGTGTACTGGCGACATTTGTAACGCTGTTTTACATGAGCCGCGATTGGAATGGCGCGGCGCTATGCCTGACAGCATTCGGCGTCGCGTTTATTGCGGCGCGGCTCCTGTTTATCCGCGCGATCAGCTACTTCGGGGGATTTACTGTCGGCATCACTTGCCTGATTGTGGAGTCTGTCGGCGTCCTGATTTTGTGGCGTGCCGTGTCGCCCTGGATGGCGTTTGGCGGCGCGGCTTTGACGGGGTTCGGGTTCTCGCTGGTGTTTCCGGCGCTGGGTGTGGAGGCGGTGAAGCGCGTGCCGGAACGCAGCCGCGGCACGGCGCTGGGGGTGTACACGGTTTTCGCGGATGTATCGTTTTTCCTGGTCGGACCGATTGCGGGGGCCGTGATTGGGACATTCGGTTATGCGAGCGTATTTCTGTTTGCGCTGGTGTGCGTGCTGGCGTCTCTGGGAATTGTGATCGTGCTGGCGACGCGTCCGAACGGGCAGTTGCCGGCATCCAGTTTCTAGCCCGCAGTTTGAACCGGTCCAGGGCTTCCCGGTGGCGCTTGCCGAAAACGGGACAGAAGCTGGAAACGCCTGTAGAAAAACGATTTATCCCTTGCGCCGGTTGATTTCTAAATCCCTTTCGACGCCTCTTAAAGACGCCCAACCCGACGAGCACAAATTCACAAAGTGGGAACTGGAAGGCAAGGTTTCCAAGTCACCTACCCCTTTCGTGATACGTGCCACCGATGAAACCTAACACTTTCTAGCGCGAAAGTACCATTGTCTCTGATTACCGCAAATAGGATTCTTATCTCAAGGCACTATTCAACCTTTCAGGTGGTCTGGGGGAATGCAAGATATACGCCCGGCTGTGCGACCGATCAAAGTCAGATCATATGGAGACTGAGATGAGAAAATCTTGGTGTGTATTAGTTGGGTGTTTATCAAATGCGGCAGCGCGTGGGAACAACCTGGCAAACGACGCGTGCCTACGACTTCATTTTGGAATCAGGGATTTTATCGTCCGGGAAGAGGCGCAGGACCTGGTCGAATATGCGCTGGTTGTGGCGCTGATCGCGTTCGGTGGAGTTACCGCGATGAAGGGCCTGTCGACGGAGATCAAGACTGCTTTCAATACGATCAGCAGCGATCTTGCCACTTCCCTTTAGTCGAAACATTAAAGCGGCTTCACAGAACGGCGGCGCGGTCTCGATGAACGATCGCGTAACTCTGCGGCTGGGATCACGCCGGCGATAAAGACTGCGTTTCCTGAGGCCTTCAGTTCTTGCGTGCTTTTGCAGAACGATGACCGATTGCACAAACGCAGCAACGGCCATCCCAGAGGATGGCCGTTGCTGTCCCGCTGCTTAGGAGCTGTTTAGCGCTCGCTCTTCCAGTTGATGAGATCGCCAAGGGTGGTGGTTGAGCTGGAGACGGGGTGCTTGTGCGTGTCCGCCTTGTAGTTCTCGACCTGAGTGCGGCTGGCTTCCTGGCCGATCGCGCGCAAGCTGAGTCCCACCTTCTTCTCTTCCACATTGATCTTGATGATCTTGAATTCGTGCTCCTGGCCCTGTTCAAGGTTGGCAGGCGAGCCGTCCGCACCTACCGCTTCGGAGATATGGCAGAGGCCTTCAACGCCCTCCGCAATTTCAACGAAAGCGCCGAACTGCGCAGTGCGGAGCACCTTGCCGTGAACCACATCGCCCACGCGATGCTGGGCGAAGAAGCTCTCCCATACGTCGGGTTGCAGTTGCTTGATGCCCAGCGAGAGGCGGCGATTCTGCGGCTCGACGCCGAGAACTACCGCCTTCACCTTTTCGCCCTTCTTCACGACTTCAGAAGGATGCTTGACGCGCTTGGTCCAGCTCAGGTTGGAGACGTGGACGAGGCCGTCGATGCCGTCTTCGATTTCGATGAAGGCACCAAAGTCAGTCAGGTTGCGCACGCGGCCCTCGACCACTGTGCCCGCCGGATAGCGCTCGGTGAGGTGCTCCCACGGATTCTCAAGGAGCTGCTTCATGCCGAGAGAGATGCGGCGATCGGCTGGATTCACGCTGAGAACGACCGTGTCTACCTCGTCCCCCGGCTTGACCAGCTTGGAGGGGTGCTTAAGACGCTTCGACCAGGTCATTTCAGACAGGTGAACAAGGCCTTCGATTCCCTGCTCCAGCTCGACAAACGCACCGTAATCAGTTACTGAGAGCACGCGGCCGTGTACGTGCGCGCCGACAGGATAGCGTTCGGTTGCATCGAGCCACGGATCGGGCGTGAGCTGCTTGAAACCAAGCGAGACGCGCTGCTTGTCTTTGTCGAACTTGAGCACCTTGACCTGAATCTCGTCGCCGACG
>Ga0181529_10007434_pt1 | contig 10923 bp, 7 predicted proteins | sample PEATcosm2014_Bin_36_FD_119763 | JGI IMG/M metagenome (GOLD analysis project Ga0181529, IMG submission 119763) | Peatland microbial communities from MTU Mesocosm Facility, Houghton, MI, USA - PEATcosm2014_Bin10_30_metaG | ecosystem: Environmental > Terrestrial > Soil > Wetlands > Peat | place... | reverse complement strand
GCGTTCTATGAGTCGCCCTGTGATGCGGCGCTTCGCCGAAGTGGATCTGGCCGTAGCCGCGGCGCAGGACGAGACCACCGGCCACGTCTTCAAGGTGATTGCTGTCCGGAGTAACGGATCGTCGGATGGGCAGGAGGAGGAGGCCGAGGTCTTCCGGCTCAGGCGGCCGAGCCACGCTGACTTGACGCGCGCACTACCATATGCGGCGAGATCAGGTCGCTTTTGGGCCGCACTTTTGTCTTGCTATGGGCCAGTTTGAGGGCAAGCTTCGCTGCGCGCTTTCCGATGGTCTTGCTGTCTTGATCCACCGACGACAACGGTACGCGAAGAAAGTCGGAATACGACAGGTTGCCACAGCCTACAACCGCTATATCTTGCGGAATGCGCAGACCGCCATCGAGGATCGCGCGCATTGCGCCCAAAGCGACGGGATCGTTATAACAGAAGATGGCATCGGGACGCACTTTCGCTGCAAGCAGCTTCTTCGCGGCCTCGTATCCTCCGGCCTCACCCTTGTGATCGCCCGAGGAGCCAATCGAGACGACGTGGCCCGGCACCGGAACCATCTGGTTGGAGGCCAGAGCCTGCCTGTAGCCTTCCTCGCGCCCGATTGCCGTACTCACCCCCGGCCCGCGAATGTGAGCAATGCGCCGGCACCCTTGTTCAATCAGGTGCGAGGTCGCTAAAATGCCGATTGCCCTATCGTCGCTGCCCACAAAATGGGATTCGAGTCCCGCGAATTGCCTGTCGAGGAGAATGTAAGGAATCTTCTGTTCTTCCACCCGCCGAAAACTCTCAAGGGTCCATTGTGTCGAGGCGATCAACATGATATCGACTCGCCTGGCCAGCAACTGTTGGATTTCCTGCTCCTCTAACTTGGGATCTTCGTCCGACGAGGAGATAAACAGACTGTAACCCTGCTCCCGGACGTCCGCGGATATTACTTTGGCGATCTGCGCGAAGAACGGATGCAGGAGGTCGGGAACTACAAGTCCGATGGTCCAACTACGTCCGGTAATGAGCGAACGAGCGGCATAGTTGGGCTGGTAGTTCAGCTCCTTCATGCGTTTCAGGACTCGTTTTCGCGTCTTATCGGAGATGTCTGGGTGATTACGTAAGACCTTTGAAATGGTGACCACGGAAAGACCCAGATCGTCGGCAATATCTTTCAACCGGGCTGCCATATTTCTGTTGTCCTCACCTACACTCGATCTCCGCAATCAGGATGGACGGACCGGTGCAATTTCTCTGAGTGTACATGGCGTCCCTCCTTGCCTTCAACGATCCTTCAAATCGCTTCAAAGTTCGACATCTGAGATGTAGCCTAGATTCGCTGCCGGGTAAATGGCTGCGGACGCAAGAAGAATGGACAAGGCGAGCGAATAGATGCGGCGGCATTCCATGGTGTCCTGACCTTGTCCAGCGCGGAGTGTTCTAGTGCGATTCTTTTCAATTGACAACTAATCCGGGGCGGCGTATCAATAATATTCGACACTCAGGACAACGTTAACTGTAGCGATTTTGACGTGCGCTTAGCTAATCTTGAGCGCTTCGACTTCACCATATTGAACCTGGCGGCCAGTCTCACGAAGTTGGCGATCTTCAAAGCAGTCGTTTTTTACGCCCTCGTTGAGGTGGCCCGGTAAGCGGTTACCGCCGAGGTCGCGAATTGGGGCTTGCCCATGATTTCGCCATGGTTTCATTTGGGGGCAAGTCCGGGTCGTCCTTCTTTCGGAGGGGTTGGTTCCGCTGTTGGCAACACCAAACGTCTGGAATTGAAACGTCAACTTCCGCGGAAGTTGAGGACAGGTATTCGAGGTAATCAGCAAGATGAACTTGATTCAAAAAGCTTCCGCATCTATTGCAATCGCCCTCGCGATTTTGATTCCCACCTGCACGCAAGAGGTGGCTCGTGGACAGTCAACTGGCGTGGCCTCTTCGACTCCGCCGATGGGATGGAATAGCTGGGACTCCTACGGGACCACTGTGAATGAAGCACAGGTGAAAGCTAATGCGGATTGGATGGCGAAGCACCTGAAAGCGTTTGGATGGGAATACGTTGTCGTCGACATGGAATGGTTCGTCACGAACCCGGTGCCGGAAGGAAACGCGAGAGACTCCATCTACGGCATGGATGAGTACGGGCGGTACATACCTCCCTCGAACAGGTTTCCGTCCGCCGCGGGAGTGGGATTCAAACCGCTGGCCGACTTCGTACATTCGCTTGGACTGAAGTTCGGCATCCATATTCTGCAGGGGATTCCCAAGGAAGCGGTCAAGCGGAACGATCCAATCGAAGGCTCGTCCTTTCATGCTGCGGATGCGGCGGATACGTCGGGTACTTGCAAATGGAATTACGACAACTACGATGTCAAGGACACAGCGGCGGGACAAGCATATTATGACTCGATCACTCGTCTCTATGCAGGTTGGGGTGTTGATCTGATCAAGGTGGATTGCATCGCCTTCGGACCTTACAAGGGGAACGAAATCCGCATGTTGAGCGCCGCGATTGCAAAGAGCGGCCGGTCAATTGCGTTGAGCCTTTCGCCAGGCCCTGCGCCGCATGAGAAAGAATCCGAAATGGAGATGTACTCCACACAATGGCGCATCTCGAATGACATATGGGATATCTGGCATAATGCGGACTTCTATCCACAGGGGCTGAACGACCAGTTTGCCAAGGTTGCGGATTGGGCCGCGGCTTCAAGGAACGGGCACTACCCAGATGCAGACATGCTTCCTCTTGGATACCTGGGACCGGCTCCGGGCTGGGGAGCGCCCAGGCAAACGCGCCTGACGCGCGATGAGCAAAGAACGTTTCTGACTCTTTGGGGAATCTTCCGTTCACCTTTGATGATGGGAGGAGATCTCCCTCACAACGATCCATGGACAACGTCGCTGCTGACGAACCGCGAGTTTCTCGACGTGGATCAGCATGCACGCGACACGCGAGTTGCTGTGTCCTCAGAGAAAGACGTGGTTTGGCTTTCAAAGCCAGATCAAGGTGAAGGTAACTACCTGGCGATATTCAATCGCACTGAACAGCCTCAGACATTGCATTACTCATGGACCCAACTTGGTGTTCCCGAGGGCTCTTATCGTCTGCGCGACTTGTGGAGGCATAAGAACCTGGGCAGTGCAAAGGCAATCACCGTGGTTTTGGCTCCGCATGCGAGCGTGCTCTATCGGGCGCAGCCTTAACAGGCATTTGCGGTTTGCGAGCGCCCAAACGGAGCGCTTGTGGTATAGGATCAGCAGGTCAGATCGAACAGGAGGATTTATGCCAATCTCCATCACACGCCGTAATTTCATTCGCACCATCAGCGCACTGTTGAGCAGCGCGCCGTTTCTATCAAAAGCAAGAGCCGTAGCAGCAACCAGCGCCCATGATTCGAAGCGCGAGGCCAAGGACCTGATGCTGTGGTACCGTCAGCCGGCCGACCGCTGGACCGATGCTCTGCCAGTGGGCAATGGACGTCTCGGAGCCATGATCTTTGGTGGGGTGGCATCGGAGCGCATTGCGCTCAATGAGGACACGCTGTGGTCAGGTGCGCCGCGCGACTGGAACAATCCTGGTGCGAGGGAGCATCTCAGCGTCATTCGTGCGTTGGTGATTGGCAAACAGGACTATCAAGCGGCGGACCAGGAGTGCCGCAAGATGCAAGGGCCGTTCGCACAGGCTTATCAGCCGCTCGGCGACCTGGTCATCGACTTCGACCACGGCGCAGATTGCACCGGCTATAGGCGCTCATTGGATCTTGACAGTGCGACAAGTACTGTTACATACACCAGTCAAGGGAGCCGATTCAAACGCGAGACATTCGTGTCTGCGCCGGATCAAGTAACCCTGGTGCGACTCACCGCCAGCAAGTCTGGAGTGCTGAATTGCACTCTGCGGTTGACGAGTCAACTGCGCCATACTTCCGAGGCAAACGATTCCACCATTGTGCTTGCGGGCAAAGCGCCGGCGAACTCAATCCCCAATTATCTGCGCAGCGACAACCCAGTTACTTACAGCGACGAGCCCGGGAAAGGAATGCACTTTGCCGCCGTGCTAACCGCAAAGGCGACATCGGGAAAGATTGTGGGGCAAGCGGATGGCGCCCTCAGGATAGATGGCGCGACGGAGGTGGTTCTTCTTATAGGCGCTGCAACCGGGTACGGGAAGTACAACGAAGCTCCCGCGGCGCCGATAGCTGAGGTTATTTCCAAAGCGAAGATGTCAGTTACTTCCGCTGCGCGCTTTTCTTATCCGCGATTGCAAGAGCGCCATCTCGAGGACCATCGCAAACTGTTTCGGCGCGTGCGCATTGACCTTGGCGGAAACGACGCTGCTGAACTACCGACAAATGAGCGAGTGGATGGTTTTGAACAGAATCCGGATAGTTCTATGCTTGCTCTTTACTTTCATTACGGGCGCTATTTGTTGCTCACCAGCTCGCGTCCTGGTTCGCAGCCGGCGAATTTGCAGGGGATCTGGAACGCAGACTTGCGTCCACCATGGAGTTCCAACTGGACCTCTAACATCAATGTCCAGATGAATTACTGGCTTGCTGAGACGTGCAATCTCTCTGAGTGTCACGAGCCTCTGGTCAGCATGATCCGCGACCTGAGCGAGAACGGCCGCAAGACCGCCGAAGTCAACTATGGGTTGAAGGGTTGGTGCTCCCACCACAATATCGACATCTGGCGACAGTCGGCTCCGGTTGGCGAGGGATTACAGTTTGCCGATCCGACGTGGGCCAACTTTGCATTCAGCGGTCCATGGCTTTGCCAGCACTTATGGGAGCACTACAAGTTCACCGGGGACAAGGAATACCTGAAGGCGACCGCATACCCAGTGATGAAAGGGGCCGCGGAGTTCTGTCTCAACTGGCTCACCGATGACGGAAAGGGAGGACTTACAACGTGTCCTTCAGTCTCGACGGAGAATTCATTTCTGGCGCCGAATGGAAAAGGTGCGCAGGTCAGCGCCGGCTGCACCATGGATATCGCGCTGCTGCACGAGATCTTTGATAACTGCCAGAAGGCCAGCGAGATACTCGGCATCGACAGTGAGTTTGCTGGAAAACTCGGCGCGGCATGCAAGCGCCTGCCGCATTACCAGGTGGGTAAATTCGGGCAGCTACAAGAGTGGTCAATCGACTTCGACGAGAACCAGCCGGGTCAGCGGCATATGTCGCACCTTTACCCTGTGTATCCGGGCGGCGAGATCACGACCCGTAGCAACCCTGAGTTGGCAAAAGCCGCACGACAGTCTCTAGAGCGCCGCCTGGCCAACGGTGGCGCCTACACCGGGTGGAGCCGTGCGTGGGCGATCGGGTTATGGGCTCGCCTGGGGGACGGCGATCGGGCACTTGAATCTTTAAACATGTTGATGATCAATAGCACGGGCATGAATCTCTTCGATCAGCATCCGTTTGCTGCCTCAATGGTAAAAGCCATGCAGAAAAGTACTGGCGTCAAGATCGAGGCGCCGGAAAAGAAGGAACGGCCAGTGTCAATCTTTCAGATCGACGGCAACTTCGGCGCAACCGCGGCCATCGCCGAAATGTTGCTCCAAAGTCACGATGGAGAGATTGCTCTGATGCCGGCATGGCCGAAGAAGTGGAAGACCGGCTCGATCCGTGGGTTGCGCGCGCGTGGTGGGCTTGAGATTGATATTGCTTGGAGCGACTCCTCATCGGCTGTAGCAACGGTTCATGCGCTTCGTTCAGCAGAGCATCGCTTCCGCCCTCCAGTTGGGTTTAGATTCCTGTCTACAGCCGAGGTAATGCCGCAAGCGGATGGAACGGTGACGCTGCGCATGGAAGAGGGCAAGACCTACCGTTTGAAGGCCATCCAGTCTTGACAAAGCCGGATGCGAAAGGAATTCAAAGAAGTGATCCAAAGGACTTGTTGCGCAAAGTTGATGCTTGCCGCGTGGGCGCTTCTGTTTGGAGTCAATCCCGGCTTTCAAATTGAACTTCAGCCAAGGTCGGCTTCTGCATCCTACCGGTCGCGAGGCGTGCTCCATTCCTGTGCCGCCGGCGGACAATCAACTCAGGCGTCCTAAGAACGATTAGCAACACTGGGGCTGCTTTCACTTCGAGAAAATAGAGGGTGTCATGTTCAGGTTGCCGTCTCTCTCTCAATATCTGCATTCATTTTTGGGCTTTCCTGACGAAAATAGGAAGTTTAGTATCGGACGTCGGGATTTTCTGTTTGGCGCATCCGGAACAATCCTGCAATTGGGGCAAAAGGGGAACCTCGTCCGTGCATTGTTCGCTGGTCGAGTGGAGGGAAATGCACTTGCCACCCACAGCAACAGCATATTTGTAGCCACTGACGGAGATGATCGTAATCCGGGCACCGAATCGCGCCCGCTCAAGACATTTCCTGCCGCGCAAAGTGCAATCCTCGATCTCAAAAAGAGAAATACGAGCGGCCCACTATACGTATTCTTCCGGGAGGGCACCTACTATCTCCGGGACACCGTCGTCTTTAATCACGAGCATTCGGGTGCTCCGGAAGCTTCAATTGAATATTTGCCTTATCCCGGCGAGCACGTAACGCTGAGTGGAGGAACCCGCCTTGTCCCGCAGTGGACCCACTATCGGGATGGCATTCTGCAAACGCCAGTTCCTCCCTTTACGGACACCGATCAGCTCTTCGTAAACGGCCAGCAGCAGATACTAGCCCGCTATCCCAATTACGACGCAAACGCCAAGTACCTGAATGGCTCCGCGGCAGATGCTATTGATCCGGAACGCGCTAAACGCTGGGCAAATCCCAAGGGCGGGTACATTCACGCGCTGCACCAGTATCTTTGGGGTGATCAGCACTATGTCATCACCGGGAAGGATGCCGATGGGAACGTTACTTACGACGGCGGATGGCAGAATAATCGGCCCAGGCCCATGCATGCGCAATACCGGTTTGTAGAAAACATCTTTGAAGAGCTCGATTCACCGGGCGAATGGTTCTTGAATAAGGAAACAAATACGTTGTATTTCTACCCTCCCGCGGGTCTTGATCTCAAGACGGCCGTGATTGAAACGGTCCGACTCAAGCACCTGGTGGAGTTTCGGGGGACCCCAGATACTCCCGTGAAACATGTTGGGTTAGCCGGTTTTACATTCCGGCATGCAACAAGAACTTTCATGGAGACCCGTGAACCTCTGCTACGAAGTGACTGGAGGATTTACCGCGGAGGGGCGCTCTTATTTACGGGAGCGGAAGACTGTTATGTCAGAGACTGTACGTTCGACCAGCTCGGCGGCAACTGCATCTTCGTGAGTAACTACAATCGGCGAATTCATATCTCCGGTTGCCATCTAGCTTCCGCGGGTGCCTCCGGGGTTTGTTTCGTGGGCGATCCATTGGCCGTACGCAACGCGTTGGAAAGCTACGAGCAACGTCACGCAGTTGGCGACCTTGACCTGACGCCAGGTCCGCAAACCAATAATTATCCCGAAGACTGTTTGGTGGAGGACACACTGATCTACAGAACGGGCCGAGTTGAAAAGCAAAGCGCACCCGTTGAGATCGATATCGCAAAATCCATAACCGTTCGGCACGCCTCGATATACGATGTGCCGCGAGCCGGAATCAACATCGGAGATGGCTGTTGGGGAGGACACCATATTGACTTCTGCGATGTGTTCGACACGGTAAAAGAGAGCGGTGACCACGGTTCGTTCAACTCTTGGGGACGCGATCGGTGGTGGGGGGTTACAGGAGTCGATCTCGATTCGGTTGCGGACGGCGAATACAAGACGCTTCCGACTCTCGATGCCATGATGCCCAATGTCCTGTCGAACTCCCGCTGGCGATGCGACCACGGCTGGGATATCGATTTGGACGACGGTTCGAGCAACTACCACATCTATAACAATCTTTGTCTGAACGGAGGACTGAAGCTTCGCGAGGGTTTCTATCGAATTTGTGAAAACAATATTCTTGTAAACAATACCCTTCATCCTCATGTCTGGTACAACGACAGCCACGATGTTTTTCGCAGCAATATCGTATTTTCAACTTACCGGCCTATCGGGATGCGCGCGTGGACGCAGGAGATCGACTTCAACCTGTTGCATAGACCAGGGAACGCGCCGACGGGGCCTGCTCAAGCTCTGCAACAACGCAGCTCCCAAGATATCCATTCACTTCAAGGGGATGCGGAATTTGTGAATGCCGCGGTTGGCGGCTATCGAGTGAAGGCAGATTCTCCGGCACTTACTCTAGGCTTCGTGAATTTCAATATGCAGGATTTTGGGGTGCAGAGCCCTCGCTTGAAGGAAATTGCTCGACAACCAGAACTGCCCTCTCCAACCAGCGAACCAGTTATCGCATCGAACGAGTCGCGGAGTCGAAGGCTCATCGACTGGGCCGGTGCAAAAGGGCGCAATATTGTGGGGATGGATGAGATGTCCGCAAAAGGAACACCAGGCGAGACTGGGGTCATCTTGCTCGACGTACCTGAGACCAGCGCAGCGGGAAAGGCAGGATTCTTTGACGGAGATGTAATTCTGTCAATCGACGGCAAGCCGGTAAGGGACATCCGTGATCTCGTGGCAGCCTCAGAGAACAAATCTCCTGGTGAAAGCCTCAGTGTAACCGTGCTTCGCTTCCAACAGGAGTCGACAATCAAGATTCAATTGAAGTAAATCGTGGAGACTGTACTCAATGGTGAAGTCAGGGATTCTGAACCCGGAAATCAACTCGTTGCTGAGCCGCGTGCGGCATACAAATACGCTAGTGATTGGGGACCGAGGCTTTCCTTTTTGGAAAGATGTCGAGACCGTGGACATATCGCTCGTGGATGACTTGCCGAAGGTACTCGACGTATTGGCTGCTATTCGCGCTAACTTCATTATCAATAGAGCATTCATGGCTGAAGAGTTTAACAAGGTAAACAGCCCTGAGACGATATCGAATTTCAGGCGTGGATTAGATGGCATTCTTTTGGATTTCGAACCTCATCGTGATTTAAAGAAAAGGGTTCCGGGAGCCATCGGAATTATTCGAACGGGTGACACGGTTCAGTACGCCAATCTTGTATTGGAATCCGGCTAATAGATCCAATGGACAATCATGCAATCACTTGGGATGGTTGTGTGTGCGATCGAGTAATTAAACGAAGGTTTTCATCGCATCGAGGGAGGCATTGATAGAAAGCAAGGCCGCACTCTCTGGCCTGGTGTAAGCGTGTGGTTCGGCTTTCAATTACCCACAAGTTGGACTCCGATCATGATGCCAAGTTCGATGTCGGTCAGCCGCGATAAGCCTCTCCATATGACGGTATTGCCAGGAGGCGGGTCATGGGCGCGTGCAAGGTAGCCGCCGAGTCGTGCCAGCTTGACGATGTAGTCCGCGATGGAAACAGTGACGCTGCTACTGGACTTGGTGGGCAGCAACTCGTCGAGCAGGAACTGGTCCAACTCGGTAAAGGCCTCGTCGGGCGCAGCGTCAGGCGTGGTCCGGTTTAACATCGTGATCCAGAAGATGCGCCAGCTGAGGATGCAGAGGATGGCGATCAAGTTTACCAGCCGCTCGGCCGTTCTCAGCTTTGCTTGTTCGGCGTGGCATCCTGACTTGAGGATTTTGTGAAAGGTCTCGATCTTCCATCTTTGCGCGTACCACTCGATCTTTTCGATGGCGTCCAAGCATGAGCGCACCGGTAAGTCGGTGAGGAGCTTCCAGTCGATTCGTTCACGACCTTTTGGAGCCTTGATCTCCTTGGCGTGGATAGCGGTGAGGATCAGTTCGGGATAGTTCTTCTGCTTGCCTTTGGGTGGATGGATGAGGATACGCTGGAAGCGGAGTTCGAGCGAGGCCTTCTCCAACTTGCCGCGCCGGTTGCGCACTTCGATCAAATGTCGGCCGCGCAGCTCGGAGCGCTTCAAGACTGCGCCAACCGTGGTGTTTCCATCCGCGGCCACTCGGTCGACACAGGTGCGGACTAGAAAATGCGTGTGCAGTTGTCGGGCAACGCAAAACAGCTCCCATATATCGCTCTCCCGGTCGCCGATATGAACGCAGCGTTCAGGTGAGCCGAGCAACTCCGTCGACTGCTGGAGGTTTTCCAGCCAACGAATGCTCTCCTTTTGCTCGATCGGGACCCGTGTCGGATTAATGTGGCGCTTCAGTGCGTTGGCGCCGTGGAACTTGTCGCGGCTCCAGAACTTGATTGCACCCAACCCCAAGGGCAGACCCTGCTGTGTCGCGACCAAGCTGGAATGCATCAGAATCCCGCAACTGGTGTGAAACCGCGGCCGTCCGGCCTTGCCGCCACCGATGGTGATCTTCTTCAAAACTCCGATCGGTTCCGTCTCTTCATGACGATACGAGAATTCGGTCGTGTCGTGGAGCACCAGAACCCGGTCGCCGCCGCTGGCCAGGAACCTCTCGCGAGTGGAGGCAAAATGGCCGGCAAGGATATTCGCCTCGCTGATTCGTCCGTTGCCAAAGAACCGGTAAGCCGCCTTCGTGTTGGCCCAGTCCTGGCATGCCCACGGCGTTACCGCTCCTGTTTTGGCTGACAATTGCTCAAGCAGTTGACGAAGACGCTTACCGTGCCGGACATCCTCAAACTGGCATGCCGCTGTTTCAGCGTCGATCCAGCTTCCGCCCTGCGCTTCAACAGTGCTGACCGCTGACGATCCCTGAGAATACTGGCTTCGCCTCATGTCTCCTACTGCGCCACAGATCGCGCAGCATGCGTAAGTGCTTTATCTGATTCCGAATCCGGTCAGGCAACATCCTGATCCAAACTCCAAAACTTGTGGGTAATTGAAAGGAAAACCGGACGCTTACCCAATTGCTTCTCTGCACGTGTCTTCTCTTCCTGTTGAAACTGCACCTGGGGAACCGCATATTCTGACGTGAAGGTCGAGAAGATCGGAAGGACATTCACAAGGAAGAGCTCGGCATTGAAGT
>Ga0181529_10007430_pt1 | contig 10925 bp, 6 predicted proteins | sample PEATcosm2014_Bin_36_FD_119763 | JGI IMG/M metagenome (GOLD analysis project Ga0181529, IMG submission 119763) | Peatland microbial communities from MTU Mesocosm Facility, Houghton, MI, USA - PEATcosm2014_Bin10_30_metaG | ecosystem: Environmental > Terrestrial > Soil > Wetlands > Peat | place... | reverse complement strand
AGTCGGCCCGGTTGGAGGCGAAATGCTTGCTGGATAATTTGTGTCCCATACGCCCACATAATTATTAACGGCGTCATTATCCGCCAGATATGGATTCACATTATAGGCGCTTTCCGGCCCGGCGAAATGGACATAATCAATGACGTGATAAACGCCGTTGGTCAAATCCAGCATAAAGACCTGCAACCGGTTCGTCATCAGCACGCCAAACTGCGGAAAGTGAAAGCCGTTCGGCGAGTTGGATTCAAACAACAAACTTAACGGGGGGCTGGCAATCGGAAAATAATTTGTTGGAATCAAACAGGGTGGTATCAAGCCGGAAGGCACAGTCGCCGGGGTCGCATAAGGGGAACGATAAACGGAATTCGTCAGCATAATTGTCGAAACATTTAGCGGCAGCACGAACGAAGCGGGATTCGGACTGCCGCCAGACCACGGCGCAGTGCCCGGCCAAAAAGTTATTACATATGGGCTGCTAAAATTATTGGTTGAAAAAGAAATGGGCTGGGCAATGCCCGGATGCGAATCAAACCCCGGATCGTCATTGGTAATTGTCAACGAGGCGGTCTCGTTCACTCCAATCAAAATCGTTCCGGGATAACTGGCCGCATACGAATTCCACAGCTCGACTCCGAGCGAGCCGGTCAAGCTCATCAAATACATTTGGTTCGTGCTGGTGATGACAGGCAAAAAGCTGTTTGTGTTGCGCGTCAGTTGCAGTCGCCGCGTGATGGCCAGATTGTTCTCCAGCGCAAACTCGTTGAAGTTCGGAAATCCTTTCTTCACGCCGATGATCCACGGCACGCCGTAGATGTTGTCCGGCACATTGGTGATGGCAACCGGCAAAGCCGCAATGGTCGTGACATCAAACGGCTGCGAGAGCTGGACATCATCCGGCCCGGAAACGGTGTTGGGACCGGCGGCGCTGTTCAGGTTGGTGTAGCCGGTGATATAAACGTCGCCCGCGCCGTCCGTGCTGAACAGCGGACGGAAAACGGTGGGATAAAAATTCGTGGTCGTGGCGTCGCAGATGTTTGCCGAGACCTGCAGCAGCCGCTGGACGGCAGGTGTATAGACGAACTGGCCGTTCACATAAACCGGGATGTTGCAGACTCCAAAGGGCTGGGTCGTGGAGGCGCCGAAATTGTTGGTGTAGGCGGCAAAATTCTGGTTGAGCCAGTTCGCGGTGGATTCGCGCAGCAACCGGTCGGCGACGGTGTTGAAAAAACTCACGGGACATTCCACGTTGAGAACAGGGGCGGCGCTCAAGGCAGGCGGCACCAACACTGAAACCAAAACGGTCAGCAGCAAAATTGATTTTAGGGTTTTCATCGTGGTGCAAATTGCGGTCGCATATTACCGCAAAATGCGCGAGCCGGTGGAATTCCCTTTAATTGCAAATTTCACCCAAAGAACTATCCACGGCAAAAATAGAGCCGCATAAAAGCAAATCACGATGCGAAGCACATCTGCTTGTCGCCCAGCCTGTTCATCGTGCGAGAATTCCGGCTGAACAACCGCAACAATGCTTGCCACCAATAGCAGATGAGCAACTACAGCAAAGAAAATACGAATCATTCGATCTGTTACAGTAAGTGCCACAATAAAACTCAATGTAAAATAAGCGATAATCAAATGTGAAGGCATCATTGTGAGTAGGTTTATCGGTTGCGCTCCTGTCATCCCTTGCATGATTCGGGTTAAACAGCTCAATGCGAGGGCGATAATTATCCAGATGGGAATTCCAGCCAAGAAATAAACTGCCGTAACATCTCGCGAAGGTTTTTTATTTGGCGTGGCCATTTTTATGGTAAATTCAAGGCTGCAAACTTTGTGAACCGCTTGGATTGATTTCGATGTCCAAGTTTATTCCAAGTGGGGGCGTGTCGTGAATCGTGTTCAAGCGAACAACCAGGCTTCCAAAGGACTTTCCGTTTTCCAGTTCAATGTAAAACTGCTGATTTATAGCAGTCGTCCAGTTGTTAGCGTCCTTTGGCATATCAAATTTGAATGTTTCTTGAAAGCCAGTATTCAGAGCTTGATACATGAATTCATCATTTGTCGCGACTAATCCGCCACTTGGAATTTCGAGTTCCAAACTCCAATCATAACGAGGACCATGCCACGGCAAAACCTGCGGGTCACGCTTCAACCGCACGATGAGTTGCCCACCCGAAGAAACTTTTTTCCCATTGAACAAATCAAACTCAACGGGCTGACCGTCAACCGGAATTCCTATGCCCGACAAGCTGTGAGAAATCAATTGTTGTGGTTCGCTGAGTTTCCACATCCGAATGACGACTGGATTTTGCGGGTCAGGATGAAATGGAACCGGCACATTTCCATAACCGAAACTATTCGGGGCTTTGGGTGAAACGCGGTAGCCATTCTTGACAACTGAATCCAGACTTAAATAGTCGCCCGCCGTATTTTCAACAGAGAACTTTCCTGTTGAATCAGTGGTGCGATTAAATTTAGGGAATTGATTTCCCCACGAATCAAAACTCCCCCCAAGCCCCCATTGCCGAACACTCATTAAAATTTGAACGTCCGCTATACCATTGCTTTCTTGGTCAATGACACGACCATAAAAACGAACAGTTGAATCTTTTGATTCGAGAATACTTTTAAGTTTCTCAAGTCTAGAATTAGTGGTTTGAAGCTGCGGTGAATTAGTCGGCTGTGCGTGAAGCGCCGAAACCAATGTAACGAGGCTTGTTAAAATTAGAAGAAAGGTTTTCATGGCTGCAAATTCCGTGAACCCGTCGGATTGATGGCATAGTTTATTTCAATCGCGCTATGCACATTATAGACTGAATGAAAAACTATTTGAACTCTGCCATAAATCTGCCCGCCACGGGTGCGAATGAAAAATTGCTTGGCGATGTCAAAATTCCAGTCTGAATCTGTTGGATCAAATTGTTTTTCAATTTTTGGATAATAGCCAGATTCGGGAGCGAGATACATGAATTCATCGTCGGTTTCAATTAACCCACCGTTTATAGCTTCGATTGAATATGACCATGAATATCTATCTCTGGAATTAACCTCATCGGGTCTTTTGATGGAAATTATTAAGTCACCATCTGCGTCGCCCTCGGTTTTCTTACCGTGTATTAAGTCTACAGTGTAAGTCTTGCCAGAATCCATTCCAAAAACATGACTCCCCGTTATGAGCGGTTCTGTAGCACCCAATTCTTTCCACATTTTGATAATCACTGGATTTTGTTGGTCTGGGTGGAATGGATCAGAAACATTCCCAAACCCATAGCCTTTTTTAATTTTGGGTGAGAGAAGATAACCTTCTTTTGTAATTGATTCTATGGTTAAACTGTCTCCATTGACATTTTCCAAAGAAAAATTCCCATTTGAATCGGTAGTGCGTTCAAATTTTGGAAATTTATTTCCCCACGAATCGAAAGTTCCACCAATTCCCCATTGCCTAACGCTCATTAAAATTTGAACGCCTGCTATATCATTACTTTGTTGGTCAACCACTCGGCCGTAAAAACTGACCGAAGCATTTTTTGCTTCAAACTCACGTTTGAAAAACTCCAGCCTCGAATTTGTGGTTTGAATCTGCGGTTGAGTAGTTGGATTCTGTAATGTGCCGCTTATATTGCTTCCTGGGTGGATAACATTTGGCTTGGTGCTTGGCTGCATCGTCACCTGCGCTGGCGTTGTAATAATTGACTGTGTGGCAGACTGCCGCCAAAATAAAATGGCTAAAATCGCTAATCCTAAAATCAAAAAATAAATCCAAAATCGTTTTTTCATTTATTCCTCCTTGAGACTCATATTAATAAGAACTTTGCTCCAGAATGAAGCACGTTGCATATTGTCAGAATTAAATTCTCCGCTGTGGTCTTTATGCTGTTTTCCAAAACCAAATGTCGCGTTCAAATCAGTTTGTTGGGGACTGCCATCATGTAGAAATGCGCCGCCCACGTCTGCCTGTGCGCCGAGCGCAAAGCAATAAGCGGTGTCGCAGTAGGCGAATATCTCATAAGTATAAGTCGGAAAATCAATCTCGCTTCCACCGGCTTCAAATTTATTGTCGCTGTAATTATATGAGAACCCCGAGGCAATGTCCGGCTTATAATCTTCATCCACCGCCCAATAGCTCAAAGCCCAATCTTGCGAGTTGTAAAAGTTGATATAGCTTCCCGCCCCGGCAGTTCCATTGAAATAGCAAGGCGCGCCGCTTGTATAATAGCTGGCATAATAATTTGGAACGTGAGAGGGGTATCCCGCATCCAGTGTGTTATTGAAACTGCCATCCGGGTAATTCGTGCGTATCGTCGCTGAAGCATCGTAACAATGCGCCGGAACAGCACCTTGCATGGCCACATAAGTATTCACCAACGGACTCGCTCCGGCTTGTTTCAAAGCCTCACCAGCCACCACGTTGCCCATGCTGTGTGCCATGAGATAAACTTGGCTGGATTCTTTCACGGTTTCAAAATCCGCGAACCTGTTGGATTCACGGCGTATTGAATTTCAATCATGCCGGGAATTCCATCGTTGTAGGGAGCAATTAAATCGATTGTAATTCGCCCATATTCACGGCCATTTTTCAGCATGACATAAAATCGTTTATCTCCAATTGAACTATACTGGCCGCCTTTGATTTGTTGTCGAAGTTGAAATGTTGAAACATAACCATCCTGCGGTGCCAAAAACATTGACGAATAAGGATCGGTTTCTTCTAAAAGTCCGCCTGCTGTTGGAGTTATTTCACACGACCAATCGTAAAGTTGGCCGCGAATAACTTGGTTTGTGTAGTTAATCGATACTTTCAAATCTCCGCTTCCAGATTCGGCAATCGTGCCTTGGTTCAAATCAATCACATATAACCTGCCGTCCGGCACAACATGGAATCGTTTTTTCCCAATAATCAATTGTTCATGGACATTTGTTTTCCACATTCTAAAGACTACCGGATTATTCGGATCAGAGGAGAATCTTTCTGACGTGTGATAGCCGAATTCCCGCAGCGCGTGTGGTTCTGGTTCATAACCTTCCTTTTCCAAAGATTTGATTGTGAGGACATCGCCACTGGCATTTTGAATTTCAAACTTACCGCTGGAATCGCTTATCGCATTAAATTTTGGAAAATTGGCATCAAAATTGAGTGTCTTGGTTACATACCAAGTTCGGGTGTCCCCGGCAATCTTTGCTCCCTCAAGAGGATTCCCATCCTGATCTACAATCAATCCCCAGAAATTAATTTGAATGTTCTTATTTTCTATCAACGCCCGGAGCTTTTCTTCCGGGGTGACGGAATTGGTTTGTGCGGCTTCTCCTACGGCGGCGGAAAAAACAAGCAATAGAAACAACATCTTTTTCATAAAATTTATGTTTCATCGCAAAACGCGTGAACCTGATGGATTAATAGCATATTCAATGCGAATTAAGCCTGGAATATGGTCATTGTAATAAGCGAACAACTCAATGGAAAGCCGTCCATATTGCTGCCCATTGTTTAGCATAATATAAAACCGCTTTGTGCCAGTCGTATCACCCCAACCACTGCCAACTTTTTGCTCAAACTGAAATGAGGACACATAGCCATCTGCTGGGGCCAAATACATGGACGAATTAACATCCATTTCTTGCAAGAGTCCGCCACTCACAGAATCCATCTCGCAAGACCAATCATATCTCTGTCCAAAAATAATTGAGTCGGGACGCTTTATCCAGATTTTCAGGTCGCCTTCGCCGGAGTCGGTTATCGTGCCTCTGGTTAGGTCAATCACATATGTTCGCCCGTCTGGCACAATTTGAAATGACTTTTGCCCTATGATTAATTGTTCATGGATATTTGTTTTCCACATTCTGAAAACTATTGGGTTATTCGGGTCGGCAGAAAATCTTTCTGACGTGTGATAGCCAAATTCTCGCAATGCGTGCGGTTCTGGTTCATAACCTTGCTTTTCCAAAGATTTAATTGCAAGAACGTCGCCACTAGCATTGCGGATTTCAAATTTGCCGTTAACGTCGCTTATGGCACTAACTTTCGGGAAACGACTATCAAAATTTAATGTCGGAGTCACATACCAAGTTCGGGTGTCCCCAGCAATCTTTACTCCTTCAAGAGGATTGCCATCCTGATCCACAACCAATCCCCAAAAGTTAATTAGGGCGTTTTTGTTTTCTACCAATGCGTTTAATTTTTCTTGCGGGGTGACTGAATTCGTTTGAGGTAGTTTTAGCGTTGCAGTTGTTGCCACAGACGCACTTGTATTCGTGTTCGTTTGCTGTTCAGCCGCGTTTGATGTTACAGCGGCTTGTGCTGACAGAATATTGGTGCTGGAAACTCGCGCTACCGAAGTCTCTTGCAGTGCTTTTTCTCTGTTGTAAAACCAGACAATTAAAACAGTAAAAAGCACAATCGCGCAAAGTAAGATTATTTTCGAGTTGTTCTTCATGGTGAAAGGCGAATTTTAGTAAGTAACGTATGCCAGAAAGTCGCGCGGCTCATATTGTCAGAGTTAAATTCTCCGCTGTGGTCTGCATGACTATTTCCAAAACCAAATGTGGTGCCTAAATCTACTTGTTGAGAGGTTTGAAACTTGCCTCCCACAAAAGCCTGCTCTCCAAGCCCGTAACAGAATGCCGTGTCGCAGTAAGCAAATATCTGATAAGTCGCTGTTGGAAAATCAAGTTCGGTTCCGCCGCCAAATCCAGGTATTCCGCCAAAATAGAATTTAGTATTGCTGCCGCTATACCAATATGCTGCCTCGTCGTCAGGTTTGAAGTCTTCGTCCACTTCCCAATAAGACAAGGCATAATCCTGCTGGTTGTAAAAATTGATGTAGCTACCAGCGCCCGCCGTGCTGTTGAAATAGCTGGGCGCGCCATTTGTATAATAACTGGCATAATAATTTGGCGCATGAGAACTGTAACCAATGCCCAAAAAATTCAGGTCATTGGTGCGAACGTAAGTCGTCGGGTCATAAGCGTGAGAGGCAGTTGCTGCTTGCATCGCAACATAAGTATTTACAACTTGATTTGCACCGGACAGCTTCAATGCTTCGCCTGCAACGACATTACCCATGCTGTGCGCTATCAGATAAACTTGGCCGGGATAAGTGCTGTTAAGGCTGTTTAACAGGCCGAGCAATCCCGTTGCCGACGCCCAAGCATTCGATTCGCTTTTATCATAATTATCTGCATCCCCAATGGCACTAATGACTCCTGTAATCCCATACCCTGTCGGCCATCTGAATTCTCCGAAATGTCCCTTATATCCTTGCCAATACAGCCGCTTAAATGCTGTTTCAGCAAACGCATCCTTTTCCCACGTCGGCAAATTCCAGCCATGCACGAAAAGAATGTAATTGTTATCTGCTGAAATGGTCGAGTCGTATGAATATGGATCAGCTACAACGCTTGCGGTCGTCGCGGGAGCGGAACTTGGGTTTTCGCCCACCGTGTAGCGCTCATACATTTCCTTCACGTCCTGCAAATCAAGATAAAGCGGCTCGCCTTCCGCCAGCTTGGTCACGCCGTCTTTTTTGTAAATGGCCACCACCAGTTGTCCGTTGCCCCGGCTCACCGCGTCAAATAACAAATGTGCCACGGGCTGGTCGCCGGAAATGTTCGCCCAGAAGCTCGTCGGGATGATGAACGGCAGACTGCCGGAAACCGCCGTTTGTCCAACATAACTGTCAACGATGCAATTGCCGTAGGGCGCGTTGCTTTGGGCGAGTGCAGTGGCTTCATCGGTCAAATACAACGTGCCGCCATTGGTTTCAACAGCTTGGAAAACTCTGATGCCGGGACTTCCCGCCGTGACATTTTTCCATTCCAACGCCAGCAGCAAATTTCCATTCTGCAATTCCGTGGTGATGCCCTGCGTGTTGATCCAGAGCCGTGAATAATCTTCCAAGTCGCGCGTGCAACTGATGGAAGTGTTGGCAGCATCTGAACCGACAGGATCGGTGCTTGGATCCAAATCGTCGTAATCCCCGATTGAACTGTCATAACCGTCATAATCATTGTTGACCCAAAAGCGGTAAGGATTGCTTTGCGTGGTCTGGTCTTGGGAATCAAAGGTGATGCTGCCATCGCGGTTGGCGTCCACGGCCGGCGGATATATTTCCACGGCCTGAACATTGAAGGTGTAATCGTTGTTGGTCAGCGTCACCGTGGGAATGACTTTCGGCGTCACGTCCGGCGTCGCATCAGATGCGGCCTGTATTACCGTGTAGCCCCACACCGAGCCGTCGGCGGCGGTAATGCCGCTGTTGATCAGGACGTGGCCGTTGATTTGCAGGCATTCGGGCGGCAGCGGAACATTTCCCGCATAACCGTTGGAGGCGTCAAATATCAAATATTGGAAATTCACCGTCTCCGGGTCCAGAATGTTTGGATTGAACGGGTCGGAAAATTCCAGCGCCCTGGCGCGAACCATATACAACTTTGTCGTTCCCGCCAACGCCTTGCCTTGCGGCGCGATCATGACGGTGGTTTGAACCGAGCGTTGCAGATTGGATGAGTTCAAATAGCCATATTCCATCGGCGGAATGGGAGGCGTGCCGTCCGTGAGGCCTCCCCCCAGGCTGATCGGCAGGACGACCCAAGGGATGAACCCATAATAAAAATCCGATGCCACCGGCGGCGCAAAGCCCGCATCATCCGGCGGCATGGCGGCAGGCCCGCCAGTGCCTAGACCTGGGCCTTCATAATCAAAGGTTCCTCCAGCCTGCCAATTCCAATCAATAAATTCATCCTCCGTGAAGACATCGTTGCTATATGAATACGCCGCCAGGTTGGTCGGTGAGACGTAATCGCGATAACCAGCATAGCTTGACACCACCACCGTCACCGGCTGCGCCTGGGTGAAATTCTGCGAGCCGATGCTTGTGTTGCCAGAATCGTCGGCGGGACGGAAACTTATTTTTGATTGAGCGCGCATGGCTTCAGGTGAATAACCCGCTGCATATACTTCCACGTCAAAGACCCCCGTCCCGCCAAGACCCACCGTCACACCGTCCGCCTCCCATGTGCCGTCGCCATTCACCGTCGCCTGCGTGCCGTTGACCCACACCTCGGCAGTCGGGTCGCTCACCGTTCCCGTCACATTCACAAAAGGCTGGTTCAACTGGCCGTTGGGAAGCGGGTCAAGCGTCACGCTCACGCTGCTTTGATACAATGTCAGATTTGTGGTTGAAGTGTTGCCCGCCGCGTCCCTCGCCGTGAGCGTCAATATATTCGCGCCGGAGGCCAGCGGCAGGTTTTCCACCCAGACCAATCCGCTGCCTTCCACCAATCCTTGAACCATGTTCGTCGCGCCGTTCGTATTGACGATGGAGGCGGTGACAGAGGCCGTGTCGTCATCCACCTGTGCCCGCACGGTGAAATTTGTGCCGCAAATATAAGTGCCGTCCTGCGGCCAGAGAACCGCCAGCGCGGGCGGAGTCGTGTCGCCCGAATAATCCAGGTTGAAGTTGTAACTGACAGTGGTGGTGTTTCCCGCCAGATCCGTCGCGTGCAGGGTGACTTTGTTCAGGCCGTTTGTCAGCGCAATGTCGTAGCATTGAAAATAATTTGTCGTGAACTCCAGGAGGTTGGTGTCGTAAAACTCACCCGTGACAGAGCCGGTTTGATTGGTGACGATGCCCACCGCGTTGCTCACGTCAAATGTCAGGCTACCCAGGTTCTTGCTGGCGAATCCTTGCAACTGGATCATCGGCACGGAAACCGTGGTGACTGTGGGATTGGTGATGACCACCACCGGCGCAACCGTGTCCTTGATGAGCGCAACGCTTTGCCACGTCTGCGTCGCATTGGCGGGCAACCCGCGCAGGCCGACGGAAACATTGTAAGCACCATCGCTGATGCCAAGATAAACAACGAGGTTGGAAGTGGTGTAAGGCTGCCAGCTTGCATCCGCCATGTTCGTGTCGTTGACCAGCACCGCATAATAACTTGGCGTGCCGCCGGTGATGTTCAACTGCACCTGTGCGTTCATGCTGTTGACATAATTGTTGTTCGTCACCGCCAGCGTGAAGCTGATGATGTTCGGGTCAAGCCTGTTGGTGTAATCGTGCAAAAGCGTGTTGCCCTGGCTGTCGAGATTCGTGTCCAACAATGCCGTCGTCCCGAAGTATTTCCACAGCCACCAGTCGGGCGTCATGTTCCCGTTGGAAGTGATGCCCGTCCAGTCCCTCGACCTCAAAAACAATGTGCTCGTCCGGTTCCCTTCAGGCACCGTGAAGGGCAGCGCGTTGGTTTGAGCCGTGCCATTCGTCGGGAACAACTCCGTCTCGATGTTCCAGCCGGGTGAAACCAGATTGGTGCGGCTTGTCACCTCATAAACTTGGTCTGTCGCGTTGTTCAAGGACAGATACGCTACGCCGTTGCTCACGCTGAAGATTTGCAGCCACAACGTGTTCGTGTTGATGGGCGTGCCGACAAATAATGGAGAACTGCCGCCGCCATCGTCATTCGTGTCATCGCCGCCGTCCCCGGGGTTCATGTCCATTGCGCTCATCACGCTAATTATCTGCGTCCCGCCAACGGAGGTTGTTGCCGTCAGGCTTGCCGCCTTCTTTGACTTTATGGGATGTCCATACACATGGTTGAGGTCGGCCAAAAGATAAACGCCATCATCTCCAAGCGACCATGCGCCCATGCCAAACGAAGTCGGCAGCGGCGGCCATTCATCCGCCGTGCCCGGCGCGTGCTGGGCGCTCCAAAAGGTTCCCGCCTCCGGCAGCGACTCCGCAGGCATCGGCGGAACCGATTCGACGGCTTTCAATTCCACTTCAAGGTCGGACATTCCCGCCACCGTGGCGCTGTCCAGTTGAAACGGCGAAGCCGTGTCTTGGGCGTGAAGAAAATTGATTAGCGCAATGAAGGTGACGATGCCTGCTAAACTAACCGCAATCTTTTTTAAGTTTTTCATCTGATTCCCT
>Ga0181529_10007427_pt1 | contig 10932 bp, 5 predicted proteins | sample PEATcosm2014_Bin_36_FD_119763 | JGI IMG/M metagenome (GOLD analysis project Ga0181529, IMG submission 119763) | Peatland microbial communities from MTU Mesocosm Facility, Houghton, MI, USA - PEATcosm2014_Bin10_30_metaG | ecosystem: Environmental > Terrestrial > Soil > Wetlands > Peat | place... | reverse complement strand
GGCACCTCCAGCGTGGACGACGAAACCGAGAACGTTTCCGACGTGGAATGGGCGGGCGCCATCGCCACGGGAGCGACAATCGACCTGATCGTCTCGAAAACGACCACGGCTACCGATGGCGGCGATCTTTCGGCCGAGTACGCCGTCGACAAGAATGTGGCTCCGGTGGTGAGCTCGAGTTACGGCAGATGCGAGTCTGGGGCGGTGTCGCTCGGCCAGACCCAGTTTTACAACAACCTGTGGGAGCAGGCCGCGGCGCAAGGAATCACCGTGACCGTGGCTTCCGGAGACGGCGGCTCGGCACTGTGCGATGAGAGCGAGGATTATGCGACCTATGGCCTGCAGGTCAACAGCATCGCTTCGACTGCTTACGACGTGGCCGTTGGCGGCACCGATTTCAGCGACGTTTTCGGCCAGACCCAAACCCGCTACTGGAGCTCTACCAACAATTCGAGCACGCTCGCATCGGCTACTACATACATTCCCGAAATGACCTGGAACGACAGTTGCGCCAGCCCCCAAATGGTCTCTTTTTACGAGACATTGTACGGATCGTCCACCGCGGAGGCCTTGTGCAACAATTCGCAGGCGCAGTTCCTTCTCACCGTCACGGGTGGCAGCGGCGGTGCGAGCAGTTTGTATTCCAAACCCTCCTGGCAGAACGGCGTGAATGGAATCCCCGCGGATGGCAAACGGGACGTGCCCGACGTGTCGCTCTTTGCCGGCGACGGAATGTGGCTGCACGCGTACCCGTTCTGCCAGGCGGACAATGGAGGCCCCTGCAACGCGTCGACTGCCGGCGGGATGGTGGTAGGGAGCGCGGGCGGCGACTCTTTTGGCGCCCCCGCGTTCGCCGGCATTATGGCGTTGGTCGACCAGAAGAAGGGCGGCCGCCAGGGGCTGGCGAATACCCAGCTTTACAAGCTTGCAGCGTCCGAATACGGCAGCGCGAGCAGCCCGAACACGGCCCAATTGCAGGCGTGCAGCGCGTCTGTGGCGCAGGGATCGTCGAATACCTGCGTCTTTTACGACGTGACCGCGGGCAATAACGACGTCCCCTGCCAGAAGGGAAGTACCAACTGTTACCTCGCCAGTTCCAAAGACACCTATGGGCTGCTTTCGACCTCCGGCAGTTCTCTGGCCACGGCTTACTCCGCCGGCACTGGCTACGACTTAGCCACCGGCCTCGGCTCGGTCAACGTGGCGAACCTGGTCAACCAGTGGAACGCGTCCGCGCTGAGCGCGAGCAAGACCCACACGGGAAGCTTCACGGAAGGGCAGACAAATGCCGTATACACGGTGACGGTTTCGAATGGCGCATCGGCCGCGCCGACCAATGGAACGGTTACCGTTACCGAGAACCCGCCCAGCGGGCTTACGGTGGTTTCGATGGCTGGCGCCGGATGGAGTTGCGCGGCGAGCGCGTGCACCCGCAGCGATGTTCTGAACGCCGGCGCCAGCTACCCGGCGATCGCGGTGACGGTGAACGTGGCCTTGAGCGCGCCATCGCAGCTCACCAACCAGGTGACTGTCTCGGGAGGCGGCTCCGCTTCGGCCACGGCCCGCGATTCCACCAGCATCGCGGCTCGCATCCCGACCCCCACAACGACGACCCTGGCAGCCAATCCGACCAGCATTTCTTCGACCGCATCCACGACCTTAACTGCGACCGTAACCGCCGACAGCGGCAACGGCACGCCAACGGGCACCGTGACTTTCAATCTGGGCGGCACGGCGCTGGGTTCGGCAACCTTGGCCGGAGCCGGAGGCGCGGCGCAGGCGACGCTGGTGGCAAGCGGGAGCAGCCAGCTTGCCGTGGGCGGCAACAGCATCACCGCGAACTATGGCGGAGACGCCAACTACAGCGGTTCGTCCTCGCCGGCGGCGACTGTGACGGTCACAGGGTCCGCAATCGCCGCGCCGGGTTACACAATCGGCACGGTGGCCGGCAATGGGACGGGAGGCTTCAGCGGAGACGGAGGGCAAGCCATTTCGGCGGAGTTGTACTTTCCCGCGGGGGTTACGGTGGACAGCGCAGGCAACCTCTTCATCGCGGATGCCGTTAATTCCCGCATCCGGAAGGTGACCCCGGAGGGCACGATCGGCACGGTGGCCGGCAACGGGACCCTGGGCTTCACTGGAGACGGAGGGCCAGCGACCGCGGCGGAGTTGAACGTGCCCATCGGCGTAGCGGTGGACAGCGCCGGCAACCTCTATATCGCGGACACGGAGAACAACGTCGTTCGGAAGGTGACACCCGGAGGCACGATCGGCACGGTGGCCGGCAATGGGACCCCAGGCTACAGCGGCGACGGCGGACCGGCGACGGCGGCGGAACTGGACGAGCCAAGCGGCCTCGCCATAGACGGCGCGGGCAACCTCTACATTGCGGACGATACGAGCGTCCGGAAGGTGACCCCGGCGGGCACCATCAGCACGGTGGCCGGCACCGGCATCGAAGGCTACAGTGGCGACGGCGGACCAGGGACCCTGGCGGAGTTGAACGAGCCCGGGGACGTCGCGGTGGACAGTGCGGGCAACCTGTACATTGCCGACTTCCGCAATCAGCGGATTCGCAAAGTGACGCCGGCGGGCACGATCGGCACGGTGGCCGGCAATGGCGCTGCGGGCTTCGGTGGAGACGGCGGGCCGGCAACCTCGGCAGAGCTGTGGGGACCCACCGGCGTGGCCGTGGACGGCGCGGGCGACATCTTCATCGCGGACCGTAACAATACCCGCATCCGGATGGTGACACCGGCGGGCACGATCGGCACGGTGGCCGGCAATGGCACTGCGGGGTTCAGTGGCGACGGCGGGCCGGCAACCTTGGCGGAGATGCAGGAGCCTGGGGCTATCGCGCTGGACGGCGCGGGGGACCTCTTCATTGCAGACGCGCAGGCTAACCGCATCCGGAAGGCGACGCCTGCTTGGCCACTGCCTTCCCTGACCGTTTCCAAGACCCACAGTGGGACTTTCTCGCCGGGGCAGACGGGCGCCCAGTACACGGTGACGGTCGGCAACGCGGCTTCCTCGGGACCGACCAGCGGAACGGTCACCGTTACCGAGAACCCGCCCACCGGGCTCACGGTGGTCTCGATGGCCGGTACCGGATGGAGCTGCACGGCGAGCGCATGCAGCCGCAGCGACGTCCTGAACCCCGGCGCCAACTACCCGGCGATCACGGTGACGGCGAACGTGGCCTCCGGCTCGCCATCGCAGCTTACCAACCAGGTGACGGTCTCGGGCGGAGGCTCGGCGACGGTCACGGCCAGCGATCTGGCGAACATTATCCAGCCCGCCGCAATCCCCACAACGACGACGCTGGCAGCCAATCCGGCCGGCATTTCCACCGCAGCATCCACGACCCTGACAGCGACCGTGGCCGCCGCCGGCGGCAGCGGCACGCCAACCGGCACGGTGACTTTCTATCTGGGCAGCACGCCGCTGGGCTCGGCGCAGGTGAGCGCGGCGGGGGCCGGGTTGGGGGCGGTCCTGATTGTGAATGGGAGCCAGCTTGCCCTGGGCGCCAACAGCATCACCGCGTCTTATGGCGGAGACGCCAATTTCGCCAGCTCATCGGCATCGGCAACCGTGACGGTCGTGTCGCCGGCATCGGCCCCCACCATCACCGCCGTGGAGAACGGCGCCAGTTATCAGACCGGTTTTGCGCCGGCTGCCTGGGTTTCGATTCTCGGCAGGAACCTCTCCCAGACCACGCGAACGTGGGGAGCGAGCGATTTCGTGAACGGTCTGCTGCCAGTGTCCTTGAGCGGCGTATCGGTTACGATCGACGGCCAGCCCGCTTACGTCTATTACATCAGCCCCGCGCAAATCAACGTGCTGGCTCCGGACGATAGCGCGGTGGGCGCGGTCGAGGTTCAGGTGACCGTGGCGCAGGTGGCGAGCAATAGCTTCACGGCGCAGAAAGTGCAATTCGCGCCGGGGTTGTTCACGATGGGTGGTGGCTACGTGGCGGCGCTCCATGCGGATTACAGCTTCGTGGGCAAGTCCGGCCTCATCGCCGGCGCAACCAGCACACCGGCCACGGCCGGCGAGACCATCTCCATTTACGGGACGGGCTTTGGCCCGGCGAACCCGCCGCTTCCCAGTTCCCAGGTGGTCGCCACGCCCGCCCCTCTGGCGAATTCGGTTCTGTTCACCATTGGGGGCGCGGCGGCGACGGTGACCTACGCCGGTGTCGCCGGGTCGGGGCTCGACCAATTCAATGTGAAGGTGCCGAACGTTCCGAACGGGGATGCGGTGGTGGTGGCTCAGATCGGAGGCGTCGAGACGCAAACGGGGGTTTTGATCACCGTGCAGAGTCCCCTTCCCGCAACGCCAGCTCCGCAGATCGCGTCCCTGAATCCCGCCACCGGGCCACCAGGAAGCACTGTGACCCTCACGATCGCCGGCAGCAACCTCTCCAGCGTGACGAGCGCAGAGTTCTCCCCGTCCGCCGGCATCACGGTGAGCAACGTGAAAGCCACCGCGACGCAGGTTACCGCAACGGTAAACATCGCCGCCGGAGCGGCCGCCGGGCAGGTGAGTTTCTCGGTCTCGGTCTGGCCCTCGGCCGGGATTTCCAACGCGCTGGTCTTTACGATCCCGGCGGCGGCGCAGATCGCGTCCCTGAGTCCCACCGGCGGGTCGCAGGGGAGCGTGGTGTCTCTCACGATTGCCGGCAGCAACCTCTCCAGTGTGACGGGCGTGGCGTTCTCCCCGTCTACCGGCATCACGGTGAGCAATGTGAGTGCCGCCGCGGCGCAGGTCACCGCAACGGTAAGCATCGCCGCCAGCGCGCCCACCGGGCAGGCGGGTGTGACGGTATCCTCCCCGGCCGGCGCTTCCAACTCGCTCGCCTTCACGATCCTGCCAAACTACGCCGGACAATGGCTTGGGACAACTTCCCAGTCTCAGGCGGTATCGCTGACGGTGGCGGGCGGCGACGTGACGGCCTACTCCTATGGTCTGAACTTCTCGAGCCTCGGATCGAATTGTGCTACCGGAAGCACCATCACCTCGGCGCCGGCGACATCGATTCCGATTACGGGAAGCACCTTCACCACGAGCACGATCTCCGGTACGTTCCTGTCAGCGACCCAGGTGAGTGGGGCCATAAACTGGACCTTGAGCACTTCGGGATGCAACGGGTCCGGCTCGGTCACCTGGAGCGCGGTCAAGCAGTAGAGGGGGGTCTGCCGGCGGGTCGCGAGCCCGTCTGGCGAAGGCGCCGCACGGGGGCCGGAGGTCGCGCCTCCGGCAGCGGCGCAGGCCAAATCGCGGGCGAGAGCCGTGCGGTTCGCAAGCGTTCTTTACGGTGAGCGGATGGTCATGACTCAGGCATAGTGCCGGGTGAAATCGGCGGAAGCCGTGAGCTTTGTTGAGGTTCTGCGGGCGGGAAAGGCCGGATACGGGTTAAAGCTCTCACGCGGATGCGCCGATATGATGAGTGTATGCAGGAGAGGCGATCGGAAGTCCGCATGTTGTGCGCAGACGTGGTGGAGGCCTGTTGGACCGACGGGAATGGGAAGACACTGCGGGCAGATGCCCTCCTGGAGGACATTTCGCCCTCTGGCGCATGTCTGCAACTGGAGACAGCCGTCCCTTTGGGAGTTGCGCTCCGTTGGGGATCTCCCAAACAGGAGTTCAGCGGTACGGTACGGTACTGCGTGTACCGCGAGATCGGCTACTTCGTGGGCGTGGAATTCGACGATCAGTCGAAATGGTCGAAAAAGGCGTATAAGCCGCAGCATCTGCTGGACTTGGAACGCCTCATGACGGCTGCGAAGAAGAACCGGCCGGCGTCTGAAGCAGACTGAATCACGGGAGCTGCCTGAGCACCGTCTCTATCGCTTGGGCTGCATCCTCCACCCGGAAATCCGGGGCGCAGTTCTGCTCGCGTCCGTAACCAGTGAGGACCAGGATAGTCCTGGTGCCCGCTCTGCGGCCGCACTCCACATCCGCGGCTTTGTCGCCAACGGTGTAAGAGGTCCCGAGGTCGAGGTCCCACTGCGCCGCCGCTTCGAGCAGCATTCCGGGCTCGGGTTTGCGGCGGCTGGAGGCGGTGCCCGGCACGTCCGGGCAGAAGTAGGAAGCATCGATCAAGCCTTCCCCAATCTGGGAGAGCAGTTCTTGCTCGACTGCGCGGTATTGGGCTTCGCTGATCAGTCCGCGGCCGATGCCGCTCTGGTTGGTGATGATGAAGGTCCGGAAGCCGGCCTCTTTCAATTTCCGCAGTCCCGCCGGAACGCCGGCATAGACGCGAACCTGGCGAGGGTCGCCGCAGTAGTGCACCTCTTCCATGAGGGTACCGTCGCGGTCGAAGAACACGGCCCGCCCGCTCATAGTACGTGCGCCCCGCTCATAGGGAACGGAAACTCGCCGCCAGTTCGGCGACGGTGACGGTGGCCGTCCCGAGCTTGCCCACGGCGATCCCGCTGGCCCGGTTGGCCAGCTCGGCAGCTTCCACGGGAGTGGCGCCCGCCGCCAGCGCCAACGTCAGTACGGCGATGGCCGTGTCGCCGGCGCCCGAGACATCGAAAATGTCTTTGGCGCGCGTGGGAGTGTGACTGGGCGGCGCGTCTCCGGCGAACAACAGCATGCCGTGCTCACCCAACGTAATCAGCAGGTTTTCCGTCTGCCAGAGCTGGCGCAGACGCCTTCCCGCCTCCAGCAGCGGCGAGTCGTTGAGAACCGGCGTGACGGGTTCGGACGGGGGCAGTCCGGCGGCCAGAAACGCTTCCGTGCGGTTGGGTTTGACGGCAGTCGCGCCGCACCAGGAAAGCGAGGTGTGCGGATGGGGATCGACGGTCAGGACTTTGCCGTGCGCCCGCGCGGCGCGGCAAAGGTGGTCGGCCAGGGGTTGGGTCACGAAGCCTTTGCCGTAATCCGCCACCACGATGGCGTCCAGGCCGGCCATCATGGCGTCCAGTTGCGCGATGGCGCGCGCCGCCTGGGCCGCAGTAGCGAGCGGTTTCTGCTCGCGGTCCACGCGCACCACCTGCTGGTTGCGCGCGATGATGCGGCTCTTCACGGTAGTGCGGTAAGCCGCATCGCGCTCGATTCCGGAAGTATCGATTCCGGCGGATTCGAGCAGGCCCAGGAGGCGGTCGCCGGCAGCGTCGGCGCCGGCCAGACCCATGAGGGCCACGCCCGCGGTGAATTCCCGCAGATTGCGCGCCACGTTGGCAGCGCCTCCGGGATAGTAAGACTCCCCGGTCACATTGACGATGGGGACCGGGGCTTCCGGCGAGATGCGCGAGACCTTGCCCCAGATGAACTCATCCAGCATCAGATCGCCCACCACCAGGATCCGCCTGGTGGAGAATCCGGCCAGCAAGCCGCGGAATCTTTCGGCCAGGGTGTCAGTATGCATTGGGAGCAGACATAGGGGGCGCTGTCTGGCCGCGGGCGGAGCGGTTTTCGGGAGGCGCGTCGCCGCCGGTTTTGCGCGCCACCACGATGAGCGAGAGGCCAGGCCACGGCATCAGCCAGTCCAGACGGCGCCATAGCCACACGGTTTTGTCGAAGATCTTCAGGACGGCCTTGTTGATCTTGCGCGAGCCGAACAGCTTGCTGTAGGCCCACCACGGCGGCGCGCCGGCCTTGTTGAAATCGTGAGACCGCTCGACGGAAAAGCCCTGCGCGGCCAAGAGTTCGCGCGCCTCCGCCTCGCCGTAGCGGCGCTTGTGCCCCAGGCTGCGGTCGAGGCTGCCGAATAAACCCGGTCCGCGCGGCACCAATACGATCAGGTTGCCGCCCGATTTCAAGGTGGCGCGCAACGAACGGACCACGCGCTCGGGGCCGTCCAGATATTCCAGAACGTTGATGCAAAGCACCGTATCGAAACGGCTTTCGAGGCCCGCCAGATCCTGCGGAGCTTCGGGATCGATGCGCTTGACCATCACGTTGGGCGTGCGCAGGAACCGGTTGCGCAGGGCGTGCAGGTGCAGCGCGTCCTTTTCGGCCGCCACGTAGAGGAGGCGGCGGCCCATCAGCCGGCCGGCGATATTGCCGATGCCGGCGCTCACCTCCAGCACCGAGTCGCCCAGGTGGGGCCGCAGCAGGAGCGCCAGCCAGCTCAGGTATTGCGGGGTACCGGTCAGGTTATTGAGAACACCGCGTCCATAGGGTGCGGCGTAGAGGTCGTCGATCAGCCAGAACTTCAGGATCACGGCCAGCGCCTTCAAGCCGTCCTTCCAGCCGATCTTCTTGCCTTCTTCGTAGGTGCGGCCGTGATAGCTGATGGGCACTTCGTAGATGCGGAACTTGCGTTTGGCGCTTTTCATGACGATCTCGGGTTCGAATCCGAAACGGTCGGAGCGGATGGGAATGCTCTTCAGCAGATCGGTGCGGAAAACCTTGTAGCAGGTCTCCATGTCGGTGAGGTTCAGGTTGCAGAACATGTTGGAGACCAGCGTCAGGCCTTTGTTGATCATGGAATGCCAGAACGGCAGCACGCGGGTCTGCTCGCCGGCCATATAGCGGGAGCCGAAGACGGCGTCGGCGTGGCCGGCGAGCAGGGGGCGCATCAGGCGCGGGTACTCGCAGGGGTCGTATTCCAGATCGGCGTCCTGCACGATGGCGAAATCGCCTTGGGCCTTTTCGATGGCGGTGCGGACGGCCGCGCCTTTCCCGCTGTTGCGATCGTGCCGGTACAGCTTGATTTGCGGAAAGTCCGCGGCCAGACGCTGCAGGATGGCGAAGGTGCCGTCGGTGGAGCAGTCGTCGACAATCACCAGTTCCCGCTGCATGTCCTCGGGCAGAGGAGCTGTCAAGACCAGCGAAATGCACCGCTCGACAACCGTGCGTTCGTTGTAGACCGGCATGAGTATCGACAGCTTCATGAAACTAAACAGTTTAACAGACGATTTCGAAAAACGCCGCGGGCGCGATGGTAAACTGGTATTTCTTGCGCATCGCCCTTCTGCAGATCGATCCCACGGCCGGCGATCTCGACGGCAACGCACGGCTGGTGCTGGGCGCCGTTCGGGACGCTCAGGCGCTGGGGGCCGACCTTATGGTAACGCCGGAGTTGGCGCTGATGGGCTACCTGCCGCGCGACCTGCTGATGAGCGAGGGCTTCGTGCGGCGCGCGGGCGAGAAACTGGGCGATATGGCGGCGGAGTTGCGCGGCGCCCCACCGCTGCTGGTGGGAGTGGCCACCATTAACCCGGCCGACATGGGCCGCCCGCTGTTCAATAGCGCGGTACTGCTGCGGGACGGGGCCGTGGGACCGGCCTTCCACAAGATGCTGCTGCCCACCTACGACGTGTTCGACGAGGACCGTTACTTCGAGCCCGCGGCGCAACCGCAGATCCTGGAGCTGGGCGGATGGCGGCTGGGCATCAGCATTTGCGAGGACATCTGGAACGACCGCGATTTCTGGGAGCGCCGGCGGTATCACCAGGACCCCATTGAAGTGCTGGCAAAGTCCGGCGTGGGGGCCATCGTGAACCTGTCGGCATCGCCCTTCAACGTGGGGAAGCAGCTCCTGCGCGAACAGATGCTGGGGCACATGGCGCAGAAATACGCTCTGCCGGTGGCGATCGTGAACCAGGCGGGCGGCAACGACGACCTGATTTTCGACGGCCACAGCGGCGCTTTCGACGCGCAGGGCCGGATGTTCGCGCGCGCCCGGGGGTTCGGCGAGGACGTCATCGTGGCGGACCTCGCCCGCAGCACCGGAACCATCGCCGCGGAGGGTTTCGAGCCGGAGGCCGAGATCTGGCCGGCGCTGGTGCTGGGAGTGCGCGATTATGCCCGCAAGACGCGTTTCCGGCAGGTGCTGCTGGGCCTGTCCGGCGGGATCGATTCCGCGCTCACCGCGGCCATCGCAGCCGATGCGATGGGCCCCGAAAATGTGCTGGGCGTTTTGATGCCGTCGACTTATTCCAGCGCGGGCAGCGTGGACGATTCGCTGGAACTGGCGCGTAACCTGGGAATTCGCACCGTCACCCTGCCGATTGCCGGCATCATGCAGAGCTACGATGCCACGCTGGCCAAGGTCTTCCGCGGCCGCCAGCCCGATGTGACGGAGGAGAACATCCAGTCGCGCATTCGCGGGACGCTGCTGATGGCGCTCTCGAACAAGTTCGGCTCGCTGCTGCTGACCACCGGCAACAAGTCGGAGATGGCGGTGGGGTACTGCACGCTCTACGGCGACATGAACGGCGGGCTGGCGGTGATTGCGGACCTTCCGAAGATGATGGTCTACCGCGTGGCGCGGTGGCGCAACGGGCGGAAAGCGGATATCCCCGAGGCGATTTTCACGAAGCCGCCTTCGGCGGAACTACGGCCCGGACAAACCGACCAGGACAGCCTGCCGCCTTACGAACTGCTGGACCAGATCCTGGAGCTGCACGTGGAGCAATCCAAGTCGGCGGAGGAGATTGTCGCGCGGGGATTCGACGCGGCAACGGTGCGCCGCGTGGTGAAACTGGTACGCAATGCCGAGTTCAAGCGCAAACAGGCGCCGCCGGTGTTGAAGGTAACGTCACGCGCCTTTGGCACCGGATGGCGCATGCCCATCGCGCGGGGAGAATAGGGCGGGTGCCGCTACGGGAAATTGGAAGAATAGGTAAAACCCGCGAGATAGACGTTGCCGCCGGTATCGACCGCGATGCCGGTAGCCGTGTCGGAGCCGCTGCCACCCAGGTAGGTGGAGTACACCAGCGTGGCGCCAGCCGGGCCCAGCTTGGCCATAAAAGCGTCGCAGCCGCCGCCGGAAGCGGTCTGGAACCCGCCGACGATCGGGAAATCGGTAGAAAACGTGTACCCAGCCACGTAGGCGGCGCCGCTCGAATCGACAGCGATGGCGTTTCCGACATCCACCCCGGACCCGCCCAGGTAGGTGCTGTAGAGCAGCGAGCCCGAGTAACTCAGTTCCGCCACAAAGGCGTCCATCTCGCCCAGCAGTTGCGGCTGCAGGGC
>Ga0181529_10007426_pt1 | contig 10932 bp, 7 predicted proteins | sample PEATcosm2014_Bin_36_FD_119763 | JGI IMG/M metagenome (GOLD analysis project Ga0181529, IMG submission 119763) | Peatland microbial communities from MTU Mesocosm Facility, Houghton, MI, USA - PEATcosm2014_Bin10_30_metaG | ecosystem: Environmental > Terrestrial > Soil > Wetlands > Peat | place... | reverse complement strand
CGCTGGGACAGCTTCTGTGTCCCTGTGCGCACATAACCGCAGCACCGAGATCAGCTTTTGCCTGCTCAACAGCTTACGCCCTGAGGCGGACATGAGCGAGGCGCTCTGCGCAGGTCAAAAAGAATCGTTGTTCTCGGCGAATCGTGACGTATGCGTGGCTGCACACTGTGCACGTGGACTCTGTCGCGACCCTCGTGGACCGTCATGAGCCGTCACTGGCCGTCATGTCCGCAGTTGTCGGCGCCGACGGCACTTGAGAACGCATGAGAGCAGGAAGGAACTTCCCGGGATCGCCCTGTGCAGCTAGAACCTGGCGCCCCCGGCTGGAATCGAACCAGCGATTCGAGACCGCTCATCCGGCGCTGTCGGCCTGGGTCGGCTCTTCTAGGCTGTGTGCAGGAGATTTCGCGATCGGCTCGTCCGCTCACGCCGGCCTCCGTGGCCTCCGTCCGGGGGCGTCGGCTCACGTTGCGAGTACAAATGGAGTACGAGACGGCCGATCGGCAATCTCGTTCCGGACGGATCGCTGCCACGGCCATCGAGCGACGTGACAACGACCGACCTCGCGTCTCAGTTCGCCGAGAAGTACCCCTGGGAGTCGAGACGCCAGGTCCGGGCGAAGTCGCTCGCCGAGAGGCTGCGAGCGAGCTTCAGGGAGCGCTTTGCGCGATCCACGGTGGGAACGCCCGGCGAGGCGAGGCGCAGTGACAGCCAGCGACCGCCGAGGATGTGTCCCGTCTTGGTGATCCTCACGGTCAGCAGCCCCGAGAGACTCAGGTTGCCGCCCAGGGCGAAGTTGCGCCAGCCGGCGAAGTTGCCGAGCGAGTAGGCGATGAGACGGTTGCGGTAGCGCTCGATGCCGCGGACCACGTGGGGACCGGAACCGAGCACAAGATCGGCGCCTGCCTTCACCATGGCGTGGGCAAAGGCGCGCACGTTGCCGCGGTCCTCCCCGAGGAAGTACTGGGTGCCGTACGGCGTGTGGGTCTGGTTCGCTCCCTCGGCGCCGGCGTGCATGAGTACGATCACGATGTCCGCCCTCTTGGCGGCACGGCGTACCAGAGCGGCGGCGACCGGGATGTCGTTCAACGGCGCGCTCCAGGGGTAGGGCGAGAAGCCCATGACAGCCACCCGCACGCCGCGAACCTTCACGATCATGATCTTGTTGGGCGGCCCGGCGTAGGCGACGCCCGCCTTCTTCAGCGCCGCCTGGGTCTGCAGATAGCCCCGCCGCAGGTAGTCCATGCTGTGGTTGTTGGCCATGTTGACCAGATCGATGCCCGACCAGGCGAGGGCTTTGGCGTAGGTCAGCGGGGCCTGGAAGGCGTAACAGGTACCTCCCGAGCCCGCGCACTTGGAGGGCCCCGGCGTGGAGTAGGTGCCCTCGAGGTTGGCGATCATCAGGTCGGGCTTGCGCAACAGCGTCGGCAGGCGGCCGAACAGGGCGCGACCGCGATCGGGCGCCAAGCCGTACATCGATCCTGGTGTGGTGTCGCCCACCCAGCCGATGGTGATGACGGTGGGCGACGGTGACGGCGTCGGGCTACCAGGCGAAGGGCTCCCGGACGGCGACGGGGTGGGTGAGCCGGACGCAGCGGCGGACTCGCCACTCGACCCGGGACTTGAGGAGACGCCGCCGGTCCTGGCCAGTGCTCCACTGGCCGCCCACAGGACCACAACCGCCGCGACGACGCCCGCGAGCAGCAGCAGGTAGCGGAGGTCAAGCCGACTTGTCTCACGCTCAGTGGGCAACGTATGCCCCTCGGGAGGATCTGGTGTTGTCTTGGAAGCCATGTGGCACCAGTCTATGCAACGACAACGCCACCCCCTGCGACCCCGGCCATGCTCAGGCGCGAGTGAGTTCCTGTGGCCTCCGGGCTTGGGTTCGTTCCTCGGAAGACCACCTGCACACATACCAGGTACTGGAGGGGCGCCGGCGGCCAGTAGTACATCTGATCATTGCGGACGAGATTAGCTGCCCCAGCAAACGGAGGCCCACCGTCCGCCAATCAAGCCCCTCGCACACCCCTCGCACGTGTGCACAGGTCTGCGAATTATGACGCGCTACGCTCACACGCCTGAGCCGAGACACACCCAGACGCACCCACACGCACGGCGACACACCCAGACACACCTCCGACGTTGGCAGATTGTTGGCAGCAGGCAGGGCCGCGCCTAGAGTGCCAGCAGTCTCCGAGCGAGTGGCGCCACCTGGACGAGCAGCACCGCCTTTGCCCGTCTGGCATCAACCAGATTCGTGGCCCTTGGCGGCGGGTAGCTTCTGCTCTCACTTCCCGCGCAACGGAGGGACGAGATGAGTGGCAGCCGCGTCGTCGTTCGGCCGCTGGTCGAAGGCGATCTCGATCAAGCGGATCGGATCTTCCGCACCGCCTTTGGCACCTTCTTGGGCATCCCGGAGCCAGCGCAGTTCTCCGGCGATGCCGACGTCGTGCACACGCGCTGGCGAGCGTATCCGACCGCAGCCTTTGTGGCCGAACTGGACGGGGAGCTGGTCGGCTCGAACTTCGCAAGCGACTGGGGCAGCATCGGGTTCGTCGGCCCGTTGACGGTCCGGCCCGACCACTGGGACCAGGGCATCGGCCGCCGCCTTTTCGAGCCCACGATGGACCTCCTCAGCTGGTGGCAGGTGCGACACCTGGGGCTCTTCACGTTTGCCGAGAGCGTGAAGCACATCGGCCTCTATCAGAGCTTCGGCTTCTGGCCCCGCTACCTCACCGCCGTGATGGCCGCCCCGGTTGTTGCGCCGCCGAAGACCGTCTCCTACAGAAGGTACTCAGAGCTTGTCTTGCACTACCCGGGCGACCCGGGTGACGCGGTGCGTGACCTGACCGATGCGGTCTATGAGGGCCTCGATCTCGGCCGTGAGATCGGCGCCGTACTTGACCAGCGTCTCGGCGAGACCGTCCTGATCGACGACGCCACGGGCCTGCAGGGGGTGGCGATCTGTCATATCGGCGCTGGAAGCGAGGCCGGCAGCGGCCGCTGCCACGTGAAGTTCGCGGCGGTGCGTCCCGGTCGCGGTGCGGCTCGCTCTTTTGGACGGCTCATCGACGCCTGTCACGACCTCGCCGCCGCCGAGGGTGCCTCCCTGCTTTCCACGGGTGTCAACTTCGCCCGCGAGAAGGCCTACACGGCCCTGCGGCAACGAGGCTTTCGCTCTCAGATGCAGGGCGTCACGATGCACCGCCCAAATGAGCCTGGCTATGATCGAAGCGCATCCTATGTCCTGGACGATTGGCGCTGAGGTCAGCAGCGGATCGATGGTGCCGCATGCCGGGTGGTCGGTCTAACGCCTTCGCCGTCTGGCAGCCCCTGACTTCCTCGGAACTCTGACCCACCCGTCTAACGTCTAGCGACCCAGAGTGCGGGTCTTCTGGCCCTATTTCCCCTAAAGCACTAGCGCCGTCGACCTCTTGCCGCAGGTCTGGCAACGCAGCGCGGACGCGCGGCCGACATCGGTGATGTACACCGGTGGGCGTCGTTATCAGGCGTCGCAGTCACTCGCCCTGAATCTCACATAACTCCTGCACGCAGCGCACGTTCTGCCCACGGCCGTTATCACCAGTTGCACTCGCAAAGCGCCAGTTTCAGCAGGTCCCGTGGACGAATGCGTGGACACGGCCGACGATGCATGATCACCACTTCGAGAGCCTGGATCGGGATGATCGTGGCCGGCCGCCTGCACCTTGAGGGGCGGGCTAAGCTCGTGTCGAACAGAGGCCAGGCCCAGCGAGGCTGTCCTGGGCCGATTGCATGGGCGACGCCCAATCACCCTCAATGCGAGGTGGGATAGGGAGAGAGAATCAAAACGCGCCCCTGAGCAACCTGGCCTCGCCCCTCTCGCTTCGCTCACCGCGCTTCGCGCGACTCGCCGAGTGCGTCGGGCGGCTGGATGGGCGGACGGAAGCGACGGCAGCCGAGCGACGACCGACTGCCCACGGCCGTGGATCGTCGCGGGTGTGCGCAGAGGGGGGCTCACATCTAGGCCAGGGCAGACGGGTGCGACAGGTGCCGACGGTGGAGGCTCAGCGTCCGCCCGTTCTTCACAGCACCCGGAAAGACCTCACAGTCGTCAGGAACGCGGGGTAGTATCTCTTCAGCTCGGCGGGCCGGATAAGCAACCACACCCCGTACGTGTCAGCGGCGCCGAAAAACTGGTATCCAAAGAGATCGCGGTCTTCCCCGTCGCGCAGGTGGTAGTGGATGAAGATGCTGCTGCGGCCGTCGACCTCGGTGACACCGCCCGCAACCAGCCTGCTCTTTGAAGAACTCTTCGCCTGCTCTGCCTCAACCTTCGATAGAAGAGCCTTCAGCACCGAGACGTCGCCCGTGACGGCCCCTGGCCGGGGGGCACCCACTCTGACACTGACCTGAAGGTCTGCAAGCAGATGCGAGTCTGAGAAGCCACGATTCGTGATGGTGTAGAGGAGGCCGATCGGGCGACCTGCGGAAGTCGCGGTCACGTAGGCGTTGTTTGGCTTCAGGAGAGCCGTCGAGATAGCGAAAGAAAAACGGAAGCGGCGGTTCGTGTACCTCGACAGACCTGGAGCGACGGTGACGAGCGGACCTGTCGGCACTGGCCGGAGTTCCTGCGTCTCGGCGATGGGCGAAGGCTTGGTCGACGGTCCAGGCGACGAGGAACTACCGCAGCCCGCAGCTGCGAACATCGCAGCCACTAGCACCACTGGCAGTAAGACTTGCCAGAAAAGTAACCTTCGCGCCTCGGGTGTGGCCGCGGACAGGTGGCTCAGCGGGTGGGAGTGGAAACAGCTCAAGAAGACCTCTCGGCCCGGATGCCCAACGACTGGCATCGTATCGTAGTCATGGCTTCGAAGGGAGTCTGGACTCCCTTCCGGGGTTCGCATCCACGCATGATGTTTGCGGCCGGGTGGCTACGCTGGCGGGATGCCAATACCTGAACACTCTTCGACGACCGCCTCAAGGACTCGTCTCGGCACGAGATGGCGACGATCACTTAGTTGTTGGAGCAGGCCGGAAATCGATCTGGCCCTTCGCTTCACCTCAACGACGGCGTGCACCGCGGTAAAGGGAACGATGGCGAAACCGCCACACTCAAAGAGACCAGGAAGCTCTGACGGATCCCACACAATGAGATCGCACTGGAGTACCGTATCGAGGCCACGACTTGCGTCTCCGGAGCGAACGACCGCCCCGGTCGAGATCCGGAAATGGCCTCCCAGCATCGTCTGGGCGATCGATCGAATCCAAGCTTCGGCATAGGCGCCGGTTACCACGGGGTTGGTCACGAACCTCGACACCATGCCGTTGTTCTGCAACGGGTGCACGAAAGCCTCGGCATAGGCGTGCCAGTGATCATCCCAAGCCGCCAGAGGATCGGTCTTAGCTATCGGCATGTGCCATCCCCTCCGTTTCTGAGACCGACCCTACAGACTCGGCTTCGCGCCTGGGCGCCAGTCAGTTTCGACGTGGCACTCTGCGGGCGGGCGGCGCCGTGCGCGTATCTCCCGTCGGACTGGCGAGCTGGCGCTCGAGGTCAGTGAAGGCGCGGATCACCTCGGCTGCCTCGAAGGCGCGGTTTCGCTTGCCCACAGTCGTTTGTGAGAGGACCTTGGCCCCGACCATACGGGTGATCGCTTCGTTGGCCGCCTGGGCGCTGCGACCGATCAGCTCGGCCGCGCTCGCCACGGTGAGAATCGGTGCGCCAGGCAACCGGCGCAGCAAGAGATCGGCCGCAGAGTTGGCTCGGACGCGTCCGAGGCGTTCTCGCCAGACGCCCTCGAGGACCTCGATGCGCTCCTCGAAGGCGGCGGCGTCGGCCACCGATCGCTTCGTGGCCGCAGCGAATAGCCCAAGCCAGCGGTTCAGACCCTCCTGGGCAGCGGACGAGTTCGCCGGCCCCAGATAGCGCGTCCGGGTAAGCGCCTCAACATACTCCTTCGCCCATGTCGCGAGAATCAGCGATACCGGCGGCAGGACCCGCAAAACCACACCGCGACGACGCAGAATCAAGTGAATCAGCGTGCGCCCCACTCTGCCGTTGCCATCGACGAAAGGATGAATCGTCTCAAACTGCGCGTGGGCAATGGCTGCTTGGGCGACGGCAGGCAGTGAGTCGTCGTTGCCAAACTCGCACAAGTCAGCGAGCAGCTCGGGGACGAGTTCGCGGGGGGGCGGCACATATTCGGCCGAACAGGGGTTGAAGGACGAGCCGCCGATCCAGTTCTGCTCCTCTCGAAGGCGACCGCCGTGGTGTTCCAGACGGGTGCCTGAGAGCAGACGGCGGTGAATCGCGAGGAGCAGGTCGACAGACAGGGGATCGCCCTCACCGATGCTCTCGACCGCGTAGAGCATGGCGTCGATGTTGCCGAGTACCTCGGCGGCGGTCACGTCACGGGTCGACTCTCCCAAGTCACGCTCGGCGTCGGCGTGCAGAAGACGACGGGCACCGATCTCAAGTCCTTCGATCCGCGATGAGGCCACCGATTCGGTACGCAGCAGCAGACGCGCCAGTGCCTCGCTGTCGGACAGCGCCCCGACTGCAAGGTTGAGGCGGACCAAAGCGGCCTCGGCCTCGCTGACGTCCGCCGCGACTGTGCCTTCCACGACGACCGCACGACCGACCAGCGGGTCGGGGATGTAGGCTTCGTAGTCACAGGAGCGGCGATCTATGCGGGCCAGACCCGCGCTTGCATCGGTGATCCAGTGACGCTTCACAACCTTGGCCACAACGGTTCCTTACTCAAGGTTAGGAAATAACCTTGAATATACTGCCACACAAGTCAAGGTTATGAAACTCCCCCAACTGTCGGAGGGGAGTCCGCCGCATGTGAAGCCCCTGAAACCGGACTTCGTATCATGTCTTGACCGGGGAACCGACGCGATGCGCTGGCATTTGTCCCGATGCGCCGACGCGAAGCCGACGAGGCCAAAGCGCCCACCTCGCCCCGAAACCTGCTAGACAATCACTCCAAGCCCCTCCGCCTCATGCCAGTCCCATGCGTCGGAGCTGCTCTTCCGTGTAGCCGAAGTAGTGAGCTGTTTCGTGCAGCACCGTTATGCGGGTGTGCTCGGCTAATGCGGCGCGAGTCGCGCAGACACGCTCCAGGTTGGCGTGAAAAAGGTGAATCGTGTCGGCAAATCGTGTCGGCGAAGGGCGCACCGAAGCTGATCGAGCGCCTGGTCATCGGCACGCCGTGGTAGAGACCGAGGATGCGGGGGTCAATGCCGTCGGCCACCATCTCCGCCGAGGGACGATCGGCCACCAGGACAGACACCCTGCGCAGCTGGTCAAGCAGCTCCTGGGGGAGTTCGGCCAGAGCCGCTTCAGCGACCGACTCGAACTCATCCTCAGCCATGAGCGGCTGCGGCGGTGCGGCGGCGGCGTCCAGACCCAAGACCAAGCCCCACTCGTGGGTCATGCCGACGCGATCGCCGCAGACGTCTGAGGCGCGACCCAACAAGTAGCGCACGTCCGCCTCACGGCCGGGCGGCAGGACGCCCGGGTGGCGATGGCGCGCAGACGCTGGGCCGCGGCGGGCGCCTCACCGGCGGCAAGCAGCCGCCCGGCCGCCCGCAGCTCGCTCTCGGCTCGACGCCGGTCTGCGGCTCCGCCACTTGCGCTCGATCCCGCGCACTTCTGAGCTCTCCGGGACATGCCCCCATCATAGACTGGACTACACGCACCTAGCCGCCGTCGCGCGCAGTGGCGAGTGAGAAGCCAGGCCCCCGTTGAAAGAACCCTCAGGCGCAGCCGGGAGCACGCAGGATCGGCCCTCTCCGTGAGCCTCATGGAATCCGTCCGGTCACATGAGTATGGTAGACATCATGCGATCCCGGCCGGCTGAGGCAGGAGTGGGCGGCTGCCGCTGGTTCGCGGAACTTCGGTAGCACCGCTTTGAACGTGCTGCCAGGCAACATCTGGGAGGGGCAGTGAGCCGAGACTTCGCCGAGTTCTTCCGCCGTGCCACCGGTAGCGATCCCTTCCCCTACCAGGTGCGGCTCGCCACCGCGGAGGACCTGCCCGCCTTGCTCGCAGCGCCCACGGGTGCGGGCAAGACGGCGGCCGTCGTGCTCGCCTGGCTGTGGCGGCGCCGTTACGCAGAGCCCAGCATCCGTACAGCGACACCCCGGCGGCTCGTCTACTGTCTGCCGATGCGCGTGCTGGTCGAGCAGACGCGGGACAACGTGCAGCAGTGGCTTCAGGCTGCGGACTGCGACCTCATTGACTGGCAGACTCCAGCGTCTACCGTTCCAGAGGAGGCGATCGGTCTGGCCATCGCCATGGGCGGTGAGGAGCAAGCCGACTGGGACCTCTACCCCGATCACGACTGCATCATCGTCGGCACGCAGGACATGCTGCTGTCGCGCGCCCTCAATCGGGGCTATGGCATGAGCCGCTACCGCTGGCCGCTCCAGTTCGGCCTTTTGAACAACGACTGCCTGTGGGTACACGACGAGGTCCAGCTCATGGGCGACGGCCTTGCCACCTCGACGCAGCTCGCCGGGCTGCGACGCAAGCTCATGACCTTCGGGCCTCTGCAGGAGCTGTGGATGTCGGCCACCATGCGCCGTGACTGGCTTGCAAGCTACGACTTCGAACCGACCCTGCCGCAGCTCGACGAGTGTGCCCTAGGCAGCGACGACCTCACCACCACGACGCTCTCCCTGCGACTCACCGCGACCAAGACGCTGCAGCTCGTCGACGCCCAGACGGGTTCCGACCTCGGACTGCTTTCCGGCCTGCTGCTCGACCATCATCGCCAGGGCACGGTGACACTGGCCGTGGTCAACACCGTCGAGCGCGCCACGGGGCTCTATCAGGCCGTCAAGAAGCTGGCAGGCCAGCGCGCCCGTGCTGGAGGCGGTCCGGGCTCCGACGACCCGCAACTGCTGCTCCTGCACTCGCGCTTCCGGCCGGCGGAACGCAAGCACCTCATGGAGACCCTGAGCTCCGCGCCGCCAGCCGCTGGGCGCATCATCGTCTCAACGCAGGTGATCGAAGCGGGCGTCGACCTTTCGGCTGCCACGCTTGCCACTGACCTCGCGCCCTGGCCGTCGCTTGTGCAGCGGTTCGGCCGCTGCAATCGCTTCGGCGAGCATGAGAACGCGCCCGTGCTGGTGTTCGACCGCGACCCGGAAAGCAAGTCGACAGCTCAGGCGGCGCCCTATGAGGCGGCCGACCTCGACCACGCGCGAACCATGCTGCGGCACTTGGGCGACGGCGCCGACCTGAGCCCAAGCGCCCTGCGGGCGGCGCTCGCCGCGGAGCCGGGACTCGCCGCCGAGTTGCTTGCCTTCGAGCCCGTGTACGTCCTGCGGCGGCGCGACCTGCTGGATCTGTTTGACTCCACGACCGACCTCGCCGGCAACGACGTCGACGTCTCGCGCTTCGTGCGCGATCTCGACCAGACCGACGTTTCGGTGTTCTGGCGCGACCTACAGGCGCGACCCGACGAGTCAGAAGACTCCAAAGCACCAGCAAGCGACGACGGCCAGTGGTCCGCGCCTGCGCGCCAGGAACTCTGCCAGGTCCCGGTCTCTCAGCTTCGCGAGTTCATCAAGGTCGCCAGAGAGCGCAAGAGCAGAGTGTACCTCTCGGACCACCTCGCTTCGGCGCAGGCCGGTCGCCAGGGACGCTGGGTGACGGTGGGACCGCGCCAGGTCATCCCGGGGCGAACGTATCTGGTGGCTAGCTCCGCCGGCGGCTACGACTCGCAGCTGGGGTGGTCACCCAAGAGCGCAGCTGCGGTGCCACCGGTCGTTCTGGCCGAAGCTGAGCGGCGCCGGCCGGATGCTGACGGCGACGATGTCCAGGTGGTGTCGAGCTGGCAGACCATCGCCCAGCACAGCGACGCGGTCGTCGCCGAGCTTGCCCGTCTTGTTGGGCTGTTGGCAAACTTGGAGATTGACGAGGCGCTGCTGCAGGACGATCTGCTCACCGCGGCCCGCTGGCATGACCGGGGCAAGGCACACCAAGTCTTCCAGGGCGCGCTGGCGGATCCGCCAGGGCCAAAAGCGACTTGGGCAAAGGCGCCCCGAGGAGCGTTCGGCACCTATACGCGCCGCGGCTTTCGCCATGAGCTCGCCGGCGCCCTGGCGGTGCGTCAGCAGGGCCTCTCCGATCTTGCCTGCTATCTGACGGCCGCCCACCACGGCAAGGTCCGCCTGGGCCTGCGACCCATGCCAGACGAGGCGCCACCCCCAGCCGACCACACCCAACGGTTCGCGCGTGGCATCTGGGAAGGCGACGTCCTGCCGGCCGCCGACCTCGGCGGCGGCGTCAGTGCCCCCGAAGTGACACTCTCCCTTGAACCGCTGGAGATGGGTCTGGGCCCAGACGGACGCCCCAGCTGGAGCGAGCTTGCGCTACGACTGCGTGATGAAGGGCCCGGACCGTTTCGCCTCGCCTTCCTTGAAGCTCTGCTGCGCGTCGCGGACATGCGGGCCAGCGCCGCCAACGGCCCGCCAGATGATGGTCCGACGGCCACAGAGAAAGAGCCCGTCGCCCAGACGCAGGGAAAGGAGTAGCTCATGCCAGACGTGTTGCTAGGCGGCTGCGCCTCCGAGCCCCTGCTGAACTACCTAAAGGCCCTGGGCGTCCTGCGGCTGGTCGCAGAACAGGCCGATGCTGAAGCCCGGGCGAGCTGGCACAAGGACCGTCTCGTGCTGCGCTCACGGCTGGATGGCGATGCCCTGCTGGAGTTCTTCCTGGCAGACTACCGACCGACGCCGATCGTGGGGCCGTGGGCCGGCGGCAGCGGATTCTTCGACAAGGACAGAAAGACAGCGGTGCTGGCGATCTCGGCAAGCACCAACCAGCGCCTTGAGCCCTACCGCGAGGTCATCGGTCGCGTACAGGCGGTCCTTGCGTCACGCGGCATTACCGAGAAGCCTCGCGACGACGTGAAACGTGACTTGCTGCGTTGTTAT
>Ga0181529_10007425_pt1 | contig 10934 bp, 8 predicted proteins | sample PEATcosm2014_Bin_36_FD_119763 | JGI IMG/M metagenome (GOLD analysis project Ga0181529, IMG submission 119763) | Peatland microbial communities from MTU Mesocosm Facility, Houghton, MI, USA - PEATcosm2014_Bin10_30_metaG | ecosystem: Environmental > Terrestrial > Soil > Wetlands > Peat | place... | reverse complement strand
GGCAGTCGGCACGGGTTTCAGCTTCGGCCTGCCGTCGGCAGCGGCTCCGATTCCCTGCTTTTGAAACTCCTCGATGAGCCACTCTGGCACGATCTTTTTGGTGGGCTGCGATGGGCCGGGCAGACGCCGCTCGATCATCTTAACTCGAAGTAACAGTCGGTGCACCTTATCGCCCTCGCTGTGCTGGCGATTCTCCCAGCGAGCGCTCCAGTTCAGCCACACGCACTTCGATATCTTCGATCTCGATGGCCTTGCCTGCATGATTGAAGATGGCCTCGGCAGCCCGCACGCGGACAGACGGCGGCGTGCCCGGCTCGATCATCATCCTGAGCAACGTGGTGGCCGCCGCCGATGTTCCTTGCTGTAGTCGTGCAATAGCCTGCCCGAACGCGGCGCGACGGGCCTCGCGGTAGGCCTTCTGAAACTCGGGTTGTGTCAGCCAACGGAGAAGTGTTCTGGCCCCGATCCCGGCGGCCTTGGCCGCCTCCTCAACGTTGCGTTGGGTGAGCAACGCAGCGATGGCTTCCTCCTGCTTCCGGCCGAATTTCTCGCCATGTCCTGCCATCAGGTGCCACCTGATGCCATTAGCGGGCTCCACATCGCCGTTCCTTCGCCTGTCGCGGCTCTCGCAGAATCCGCTTGCTTTACGGCGGCACCAGAGTGATGAATCGAGGTGCTTTGAACGAAGCAGAAGCTAACTACAAAAGGAAAAACGCCATGCAACTTTTCGCCATCGACAACGACAACAACATCACAGCCTACGGCGCCGCCGGGCAGATCCCCGAAGGCCACCAGCATTTTGCCACCGAGAAAGAACTCGCCAAGCTCGCTGCCGCCTGGCCGGCGGACCGCTTGGTGGAGATATGGAACAGCTTCGCGAGCGTCGCCGGCTTCGGCGCCGACCTGAAGCCGGTCAAGAAGTTCACCGACCGCAAGAGCGCGATAGCTCGAATCTGGAAGGCCATCCTGAAAATAGAGGCCATCGCCGTGCCCGAGGCGGCCGACGTTGCGCCAGACGCCGCCGCCGCGACCACGCGAGCCAGCCACAAGGACGCCGCGACCCAGGCCAAGAAGGGCGTCAAGAAAGCCAAGGCCAGCAAGCCCGCGAAGGCGGCGAAGCTGACAAAGCCGGCCAAGCCCGCAGCAGAGGCGCGCGATGGCAGCAAGAAGAGCATTATCCTGGGCCTCCTGCGCCGCCCCACAGGCGCCACTATGGCCGAGATTGTCACGGCTGTCGAATGGCAGAAACACTCGATCCGGGGCTTCCTCAGCGGAAACCTCACCAAGAAACTGGGCCTCACGCTGGAGTCCACCAAGAACGAAGCTGGCGAGCGGACCTACCGGATCAAGCAGTAGCATCGAACGCCGCCTCCCTCCCGCCCGCCCGCCCGGCTCCGGCCGAGGCGGGCTTTTCTGCGTCTGGCCCCGATTCCCGCCCTGCGCCAACTATCGCGGCTGTGGCCCATAGGCCAACCCGTCGCCGCCCGAGCGAACGTGGGCCAAAAGTGGCGCAACGGGAGCCAATCCCTGGCTCGCCCGCAACAGCCGCAACTCCTCGGACCAATCCGCCAGTGCTCGACATAATCCTTCGATGTCCGGGTGCCCAGCCCGGAGCTGCGCTTCGATTTCCGCGATCTCCTGCTGGCAGCGGTCGATTCATGCCGCCGCCTTCCGACGTTCCTCGGCGACTTCCTCGAACGTTCGGCTATCGCCGTCGAGGGTGGCCTTCTTGCTGGCCAGTGTCTGCCAGCGCTGCACGATGACATCGACGTACTTCGGGTCCAATTCGATGCCTAGGCAGACGCGATAGGTCAGTTCCGTCGCCGCGAGAGTGGTTCCACTTCCCAAGAATGGCTCGTACACCAACTCCCCCCGCTTGAGATGGTTCAGGATCGGGCGCCGCATAAGTTCGACCGGCTTCTGGGTCGGGTGGTCAAACTTCGTCTCGTCACTGCCGCCCATGATGAACTTCGGCGAGGGCGATGCCCAAATCGTGGAGTTCTCGCCGGCCTTGCCGTACCAGGGCGCGTTCTTCTTCCGCACGAACCAGCACGGCTAATGCTGAAACCAGTACAGCGTCCGCGTCAGGACGGTCCGGGTTTTGTCCCAGATTATCTGCTGGTGATGTACGAACCCGATGCGCAACAGGCCGTCGAGCACCTCCCGTGTGAACTTTGATGCGTGCCAGACGTAGGCGACCTGCAAGCTCGGCACGAGTTCGAAAGCTTCCGACCAGTCCGCTCGCGTGTCGCCGGAGATCGTAGTTTCGGTGTGCCCTTCGACCCGATGCTTCATATAACTGGCTTCGGCGGGATAGCTGTGCTTGGCGCCAAGCCGCGACCCATCGTTCAGGCCGGCGCGGTCACGCCATTCGGAATCCAGCTCAATGCCGTAGGGCGGATCTGTGACCATCAGGATCGGCTTGCGCTCGCCCAGGAGTTGCGCCACAGCGTCGGGGCTGGTGGCATTGCCGCACAGCACTCGGTGCGGGCCGCAGATCCATAAGTCACCCAGACGGGAAACCGGATTCGCAGGCAGGGGCGGAGCGGCATTGGCTCGCTCCTCGTCGGGAATCGCCAGCAGCCCATCGATCTCGCCTGGGTCGAAGCCGGTGAGACTCAGATCGAAATCCGCAGCACTGAGTTCCTGCAACTCCAAGGACAACAGATCCTCGTCCCAGTCCGCCCACGTTACGGATCGGTTCACCATTAATCGGAATGCCTTGACCTGCGCCTCGCTCCATTCGTCGCAGAGTATCACGGGGATGCTGGTCGTATCGCCACCCGGCCAGGATTCCAGCTTGCGCGCCGCCTTGAGCCTCAGGTGGCCATCGACGACGGTTCCATCGCTGCGCGCGAGCACCGGCACTTGAATCCGAACTCGCGGATCGAGGAGCACATGCGATCCACGGCGGCGTCGTTCTTACGTGGATTGCGTGCGTAGAGGACGAACTTGTCAATCGACCATATCTGGATTTGCACGGACGGAGCAGCAATCATTTCACCCCTTCAATAGCAGTTGCGGATTTCATTCGTCAACAGACGAAGTTGGAGCGACGTATTCGTGTTTGCCCAGTCGTCAAGAGCAGAGCGGTGCGGGAGTTCTGAGCGTTGTGAGGAAGGTGACAAGCGCGGCGCCACTTCGACGTTCCGGGGGCCAAATGTCGGGTTTTTGGGCCGAAATGTCGGGTAAATGTCGGGTTATTTTTGGAAACCCGACATCGGTTTTGTGAACAGAATCAATCGATTAGAGCGAAGATGTTGGGTTTGTCAGGTTTTTCTAGGAGGAGAGAGGCGCCAGGAATCTGAGCAGTGTTTCTCGTCCGGTCGGGAGGCCGTTCGGCTGGCGTCCATTTTGGACTCCAGTTGGACTCCAAAACGCGACCTGCGATGAATGTTTAGGTCGCAAGTCTTTGAGGAATTTGGTCGGGCCGCCGAGATTTGAACTCGGGACCTCTTGCACCCCAAGCAAGCGCGCTAGCCAGGCTGCGCCACGGCCCGAAGTCCCTATTGTACACGTACTCAGTCCCTTTATCCAACATGCGGTGCGCGACATCTCGGCGGCAACCCGCGACGTTCTTGTCGGTGCGGGGTCGGCCGCGCTGTGGCAACTTGCAACCGCGCGCGCGCTGCGGCATGTTAAGAGGAGATGTCATTCGATTTCTTGCGCGGCATGGTGGGTATCCTCGGCATCGGCTGCGCGCACATGCTGGCACGCGTTGCGGTGGGCGTGCGCCAGGGCCGGTCGAAGCGGTCGCACTTCTACGCGTGGATCTTTCGCACCGCGATCTGCCTGGGCGCGGTGGCGCTGCGGCATTCGGTCGATACCACGGACATAGCGATCTGGGGTCTGGCCGCGGCTGCGTTTGCGGCCGGCTGGTGGGATGTCTCTCGCGAACGGCGAGTCGAAGACCTGACGCGCCAGATTTTCCCCGGGGAAGACGATAAGAAGTAGTCCAGAGGTTTTCCTTCAGCAGCAGGCGCACTCCACCTTCGCTCTGCGGCCAGTGTCGCCGGCGAATCGGTACACGACGTCGTTCACTGGTGTTCCGCGGCCTGGCAAGAAACCCCACGGCAGCCGACGCCGCCCGGTCACGCCGAGACGGTCAGGAGACTGTCGTTGGGATAGTAGTGGTCGACGTTCTCGGGAGTGATGAGTTGATGACTGGTGAAGACGGCCGGGGGCACCGGCTTCCTGGCTAGAATATCCAGAGCGAGGCGGATTAGGCCGTCGCCGTATCTCTCCGGGAAGTAAGCCACCGAAGCGATCAGGCGCGTGTTAGGCGAGCGAAGCTCGACGCGTGCTTCCGGCTCCGCGTTCTGCCCGACGATGGCGCACTCGCTTCCCCGGCCGGCTTCCTGGAAGGCGCGCAGCGCACCGAGGGCGCTTGGGTCGTTGGCCGCGCCCACCAGGACCCGCTTGGCTTTGGTCTCCCTGAGGTGCTTGCGCACGCGCTCGAGGGTGGCTTGAAACTGGCCATCGCCATCGATCCAAATGGTCTGCGTGCGTTCCGGCAATTGCAGGACGGCAGCGATTCCGGCGGCTATCCCGCGCATGCGCGCCTTCAGTAGCGGACCCGCCCGATTCAATTCGATCAGGAGAACTTCGTCGACGTCTCCGTCCCAGCGCTTTTTTGCCCATCGGCTAAGACAGTTTCCCGCCAGCAAGCCGGCTTTATAATTGTCGGCGCCGAAGTAGGTAGCCCCCGGATGCGGAATATCGATCGCGATGAAGGGAATCTTGGCCTCCATGTATTTCGCGCCGATGGCTGGGGCGATCATTTCATCGGTCTGAAATTCGATGATCAGGTCTACCTGTTCCCGGATCAGAATATCCGCGCTGCGCAGCGCGATTTTCGGCTGGTAACGGTTGTCCGCCACGATGAGTTCGACCTGCTCACGCCCGGCTGCATGCGTCAACCCTACACGGACCTCCCGGTCGAATGAGGTGTCTTGTCCTTGCGCGGCATAGCCGATCCGAAAATGGCGCCGCCGGCGCACTTCCGAAGCCAGCCGGTAGTGGTTCTCACCGACCTTGTCCAGAAACCCGCATTGGTGCAGCGTGAAGAGCAACCGGAAACACATGCCCTTGTTCAAACCGGTGCGGGTGACGACGTCGCGCAAGCGCAGAATTTCACCGGCAGAGTGAAACGCCTCCAGCACGCACGAAGCGTGGACGAGGGACTTCACTATGTAGCGGCTTTGGTTAGAAGTCTTCACATGGACTCAGGGTCGGCTTCACTCTTGTATCACCTCTGCCATGCAAAACACAAGCGGCCGAGAGCGACGCGTGGGGTTTTCGACGTTTCGCACGCGAAACTCGCCGAGGCGACTATAATCGGGTTTATGCTCAACCGGGTCCGTTTTTGCGCGCTCGCGATATTGCCATGCCTTGCGGCGCTAGCCGCCGATGCCCCGCCCACGGAATGGGTCGATCCCGCCACCGGTCATCGGGTAGTCCGGCTGTCCAGCGAGCCCGGAAGCCAGAGTCTCTATTTCAACAATTATGCCTACACGGCCGGCGGCGAGAGCCTGCTCATCACGACGCCTAGTGGTCTCGCCACTGTCAACCTCAAGACTAGGGCGATCCTGCCGCTGGTGGAAGGACGCGTGCATGTGATTGTCGCGGGGCGAAAGACCGGCCAGGTTTACTACGCGAAGCCAGACGGCGTTTACTCGATCGACGTCAACACTCACGCCATTCGCGAGGTTGCCAAGTTGGCCGTCCGCGGTTCCGTCTCGGCGGTGAATGCCGACGAAACGCTGCTGGCGGGAACGCTTACCGAAGGCGCCGGGCCGGGCCGTCAGCCGGACGCGGGCGGAGCCGGCGGCGACGCTCTCAACAAAGCGGAGGCGAAGGAGGGCATGCTCGAGAATCGCCTGAATCAGCACATCCCGATGGCGATTTTTATCGTCGACGTGAAGACCGGCGAACTGAAGATTATCCACCGCAGCACGGACTGGCTGAACCACCTGCAGTTCTCTCCCACCGATCCAACCCTTCTCATGTTTTGTCATGAGGGGCCATGGCATAAAGTGGACCGCATCTGGACCGTTCGCACCGATGGGACTCAACTGACGAAGATCCACACCCGCACGATGGATAAGGAAATCGCCGGTCATGAGTTCTGGAGCAACGACGGCCAGACAATCTGGTACGACTTGCAAACACCGCGTGGGGAGGACTTCTGGGTGGCGGGCTACCGCGTCGCAACGGGCGAGCGGAAGTGGTACCACCTCCAGCGCGACCAGTGGTCGGTTCATTTCAACGTGTCCCCGGACGGCAGCCTGTTCGCCGGCGATGGCGGCGATGAGGAAATGGTAGCCCACGCCAAAGATGGAAAGTGGATTTACCTCTTCCGGCCGGCGTTTACGCCCAACTTCGGCTTGACGAACGAAGCTAAGGGCCTGATCGTGACGGGCATTTTCAAGCCGGAGCGCTTGGTGAACATGAGCCGGCACGATTACAAACTAGAGCCGAACGTCAGATTCACGCCCGATATGAAGTGGATCGTCTTCCGCTCCAATATGTTCGGACCCACGCACGTTTTTGCCGTCGCGGTCGATAAGGAGTAGCGCGCGCCGCGCACTACCTTACCGTTGACTTTCCCGTTAATATGTTTTTCACCGCGAAACGCAGACGATCTCGCAGTAAAACATTTCAGGCCCGTAACTCTCATGACAAAACAATGTAACCAGTGGTAGTGCAGCGTCTTAGCTCGCTGGTGCGGTTATCTTCGCGTTCCGCATTTCGAAACAGCACAATCCTTCCCGGAATTCGTTGGCCGATTCGGGAACATCATGGTAAACTTCCCCCAATCGCACGACGATGTGCGGCAAGGGGTTTGGTTTCGCGGACTGCGTTGTAGACGGATGTCGTGATTGGCGGGCGTGTTTGCGTTCGCACGTCGGCGCGTCCCCTGGGTCGCTGACCAATTCCCTGTGAAGCGGATCGAGGCGTGAATGTTTTGTGTGCTACACCGGGCATCCCACGTTAGGAATGCAAAAGGAGTTGTTATCATGCGCCACGTAGTTCTCTGCCTTGCGTTGTTACTCGCCGCTGGATCGGCACTCGCCCAGGTAGGCGGGACCGGTTCCATCGAAGGCACAGTCACAGATCCATTAGGAGCGGTTGTGGTTAACGCCACGGTCTCCGCCACCAATAACGCGACCGGAGTTGAAACCGTTCGTAAAACCACGGACGCCGGTTTCTTCGTGCTGCCTCTGCTCACTGCCGGCGAATACACTCTCACAGTTAAGGCCGCCGGATTTGAGGCTCTGAACGAACCGCACGTGGTTGTGGATGCGCTGGCTGTCGTCCCGGTGAATCCGAAGTTGAAGATCGGGATGTCCACGCAGTCGATCACGGTGGAAGAGCAACCGACACTGCTGAAGGCGGACGATGTGGTGCTGGGCTCCTCAATCGAGAACGAGGTTTACGATTCCCTTCCGCTGCAGATGAACGGGGCGGCCAGGGATCCCACGGCGTTCGCCGGTCTGGCCAGTGGTGTTGACAACTACAGCACGCAGGCGGCCGGTCCGTCCACCGGGTCGTTCAACGGTGGCCAGACCTATCAGAACGAAACCTATGTCGAAGGTCTGGCGCTGACCAGCGCCGGGACGGAGAGCGATACGCGCAACCTGGCATTCGGCGTTTCGGTCGAGGCGGTCGAGCAGTTTCAGGTGGAGACCGCCGGCGCCAAGTCGATGTACGACGGCCAAGGCGTATCGAACTACGTGTTGAAGTCCGGAACCAATCAGTTCCATGGCGGCCTCTTCGAGTACTTCCGCAATACCGATTTCGATGCTAAGGGCCTTTTCGCGACGGTCCGCTCGCCCGAGCACCAGAACGAATTCGGCGGCACCATCGGCGGCCCCATCAAGAAGGACAAAATCTTCTTCTTCGGCAGTTACGATGGATACCGTTATCGCTCGGCGACCCTTCCCGCGTATCAAACGATGCCGACCGCGGCCGAGCAGGCGGGCAACTTCAGCGCCTTTGCCGCTTTGGCCACGCCGCAGACGATTTACGATCCCAGTAGCGCTACTGGGACTAACCCGCGCACGCCGTTCCCGAACAACACCATCCCGCAAAGCCGCATCTCGCCGGTTTCGCAGTCCTTCCAGTCGTATCTCCCGGCCCCGACGAATGGACTTGTCTCGAATAACTACCTGGCCGAAGTGCCGCTGTCTGTCGATAACAACAGCACCACGGATAAGGTCGACTACAATCTCTCGGACAAGCACCGGATCTTCGCGTTCCTCAGCTACGGTAAGTACGAGGACCCCATTTCCGGGAGCCTGGGCGCGATCAGCACGTCGTACCTGCCCGTGCCGTATTTGGATGCACGAAGCGTGCTGGAGTGGGCGACTATGGCTCAGGTTCACGATAGCTACATCATCAGGCCGAGTTTGGTCAACCAGTTCAGCGTGGGACTCAGCCGCCTGTGGATACCTTTGGAGAGCAACACGTATGGCGGCGATTATCCGTCGAAGGCAGGCCTCACGGGTCTGCCCGGCGGAGTCGCGGGCAGTGGTTTTCCGGACATCAGCTTCGGCGGCAATGAATCTCCCGTGAGCTGGGACGGAACCAACTCCCATGCCTACAACGAAGCGCAGAACACGATTGGCGTGCAGGACAGCCTGCTCTGGACCCACGGCAGGCACAACATGACGATCGGCTTCCAATGGCAGTCGCTGCAGGACAACGAGAACACTCCGCTGACCGGCACGCAGGCTGGCTTCACATTCAACTCCCCTGAAACGGAGAATTTCGCTGCTAACACGGCCGTCCCCAACACCGGCTTGGGATACGCCAGTTTCTTGCTCGGACTGGTGGACGGCAGCACGGTCACGCAGAACGCAGTGGCGGAGACCGGAGGACGTTACAAAACCTACGCCTGGTATGTTCAGGACGATTTCAAAGTCAGCCCCAAGCTGACCCTCAACCTGGGCCTGCGCTGGAACATCTGGAGCCCGTTTACGGAAGTGAATAACGTGATGTCCTTTTTTAGCGCCACGGCGGCGAACCCGCTGGCGGGCGGGATTCCGGGGTCTTTGGAGTTTGTGGGCAACGGCACCGATAGCTGCGGTTGCCGGACTCCCGTCAAACAGCACAACATCAATCCGGGACCTCGCGCGGGACTTGCCTACCAGCTCGGCTCCAAGACCGTGATTCGGTCCAGTTACAGCATCTTTTACTCGCATGCCGGCGGCGTGGGTGGTCGGACGAACGGACGCCAGGGGCTGAGCCAGGCTGGTTTCGACGAATCTGCTAGCCTTAGCTCCGTTGCCACTGGGCAGCCGGCGTTCAATTGGAACAGCGGCTATCCGGGCAACCCCCTCACCCCGCCCTTCTTAAATCCAAGTTATGGTACCGGGTATGTCACCACCGCGTCCGCCACGGCGGCGGGCGACCTGTGGGCCGGCCCGGGCACTGCCCAGACGATGGAGTACCCCTATCCGAGTCTCAGTGGCAAAGCGCCTTATTACGAAGACTGGAGTTTCAATCTCCAGCACTCGTTTGGCTCGAACCTGATGTTTAGCGCCGCTTATGTCGGCACCGACGGACATTGGCTACCCGGGGCACTGGTTCCGCAGGCCGTGACCAACAACCAGGTTCCCGTGCAATACCTTCCGTTGGGAGTCTTTCCGGCGGCCGGCGGGAAAACGACGAATTTGCTGACCGCAACCCTAACCCCGGCCGTCCTCGCGGAAGCCCAGACCTTGTTCCCGAACATCGCGATGCCGTACGCGAATTTCTCCGGAACCCTCCTTCAGGCGCTGAAGCCGTTCCCGCAATACACCTCGGTCAATAGCCCGTGGCTGGACCTTGGCAACTCGACGTATAACGCTCTGCAACTCTCGCTCAATAAGCGCCTCGCCAGTGGCCTCACCGCCATGGTGAATTATGCGTTCAGCAAGGAACTGGACGATCTGGTGTCGAGCCTTCGCGATCCAAACAAGCTCTTCCTGGAAAAGGCGCCGGGCACCATCGATCACAAGAACGTGGCCGCGGCCACCGTGGTCTACCGCTTGCCCTTCGGCGCCGGTCACAAGTTGGACGGCGGCAAGGCGTTGAATGCGATCATCGGCCACTGGCAGCTTTCCGGGCTTTACACCTTCCAGAGTGGAGCGCCAATGACGATTACCGGCAACTCTTGCACCGGTGGCGGCATTATCGACGCGGCCTGTTACTCGAACTACTCGCCAGCCTTCGCTAACGGCGGGAACGTGTGGCAGAACGGCAAGATCGGGGCCGACGGCGCGAACCTCGCCACCACACCCTACCTCAATGCGGCGGCTTTCGCGAACGCGCCGGTGTGGACGGCGGGTGACGTCGCTCGCTCTGCCCCGCTCGGCCTGTTCGCTCCGCACAATGCGGATGTCGACGTGAGCGTGCGCCGCGAATTTCCGATCCGCGAGGGAATGAAACTGGCGTTCCAGGCGGACGCGTTCGATGTCAACAACGCGGTCCATTTCGCCGCTCCCGGGACGTCGCTCGCTTCGGCATCCAGCTTTGGCATTTTCTCGTCTCAATCGAATCTGCCGCGCCGGTTGCAGTTCAGCGCCCGGTTGTCCTTCTAACCGGCCGAACAGTGAAACCCAGAAGTCGCCGGCAGCGCTTGCGAGGGCGGTGCCGGTGACTTCCTGCATTGCGGTACCTGCAATTCTTTTTGGGCCGCTAGGCTTGGGCTTCGACGCGACACCGCTCCTTATGTCAATGGCCCCCTATCGGAGCCGATAGCATAGGGAGCGGTGTGTCTTCGTTCAGACACACTTCGGGCTGGAGTAGTTTGTAAGAGGTATAATTGCGTTGCGGGTGGCCGGGCTTCGCGGACTTATCGCCGTGCGTATCGGCCACCCGATGGATTGAATAGGAACTTCGATGATTTAGGCCCGCTGTATGGCGAGCACATCCTTGCCGATTCGTTC
>Ga0181529_10007420_pt1 | contig 10938 bp, 9 predicted proteins | sample PEATcosm2014_Bin_36_FD_119763 | JGI IMG/M metagenome (GOLD analysis project Ga0181529, IMG submission 119763) | Peatland microbial communities from MTU Mesocosm Facility, Houghton, MI, USA - PEATcosm2014_Bin10_30_metaG | ecosystem: Environmental > Terrestrial > Soil > Wetlands > Peat | place... | reverse complement strand
CCTCGTCCATGTAGTGAGTGGTCAGGATGACGGTCTTGCCCTGGGCCTTGATGCCCTCGACGAGGCGCCAGAAGTTGCGTCGCGCGTGGGGGTCGAGGCCCGTCGTCGGCTCGTCGAGGAAGAGGAGGTCGGGGTCGTTGACCAGGGCTATGCCGAGGAGCATGCGCTGGCGCTGGCCCCCGGATAGCTTGCGGTTGTCCCGATCGATGAACTCCTCGAGCGAGCAGGATTCGACTATCTGCGCCATGGGCCTCGGGCTCGGGTAGAGCTTGGAGAAGAGCTCGAGGGTCTCGCGCACCGTGAGGAATTCCTGGAGCGAGGTGTCTTGGAACTGGATGCCGATGTTCTCCTTGAAGGAGCGCGACACGGCCTCGCCGCGGTAGAGGATCTGGCCTGAGTCCGGCTCGTGGATGGTCTCGATGACCTCGATGGCCGTGGTCTTCCCGGCCCCGTTGGGACCCAAGATGCCGAAGCAGGAGCCCTCGCGGACCGAGAAGCTAATGCCGTCGACCGCCTTGACCTTGCCATAGGACTTGCGCAGCTCGCGCACTTCGAGTATGGGCGGGCTCCCCCCGGATTCAGTCATAGGAACAGAAGGTACTGCCTCGGCCAGGCTCGAGGCAAATTGCGAATTCCGCATCGGGGGAGCCGCTCGAGGATGCCGCGCCCACCGACTAAAATTCGCCCAGGGTTTATGGTAGTATGCGGGACGAAGGCCGAGGAGGCGCGCCGAGGCATCTTCCTTCCCTGTGCCGAAGGGACATTTCATCATGAAGTACTTTATTCTAGCCTATTACGTCGTCACGTATTCGGTCGGCTTCGTCTCGTCGACCCTCCTCTACATCGTCTGGCATCGCTCGAGAGTCAAGGCCTACTCCTCGCTGATCTTCTTCATCCTCAGCTTCACGGTCTACACCGCGACGGATAATTTCGGCTTCGTCTTGAACGCGATTTTGCGCCTCGGGAGGTATTGGTCGAGCATCGGCTTCATCGCCGTCTCCGCGGCGGCCTACGCCTTGTTCCACTGCGCGGTCCTCTATTTTACCCAGAGCTCGGCGCGCGTTAAGTTCAATAAAGCCCTGACTTCGATATTATATATGGCGGCGTTCACGCCGATCGTCCTCCTCGCCTTCGAGTTCCTGGCCTATGCCAGGGGCTCCTCGAGTCCCGAATCGCGGCTCAAGCTCCTGGAGCTCTACGATTACGCGAGCATCGCCTTCCTTCTCTACAACACGATCGTATTCTTCGCCCATGCCGAGCAGGCCGTCGACGAGTGCTTCAGGAAGCTGATGCGATTCATCCGCGTCCTGAATTGCGTCTGCTTTCCCCTCTTCTTCCTGGAAGTCATTCTCAACTTCTACTCCAGCAATCTGCTGAGGCCGATCACCGTCGCGAATATCTACTATTTGGCCGGCAATATCGGAGCGGCCTACATAGTCTTCAAGGAGAGATTCAAGGACGAGGAGGCGAGCCGCGCCCACTACCAATACCAGGGAGACGCCTCGCTGTCGAGGCGGGAGATGGAGATCATCGAGCTCGTGGCCAAGGGCTGCAGCAACAAGGAAATAGCAGACAGGCTCTTCATCGAGCCCGCCACCGTGAAGAACCACATCTACAGGATATTCAAGAAGACCGGAGCGAGGAACAGGACCCAGTTGGTGGGCATCATCGAAGCGCAGAACGCGGCGAATCGCGAAAAGGCCAACCAGGCAAAATAAGGCCGGAGCGCTCAAGCCTCGGAGCACTCCGGTATTTTCCCAAGTCGACCTTCGAGCGGCGCTTGGTCGCGCGAGAATGACCCACCTTCCGCTATTGGCCGCTACCCCATGTAACCGTTGTCGTGATCTGCGACGGAGGTGGATTAGTAAAATTTACCGATATCGTGCAATAATTATCGATGGCAGTCACAGTCGAACCATAACCCGGCGTCGACCAATACGTTCCCGTCGCGGAATTCGGAGCGCCGGTGCTCCCGCCCTTGAAAGGCAGATTGATGAAACCGATTCCTTCACCAGCGTACCATTTGAACGAGGTCGAGCCCGCAGTGCTTGGAGCCGTGATGGGGCCATTCACGAAGTTCCAGCTTTCCTGGTTGAGCTGGGAGCTTGCGAGCGGCATGCACGTGGAGCCCTGATACAAGCCCCCACATGAAACGACGGCTACGTCCGAGCAGCCTGTATCACCAGCCACGGTAACGTTATACGAGGCGTTGGTAGTCACGCTCGCCGGGGCGGTTATCGAAAAGGTCGAGTTCGTGAGGGTGATGGCGACGGGCGTCGTAGTGTTCGCCGTTACGAGGACATTGGTGGCCTGCCCACTGCCAAGGAGCTCGGCATATCCTGAGCCTAGATTCACTCCTGCGAGTACGATGACCGTGTACGAGTCCGGCGCCACGGTGAGGGAGCCGCCCGACGAGGCAAGGTTTGCGAGCGAATAGACATTGTTCACGCCATACGCAAAAAGCTCGTAGTAATTTGTATTGGCTTTAGCGAATCCTATATCCACCAAGCCCTTCCCCGACGAGTCCGGCAACACCACCTTGATCGTCCCCCTGCCCTGCCCCGAAGGCACCCCTCCGACTCCTACGGTCTGCGAACAGCCTGCGAGCAGGGCCATCGCGAGCACGAGCGCGACGATAGGAAAACTTTTGCGCATGATACTCCTCCTCCTTTATGCATCCCGACAAGTCTCGGCCGAAAAGATACACCGGGAGGTACGGGCGGTATCGACTTGAAATTCGCGTTATTACTCGGAATATCCTTGTGTTATGCAACGACGGTCCTGTACGCCTCGGGACCCATGCCGACGAGTTTGCGGAATGCCGATCGAAACCCCGAGCTGGAGCCGAAGCCCACGGACAGACTGACGTCGATCACGTCATATCCCTCCTGCAAAAGGCGCATGGCGGCGCGTATCCGCACGCGCCTGAGGTAATCGTGGGGAGTCTCGCCGGTCTCCTTTTTGAACACCGCGATGAACTGGGAGACGGAGAGATGCGCTATCCGAGCCAACTCATCGAGCCCCAGCGGCTCGCGATAGTGGCGAATCATGGCCCTGCGCGCTCGAGCCACGCCGGGATGCCGTCGCGCAGACGCCGCCAGGCTCCGAGAACTGCGCTCGGGCCATGCCATGCGAAGAGAATCCACGACGATGAGCGTCGAGAGACTTTCGGCCATGAGAGCGGCGCCCTCCGCGGAGGAAGAGGCCTCCTCGATAAAGCGAGAGATCGAGTGCTCCAAATCCGGACGGCACACGCAGGTGTTCCCGCGGAACTCGACCCTGCCGACGTCAAAGAGCTCCTCGGCCAAGGACTCCAGGTACTCGCATTGAATGATCGAGATGTAGATCGGTCCTGGAATGCGCTTTGTCATGTCGGCGCGGAAGGGCGCTCCCCTCGCCAGGGGGATCATGGTCGCGGTTTCAGTCTCGCCGAATTCTATTCGTCGACCATCCAGGATCCCGCTGAAGTCGAGCGGCTGAAAAGCATAATGAAAGGTATAGGCGCTATCGACTGCCGCGACTTGCGAAGAGACGCCGTGACACTCGGCAAGTATGCAGTGGGGAGTTCTGGCGGTCCGCACCATCGCGGTGATCTCCGCCGGCGGGGAGACGGCATCTGAAAATCGACGTGGGGAGGCAGGCCCCCCGGATTTTTGGGAATTCATTGCGCACAACGATACCGCGCTCCCATGCCGCTCCTTCGGTGCATTTCTTCCCATTCTGTCGCCTCGCGATGAGAAGATATTCCCAAGGTCATGTCCGAAGGCGCTCGATAACGGGAGGGAAGTCTCTGCATAAACCTCAAGCTACGTACTTGACAGCATTTAATAACATTGTTATGTTAACCTAGGTCAGGAATGATACATGTCCAAACCGCCCAACCCAGAGCTTGCCCGCCGGATACTCGATATCGCTCTCCAGGAACTCGGGCACAAGCCGCCGGACAGGATAAACATGCGCGAAATCGCCGAGCGGGCTGGAGTGAGCGCGACGACCATCTACTATTATTTCGCCTCGAAGGACGAGCTTTTCGAGCGCATCAAATTCGATGCGATGGACGAACTCGACTTCCGCCTGAGCGAGGCTATCCTGCCGGAATTCGACACGCGCAAGGCCCTGTCCGCTTTCATGCGCGCCTATGCGTCCTGGTGCCTAGAAAAGCCCCATCTCGCCAAGCTGCTCCTGGAGGACCTTCCGCCCAAGGAGTCCCTGAACGGCGAGGCGACGCGGAGATATTATGCCAGCTTCTTCCGCGCCCGCGATCTCGTCGAGGCGGCGATCCGGGAAGGCTCGTTGAGCAGCAGGGACGTTCTTCTCGACGTCTCGATCGCCCAGGCGGCGATCTGGGGCATCGTCGCTCAGTTCAGGTCCAAGCGGGTCCACCCCGACTTCTGGAATTCCATCGATCCTCTGATCCAGCGCTTTATCGAGATCTATCTTGGCGCCGAAGGAGGCCGACAATGAGCCGTAGACCCGCGGACAGAAGCGTGGCGGAGGCATTCAGCGCCTGCCTTTTCGTGCTTGCCTTTTTCTCATCCTGCGCCGGGCAACCGAGCCCATCCGCAGGGGCGGTCATCCAAGGCAGCCGCTTCAGCCTCCGCCTCGTACCGGGACCCTCGTATAGGTTCGTCTCCTGGGCCTCGATCTTCCCGATCGCCATATACCCTCAAGTCGCCTGCTGGCTAGAGACGCCTCAAGGGGAGTACGTCGATACGATTTACGTGACCTCGAAGAGCTCGAAAAAAAGCTGGGTTTCAGCCCCTCCCGTAGGTCGGCCGGAGGCCCTCCCCGTTTGGTCCCACCTGGCGAAGGCCCGGTCGCCGGCAGTGGACGCTGTGACCGGAGCGACGCCGGCCGGCGCTACCTTGCGCACTTCGTCCCTAGCCTCCGCCTTGCCGAGCGGAACCTACATCGTCAAGCTCGAGGTCAACCGAAGCTACGATTACAACGACACGTACACTCGAGCGAATTCAGGCGTCACCGGCCAACCCTCCCTCGTCTATAAGTGCGCCCTCGATGTCGGCCACGGTCCGCGCAAAGGAACCTTTGAGCCCATCGGCACCGGCGCGGTCGATGGTTCGGACGGAGCGATCAGGCCCGGTTTGGGAGGCGTCACGACGGCGCTGCGAATCCTCGCTGCCGCCGAAATCAGCTCCGGAATGGATTGAGCATAAAAAAACGGTATGCCTGGACGTCAGGTAGCATACCGTAACAGAGGTCGCCCTCTGAGTGAATTCTCGGCAGGGCCGAAGAAAAACTTGAATGCCTATGCGTCCTCGAACGCGCTCAGGTGATACCGAGCCGATTCTGCCAGGCTCGCGTAGAGGGCCTCCGACTGGGCGAGGCTTTCGCCGAGGTCGCGCGCCGGCCTCGCGCTTATCTCGTTCAGCGGGGGCAGGAGAAAGCCCGCCACGTCGCGCGCCTGCACCCCGAGGATCTCCTCGTCCGCTCGGGCCAGGAGGTCGAGGCTGTCCTTGCAGTCCCGGCCCTCGACGAAGGCCGAGCGCCCCTCACAGGCGGCGGCCCGGGCCCTTTCGGCGGTCCTCGCGATGGACTCGAGCTGGGCGCGCAAGCGGTCCAGGCCCTCGGCCATCCTGGCCCCGTCCCTGCGCGCCTCGGCCTCCCGCGCGAAGGCCTGGGCCAAGTCGAGCCTCGCCTCGATATCGAGGCGAATATCGGGGCCCGAGAGGAGCTCGTCGAGGCTCGCGAGAAGCAAGCCTGGCACGGCGAGGCCTCCCGGACTCAGGGAGCGGGTGAGCGGCGACCCGGGGCGGGCGAGGCGGCTCTCGAACCACCAGGCGTAGAGGCACATGCGCTGATCGGTGCGCAGCACGCCGCCATCGGCCGCGAGGGCCGTGAAGCTCGTGCCGCCGACCAAGGCCGAGGCCTGGGCGCTCGAGACCGGCTCGAGGCGATGGGCGGCCGAGAGGGCGCGCTGCTCGAAGAGGCTCGCCCTGGCGTGGGTCTGGCCCTCGGGATAGCCCAGGTCGAGGCCGGCCATCCACAGGGGGGAGCAGCCCATGATGCGGCCCAGGTCCCAGGCGCTGGTGGCGACCGAGCCGCCGGCTCCGAGCATGCCCCGGCGTCCGGCGAAGGACTCGATCCGCCGCCCGAGCGGGAAGAGGCTGCCGCCCAGGAAAGTCCCGCGGCGCGTTGCGCGAAACAAGGCCGGCCAGGCGGCCATCTCGGACACCAGGAAGGAGCGCTCGGCCGTCAGGCCCGCCACGTGCCGCCAGTTCCAGTACTGCGGGTCGACGACGACGAGGAAGTCGGGCTCGATCCCGAAACGGAGGAGGCTGCGCAGGGCCGTGTCGACGCAGATGATGAGGGCGCGGCGCGAGGCCTCGGCTACGCGGGGCAGGACGAGGTCGAGGCTGGGCCCCGCCGCGAGCACGAGGGCGGGAATCGGCGAGGCATTCGCCACGCCCGCGAAGAGGCCTTCGAGGCGATCGACTCCCGCCGCCGTGGCGGCAGTGCCGAGGTTGCGCGCCAGATTGCGGACCCAGAGCCGCCCGAAGCGCCGCAGGGTGCTCGCGTTGACCGCGCCCTTCGCGTTCCATCGCTCGGCGGCGCTCCTGGCGCGCGCGAACCACGCCGGGTCGGAGGCCTCGGCGGCCTTGAGCTCGAGGATGGCGGCCCTCTCCCCGCCCGAAAGCTCGAGGGCCGAGACGATGAGCTCGGGCTCGCCCCCGACCACGAAGCCCAGGCTATCGTCCGCCAGGAGGGCCCGGAGGTCGCGCGCGCCGAAGGCCGCCTTGAGGGCGCCCGGGTCGGCCTCGCAGGCGATGGCCCTCTCGAAAGAGCGGCCCGATCCGCCCGAGGCGTGAGCCATATTGCATGAAGCGGTCGCGGCGCCTTCGGCGCCGAGGCCTTCGGCGGCGAGGGCCTTATATCCTAAAAGGGCTTCGGCGAGGTAGCCCAGGCCGAAGCCGAGGATGACGGCCGTGTCCTCGCCGGAGCGGCGCGCGGCCGCGACGAGCCGCCGCGCCTCGGCCCTGGGGTCGCGGCTCGAGTGGAGCCAGTGACCGCCCGCGATCTTCGCGCTCATGTCGCCCGTGGCGGAGCGCGCGAGCTCGAGGCCCTGCGCGGGGGCGGCGGCGACCAGCTCGGCCAAACCGGGGAAGCGCCGCCCGAGGGCCTCGAGGTTGGAGGCGAGGAGCTCGGGCGAGGGCGCCTCCGGCGCCGCCTTCGGCGCCCCGTTGGGCGGCGCGCCGCTCACCGCAGCTCCAGCACGACTTCGGCCCCAGCGCTCACCGCCGCGCCGGCCGCCGGGCTCTGGCCGACGACGTAGCCCTCGCCCTCGATCCGCACCGAGATGTCCTTGCGCGAGAGGAGGGGCATGAGGAGGCGCTTGGGCACGCCCGTTAGGTCCGGCATCGTGTCGCCTATCGTGACGGGCGTGACGGGCGGGAGGACGACCGTCCGCGGGTGGGCGATCGTGGGGTTCGCGCCCCGAGGCATGCCCGTCAGGTTGAGGATGGTGTCGGCGGCCTCCCTGACCAATGGGGCGGCGATGCGCCCGCCGAAATAGGAGGGCCCGAGGGTCGGCTTGACGATCGCGAGGTAGACGATGGCCTTGGGATCGTCCGCGGGAAAGATGGCGAGTGTCGAGGCGATGTAGTCCTTCTCCGAATAATGCTGGGTTTCCGGGTCGATCATCTGGGCCGTGCCCGTCTTGACGGCCATGCGGATGTCGGGGACCTTGGCGCGCTTGCCCGTGCCCTCCTCGCTCGAGACCGTCTCCATGGCCGAGAGGATGGCCGCCGCAGTCTCCTTCGAGACCACGCGGCGCAGCGGCTGAGGCTCGTTGGCGTAGGCGAGGCTCCCGTCCCTCTCGACCGCCCGCTTCACCAGCATCGGCTTGAGGAGGACGCCCCCGTTCGAGATCGCGGTGGCCGCCGCGATCATCTGCACGGCCGAGACGAAGACTTCCTGCCCCATCGCGATGGTGGGCTTGGAGCGGAGGGACCAGGTCTCGGGCGAGCGCAAGAGGCCGGGGGTCTCGCTGGGCACGACGAGGCCGGTGCGGGAGCCGAAGCCGAAGCCGCGGAGCTTGTCGTAGAAGTCCGATTGCCCGACGGTGTCCGAGGCGTAGGCGGCCCCGGCGTTGCAGGAGAATTCGAGGATCTTCTGGATGTTCACCTCGCCATGGACGCCGAGGCACTTGATCGTGATCTTCTCGCCCGAGGGCGCGACCTTGTGGTAGGCCCCGTCGCAGGTGAAGGTCGTGCTCGTGGTCGCGCCGCCCAGGTCGAGCACGGAGGCCATCGTGAAGACCTTGAACACCGAGCCGGGCTCGTAATGGTAGACGCTCGGCCAATCGTACCAGGACTCGGAGGGCGAGGAGCCGTAATCGTTGGGATCGAAGTCGGGCATCGCGACGTACGAGAGGATCTCTCCTGTCTTGGCGTCGGCCGCGAGGAGGATGACCGCCTGGGCTCCGGTCGAGGTCATGGCCTCGCGCGCTATCTGCTCGAGGGAGAACTGGAGGTCCGCGTCGATCGTCAGGACGAGGCTCCGGCCGGAGCCCAGCAGCTCGTCGTCGCAGCGCATCTCCACGCCGGCGAGCCCCGAGTTCCCGTCGCCGACGAAGCCGACGAGGTGGGAGGCCAGGCGCTTCTCGGGGTAGAGCCTTCCCTCGACCTTGTCCACCACCACCCCCGCGAAGGCGCCGGCATCCTTGGCGTCTTGGATGGCCCGGGCGACCTGGGGCTGAGCCCGCTTGGCCAGGTAGAAGAAGTCCGAGCTTCCCTTGGACCAGCGGTCCATGATCTCGGCCTCGCTCACGCCGGTGATGGCCGAAAGCTTGGCGACCTCGGCCGGGAAAGCATCGCGCTTGGTCTCGGGCCGCCAGACCGCGAGGTCATAGAGGGGCGAGTCCATGGCGAGGACCCGGCCGTCGCGATCGGATATGGTGCCGCGCTCCGCCTCCGAGGCCGCGAGCGGGGTTTCCTTTGAAGGAGTCAGCGCGAGGTATGCGTAGCGCCCGACGACGAAGGCCGCGAAAAGTCCCAGGACCGCGACGACAGTCCAGTAGCGGAGGCTTCGCCCTTCGATCATCTCGCCCGTCCCGCGAGGAGCATCACCCGCCCCGAGATGGCCGCGAGGGGCACGGGGCCGTAATCTCGGGAGTCCAGGGATTCGGGCGGATTGTCGCCGAGGAGGAAGTACGAGCGTCCCCCAAGCTCGAGCCCGGATCCGATGCGCGCCTCCTCCTCGCCCGAGAGGGACGCGTCGAGGCCCGGCCCGAGGAGGCGGCCTGCGGCCGTCGTGAGCCTAGCCGGGCCGGCCGCCGCCACGCGCTTGACGATAGGCAGGCCGTCCCGTGGATTGAAGGCCGAGACGATGTCGCCGCGCCTGGGCGAGGCCCATCCGAAGAGGTAGCCCGAGCCTGAGGGCGAGCGCAGCCCATAGGCGCAGCGCAGCACGAGGACGAGGCTCCCCGGCCGGAGCGTCGGCAGCATCGAGCGACCGTCCACGATGGCCGCGTCGAGGACGAATACCTTGAGGGCTAGGGCCAGGAGGGCGGCGGCGAGTATCGCCCATCCCGGCCGGGACTTGATGGAACGCATCGGCTGGTCTCCGACTATAATGTCGAGAGCCCTAATTGTCGATAAGACTGATACGAAGCCATGGAAAGCATCATCGCCCGACAGAAGATAGGCAGAAGGCGCCGCTCCACTCCAGCGAAGGGCTGGCCGGCTGCGCGATCCGTGCTCCTAGTAAACCCCCAAGGCCAGCGGCCCAGTCGCCGCGCGGCGAGGGGCGGCTCGCCGATAGCCCGGCTGCGGGCGAGGATAGCTCTCGTCGCCTTGGATCTGCGCTCAGGGCTCGTCGCCCGACCGAGCCCGAGCGCGCGGCCCTCGGCCCCTCAAAAAGCGAGATCGGCGAGGGCCAGGCTCGCTTCGCCCACCGGCACGGGCCTCTTCGCGGCCATCGCCCTCGGCGTCATCGCGCTCGCGATCGGCGCGGTCGCGGTCGCTCGGGGCCCCGCCTTCCCGGTGCCCGCGAACGGCCTGCTCCCGGCCGATGACTCGATTCAAAACATTCTGTGCGAGTATATTTCCCCGGAGTTGGCGGACGGGGCGCCGGAAAACGGCCAGGACGGGCCTGCCGCCCCCCCCGCGCCCCTGACCCTCGAGCTCTCGACCTATACCGTGAAGGCCGCAGACTCGCTCGCCTCGATCGCCAAGCGCTTCGGCCGCAACATCGACACGATCATCTCGGTCAACGGCATCTCGAGCTCGGCCTCGGTCAAGAGCGGGGCCCAGCTCCGCATACCCAATATCGACGGGCTCGTCTACAGGGTTCGAGCCGGGGACAGCCTCGGCTCGGTCGCGCGACGGTACAAGACGGACGCCACGAAGATCCTCGACGCCAACGACCTCGGGAGCTCGCAGCTGCTCAAGGGCCAGAGCCTCTTCATCCCCGGAGCCAGGCTTCCCGAATCGGACCTGAGGCAGGCTCTCGGGCCGAAGGTCGCCTGGCCGGTCCGCGGCCCCCTCACATCCTTCTTCGGCTATAGGCCCGACCCCTTCACCGGTGTGCGAAGCTTCCATGCGGGCATCGACATCGCGGTCGATATGGACACCCCCGTGCATGCCGCCATGAACGGGACGGTCGCCGACACCGGCTATAATGGCAATTTCGGCAATTATGTAATCCTGAGCCATGCCGATGGGTTTCAGACACTGTATGGGCATCTCACCTCAGCCTCGGTGACCCAGGGTCAGAAGATCGAGCAGGGCGATGTCGTCGGGGTCTCGGGCAACACGGGTTACAGCACGGGACCGCATGTGCACTTCGGCCTTTATCGGCGAGGTCTCCCGATAAATCCCTTGAAGTTCCTAAAATGACGGATTTTTGCCTCGCCGCACTTGCGCGACCGTCTGAGATAGCAATATCGTAAGGACACATCGGAGATCCGCATGAGAAAGT
>Ga0181529_10007419_pt1 | contig 10942 bp, 9 predicted proteins | sample PEATcosm2014_Bin_36_FD_119763 | JGI IMG/M metagenome (GOLD analysis project Ga0181529, IMG submission 119763) | Peatland microbial communities from MTU Mesocosm Facility, Houghton, MI, USA - PEATcosm2014_Bin10_30_metaG | ecosystem: Environmental > Terrestrial > Soil > Wetlands > Peat | place... | reverse complement strand
AGCTCTACGCCGACATGGTCGGATGGGAGGAGATTGCGCAACAGGTTGGGGCGTATTACCGGACACTTTCACCAGAGGAGCAGCGAAAGACAGCAATCTTCGCGAACAATTATGGGGATGGCGGGGCTATTGATTTTTATGGACCGCGCTACGGGCTGCCGAAAGCCATCGGCAATCATCAGAATTATTGGATCTGGGGGCCGAGGGATTACACCGGCGAGAGCCTGATCGTGCTGGGCGAGGGCCACGAACGGAATATGAAGGAGCATTGCAAGAGCTACTCGATCATCGGCGATACGAAGGATCCGCTCTCGCGACCCGACGAATGGAAGCCTATTTATCACTGCCGCGGATACGAGTGGAACCTGCAGGAGATCTGGCCGCGGATGAAGCATTGGGATTGAGGCGCCGGGGGCGGCGTGTTTCGATCTAAACTGATTCCGGCATGCAAAGGAGCAAGATGGAAACAGTGAACGCATTTATCGGAAAAACGGTGAGGCCTACGGAGGCGGAGGTCGCTGCCGCGCTGGGATCTACCGCTGCGTTGTGGAAGCAGTTAGTGGATTGGATGGCGGAAGAGGGGGTTGCAATTCAGGAGTGGAATTCGTATTCGCCAAAAGCTGGCTGGGCGCTGAAGCTGAAACAAAAAAAGAGAACCATCGTCTATCTTGCTCCGTGTGCTGGCCACTTTCGCATTGCCTTCATTCTGGGTGACAAGGCGGTTGCGGCCGCGCGGAAAAGCGATCTGGCTAAGAGCACTCTCAAGCTTCTCGACGAAGCGCCTCGCTATGCGGAGGGAACGGGTGTGAGGTTGATGGTGAAGGCGGCGAAGGACTTGGCCGCGATTCGCAAGCTGGCCCTCATCAAGATGGCGAACTGATCGCTCGATTTCCCAACGCAAGCAGGCGGTCGTCGCTGCCGGGAAGTCGAAGCTCCGGGTCCCAAGTGAACTCGGCTCCGGCGGATGCTTTGAGGGCGGTAAGGCCGGCGGTGGTGGTCATGAGCGCGAGCCAGCCGCCGGGACGAACCAGCTTTGCCGCCGCTTGGACGGCACGTTCCATTTTGTCGACGGCGCGGAGAGTGACGCAGTCGAATGTAGCGGCCAGCGATTCGGCGCGGCCGGAGTGGACCTTTGCGGCGACTCCCAAGACTCGGAGAGCCTCGCGCAGATACGCTGCCTTCTTGCCCTGCGATTCGGCCAGGGTGACGGCGATCTCCAGACGGCAGAGGGCGATGGGAAGGCCGGGGAAGCCGGCGCCGGAGCCGAAGTCCAGCAGCGTGAAGATGCCGGCGGGGAGAGCGCGAGCGCAGGCGATGGACTCGACAAAATGGCGCTTCAGAAGCCCTTCTTCGTCGCGGATGGAGGTCAGATTGATGCGGGCGTTCCAGCGAAGAAAATGCGAAAGTAGAGCTTCGCAGCGTTGAGTCTGAGCGGTGTCGAGCGGGGCCTGGGAGGCCTCGGCCAGAAGGGCGTTGAGACGGGTTGCGGCGGGATTTGGGGATTCGGTCATGAATGCAAGTCAGCGATTGAGATTCATGGTATTCCATCCTTTCGCAAAGAACGTGTTCGCGAAAGGATGGGATACCAAAATTCGCGGATTCCTTACACAAAGACCCACGGCGAACCGTGGGTCTTTGTGGAGAGAAAGTCAGGCTCCGCGCCAGCGAGCTTACTTTGGCTTGCCTTCGGGCGCGGGATGCTGCTGAGGCTGCGGAGCAGGACGTGCCTGCTGCTGCGGCGGTGCTGGGCGTGCTTGCTGCTGTGGAGCAGGGTGTGCTTGCTGTTGCGGAGCAGGATGAGCCTGCTGTTGCGGCGGAGCAGGGCGTGCCTGCTGCTGTGGAGCGGGATGTGCCTGCTGCTGTGGCGCAGGGCGAGCTTGCTGTTGCGGAGCAGGATGCGCCTGCTGCTGCGGAGCGGGACGAGTCTGCTGTTGCGGCGGAGCAGGGCGTGCCTGCTGCTGTGGAGCAGGACGAGCCTGCTGCTGCGGCGTAGGATGCGCCTGCTGTTGTGGAGCGGGATGTGCCTGCTGCTGTGGAGCCGGGTGAGCCTGCTGTTGCGGAGCAGGATGCGCCTGCTGTTGTGGAGCAGAGGCGTGCGTTTGCGGGCTCAGCGGCTTGGCGACGGCCGCGTTCTGCGGATGTCCGCCATTGGCCTTGGCAAACGAGGCCTTGTCGGTCCTGGCCGCCGATGCGTGTTGAGTCTGGACGCTGGTTGGAGCTGTATGCTGCTCGTGTGCGGCTACCTGCTCAGAGGGTTGGGCGGCGTGCTGAATGCCATGGGGACCGCCGCTATAGGCGACGCGGTTGTTGTTGGCAATGGTGTTATTCTCGACAATCGTTCGGTCACTGTAGGTGTTGTGGATTGTGGATTCATTGACGCGCGTGATCGCGGTGTTATAGCGGAAGTTGTTGCCTTGCCAATCGCCGCCGGAGTAGCCGATGCCCCCGTAGCCGTAACCGTAGTTCACGCCGCCATAGTAGCCGACGTGGCGACCCCAGTAGCCGCGATGGAACCTGTAGTGGCCGCCGTACCAGTCCCAGTAGGGAGGCGTCCAGAGCGCGCCGTCATAGGGCGCCGGAACCCATGCGCCGGGCACCCAGTAGTAGTCACCCTGGTTCTGATCGTAAGCCCAGTAGCCGGGCATCCACATCAGGTTGGGCTCGGGGCAGTACGGCTGCTCGTAGCTGGGCATTTCCGGTGGAGCGAACCCGACAGAGATGGAAACTTGCGCGTGCAATGTTGCGGGAATCAGAGAGAGAAGCAGCGTTAGCAAGAGCCAACGCACGGAACGGAAGATGCGCATGAGAAGAACCTCCTGGTTCTTTCGTGCCTGCTCCGCGGAGGGAATCTATTTTCCCAATGCGGGGCGAGGGCATGGGTATATCGCTGCAAGCGTACCCTGTGCCCTCTTCCCCGTTCTGGTCAATACCGTACAAGAGGGAAGAGTTCTGTGCTTCAATCCACTTGAAATCCACCGTCAGTAACGGTAGCTGAGACCCATGCCGACGATATGGCTGGCTTGCAGGTTGACCGGTATGTAGACGTACTGCGGGTTGGGTAAGGGCAAGAATGTTGGCTGGGGAATCGTTCCGATATTTCCCGCAACCTTGCCGATGCCGATGTCGAAGGCGAAGTGCGGATGCTCGCGTTGCGTCACGCGCACGGCGTAATCCAGCGTGGTGGGGATGTCAGCCTTGCCGGCCACTAAAGGAATAGTGTTGAGGGAATTCGGGCCAAGGCCTATCGAAGTGCGCGGCTCCTGCGTAAAGCCCATCGAGGGCACTGCCACGACGCCCTTGCCGATGGGCAGCGGAATGCCGAGGCCGCCGAAGAGCCGTCCACCGAAGCGCGTACTCTGTCCGCCGATGCCAAAGATGGTGCCATTGGTCATCTTCCAGCCGATGTTGGCCAGGAAGGGAACCGGCTTTTTGGCCCAGGTCTTGGAGACGGCTATGTAGACGTCTCCATTGGTGTAAGACTTGGCAGCCGGGACAGCAACCTGAACGCACGGCCCGAGCAACCCAGCCCCGCAGTACTGATCGTACTGTCCGACGGTGATCATACCCACCTCACCAGTGACGAATTTGTCGCCGGTGCGCACCAGGCCGCCGACCGCCACGCCTGGCGTCCATGGACCGAACTGTCCGTCGTTGATGGCCACTACCTTGCCGTGAAAGACGTTCATGCCGTTCGTGTTCCAAAGCTTGCTGAATGCCGGCTTGGTTGGGTAAGCGGTGGCCGACGCTGTAGATCCCAACACAAAATTGCCCAGCACAATGGTGCCCGTCCCGCTATCGCCGTACTGGTGCACGCTGCGCGTATAGCCGGCCTCGGCGCGGCCGTAAAAAGCTTCGGTGATACTGAAGGTCTCGATATTGCCGATGACCGCGGAGGCGTCAATGAAGTGGACGCCGATGGCCGGATGGGAGAGCGCCTGGCCCTTTTCCATGTAGACAATGTAAGCGGTGGGTGTGAGAAACCCGCCGGTTTGGCCCTCGAGCGTCAAGTATTGCGCGCCGAGTTGCCGGGTGGAGAACAGTGCGACCGCTAGAATGCCGCAAACGGAGAGTTTGTGGAAGATGCGAAGATTCACGTTGATTAAACTCCTGTGGAGTGCAGTCGCCTGCCTCCGGTGATATGCGTCACTCAATTCTTTTAACACAGATGAAGCGGACTCGTCTTTAACTTTATTCAGATGGTAGACTCAGCCCATGCGGAGTGGTCTGTTTATAACCTTCGAAGGCCTGGACGGTTCCGGTAAAACCACGCAAATTAACCGTCTGGCCGCATGGCTGAAGAAACGCAGCCACCGAGTGCTGCTGACCCGCCAGCCTGGCGGCACGGCGACCGGCGACCGCATACGCGCGCTGTTGCTGGACTCGCACTCCAAGGGGATGACGCCCATGTGCGAGATGACCCTCATGTTTGCCGACCGAGCTCAGGCAGTCGCCCAGGTCATCAAGCCCGCTTTGGCGGCCGGCAAAATCGTTCTCTGCGACCGTTTTACGGATTCAACGGAAGCCTACCAGGGCGGCGGCCGCGAACTGGGCTCCGAGACTGTTCTCGAGTTGCACCGCTTGGTCTGCTGCAACCTGCAGCCTGACCTGACGCTGCTGCTGCTGCCCGGGCTAGAGCCCTCGCTGGCCCGCGCGCGCCAACGCAACCAGCGCGCCGCCAACAAGAGTAAGGGGGACGAAAACCGCTTTGAGCAGGAAGAGAACGCATTTTTTCACCGCATTAGGCAGCAGTATCTTAAGATAGCCGCCCGCGAACCGGCCCGCGTGGTGCTGATTGAAGGCGACCACAGCATCAAAGAGATTCACGAACAGATTGTTGCCGCAGTCAGCGAACGGCTAGCCAAGTTGGACGCGGAGCACGGGCATCATTCCCATGAATCTTGCGCGGCAGAGATATAATTCCGTCGAAGCTATAATCATCTTAGTTTATCCGTTAGAAGGACCCTATGAACCCAATTCGCCGCACCCTGTTTACCGCAACCGTACTTCTTGCCGCGCCTCTGCTGTATGCACAGGTTACCGAGCCGGCCGTCGTCAAGCAGCTTGAAAAACTTCGCGCTCAGCCAATCGATCAGCGCACCGAGGCCGTCATCAAGCTAGCCGGCAATATCCGCACTCTTCCCGCCGGATCGAAAAAAGTCGGACTGGCCGACGATCTCGCCCACCTGGTTACCGCGGGCGATCAAGGCGCCAAAGCTCTGCAAGCGGCCGCCGATGCACTGTCACAGGCGCTGGCGGAGACGCCGATTCCCGCCAAGAAAGACCAGCCCCCCATGCAGTACCTTGACCTGGCCAGACTGGTTCGCTATGAGAACGCGCATGCAACCCTCAATGATCCGCTCTTTGATAAAGCCAGCCAGCTTCTGGTCGACTATGACGCCGATGTCCAGAAGGCCGACTTTACCCTCAACGATCTGAAAGGCAAGAAATATACCCTCTCCGAACTGCGGGGCAAGATTGTTCTGATCAACTTCTGGGCAACCACATGCGTCGCTTGCGTGCAGGAGTTGCCCGACCTCGACATCATCTACACCCACTACCAATCCCAGGGCCTGGTAATCCTCACCATCACTCCAGAGGACTACCCGGTTGTCTTTAAATTTATGCGCAAATGGGAGTATCACCCGCCGATATTGATCGATGCCGACGGCAAGGTCGCCAAGCAGTTTCACGTTGATGTAGAAATTGTCACCGCTGCCGCGATCAGCGGCGGCAAGGGCAAACAGCCTCAAGTCGATACCTCAAGCGACGTGAAAGGACTTCCCAGAACATTCGTCTTCGACCGCGAAGGCAAGCTGGTGGCTCAGGCTATCGACCAGCGCACGCAGCACCAGATTTTCGAAATGCTGGCCGCCGCCGGCCTCCATCCCTGACCCACTGCTTGCAGAGCCGGGGCGCCCTACTCACGAAAGCGCCCCGTTTCTTTTGGCAAGGCCCGGAGAGATCCGCGCAATTACACTTTAGATGTGAGCAGAGAAACCCCATTTGCGCCGCAGCTTGGCCTCAGCCCCCAGCTTGGCCTCAGCTTCGACGAGCCGCGCCAGCCGCGCCGCATTTGGCCGGTGCGCGAGCTGGTGGGGCAGGTGCGCGAGCTTATCGAGCAGGAGTACGGAGACGTTTGGGTGGAGGGGGAGATCTCCAACTACCGCCCTGCTCCGAGCGGCCACGTTTATTTCACGCTGAAGGACGCCGAGGCGCAATTGCCGGTAGTGCTTTTCCGGAGGCAGGCGATGCTGCTGCGCTTCCGGCCGGAGGACGGGCTGCACGTTCTGGCGCGGGGCCGGGTGAGCGTCTATGAGCAGCGCGGTCAGATGCAACTGGTGGCGGAGACCATGGAGCCGGTGGGCGCGGGCTCGCTGCAATTGGCCTTCGAGCAGTTAAAGGCACAGCTCAAGGCCGAAGGGTTGTTTGACGCGGAGCGCAAGCGGCCGCTGCCTTCGTTTCCGCGCACGGTGGGAATCATCACTTCGCCAACGGGCGCGGTGATTCGAGACTTCTTGAACATTGTGGCGCGGCGCCACTCGGGATTGAGCGTGCTGGTCTGTCCTGTGAGCGTGCAGGGCGATTCCGCGCCAGGCGAGGTTGAGGCGGCGCTAGCCGAACTCAACGATTCGGGGTTGGTGGACGTGATAGTGCTGGCGCGTGGCGGAGGGTCGCTGGAGGATTTGGCGGCCTTCAACAGCGAGCGGGTGGCGCGGGCCATTGCATTGAGCAGCCTTCCTGTAGTTTCAGCGATCGGACACGAGACGGACTTCACGATTGCGGATTTCGTTGCCGACCTGCGCGCACCGACGCCATCGGCTGCCGCTGAATTGATTACCGAGGCGCAGCACAAGATTGCCGAGCATCTGGCGGAGCATACGCGCCGGCTGGAACGCGCCGCGCGCTTTCAGATGCTGCAAGCGCGGCAGCGGCTGACGCGTCTGCCGGTGAGCCGGGCCGAAGGGCGCGTGAATACGCTGCTGCACCGGCTGGCCCAGCGGCTGGACGATTTTTCACTCCGCCTGGAGGCCGCTGTAAGCAGCGGATTGCGAGAGCATCAGCGCGAAGTGGCAGAGCTGGCCGCCGCTGTGTTACGCCACGATCCGCGCCAACAGCTTGGCCGGGCGCGGGAGCGGCTCACAGTCTGCCGCACGCGGCTGGACCGTACGCTGGAACGCAGAACGCATGAATCCGCGGCACGCCTGAGCGCGCTGGGTGCGCGGCTGCATTCGCTGTCGCCGCTGGCTGTATTGGAGCGCGGCTACGCGCTGGTGATGGACGCGGCGGGCGTTGTGGTGCGGTTAACAAATCAAATTGCGGCGGGCGATAAGGTCACTACGCGCCTGAGCGACGGAGCTTTTATCAGCCGCGTGGAATCGGCGGCAACAACCAAAGCGAGACAAACCAAAAAGTGAGATTATGAGCGCAGACAACGCACGCAGACTCTTCGGGACTGATGGCATACGCGCTGTGGCGGGGGAATATCCGCTGGACGCGAACACGATCTACGCTTGCGGGCTGGCGCTGGGCCACACGCTGCGCAAGACAGCGGCGGAACCCAAGGTGATTGTGGGCCGCGACACGCGCGCATCGAGCCCGTGGATTGCAGCAGTGCTGGCCGCGGGGCTGTACGAAACGGGAACGCGCGTGGAGAGCGCGGGAGTTGTGCCCACGCCTGCGGTGGCGTTTCTGGCGCGGAGGCACGGCTTTCAGGCGGGCGTGGTGATCTCCGCCTCGCACAATCCCTGGCAAGACAACGGCATCAAGCTCTTCGGCGCGGACGGCTTCAAGCTGGCCGATGCGGTGGAGCTGGCCATGGAGGACGAAATCCTCCACCACGCCTCGCTATCGGCCGCTCCCGATCCGGCAACGCTGACTCCAGTGGAAGACAACGCCGCGTTGCAGTCCGACTACATTCAGTTTCTCCTCGGCTGCGTGCCCGGCCTGCGACTGAAGGGGCTGCGCATTGTGGCCGACTGCGCCAACGGCGCCGCGGCGGCGGTTGCGCCGGAGCTCTTCCGTCGGCTGGGCGGCGATGTGATTCTGCAGAACATCACTCCCGACGGGCGCAACATCAACCTGAACTGCGGAGCGTTGCATCCGGCTTCCGTGGCCGCTGAAGTGAGCGTGCGCGGAGCGGACCTGGGCCTCACATTCGACGGCGACGCCGACCGCTGCATGCTGGCCGGCAGCCACAACAACGTCATCAACGGCGACGCGATTCTGCTGATGGCGGCTCGCGACCTGAAGGCGCGGGGGATGCTGACGGGGGATCTGGTGGTGGCGACGACGATGTCGAATATGGGGCTGGAAGCGGCGCTGAAGCGCTCCGGAATCAGGATGCTGCGCGCGCCGGTGGGCGACCGCTATGTGCTGGAAGAGATGCAGAAACGCAATGCGGCGCTGGGCGGTGAGCAGTCCGGGCATATTTTGCTGCCGCATCTGGCGACGACGGGCGACGGGCTGCTGACGGGGCTGGTGGTGCTGGATCAGATGGCGCGGACGGGCAAGGGCATCGACGAGCTGACCGAGGATCTGAAGGTGTATCCGCAGGTGATTGTGAATGTGAAGGTGCGGGAGAAGAGGCCGCTGGATGGGATTCCGGCGGTGGCCGCGGCGATTCGCGCGGCGGAAGAGGAGTTGAAGGATTCGGGGCGCGTGGTGATTCGCTACTCGGGGACCGAGGCGCTGGCGCGGGTGATGATCGAAGCAGAAAGCGAAGAGGCGATGAAGAAGCACGCGGAAGCGATTGCGGGGGCGATACGGGCGGAGTTGGGAGCGTGAAATGAATGACCAAGGGGATCGTTCCGTAGAGGGAATACAACAAGGTGTCTGGAGCGGCAAACCATGTCCCCACTGCGGCAGCAGCGATATCGTCTCCGGCCTGGAGTTTAACCTGGGCGTTGAAGTGGGTCCGTTTGGGCCTATTTATAAAGCCGTTGCTTTCTTCACGGCGACTGAGCAGCTTCACGCGGGACTCTGCCGTAATTGCGGGACCATTATAAGAATCTACGTGAACGATACAAAACGGAATTGGGTCGTGCGGGGGAAGAAAGAAAATCGTCCATGAGTGACGATGATTATGGGCAAGATTGAACAGTATGCAGAATAAGGCAATGGGTAACTTATAGATAATGTGCGGAGAATCTCCTATGAAAAAGATCATTTTCGTTATGGCAGCAATTTTGACCGCTCTTTTGATGCTGCCAACAAATGGCAGCTCGCAATCGCCGCAAAAGGCTACCACATTCATAATTTCGGGACACACAGGCGAAGCGCAGATCCTTCAGCTCAATGGAAAGTCGTATGTCGAAATTGAGGCACTTACGCGTTTGACTAAGGGAACCCTTTCGTTCAAAGCCAATCAGACGACGCTCACGCTTCCTCCTTCGGATTCTGGCGGGCAGGCATCCGCGCCCCATGCGAAGGCGGGCTTCTCAACAGCTTTCGTTCAGGCGGGCATCGAAGAGATGAGCGTGATCCGGGAATGGCGAATCGCCATCGTCAACGCGGTGCAGAATAACACTCCGGTGTCGGAAGACTGGGTATCGGCGCACCACAGACTGGCAGACAAGAATCTGTCTCTGGCCTCCTCCGCCGCATCGACGGACGACGACCGCAGCGCGTTCCCGCTGCTTACGGCTGAATTCAACAACATGCAAAAGCTGAGCGAACTCTACCTCACGCTGCGCAAGCAAGCCTCGGTCATCTCACCGGACAACTTCGACATTGCTCTTGAAGACCAGATTCTGAGTTGCGCGCGCGGTTTTGTAACGATGACGGAAAGTCACGAGTTTCAGGATCAGGCTAGCTGTCACTAGATGCAGCAGACCACTTATTTCATGTCGCGCCAGTTTGGGCCGAAGGCGAGGTCGGCTACCAGAGGAACTTTGAGTTTGATTACGCCTTCCATCTCCACGCGGACCAGGGCTTCGACCTCGGCGGCTTCGTTGGCGGGGACTTCGAAGAGCAGCTCGTCGTGGACTTGCAGGACCATGCGGGTCTTGAGCTTGCGCTCGGCGAGCTTGCGGTCGAGCGCGATCATGGCCAGCTTGATGAGGTCGGCGGCGGTGCCTTGCAGCGGGGTGTTGATGGCGGTGCGCTCTGCAAAGCCGCGCTGATTGGGGTTGCGGCTCTCGATGTCGGGAATGGGACGGACGCGGCCGTAGAGGGTGCGCACCGAGCCGGTCTTGCGCGTGGCTTCCAGAGTTTGTTCAATGAACGCTTTAACACCCTTGTAGCGCTCGAAGTAGCGCTCGATATAGGCGCGGGCCTCGGCCTGCGGAATGCCTAACTGCGCGGCCAGGCCGAAGGGCGAGATGCCGTAGACGATGCCGAAGTTGACGGCCTTGGCGCGGTTGCGGGTCTGCTTGTCCATCCCGGCGGCGGGCACGCCGAAGACTTCGCTGGCGGTGAGGGTGTGAATGTCCTCGTTGTTCTGGTAGGCGCGCATCAGTAGTGGATCGCCGCTGAAATGAGCCAGCAGGCGCAGTTCGATTTGCGAATAATCGGCGGAGAGCAGTTGAGTTCCCGGTGCAGCGATGAAGGCGGCGCGAATCTCGCGGCCCAACTCGGTGCGGATGGGAATTTGCTGCAGATTGGGATTGAAGGAGGATATCCGCCCTGTGGCCACAGATGCAGACTGAAAGGTTGTGTGGATGCGTGATTGATCGTCCATCTGGTGTGGCAGAGTGTCACTGTAGCTTGACTTGAGCTTTGAAAAGTGGCGGAATTCGAGTACCAACCGGGGAACCTCGTGCTGCTCAGCCAGAGGTTCCAAGATGTCTCTTGCGGTGGAGAGCGACTTGTTCTTGCCTCTTCTGGTTGGAGCCCGTAACCCTAGTTTGGTAAATAGTACTTCCCCTAATTGCTTCGGGGAGCTTATGTTAAAGTTCACACCGGCAAGCTCGTGAATTTGTTGTGTCAAGCGATTGATTTCTTT
>Ga0181529_10007418_pt1 | contig 10942 bp, 7 predicted proteins | sample PEATcosm2014_Bin_36_FD_119763 | JGI IMG/M metagenome (GOLD analysis project Ga0181529, IMG submission 119763) | Peatland microbial communities from MTU Mesocosm Facility, Houghton, MI, USA - PEATcosm2014_Bin10_30_metaG | ecosystem: Environmental > Terrestrial > Soil > Wetlands > Peat | place... | reverse complement strand
CGCCTTCGCGCTACGCCAAGCAGGATCTTTTCTTCCCGCGTCTCGACTATCACATCAACGCCAAGAACGACGCATTCGTCGACTTCAACTTCGCCAACTTCACCTCGACGAATGGCTACAGCGCTAATCCGACGTATTCCAACAGCGCGCCCTCGACCAACGGCCCGACCGCATACCATGAGCGCTTCCTGGTGGGCGGCTTGACCACCGTCTTCACCGATCGTTCGGTCAACCAGGTTCACGCCCAGTGGGGCCGCGATCTGGAGACCGCCGGCGCCAATGCCTCCGGTCCCAGCGTAGCCACCGGCGTGCTCACTTTCGGCATGCCCAACGCTCTGCCGCGCGTTGCCGAACCGGACGAGCATCGCATTCAGTTCACGGACGTCTTCTCGCACAGCATGGGCCGTCACACGCTGAAGATTGGCGGCGATGGAAACATCGTGCACGAGGTGATGATCAACCTCTACCAGGGCGGCGGTCTCTACACTTACAGCGAGTCGACTCCCGCGGCCAGCTTCCAGGACTGGATTCAAGACGCCTTCCGCGGCAACGCCGGCGACATCGATCCATTTGCGGGTTACCGCTACTACAGCTTTGTCCAGACCGTGGATCAGGTCAACAAAGCCGCCGGTACCCAGGGCAAGGACGATTTCTGGATGAAGATGCTGGACGGCTTCGCCGAAGACACCTGGAAGGTGAGCCAAAACCTCACCGTGACGGCGGGCGTTCGCTACGATGTGCAACTCACTCCGGCGCCGGGCTTGGTCAACAACAACTACGCGCCGCTCTCGACCACGTACACGCAGACCATCAAGAACGTGATGAATCGCGTGCAGCCGCGCGTTGGATTCTCCTGGGCGCCGCGCACCGGGACCGTGCTGCATGGCGGTTACGGCATCTTCTCTGCTCTCAACCAGGGCAGCACCTACTATGCCATGCGCGTCGAAAACGGCGTGGTGCAGATCAACTACAACTACAACGGCTGCACGTATTCGGCTTGTAACTCGAGCTATGCGAGCGGCAACAACGTGCAGTATCCGAACGTCCCTTTCCTGCCCACCGGTCCGGCCCTTTCAAGCGCTCTCTATCCGACCGGCGGCGCCGCCCCTGCGGTGAATGGTCCGACGGTTCTTGGTCCGCAGAGTTTCCACGGCCTGGATCCGAACTTCGTTCCTCCTTATACGCACGAGATGGATCTCTCGCTCGAAGAGGCACTTCCCGGCAAGATGTCGCTGACGCTGGGCTACGTGGGCACGCGCGGCATGAGGCTGCCGGTTTTTCTCGATGCCAATCTCATCGGCCAGAAGAAGAACGGCGTTCGTACTTACAACATCATGAGCGGCACCAACAACACGGGGACCGTGTCCTCGCAACTGACCGTGCCCGTCTATCTGAAGACCGATCGCGTCAACCAATCGCTGAGCTCGTTCAACACCGGCTTCAGCGTGGCCAACACCTGGTACAACGGCATGGTGGCCACAGTGCGCAGGCCCTTCTCGCACGGCCTCGAAGTGGTGGCCAACTACACCTGGGCACATGCTTCGGACGACGGCCAGGTGGGCGGCAACAGCGGCACCTTCTACGGCGGCGATGTGCCCCTCGATCCGAACAACCTGCGGGCCGAGAACGGTCTGTCGGACACCGACATCCGCAATCGCTTTACCCTCAGCTTCAGCTACAAGCCGCAGTTCACCGTGGCCAACCGGACGCTGAACACGGTGGTCAACGGCTTCCAGTTCTCCGGCAGCGAGATTGCCAGCGCCGGTCAGCCGATTTATCTCGGCATGAGCGGCAGCATCTCCGGCCTGGCTGAAGGCGGTATCTATGGCGGCGCCATGAGCTCCGGCTCCGGCACGTCCACCACCGGCCGCCCACCGACAGTGGGCCGCAACAGCATCGTCGGGCCGGGCTTCAACGACTTCGATCTGCGTGTTTCTCGCAGCATTCCCATTCACGACAAGATTTCCATGCAGTTTGTCGCCGACGCTTTCAACGTGCTCAACCACACCATCGTCACCAGCGTGAACAGCACCTACTCCACGTTCACTGCATACAGCACCAAGCCGACCACGACAGCGGCCTCCAACTGCACGGCAGTAGCGGCTTCCTCTCCCGCACCGACCGGCTCCACCTTGCAGGGATGCATCGCGCCGTATGCCGGTACAGGACTGAGTGCTTTCGACACCATGAGCGGAACCAACAACGGCCTCTATGGCCCGCGTCAGATGCAGGTTTCCGCCAAGCTGTTCTTCTAACCACGGAAAAAACAAGCAAGAGGGCGGCGGCTTCGGCTGCCGCCCTTTTGCTTGGTGGACGAGATCTCGTCAAGCCGAGGTCCCGAAAGACAACGGGATGGTCGTGGGGCGTGCCTTCCCACCCTTGCGACAGTTTTCTTCTAGAAAAAACAGCCGCAAGGACAAGGCACGGTGCATTTGTGGCTGGATCGGTTGTGTGCTTTCCGGCAGCTAACGCTTTTTCACAATTCCTGTAGGGTTGGCTTTTAGGCTTCCCACCCATTTCACAAACAACGTGAAATGGATGGGGCACGGAGCCTTTGTGGCTGGATCGCGGGGGCGCGCATTGCGGCCGGCAAGGCGATTCGACTACGAGGAAGATTCCAGGATGTGGCCCATCTTCTCGTACTTGGTGCGGAGGTATCGCTCGAAGGACTCCTGGGGTTCGACTTCGGCGGAGAGGCGCTCGACGACGGCGATGCCGGCCGACTCCAAGGCGGCTACTTTTTCCGGATTGTTGGTGATCAGGCGAACCTGGGAGACTCCCAGCTTTTTGAGAACTTCGGCAGGCAATTCGTAGGCGCGGCAATCGGCGGCAAAGCCCAACTCGACGTTGGCCTCGACGGTGTCCATGCCCCGATCCTGCAGCTCGTAGGCCCTCAGTTTAGCCATCAAGCCGATGCCCCGGCCCTCCTGCTGCTCGTAAAGCAGGATGCCCGCGCCCTCCTGGGCGATGCGGCGCATGGCCAGCTCGAGTTGCAGCCGGCAGTCGCAGCGCAGCGAGCCGAAGACGTCGCCGGTGAGGCATTGCGAATGGATGCGCACCACGGGGGGCGCCGCATGGATGTCGCCCATGACCAGGGCGACCAGGCCCTCCACTTCGTCTTTGCCTGCAACTTGGGCCGCGGATTCGTCACAAGGGCGGGGCGCGGCCAGGTAACCCTCGAAGCCGAAGATGCGAAAGGCTCCCCAGCGGGTGGGGAAATCGGCTTCGGCAATCTTCTTCACGCTATCAAATCCCATAAAGCCATTCTACAAGGGCGCTGCTTGGAAGTCCTTTCCCTCCCAGGATGCGGAATCCAGCCCCCCGTTGGGCGGCTGCGGCGGGGCACTCGCTGAGAAAGCGGCTGCGGCGGCTGGTATGAAGCTCCGACTGCAGCGCGAAGAGAAGTGCAAGTTGTTGATCCTATTTGATCTGCTCGATCGGGACGTGCCCGGCCAGCTTGCAGTCGTAGTCGCAATCCCATTCGTTCCCGCTTCGCAAATCCAGAATCAGGAGGCCTCCCCGCCGGGAATGCGTTGACTCGACCCACAAATCTCCGGGCTTGGCGCCGGCTGCCTGGGCCGAGACTGCGGCGGTTGCAAAGAACGGACGAATGGCAATCGCGCACAGCGCCAGCGCGATAATGGCCAGAAGAGCGCGAGTAAAGTTGTCGACTTTCACATTTCCTCCGAGATGGGCGGCTGAGCCGGAAATCCCGATCCGCCTTGTTGCCCAAGGACCAATTTGCGGGAGTATGCCTCTCAAAAGCAAGCCAATTCACGGGCAACACGCACTGGGGTCTCTCCCGATGAGCGGCGGTATTTGCTTCCGATTGTGTGCCGAAGTCCCCGGCGCGGTACATTGGAGGCGTGCCGAATAACGAACTGATTCTCATTACGCTGCTGGTGAAGCTGGGCGTGGCCGCGGCGGTGGCCAGCGCGCTGGCGCGGTCGCGCACCTTCCAGCGGCTGCTGTTTGCCGAGGAGCGCCGCCATCGCCAGACCGCGGCCATGCTGGCGTTTTTTCTGGTGCCGCTGACGCTGGGCGTGTGGGTGCGGACCAGGGTACCCAATTTCCTGGCAGCCGACATCTCCTTCGAGGCCGTGATTCTGCTGGGCTTGCTGGTGGGTCCGTTCTGGGCGATGGCGGGCGGAATTGTGCTCGCGGGGCCGGCAGTCTGGCACCACGAGTACCTGGCGCTGCCCTTCAATGCCCTGCTTGGTCTGGGGGCGGGGATTCTGGGCAGGTTTGTCGAGCGGGAGGAGATCTGGTCGTTTTCGCCGCTGATCGACCTCAGCCTCTACCGCTGGGTTGCGCGCAACCTGAGAAAGCCGCGGGTCGACCGGCAAATCCTCTTGCTGTTTCTCATCGCGGCCATGGAAATATTTCGCGAATGGCTGGCGCGGCTCTATCCCAAGCGGCTGTTTGCCCTGACGACCGGGTCGATCGGCTTTCAGGTGCTGGCGTGGCTGTGCGCCCCCATGGTGGTGGGCATTGCGTTGAAGGTGTGGAATGCGCTGCGCATCGAGATCAAGCTCGAAGAGCAGAAGCGGCTGCTGCTGGAGGCACGGCTGGACGCTTTGCAGCGCCAGATCAATCCGCATTTCCTGTTCAATACGCTCAACTCCATTGCTTCGCTGGTGCGCATGAAGCCGGAGTTGGCCAGGGAGATGACGGTCAAGTTGGCCAACATCCTGCGCGCGCTGCTCAAGGATCACGATACCTATGTTCCGCTAAGCGAAGAACTGAGCTTCACCGACGATTACCTGGACATCGAAGTGGTGCGCTTTGGGGCCGAGAAGCTGAAGGTGAAAAAGGAGATCGATCCGCGCACGCTGGGGGTGCTGGTGCCCAGCATCCTGCTGCAGCCGCTGATTGAAAACAGCATCAAGCACGGGCTGGAGCCGCGCCTCCATGGCGGCACGGTCACGCTGCGCAGCCGGCTCAACGGAGACCGGGTGCTGATCGAAGTGGCCGACGATGGGGTGGGGATGGGCAACAAGCCAGCCGGAGCGCTGCGCCGCCCGGGCAACGGCATCGGCATGAAGAACGTGCAGGAGCGGCTGGAAGTGCTCTACGGGAGCGAAATGCGCTTCGAGGTGGTCAGCCGTCCAGGGCGGGGAACGCTGGTGTTGATCGAGATTCCTGCGCATTTTCTGGACGCGCGCTAGTGTCGTGTTTCTAAGGTTCGCATCGGAGATTGGGGCGGGAGAGAAGCAGATTCTTCGCTCACCACCCCCCCCCGAACTCCACCCAAAGAGCAGAGACCGCTCTTTGGGGGCCCCGGACTGAAAAACGTTCGGGGCCTCGTTTACTCGGAATGACAGCCGCAGTTTTGCTATGGGTTTTTGAGACAGCCCCTAAGCCCGCCGGATTCGCTGTTCCCTTTTGGTGAACCCCTGGGTCAGGAATTGCACAGACATCCGCTGTATCCTCGAATCATGGTGCGTTTCACGGTGCTGGCGTCGGGGTCCAAGGGCAACGCTACGGTTCTCTCTGGCGGGCGCACGCGCATTCTGGTGGATTGCGGGTTGAGCTGCCGGGAACTGTTCCGGCGCATGCAGTTGGCCGGCGAGGAGCCGGAGACGCTGGACGCCATCGTCATTACCCACGAGCACTCCGACCACGTCAACGGCGTAGCCGTGACCGCGCGCAAACTGGGCATTCCGGTGTATTTTACCGAAGGCACCCATCGCGCCTGGATGCGCTGGCTGACGCCGCGGCGGCAGATGACCTATGCACAGTGGCTGGAGCAGGTCCGCAAGCAGGCGGCGGAGCGCCAGGCGGAGGCCGATGCGGCTGCCGAGGAGGGTGAGCCGGACGAAGCCGATCTGCTGGCCGATTCCGAACCCGTTTCGCCGGGAATGGCCCAGATTGCTGCCGCGGAAATTCTGGCGGCAGAAGAGACAGAAGCCTCCGGCGCAACCTCCGCTGCAAAGAAAGACCCAAGCTGGCTGCCGGCGGTCGAGTACTTCCGGTCTGGAGAGCCGTTCGAGATCGGCGACATTGCCATCAGCCCCTTCACGATCCCCCATGACGCCGCCGATCCGGTGGGGTTCGTCTTCAAGGCGGAGGGCGTGCGCATGGCTTTTGCCACCGATCTGGGGTACATTCCGCCCAACGTCAAGGCGCAGCTCAAGGGCGTTGACCTGCTGCTGCTGGAATCCAACCACGATCTGGAGATGCTGCGCGACGGTCCCTACCCCTGGTCGGTGAAGCAAAGGGTGCTCTCGCGTGTGGGACATCTGTCCAACGAAGCTGCTGCGGGCTTTCTGGAGGAGGATTACGACGGCCAGGCGGCCTATGTGATCTTGGCGCATCTATCTGAAAGCAATAATCTTCCCGAGCTGGCTCGGGTCACCGCCGAGCGCGCGTTGAACGGCCGGGCGAGCCTGCTGGCGAATCGCCTGCTGCTGGCCGCGCAACACGAGCCGCTTTCTGCTATATACTTTTGAATCAACTGCGTTAAAATGGCAGATAGGGCATCACTCTGTACCAGGTAGATGGGCAAGGGAAGACGCCAAGGCACTTTCGCCGGGGCGAGGCAGAGCAGATCGGGGCGCGCTGAAACAGACAGAGCCGCCGGGCGTGCTGGAGATTCGCGAGCCCTTCCGTTGCCACGGTCGCCGCACGGTTCGATAGCGGTCAATCACATCCTTTGCAAAGTGAGTCTTTGTTTATGGCAAGAACCCAATGTTCTGACCGAGTCGTAGGGTCCATACTGGCAAGCTGGCGGTATGACATCTCCGGGATCTACCCGGAGATGCGCAAGGACTACGAAAATCATTTTGCCGAATGCATTCACTGCCGGGCCCGGCAGAAGTTCCACCGCAGCCTGGATGGGACGCTCGCTGTACTCACCTCGCTGGCGGTCTTCTTCTTCCTCTTCGCGCTGGCGGTTCTCAAGCATATCCGGCCGGTGGAGCACATGGCCTTCAACGTCTTCGGCCTGGACGTCGCCGACACCTACCACATGCTGGTTTCCGCCGGCGTCGCGGGTCTCATCTTCTCGGTGATTGCCCTGGCGCTGGTGCTGACGGCCACGCCGGCGCCGTCGTATCTGGGCGGCATCGCGGTCGAGCGGGCCCGGCTGATCGAAGAACGGCTGCCGGCGGCGATCAAGGCGCTGCGCCCGCGGTAAATTCATCTCGGCGAAACCAACTTGAGGGCCTCCCCATGGGGGAGGCCTCTGTGCGTGTGGGGCGCCCGGCGCATCGAGGAGAGGGAGACGGCGAAAGCAACTGAATGGGTGAAGTGGAGAGATTCCGCTTCCCGGAACCGTTTCAGGCCTTGCGGCATGGCTCTATCTTCGGCCGGTCACGATCTTATCGCAACGCCCGCCCATCGCAAAGAACGCGATGAACTGAGCACAGCTTCTTATGGCTCATCTTGGCTCTTCGCGGCTGATGAACGGACCACCTGCCGGTTTTGAGCTGACCGTCTATGGCCGGATTTGGGTGACCCCAAGGATAGGTTTTCGGTCCTCTCTGAGGTTATTGAGCAACGTCCACTCCGCTGACGCGCAAACCAGTCAAAACGTCATAGCTGACTCTTGTAGTCGATGATCGTAGCCGGTTGCTTCCAACGTTTGTGCTTCCAGTAGCGCATGTGGCCCCACAGGATGGGAAAGTGCTGAAACTCCGAGTGCACGCCGTAAGCGATTGCATGCCACAGCAGTTTGGCTCGGGCCCGAACCCGCAGCGCGGGCCGGAGGCACTGGGCAATCACGACTAACAAGGCCAGCAAGCAAGCCAGCAGAGAGCCTTTCCAGATGGAAACCGCGATCGCACAGAGAATCAGTCCGCTCCAGAAGGCGGCATGGGCGATGATATGCTGGCTCTCGCGCAGCCACAGCGGATCGTCGGTCGCGGCATAAAGGGAAGAAACATTGGCATAGGCCCAGCCGGTGCGGACTGAACGCCACCAGTACTGCCGGAAGCTGCGCATGGCCAGATCGTGCTGGGTCATGGGCGCCTGGATTTGCAGAATGGAATAGCCTCGATGGCGCATGCGCCAGCACATTTCCGGCTCTTCGCCCGCGATGAGACTCTCGCTGTATCCATCCACTGCCCGCAAGGCCTCCATCCGGACCAAGGCATCGCCGCCGAAGTAGTCGACCGTTCCGTAACAGGCTCTCCAATCGAAATCGAAAACTGCGTTGTACACAGAATCGTCGGCGCTCATCTCACGGCGATCGCCACAAACTCCAGCCACTTTGGGGTCGGTCATCTCGGGCAGCGCCCGGCGCAGGAATTCCGGATCGACGATCGTATCGCCGTCGAGAAAAAGGATGAATGAAGCCTCCGCGGCGCGCCAGCCGGCATTGCGCCCACGGGCGGGAGTTGTCGGTCCGTCTAAAGCAACGGTCCGGATCCCCATCCCCTGCGCCAGTTGGAGGGAGTCGTCCGTAGAGTGTGAATCGACATAAATGACCTGCAGCAGCTCCCGCGGATAATTAACTTGGAGAACCGACGCCAGGCATCTTCTCAGTCTCTCTCCCTCGTTGCGTCCAATGACCACCACCGCAACATCAGGCAAAGAACGATCTGTTGGCTGATCCATTATGGCCGGCTCCAAGCTGGACGAAAGCACCTGTTATTCAATGTCATGTTAGGCCATTGCAGTCCGGAATCGATAGTAGAATCTTGATTCTGATGGAGTAGAAATGGCGCAGAAATGGACCAAGTCTCGTCTGGGCAACCGGCGGGTTGATCCTTAAACCGCCAAAACACCGTGGGTGGCCCATCCTTCGCGGCTTTTCGAGAAAAAATGAGAAAAGTAGGCTAGCACAAAAGCCGACTGGCATCGCAGGAGAATTCTACTACGATGCCAAGCTTGTTTAAGACTCGCGGGATGCCGGAGTCATGGGGTTCGGTGCTTTCCCACCCTTCCGCAATAAAACTGCGCAAGGATGGAGCCCCCAGCCAAGATCCAACATCTCGGAGACCAAGACAGCGGGAATGCTGGCAGAGGCCGGTCGAAGTTCAGTGCTTTCCCACCCTTGCGCAAAGAACGCGCAAGGATGAGGCACGGAACTTTTGGGCGCTGGTGAGACGCAGGAAACGGCCAAATGCAGGAAAGGCGAAGCCGCCGGGCTTCGCCTTTCCTGCAGTTCCTTGAGCCGGAGTTACTTGGCCAAGGGGATACGCATGTCGCGGCCGCTCATCTCCTTGGGCAGGCCCAGATTGAGGTGGGCGAGCAGCGTGGGCGAGATGTCGCGCAGCGAGCCGTCGGTGCGCAGGCGGTAGTTCTTGGCTTCCTCGGCGACGTAGATCAGCGGCACCGGGTTGGTGGTGTGCGCGGTGTGCGGCTCGCCGGTGATGGGGTCCACCATGGTCTCGCAGTTGCCGTGGTCGGCGGTGACGATCCAGACGGCGTTGCGCTGCTTGACAGCTTCGTAGATGCGGGCAAGCTGGCGATCCACGGCCTCGACGGCCTGGATGGCTGCGGGCAGAACGCCGGTGTGGCCCACCATGTCGGGGTTGGCGAAGTTGGAGACGATCACATCGAACGAGGTGTCGAGGATGGCTTTCTCGATGCTGTCGCCGACCTTGACCGAACTCATTTCGGGCAGCAGGTCGTAGGTGGCCACCTTGGGCGAGGGGGTGAGGATGCGTTCTTCGCCGGCGAAGGGCTTCTCGCGGCCGCCGTTGAAGAAGAAGGTGACGTGGGCGAACTTCTCGGTCTCGGCGGTGCGCAGGTTGCGCATGTTGGCGTCGGCCAGCAGGTTGCCCAGCAGGTGCTCCATGGACTGCGGCGGGCTGACGATGGGCAGCTCGAACTTCTCGTCGTACTGGGTCATGCAGGTGTAGTGCAGGTTCTTGGGGCACTCGGAGCGGGGAATGATCTGGTCGAGCGCCTCCCAGCCGTCGAGGTTGCGTCCGCCCTCGGCGTTGAGGCCGCTCTCGCGGCAGAGCACGCGGGTGACCTGGCGGGCGCGATCGGCGCGGAAGTTGAAGTTGAGCACGGCGTCTTCGTCGTGGATGGTGCCGACAGGTTTCTCGTGCTCGTCAACGATGACCATGGGGAGAACGAACTCGTCCTGCACGCCGGTGTTGTAGCTGGCGCGAATGGCCTCGACGGCGCTGGTGTTTGTTCCGCCCTCGCCCTTGCCGTGGACCATGGCGTCGAAGGCTTTGCGCTGGCGCTCCCAGCGCTTGTCGCGGTCCATGGCGTAATATCTGCCGCTGACGGTGGCGATCTTGCCCACGCCGTACTCGCGCAGCTTCTGTTCCAGCTTGGCCACGTAGTCGATGCCCGAGGTGGGCGGGGTGTCGCGGCCGTCAAGATAGACGTGGATGAAGACGCGGGTCAGGCCGAACTCGCGGGCGGCGCGGACCAGGCAATAGAGGTGCTCCTCGTGGGAGTGGACGCCGCCGTCGGAGACCAGGCCGAGCAGGTGCAGGGCGCGGCCCTTCTCGCGAGCGTGCTCGAAGGCGGCGATCACCTGGGGGTTGTCCTTGAGCGTGTCTTCGGCCACCATCACGTCGATGCGGGTAATGTCCATCTGCACCACGCGGCCGGCGCCGATGTTCAAGTGGCCTACTTCGCTGTTGCCCATCTGCCCGGCGGGCAGACCGACGAACTTCTCCGAGGCCTGGATGAGGGTGTTGGGGTACTCGCGCATCAACAGGTCGTAGGTAGGCTTGCGGGCCAGCGCAATGGCGTTGTTGGCGGTTTCAGGACGGTAGCCCCATCCATCGAGGATGGTCAGAACGACAGGACGCTTGGACACGGGAATACACCTCAATTTCAATAAAAAGCGATCAGTTTAAGAATAACCTGTCTGGGGGTGCGCGGGGAGGTAGGCCGGGCGATTGGCCAGGGTCATCGCATGAAGAAAAGGCGAAGGTGCGGCTGGCAGGGTTGGCGAGAGGGGTACGGGGATACAGGTAGATACTTCTGCACGTGATCTTGGTCGGGTGTTCTGTTTCCAGGAGGTGTT
>Ga0181529_10007416_pt1 | contig 10946 bp, 6 predicted proteins | sample PEATcosm2014_Bin_36_FD_119763 | JGI IMG/M metagenome (GOLD analysis project Ga0181529, IMG submission 119763) | Peatland microbial communities from MTU Mesocosm Facility, Houghton, MI, USA - PEATcosm2014_Bin10_30_metaG | ecosystem: Environmental > Terrestrial > Soil > Wetlands > Peat | place... | reverse complement strand
GCGAGGCATTGGGCACTGCAAGCACCTCGTCCGGTGGGACTCTGGTTTGCAAATGCAGACGGCAATCGCGTCTGCGATCTCTTATTATCGCCGAAACTCATGGCATTAGAGCATGGAAGATGTCAGACACTCCGAACAGGAGTTCTCAGCCGCGGGCGAGCGTGTGCGTGGTCTCGGGCGCGGGTAGTATCCTGAGTATCGACTTTTTAGGGGATTGCGCAGGTGCAACAGCGATTCCCTGGCTGGAGGGAGCATGACGACGGTGGCTCCGACGATTCGCGCGCCACGCGGCAGCCAGTTGCGCTGCAAGGGTTGGCAACAGGAGGCGGCGTTGCGCTGCCTGATGAACAACCTCGATCCGGAGGTGGCTGAGAGGCCCGCCGACCTGGTTGTGTATGGCGGCATCGGCAAAGCGGCGCGCAACTGGGAATGCTTCCACGCGATTGTGCGCGAACTGGAAAAGCTGGGCAACGAAGAAACGCTGCTGGTGCAGTCGGGCAAGCCGGTGGCCGTCTTTCCGACGCACGAAATGGCGCCGCGCGTGATCATCGCCAACTCAAATCTGGTGGGCAAGTGGGCCAACTGGGAGCACTTCAACGATCTGGACCGCAAGGGCCTGATGATGTACGGCCAAATGACGGCGGGGAGCTGGATTTATATCGGTACGCAGGGCATATTGCAAGGGACATTTCAGACCTTTGCCGCGCTGGCCGAGCGGCACTTTGGCGGCACTCTCAAAGGTCGATTGGTGGTAACCGGCGGCGTAGGCGGCATGGGAGGAGCGCAGCCGCTTTCCGTCACGCTCAACGACGGCGTGGTGTTGGCCATTGATGTGGATCGCAGCCGAATTGAACGGCGAGTGGAAACGCGCTACTGCGACATGGTCACCGAAGACCTGAATGAGGCGCTGGTGCTTTGTGAACAGGCGCGGAGCGAAAGGCGGGCGCTGTCGGTGGGCCTGGTTGGAAACTGCGCCGATGTGCTGCCGGAGATTGTGCGGCGCGGCGTTCAAGTGGATGTGGTGACCGACCAGACCAGTGCCCACGATCCTCTGAATGGATATGTTCCGCAGGGACTCACGCTAACCGAGGCCGCGGAGTTGCGGGGACAAGATCACGAGGAGTATGTGCGCCGCTCGACCGCTTCCATGGTCGTTCATTTGAATGCGATGCTGGCTTTGCAGCGCGCAGGCGCGGTGGTTTTCGATTATGGCAACAACATTCGCCGTTTTGCATTCGATGCGGGATGCGCGGATGCGTTTCTGATTCCCGGATTTGTGCCGGAGTACATTAGGCCGCTGTTCTGTACCGGAACTGGGCCGTTCAGGTGGGTTGCGTTGTCGGGCGATCCGAAAGATATTGACCGCACCGATGAGTTAGCTTTGGAGTTATTCCCGGAGAACGAGATTCTGACTCGCTGGCTGAAACTGGCACGAGGGCGGTTTGTTTTCCAAGGCCTTCCATCGCGCATCTGCTGGCTGGGTTATGGGGAGCGTGCGCGGATGGGCCTGGCGATCAACGAACTGGTGCGCAAGGGCGAGATCTCGGCGCCGATTGCGATTGGACGAGACCACCTTGATACGGGCTCGGTGGCCAGCCCTTATCGCGAAACGGAAAAAATGCTCGACGGGTCGGATGCTGTGGCCGATTGGCCGATCTTGAATGCGCTGCTGAATACCGCATCGGGAGCGACGTGGGTCAGCTTCCATCATGGCGGCGGCGTGGGGATGGGGTTTTCGCTGCACGCGGGACAGGTAACTGTGGCCGATGGGAGTGAGATTGCCGCTCGGAAGATTGAAGGCGTGCTGAATAACGATCCCGGCCTTGGAGTCGTTCGCCATGCAGACGCTGGTTACGAGTTGGCACAACAGACCGCTCGCGAAAGACGCATCCATATTCCCATGGCGGAGAAATAGAGATGGCTGAGTCGTTGGCCGTCATCAACATCGGACAGCTTGTGACGCTGGCCGGAGCTGCTCGTCCACGCGTCGGCGAGGAACTGGGTGAGTTGGCGATCGTAATGGACGCGGCGCTGCTCGTTGAAGAGGGGAGTATTGTTGCTGCTGGCGCTTACGCCGAAATAAAGGCCAAGATCCCGCCGGGCGCCAAGACCATCGACGCAGAGGGCCATTGTGTGACGCCGGGATTCGTCGATGCACATTCGCATCTTGTCTTCGCAGGCAATCGCGCCGACGAGTTTGAGCAGCGCATCGATGGAGCCAGCTATCAGCAGATCGCAGCCGAGGGCGGCGGCATTCTGCGCACAGTGAGAATGACGCGCGCGGCCAGCGAAGAGGAGCTGCTCGCCGTGGCGCGACGGCATCGGAATTGGATGCTTCGCTCGGGCACAACGACTATCGAAGCCAAGTCTGGCTATGGCCTGGAGCGCGCGACGGAGTTGCGAATGCTGCGCGTGTTGGCACGGCTCAATGCGGAGGGTCCGGTACGCATTGTCTCTACGCTGCTGGCTGCGCATATGGTGCCTCCGGAGTTTGCGGATCGGCGGGCTGAGTATTTGCGCTGGATTGCCGAAGAACTGATTCCAGAGGTGGCCGCGGCGAAGCTAGCCCGTTACTGTGATGCATTTTGTGACGACCATGCATTGAGTGTTGACGAAGCGCATTGCGTGTTGACCGCAGCTATGCGTCACGGCCTGCGGCTGCGAGTGCACGCCGAGCAATTCCGAGAGAACACGGGAGCCGCGCTGGCGGCAGAACTGGGCGCGGCAACCGCCGATCATCTGGAGGCCGCAACGGGAGAAACGCTAGGACTGCTGCGCAAAGCCGGTGTGCAGCCAGTGCTATTGCCAGGATCCGTCTTCGCGTTGGGGCACGAACGTTATCCGCAGGCACGGAAGATGATCGAAACGGGTCTTGCGATCGTGCTGGCCACCGACTTCAATCCAGGCTCATCCCCGGTGGCGTCGATACCGTTTATTCTTTCGCTGTCGTGCCTGAAAATGCGCCTTACTCCCGCTGAGGCGCTAATATCCGCAACCCTCAACGCGGCCTATAGCCTTGGGATGGGAGACCGTGTTGGGTCACTGGAAGCAGGCAAGGAAGCCGATTTTTTGATTCATGAGTTTTCCGATTACCGCGAACTTGCGTACTTCATTGCCGCACCTTTGAGGCCGCGCGTTTTTATCGCTGGTACGGAAGTAACTCGGTAAATATTGAAGAGGAAAGTCGCTATCATAGCAGGCCCAGGAAGTTATCCTTGCGCAATTGTGCGCCGGGAAAAACAAACTCAGGCTTCGTAACTCCCAGCGATCCAGTTATCGCTTCGGCCAAGACTTGTCGAAAGTCGATGGTTACTGCCAAGTCGCGGCTCTCGTTCAGTTGTTCCCTGGCCAACCCCGGCCATTTGCCATAGACCTTGCCGCCTTTCACGCCGCCGCCCAGCACAAACATGACATTCGCATGGCCATGATCGGTACCGCCGGTGCCGTTCTGCTCGGCGGTGCGTCCAAACTCGCTCATCGTCACCAGCGTGACCTTCTCCGCATCGTCGCCCATATCGCGCCAGAAGGCAGAGATACCCTCGGCGAGATCCTTGAGCCGGTTGGCAAGGTCGCCATTCACGCTGCCTTGATTGTGATGCGTGTCCCACCCGCCGATGTCGGTAAATGCGGTCTCGACGCCCAGATCGGCCTTCATCAACTCGGCAATCTGCTTCATGCCATTGCCGAAGGGAGTGGCCGGATAGACCGCTCCCACGGCGGGAGCGTAGTGTGCGGGATCGGTCGAGCGCAGCATCTTCACAGCTTCAAAAGTTGACTCGCCGGTGGTGTGCAACAAGGCGTCGCTCGACTCGTCATAGATCGACTGAAACGCATTGCCGGCCGCCGCCTGAGCGGGACCGCGTCCGCCAACGTTGAAGTCCCTCACATCGCCGATCGCGGTGGCCTCAATCTTGCCCGCCAATGTGCGCGGAAGCTGCGATCCCAGCGCAATGGCACGGAATGCCGTGTGCTCCATCCGGTGACGAGCGTCCGTGCACTGGTCCTCCGACTGCAGGGCGCGGTTGAGCCACCCATCCGCGGTGCCCTTGTTGCCCGGTGTGCCAGACTCCATGTAGTCCTGCGCGTCGAAGTGAGAGCGCGTCTTGTCGGGCGAGCCCGCTGCGGGCACTACCGCCAGATGACCCTGGCGGTAGAGCGGTTCAAAAGAGGCGAGCGACGGATGCAGCCCAAAGAAACCGTCCAGATCGAGCACCTGATTTTGCGGAATCGCGATGGTTGGCCGCATTACGTAGTAGTTCTTCTCCGCGTAGGGAACTACTATATTCAACCCGTCTGCCGCGCCGCGCTGAAAGATTACGACCAATTTCTTGCCTTGCGAGCTTGGAGTCGCGGATTCTGCACAGAGGGCTCGCGTCAGAAACGCCGGGACCACCGAGCTTCCAACCATTGCCAGTGTGCCGTCGCGCAGAAAGATTCGCCGTGTAATGCTCATGTTGTCCTCGTTTCAGTCTTCGCGCGTTAGCCAACTCTTCCGATCCAGTGCACCCGCTACCGTCTTTGAAACTCAGGAGAGCCCAGCAACAACCCTGCCAGCAGCGCATCCTGCTTGTCGCGTGCGCCTGGTGAAGTTGATGTGTTGGGAGATCCCGGCCTGCCACTGACAAGGGCGGCTGGTTGCGCCGGCGCGTCGGGAGTGATTGCATTGCCTGTTGGTATCCGGGCTTGACTCTCGACCTGCGCCAGCAGCGTCTTGCGCGTTTGATTGCTTACTTCGCCTTGAATCAGCCGCTTCTCCAGCCGCAGTTCATCGGCAGCGGCGTCGATCGGCGGTTGATCGGCGTTGACCTCCCGCGCCAGGTCGCCATCAAGTGCATCTGCCGGCCATTCAGTTTGAATTCCTGCCAGCTTGTTCGCGGCCAGATTCAGCGCAAAGTTCATGCGGTTAACCAGCGCGCCGGTATTCACCCAGGCCTTCGCGTCCATTGAATATCCGGTAGGCGGCACGCATCCATAGAGCGGCATTCCCATGCGATCGAGCGCATAAGACAACTGCATCAGGCTGCCCGTCTCCGCATCGCTTGCGCGCACCGCCGACACCACGTATTCAAGTGGCGTCTTGACCTTGACGCGGTAGACATCGCGCTGCCAAAATTCGGGCGAGTGAAACATCGTCCGAAGCACGGCTGCAATCTCTCCGTCGCTCGAAAGATAACTCTTCGCCATGCGATTCACAAGGCTCTGTGGCGGATGGTCGGCGACAAAGCGGATCGCCAGCTTGCGGCTCAGGAATTGCGCAGTTGCCGGCCGCGTCGCCAGCCGATGCAGCATCTCAAGGCCTTCATTGACCCCGCCGTCGCTGACTTTCACTCCGAGGAGCTTCTTTGCGCCCGCCTCATGCTTGCGCTCATCGAAGAGAAAGCCGCCGCCTCGAGCAGGCTGATCGACCGTCCAGCCGGTAAACACGCGCGCCATCTCTGTTACATCGTGCTGGATATAGCCGCCATCGACGCCCAGTGTGTGCAACTCCATCAGTTCGCGAGCATAGTTCTCGTTCAACCCGGATGGAGGCGCGGGCTTGTTTAGTTTTTGTGCGCGTTCCTTGGCCTTTTCGGCAACGATTGAGTCAGGCCCCATGCTGCTTGCGTTGTCAAGGTAGAGCAGCATGGCCGGACTCTCTGCCGTAGCCACGAGCAGATCTTCAAACTTTCCCAGTGCACGCGGGCGTATCACATCCCGCTCGAAGCTTACCAATTCGTACGGCGTCTCCTCGTTCTTGCGCAGAAAGACGTTGAAGTGGTTAAGCCAGAAGTCCGTCATGACCTCCTGCAACTGCGCCGGGCTGTAGACGTCCCGAGTCAGCCGTTGCTCCTTCATTTCATCCACTACGGTCTTGCCGGGACTCTCGAGGTCGGCCACAACCTCGCGCTCTCCCGCGGTCATTTTGTCGACCAGTTGCGCACGTTGCGGTCCCTTGAGGTTCTGCCGAAGACTTTCGAGCTGCTGCGGAGGCATGACCAATAGTCGCGTCACGCGTTGTTTTGGTGGAAGCGCCAGGATCGCCATCACCTCCGCATCCAAGGGCGACGGCTGTGTGTTGGCCGATTCGCCGATCTTTGGCTTGGCGACAGCGGGAGGAACCATCATGCCGCTCGTTGCTGTCGCCGCATCGGGCAAAGTTTCTGAGGCCATCTGGGCCTTCGGCGCTTCCATCACAGCAGCCCCCATCTCCTGTTTCATCTCTGCGCTCATCTCTGGAGAAGCAGGCGAGGCTGATGCCGCGGGCGTTGGGTCTTTGGCCGATGCCGGGGCTAAAGCAACCCCTGGCTTCTTCTCAGCGCTTCTCGCTTCGCGCTCTTCATAGAAGGCGATTTGATCGTCGTAGATTGTTCGCAGAATGGGTGTGCTCGGCACCTGGAATTTGCCGTTCGCCGCCTGCCGTATGATTGGCCCGCTGGGGAAAGCCATCAGCAACTGCTGCGTTGAAAGCCGCATCGCCGGGAACTCGTTGAGCCGCCGATCGAGGTCGGAAAAATCCATTGTGGCCGGGTGCAGTTGCAGTTCAAACCATCGGTCCAGGCCGATCTCGCGCACCCTCTCCAGATCCCCTGGGCGCGGACCTAAGGTGAATCTGCTCAGGGCATGAAGGATGCGCTCATTTTCGTCGAGGGCTCGCGCGGCGGGGTGCTGTCCATGAGTCGTGTGCGCAGTGGGTGCAGTTGGCGACAGGCACGGCGACGGCAGAGCAGCCAACGTCAAGCACAGCGAAGATCCCAGTAAGGTGCGCAGGCGCTGCATAGACGCTCCCATGAGTTAATGAAATCATTCACTTGCCGGCGCGCCAAACCGCCTCTCAGGACAATTCTACCCATCTGTTGTTAGAAAACCCAACCCGGCTGGAAAGTTGCGCTTTGTTTCCCGATCAGACGAATCGAATCCGATGATTGCCGCATCCAAAAGGGGGCACGTTTGCAGACCGGAAACGAACCGGAAAGAATGAAGATGTCCGCTGGGGGCGTGTTGAACCAATCCTAAGCAGTTCGACTTTGTACATAATAGGAGTTACAGAATAAAGGAATGATTGGTCTTGTGCGTGCCCCGGCGATCCGCTTATAGCGCGCACATTCAGCTCTGAGTCCGGGTGGAGTACACCATGCGGCGCGCTGTTTGCCTGGGTCTGATTCTGCTTTTCTGGCTGGGACCGCTTGCGGAGATCCTTCCAGCCAACGCAGAGTCGCGCTTGCCAATGTGCTGTCGCCGACAGGGTGCGCATCATTGCTCGATGTCGTCGAGTTCGATGGCCTCGATGGAAAGCCAATCATCGTCCGGTTCCGCGCCAGCACTGTCTGTTCCTTCGCATTGCTCCAACTACCCCGGTTGGATCTTCCAGTCGACCGGGCCAATTAAGGCTTTGGTGGCATCTCTGGCCAGTCTTCCTGTTCTGCTCGCCAAGCCCCACTCGCCCGCAGCCATCCGCGCCGCAGCCCGCCTCAGCGAACTCCGCACCCGCGCCAATCGCGGACCTCCAGCCTTTGACATCGGTTGAGAAATGCGCTGAAAGCCTGAAAAGTCGATCTAGCGGACCGGCATTCCCTCAGACACTAAAGCCCATGCCGGATTTGCCGCGCTTATGGCGCGACTAAAGTCGTGCTCTTTCAAGACGCCGATTCAATCAAAGACTCCTCAGGCCCATTTTCAGCGTGTGCCCTCAACGACCCAAGCTCAGTCCGTGCGGCGCTTCCCCGCGCCGTTGAAAATGCTTACGTTCGTTCTGGAGAATCTTCGGAGGTCAGTCCCATGAGGAACTTGTCTTGTCTCGCCCTGGCAGTCCTGCTTGCCGCTTCCCTGCCCGCGCTTGCCACCGTTTTCGCTACCGTTCACGGAGTGGTTCACGATCCCCAGCATCGACCCATTGCCAACGCCAGGGTCACGCTTCAGGCCGCCGATTCCGACTTTGGCCTGAGCGCCACGACGGACTCTGAAGGAAGCTTCGAGTTGCCGCAAACGCCCATAGGCGTCTATCGGATGAAAACAGAGGCTACCGGCTTCGCGACCCTTACCCAGACGCTGACCATTGCCTCGGGCACCAATCCGGTGGCGCACATTGCGCTGCCGGTCGCGGCGGCAACTGAATCCGTCGTCGTCGAGGGTTCGCCCGACTCCGGGCTGGCGGTCGATTCGGTGACACCGGCAACGCTCATTACGCGCTCCATGATCGACGAAACCCCCGGCGCCAGCCGGACGATCGGAATGGAGATGATTACCGACTACGTTCCCGGCGCCTACATGACCCATGACATGCTCCACATGCGAGGCGGTCACCAGACGGGCTGGCTTATTGATGGGATTCAAATTCCCAACACCAAGATCGCCTCCAACGTCGGTCCGCAGATCGATCCCAAAGACATCGACCAGGTGGAGACCCAGCGTGGCAGTTATGGAGCCGACGTCGGCGATCGGACCTATGGAGTCTTCGATGTGCTGCCGCGCAACGGCTTCGAGCGCAACCGCGAAGGCGATCTGCTGGTTACGGCCGGCAACCTCTTTGCCGGCGAAGCGCAGCTCTCACTTGGCAACCACACGGAAAAGAATGCCTGGTACACGAGCCTGACCGGCTCACGCTCAAACTACGGCCTGGCCACGCCGGTCGCAGCAATCTATCACGACGCAACGAACTCTCAGAGCGGATTTGTCTCGTTAATTCGCAATCAGACTTCGAAGGACCAATTGCGGCTGGACGCACAGTACCGACAGGACTACTTCGACATTCCTTACGACCCTAATCCCAACGACTATGAGCAGGAGACCCCGCCGGGAGGAAATCCGTACTATGTTTCGGTCGGATTGCGAGACGCCCAGGCCGAGCGCGACTCCTTTGCGATTGCCAACTGGGTGCATACGCTCTCGCCCACGGCGCTGTTTACCGTTGCGCCCTTCTATCACTTCAATCAGTCTAGATACGATTCGCTCCCAACCGACCAACCCGCCGCCACCACCTGGCATCAGAGCTCAAACTATGTTGGCGGCCAAGCCGACGGACACCTCGATGCCGGCCCCAACAGCTTCTCCGCTGGTGCATACACTTTCTACCAGGTGGAGGACGACCTGTTCGGAGTGATTGACAATGCAACATCTCCAAGTACCATCTACCCCAATGACTCCAAAAGCGCAGCAGCTGCGCTTTACGAGTTCTACCTCTCCGACCATCTCCGTCTGGGCCGCTTCATCACCCTGCTCGGCGGAGAGAGGTTTTCCATCTATCGAGCCGGGATCGACGAATCCGCCATCTATCCACGCATTGGCGCAACGGTGGAGATCCCCCGCCTGCACTGGGTTTTGCGCGGCTTCTATGGGCATTTCTTCCAGCCTGCGCCTCTCGTAACTGTGTCCACTTCTGTTCTGGATTACGCCAGCAGCCTGGGCTCGGGCGAGAATACCTTTACGCCACTGCCGTCCGAGCGGGATGAAGAGCATCAGTTCGGCATACAGATTCCTTTGAAGGGCTGGCTGCTCGACGTGGCCAACGTCAAGAACCGCGTGAACAACTTCCTCGATCACTCGAATCTCGGCGAGTCCAATATGTATTTTCCGATCGCCGTCGATGGAGCGCTGGTGAGGGCCTGGGAGATGACGCTGCGTTCACCCCAGTTGGCGCGCCTCGGGCAGTTCCATCTGACTTATTCAAATCAGATCGCCGAACAGCGCGGCCCCATCATTGGAGGCTTTACCTGTTCCATCGAGGGCGATCCGGCGTGCTTTCCGGCTGATTTCAATTACACTCCGGTCGATCATGACCAGCGGGAGACGCTCAACACGGGCTTCGTGACCAGTCTTCCGCTGCACACATGGTTTGCCTCCAATGTCTATTACGGTTCCGGTTTTTCAAATGGTTTGGCCGGCTCCGGTCAAGGACCCTACCAGGGTCCGTATCTGCCGGTGCATACGACCTTCGACGTATCGGCGGGACACGCGCTGGGTGAGCGTTGGAAGCTGTCCGCCAGCGTGATCAATGTCACCAATCATCGCGTGCTGCAAGATAACTCGATCACCATCGGCGGATTCCACTACAACGATCCCAGAATGTTCTCTGCCGAGCTGCGTTATCGCTTCCACTTTTGAGGGCTGAACTTCTGAAGCCGAAGCCGCTGCTCTTCGTTGCGTCCACGTGAGTTGAAAGCTTGGTTCCTGCCGTGACATGCCTACCCAATCCGGGTTACGCTGTAAAGGATTAGTATTTGGAGCGTAGAAGGAGTTCCTCGACCATCATGCCATTCCAAACCACCTCGAAGATCTGGCACAACGGCAACCTCATTCCATGGGAGCAGGCCAACATTCACGTCATGAGCCACGTGATCCACTACGGTTCCAGCGTATTTGAAGGCCTTCGCTGCTATGGACAGCCGCAGGGCTCGGCCGTCTTCCGCCTGCCGGAGCATATGCAGCGGCTGCTGGACTCGGCCAAGATCTACCGCATGGAGTTGCCCTTCACCCTTGAGGAGCTCTGCGCTGGGGTCGTGGACGTCATCGAGGCCAATGGCGTTGCTCCCTGCTATATTCGGCCTATCGCGCTGCGTGGTTACGGCGAGATCGGCGTCAGCCCCAAGGGTTCGCCCATCGAGGTCTACATCGTCAACTTCCCCTGGGGCAAGTACATCGCCGGCCACGGCGGCGCGGACGTCTGCATATCGAGTTGGAATCGCCTGGCTCCCAACACCATGCCTTCCCTGGCCAAGGCGGGGGGCAATTATCTCAACTCGCAACTCATCCACATGGAGGCCGAGGTCAACGGCTACGCCGAGGGCATCGGGCTCGACGTAAATGGCCTGGTCAGCGAAGGCTCCGGCGAAAACATCTTCGTCGTTCGCAACGGTGTCCTCTTCACCCCTCTGCTGGCCAACTCGGCCCTCTCCGGTATCACGCGCGACAGCGTGCTCACCATAGCCCGCCACCTGGGGCTGACAGTCACCGAGCAGCCCATCCCCCGTGAG
>Ga0181529_10007414_pt1 | contig 10946 bp, 9 predicted proteins | sample PEATcosm2014_Bin_36_FD_119763 | JGI IMG/M metagenome (GOLD analysis project Ga0181529, IMG submission 119763) | Peatland microbial communities from MTU Mesocosm Facility, Houghton, MI, USA - PEATcosm2014_Bin10_30_metaG | ecosystem: Environmental > Terrestrial > Soil > Wetlands > Peat | place... | reverse complement strand
GGATTCAGCAGTCAAGTTCATTCCTGGCACGACTCGGCTCGTTCAAGGAGGCACCACTCTGGACGACGTGAACCTGCAGGTCGTGAAACGAATCAAAAAGAGCCTTGAAATCAACGGCAACTTCGCTGTAGAGCACTGGAAAGCGCCTTTCTACATGCCCGGAGAACAGACTGTGACGACAACTTCGATTCAACTCACTTGGTTTCCCGACCGCAAGGTGAGCTTTTAGAAGCCCATCGAGGATAGCGCTTTCAGGTAGGCGATTTGATCTGAGGTCGGAGTTTGCGGATACCTGGCCACCAAGAACTTGTTGCGGAAGTTGGCCGGTTGCATCAACGCGGGGATGCCAAAGCGGCTTCCCCGCCTCTTTTCAGGCTATTTGTGACGTTTCGACCTAGAGCATTTCTAGAGCGGTTCTAATTTAAGTATTTACATTTGTGCGATAATATTCCTGCCGAGAGAGAGGGGGGCAGGATGCAATCGTATTCGCAGGATTTGCGTGAGCGCGTATTGTTGGCACTGGATCGCGGTGAGAGGCCGAGCTTGATTGCACTCCGTCTGGAGGTGAGCCGCGTCTGGGTCTATCAGGTTCGCGAGCGGGCGCAAAAGTCGGGCAAGCGAACCAGCTTTCAGATCGGCGGCCATCGCCGTTCACGAGTTGCAGGGATGGAATCGGTGCTGCGCGCCTGGATCGAAGCAGAGCCTGATCTGGCGTTGTCGGAATTGTCCGCACGTTTGGCCACGCAGGATGTTTTCATCAAGCCCGGTGCGCTGTGGCATCAGTTGAACAAATGGAATCTCACCTTCAAAAAAAACCCTGCACGCCAGCGAGCAAGAGCGCGAGGACGTTCAGCAAGCGCGTCGAGCATGGGCTGAAGCATTGCCGAAGATGGATGCAGATAAGCTCGTCCTTATTGATGAAACGTGGGCATCGACCAGCATGACGCGGCGATGCGGACGTGCTCCCAAGGGCAAACGTTGCATCGCCTCAGCACCGCATGGGCACTGGAAGACAACGACCTTTGTGAGGGCCCTGCGCCGCCGAAAATTGACCGCGCCGATGGTCACGGACGGGCCGATCAACGGGGAGATGTTTCTCGCGTACGTGCGCGAATTCCTGTGTCCAACGTTGCTGCCGGGAGACATCGTTATCCTCGACAACCTCAGCAGCCACAAGGTGTCAGGTGTTGAGGAAGCGATCCACGCGGCAGGCGCCATCTTGCTCTACCTGCCGCCCTACTCTCCCGACTTCAATCCCATCGAAAAGTTCCTTTCCAAACTTATAGCACCGCTCCGCAAAGCAGCCAAACGATCCATCGACGCTCTATGGAAGGAAATCGCCGACCTGCTCGATGCCGTAACGCCAGGCGAGTGTTCGAACTTCTTCGCCTCATGCCGATATGTAAACACTTAACCCAAGTTCGTCACGGAATAAGCGATTCCTGCTATTTTGGCCGGTTTGGGCGAGGCAAGTTCTTTTGGCTCAAGGGAGACCTCTGAAAAACACGATGTAGTGCAGACCTACCCTCTTGAAAGCCAGTTAGGGCCATGGCGCGATCTTCGCATCATGTATCTGCGCCCGCACCGCCGCAGCAAGGACGGCAAGGCTCAAGCGTACTGGTCGCTGGTGGAAACCGTGCGCACGCCGGATGGTCCGCGCCACAAAACGGTCTGCTATCTGGGCGAGTTGAACAGTTCTCGAAGCCGGTCGAGCATACAAATGCCGCGCAGATAAAGCTGCATGCCCATCGCTCTGTCTACGCCTAATCCATGTCGTTACCTTCATGAGTCCAAGAATCGATTCCCGGCGGGGCAGCTCTTCCCCTTTCCGGTGCGGGAATTGCACCCGCTACAGCGGTTCCAGGAATGGTGTACCTCGGAGGCACTCCCCTCAAGTCGACGCGAGCACCAGCGAGTGGCGACCCTGAATGAACTCAGATTGGGTATAGTTTTCCTGGAACCGCTAAAGCGCCGGGCTTATACGAACAAAAGCCCCGGAAACTGCGAGCGGTGTGCTTTGTCCCAAAGCCGGTGCGGCTGCTAGCTTTTATCTATGAATCCGGTGCTGCTCGCTCCCGTTTTGACTCCGCATGGACATCTCTCGCTGGCACCGGAGGACGACGCCCTTGCGCTCGACGCAGAGGTGGCGCAGCGCTTGCAATCTTCATTCGCGCGTGGCGCGGGCCATGGATTGCTGCAACTCGGAGCCGGCGAAGTGGGAACGGCGTTGCCCGCCGTCTTCTCTTACTGGCGTGAGTTTGCCGCCCGCTATGTGACCTCGCTTTGCACGCACCCCAGTCTTTTGGCGGATGTGCCCGACACAAAGACGATGAAAGCCGTCGCGCCGCCCCCGGATGCGGAGTTGGAGTGGTTGGCTATGGCTGCGCCGCTGATGACCGGGGCTGAATATCTGACCAGCGCCGTGCTGCGCACCTTGTGGCAGCAGATGGACAAGGCGCTCTGGCTTGAGTTGTCTGAACAGCAATGCGGGGTGCAGGAATTTCTGAAGCACCGCAATCCGGCCTGGAACCTGGTCGGCCGCGTCTGCTTTAATCTGGCCGAAAATCGCAACGATGCGGAGTCGCCCTTTGCTTTCCTGGCCACCTACACGGTGCGACTTTCTTCTCACTCCAAGGCGCAGCATCTGCCCTTAGGACAGGCTCTGCGCGAGTACGAGGGGCCGGCCAATCGGGAGCGTCTTTTGTCGCTGCTGCTGCCGGTGCAACGCGCCGCGGAGAGTTGCCCATGGCTGAAGAACATGGTGGATAGCGGCGAGATCTTCCATCCGCTGCGTTGGACTCCCAGTGAGACCTCGCAATTCTTGCATGATTGCACGCAGTTGGAGCAGGCCGGCATCGTCGTTCGCATGCCGGCGACGTGGCCGGCGCATCGCCCGCCGCGGCCTCGCGTTACGGCCAGGGTGGGTGGCGTTGCGCCCTCGCTGGTGGGCCAGGATGCGCTGCTCGACTTCCACATGGATATCACCCTCGATGGCGAGTCGCTGACCGCCGCCGAAATCAGCAAACTGCTGGCCGGGACTGAAGGACTGGCGCTGGTACGGGGGCGCTGGGTCGAGGTGGATCGCGAACAGCTCAGCCGCATGATCGGCCGGTTCAGCGAGGCCGAGCGCGCCGCCGCCCGCGATGGAATGAGCTTCGCCGAAGCGATGCGCATGTTGGCCGGGGCCAATCTCGACGGCGGGGATGCCGACACGGAGAGTGTCGAATCCGACTGGGCGCAAGTGACCGCCGGACCCTGGCTCGCCGAGACCCTGAAGGGACTGCGCAGCCAGCAGGGGTTGGACAAGATCGATCCCGGCCAGGCGCTGAAGGGCACTCTGCGGCCTTATCAACAAGTGGGTATGCGCTGGCTTTATCTGCTGGCGAAGCTTGGGCTGGGGGCGTGTCTGGCCGACGATATGGGGTTGGGAAAAACCATTCAAGTGCTTTCGCTGCTGCTGGTGCTGAAGAAGCAAGAGCAGAATAAGCCAAGCCTTCTGGTTGCTCCCGCGTCTCTGCTGGCCAACTGGGCCGCGGAACTGGAACGTTTTGCGCCCACACTTAAGGTGATGGTTGCCCATACCTCGGCGATGTCGAGCGACGATCTCAAAAGCATCTCGGCGGATTCCCTGGCCGATGTGGACGTGGTGATTGCCAGCTACGGCACGCTGCTGCGCATTCCCTGGCTCGCTGAAACCAGCTGGCGGCTGGCGGTGCTGGACGAAGCACAGGCCATCAAGAATCCCAACGCCAAGCAGACCCGCAGCGCCAAGATGCTGAAGGCCGGTTCCCGCTTCGCGTTGACCGGCACGCCTGTCGAGAACCGCCTCGGCGACTTATGGTCCATCTTCGACTTCATCAATCCCGGCCTGCTGGGTTCGGCAAAGGAGTTCAGCAAGCTCACCAAACGGCTTGCCGACCGGACCCACAATCCCTATGGGCCGTTGCGGGAACTGGTGCGGCCGTATATTCTGCGCCGGCTGAAGACCGACAAGTCGGTGATCTCCGATCTGCCCGACAAGACCGAGGTGAAGGCATTTTGTCAGCTCAGTCGCAAGCAGGCCGCGCTCTATCAGCAGGCGGTGGACGACCTCGGCGAACAACTCCGGACGGCCGAAGGAATTCGTCGCAAGGGGCTGGTTCTGTCGTTCCTGATGCGTTTCAAGCAGATCTGCAATCATCCCTCGCAGTGGCTGGGCGACAGCGCCTGGAGCGAGCCGGACAGCGGCAAGTGGGCCCGTCTCCGCGACATCGCCGAAGTGATCGCGGCCCGGCAGGAGAAGGTGCTGGTCTTTACGCAATTTCGCGAAGTAACGGCTCCGCTGGCGTCCTTTCTGGGCTCTATCTTCGGACGCCCAGGCCTCGTGCTTCACGGAGAAACCCCAGTGAAGAGCCGCAAGGATCTGGTGCGCCGCTTTCAGGAAGATGAGGCCGTGGGCTTTTTTGTCCTTTCGCTGAAGGCAGGCGGAACGGGACTCAATTTGACTGCCGCATCGCACGTGGTTCACTTCGACCGCTGGTGGAATCCCGCCGTTGAGAACCAGGCCACGGATCGCGCCTATCGCATTGGGCAGAACAAGAATGTGCTGGTGCACAAGTTCGTCTGCCAAGGCACAGTCGAGGAGAAGATCGACGCCATGATCGAATCCAAACGCCAAATTGCGCAGGATATGCTGGAAGGCGGAGCCGATCTGCTGCTGACCGAGATGAAAGACGACGAACTGCTGAAATTGGTCGCGCTCGACCTGAACGCGGCGCTCAAGGAGATATAGATCATGTGGGGTGGCTTTGGCTGGAAACCGTATGTGCCGGTGGCCGAACGACGCCAGAAGGCGTTGAGAAAGATGGACGCCCTGCGCAAGAAGGGCCGCGTCATCTCACCGGTCAGCCTCGACGGCCGCACCATCGCCAAGAGCTTCTGGGGCAAGGCGTGGTGCGAGAATCTGGAGTCGTACAGCGACTATGAGAACCGTCTTCCGCGTGGGCGGACGTACGTGCGCAACGGTTCAGTCGTCGATCTCCAGATAGCCGAAAGCCAGATCACGGCGCTGGTCAGCGGCTCGGAGATTTACGAGGTCAAGGTGGAGATCCTGCCGGTTGCCAAGCCGCGCTGGAAGTCGATCTGCGCAGATTGCGCGGGAGCGATCGATTCCCTCGTCGAACTGTTGCAAGGGCGGCTCTCCAAGGGTGTGATGGAGCGCATCAGCCAGCAGCAGACCGGGCTTTTCCCTTCGCCCAATGAGATCAAGCTGTCGTGCAGTTGCCCGGATTGGGCGGAGATGTGCAAGCATGTGGCGGCTGTGCTTTACGGCGTCGGCGCTCGCTTGGATCAGCAGCCGGAGCTGCTCTTCCGGCTGCGCGCTGTGAACGAAAAGGAACTGATCGCCAGTGCCGGCAAGTCTTTGCCCAGTGCGAAGAAGAGTCCCGCAAAGGTGCTTGGCGGCGAGGATCTCTCTGCACTCTTTGGGTTGGACCTTGCCGACACCGTGCCGCCTGTGAAATCCGCGCGTCCAGCCAAAGCCGCGCCGCTGGCCAAGGAAGCACGCGCAAAGGAAACGCGCGTAACCAAAACCAGGCCCGTTGCCGTCAAGCCCAAGCCCGTGAAGAAGGCCATAAAGAGCGCGGTCAAGGCAAAGCCCACCGCGCCCGCAAAGCCGGTATCCAAGAAGAAACCGGTGGCTGCACCCACAAAGCCCAAGCCGGCCACGAAGACGGCAAGCAAGAAGCCCGCTGCCAAAAAGAAGATGGCTGTCACATCCCAACAGAGCAGCCGTTCCGCGGCGAAGAAGAAGACCGTCGTCTCCAAGCGAACGAATCGTAATCAGGCGTAAGGCATTCGGGATGAACCGGGCAGTGCTTCAGTGGATCCCGCGACGGAGGGAATTGCACGCAATGGAGATTTCAAATCTGACCAAGCTCGAAGAACGCGTCTATCGCGCGGCAGAGGCGGCTCTGGCCCGCCAGCACTACGTCAGCGCCATCGACGTGCTGTGCGGAATGGGACTCCTGGCATCCTCTGCGGTCGACTTCTGGCGCAAGGGCCGTGTCGATTTCCTTGAACGTGAAATCCAGGGAAGCCTGAACAAGATCTCTTCATCCATGGCGATTTTCCATCGGTGGGCGCAGGAGAAAGGTCTCAAGCCAAGCGAAACCGACTACGTGCGGACTGCCCGGTCCGGAACCGTCCCTTTGCGATTTTCCGTGAGCGGCGACCCGGAGATTGAGAAGAGCTACCGCACGCACTACGTATCGCCCACACTCTCGGAGCGCAAGCAGCAGAAGCTCCAGGAGAAACTCGAAAAGGCTCCGCCACCGGTCGTGTTTATGAACTTGCGCGACGCACAATGCTCGGAATGCGGGGCAGAGATTGAGCAAGACTCCATGCTCTTGATGGAAGCGGACCAGCCGCTTTGTCTTCCTTGTGCGCGCCTCGACAGCTTGGAGTTTCTTCCCTCGGGCGATACAGCTCTGACGCGGCGGTCCACCAAGTACAGCCAACGATCGGCCGTTGTCGTGCGTTTCAACCGGTCACGAAAGCGCTACGAACGGCAAGGCATTCTGGTGGAAGAGACCGCGCTGGAGAAGGCCGAGCACGAATGCGTTCAGGACGCCGATGAGCGGGCGGGGGCGCGGGCACGGGCAGCGGTGCAGCGCAGCGAACAGGACCGCAAACTGGTTGCGCGGATGATCAAGCTGATCGCGGAATTGTTCCCGGGCTGTCCGGTTGGCGAAGTGGCCGCGATTGCTGAGCATACTGCGGTTCGCGGCAGCGGTCGCGTTGGCCGTTCGGAGGCGGGGCGAAATCTGGATGAAAAGGCGCTGACCTTGGCGGTTGGCGCCGCAGTTCGCCACAACCACACCCCGTACGATGAGTTGCTGGCCAGCGGTGTAGACCGCGCGGAAGCTCGCCAGCAGATCGCAGGAAAAGTGGAAGAGATGCTGGCGAAGTGGCGCAAGTAAGGCAACCAGGTGCGCCGACATATCATCAGCGGCGTCTCCCAATCGCCGTCACCAGTGTCAGCACGGCTGGCCGAGAGGCCCAACTCCGCGATGTTGCAGCTGCCAAGTCGGAAATGAAACACTTTCCGGAAAAGAACAGGCTACGCCCTGCTGGCGCCGTGGGTCGTAGCTTTGTTCCGTGCCGTCCTTCCGCTCGACGGTGAGCCGGTTGCTGTCCGCATCGGCACTCTTAACTCGCGGTTAACTCCTTTATCGGAGTAGTGCTTCAAGCTGCGCAGACGATGAGCTTGCAGGACCTTGACACTATTTGCCCTTCCTCTTCCGGATGCCGGCCAGAAGCTCTGAATGCCCGACGACCGTGCCGGGGTTCTCCAGCTTTGGCGGATCGGAGATGCCCTCGAAGGCTTCGCTCGACTTCCATGCGCTCAGGCTGTACATCCGGGAGTCGCGCAGTTGGTTCACGCCCTCGCTCCATGTTGCCAGCATCCACTTTCCGGTGTCCTTGAAATCAGCGAGGTGATTCATCTTTTCGCGGACCGCAGGAGCGGTGTCGGCGATGGCGTCACTGATTCTTTCAACAATCAGCTTCTGCTCCCGGTCGGGTATCCCGAAGTTGGTGGTGATGAAATTCGCGAGGGTCTTCCCCGGCAACCACGTTTTCTTGCCGCCGAACATGACGCCAGGTGGATTGTCTCTGTATCCGGGGTAAACCGAAGTGGTGAAGAAATCGTACGCCGGGGCGAGTCGTGCATCGGTTCGCGATGTGTAGAGCAGTGCCAGATTCTTTGAGTGGCAATCGGCATTCCGCAGGGCGTAGGTCAGCAGCAGCATCGCCGTGAGCTTCTGAAAGCTCTCGTAGTGGTACTTGCCATCCACGAAGGTGCGAACCGCCTTGGCGATCCTCTCCCAAGTGGTCTCGTACTTGTTCTGTGGCCGGAGTCCAAGCAAAGCACAGAAGTCCTCCATCGCTAGGAAGGGCTTGCCGTTCTCATCCACGTCAAAACGATGGACGAGGAGAACATTGCCGTCTTGAGAAAGCTCCGTCTTGGCACTTTCGACCACCTTGGCCACAACCTGCATACAAAGGTGTTCATTGGCCGTGGCATAGGGAAGCCTCGCCGATGAGCCTTTGATGATGTGCTGGTGCGTGAGGAGTGTCGCCTTCTTGTGCGGTTCGAGGCTACCCTGCTTTTGCGCTTCGGTGTCCAAAAACTTCGGCAGGACACCCGATACGCCGCTCTTTGCGTGCTCTCTCACAAGCTGGGAGAACGCCTCCTCAGAGTTGTCCCCTTTGAGAAGCTCCGCGACTTCAATGGGCTTTGCAGGCTCGTCCAGCACTGCTCCCGGCGCGGCAACCGTCAACCTCCCAACCATGTTCCGCCCGATGACGGAAAGGAGGGCAACCGGGCTTGCGCCGATGTGGGGGCCGAACTCCTCCTGCAAGACTTGCAGCAGGTATCCCTCCGGGAGATTCATGCGAAAGATGGGGTGAAGCTCGTCATCCCAGACGTAGGATTCCGTGCGGACGGGCATGGTCAGGGATACGAGGTTCTCCGGTGCAACATCGGGGACGTAGGTCATGACACTCTTGAAGTCTCCGACCTGTTCGAGCACTCCGACATGCTGGCCGAGGACGTGGACATTCAGCTTCATTCGCCACTCCGCTCACGCCTTAATTCATCGAGGGTGCCAGCCGCCCCGACTTCGGCGAAGGTCAGTTCCAGCCCGAGCACGGCAAGGACAGCCATCAGCTTGCGTGCCCCGAATTCCGGCAACTGTCCATTCTCAAGGCGAGACAGCAGAGCTTGGGAAAGACCGGACTGAGCCGCTACCTGCCCTTGCTTCAAGTTGAGGAGCTTTCTTCTCTGAGCTAAAGCGCGTCCGAGTTCTGGCATTGCCTGCATTTTTGTAATGTACGTCAAATATTAAGGGAAATACAATTAAATTTGCATTATATGAAAAACGTGGACTCACGCCCTGTATCGACCCAATGTGTGAAACCTGTTCGCAATCTCATAAGGAACAGGAGTGCCCAGAGATTTCTCATTCGGGAGGTTAAAGGTTGCTCCATTTCAAACGCTGCATGAAACGGCGGAATCCAGTTGAAAGATGCTATTGGCGGAACTGGCCTGTGTGTCTTGCATACACGCAAACCGACAATGACGAGCTTCTGGCGGCTCAGAATACGATGCTCAACGCGATCTTCAGCGCGTCGCCCGAGGTGTTCAATAGTCATTGGGTGAAAACTTGGGTGAGATGTAATGGCTCTAGAGGACCTAAACCATTGATAAATATGGTAGGCACGACTGGATTCGAACCAGCGACCTCTTCCGTGTCAAGGAAGCGCTCTAACCAACTGAGCTACGCGCCTGTGCCGCTACAACATTATCAGTCTATCAGGGATGCTGCGGAAGGGAAAGCTCGGCTTTTGCTCCGCACTTCCGTGCGGTACGATGATTGACGAACGATCCGGCTGTCGAAAATCGTTCTAAGTAAAGGCGCTTGCAACCCCTGGCCCGCATTCGGAAATCTTCTGCGGTCTTTCGTATTTTGGCATCCGATGATCGAAGCGGCGCCCACTTGCGCCGATGTTCTTCGTCCAGTTGGTTACACCATGCTGAATCACCTCAATCCGCCCAAGAACCCTCTCCGCACGGCTCCGAATGTGCTGACTCTGCTGCGCATCTGCCTGGCGCCGTTTCTGGTGACCGCGATTCTGGAGGATCGCTACGCGCTGAGCTTTGCACTGTTTGTTGCGGCTGGACTAACCGATGCGCTGGACGGCGCGCTGGCACGCCTGCTGAAGCAAAGGACCCGGTTGGGCGAATACCTCGATCCGGTGGCCGATAAGGTGCTGCTGAGTACAATTTTCCTGGTATTGACCTACAAAGATCTGATTCCCGCTCGGGTGACCGCGCTGGTATTTGGCAGGGATGTCGGCATTCTGCTGGTGGCGGCGATCTTGTATGCGGCTGCCGGACGGCGGGAGTTCGCGCCGAGCATTTTTGGCAAAGCCAATACCGTTGCCCAAGTCAGCGCGGTGGCTCTGGTTCTGCTGCAAAAGCTGACAGAGGCCCAGTGGGTGGTGGTTTCCCGCTCGTTTGCCCTCAATGCCACGATGGCGCTGACAGTGGCTTCGGGCTTGCACTATGCCTGGCTGGTGCCGCGGCACATGGGGACAACGCCCCCTGCCGCGCCTGGCAAAACTGATTCCGAACACGGCACCGCTCCAGATCGCTCGGCCAAGGATGGCCACGGACCGGCCTGATCCCAATCCGCTGGGCTGTCGTTACGTCAAGGCATGGCAGGCTAGGACAGTTCGCTGGCTGTTTCCTCCGGGCCGGCGTGCTCTTCGATCTCCATGTCGCGGAACTCCTCGGAGTCAAATACTTCGCCACACTCCTGGCACTCGACGAATTCAGTGTCTTCGTGCCGGGAAACGATGCGTACCTTGGGGTGTTTGCAGACGGTTGCCATCTGTTCAGGGTCGGTTTGGATTCCACTTTCTTACCGCCAGATTCTAGCGGGCTTTTCAACAATATAAAACGGAATGAATTGGATATTTGTTGAATCTTTCCCGCATCCCAAAGATTTTTTCGGGCGATTGACCCGCCTGCATTGAGCCGGGCTTGAAATACCGACAGAAACGGTCGTATACTAAACACGGACCGAAGAAGTCGGATATTCGCATGCTCAAGCTTACGAAAAAAGCGGACTATGGATTAATCGCGCTCAAGTACCTTGCCGAACACCCGGAAAAACCCGCGGTGAGCGCCAAGGACGTTGCAGACACGTACGGAATTCCAGCGCAGTTGCTGGCCAAGATTCTGCAACAGCTCACCAAAGCCGGCCTGCTGCGCTCTCACGCCGGCATGAACGGGGGGTATGCTCTGGCCCGGGACGCCCGTGAGATCTCGGCATTCGAGGTGATTCTGGCCATCGACGGCCCGTTTTTCATCACCTCCTGCTCCAAGGGCAAGACCGGCT
>Ga0181529_10007410_pt1 | contig 10949 bp, 9 predicted proteins | sample PEATcosm2014_Bin_36_FD_119763 | JGI IMG/M metagenome (GOLD analysis project Ga0181529, IMG submission 119763) | Peatland microbial communities from MTU Mesocosm Facility, Houghton, MI, USA - PEATcosm2014_Bin10_30_metaG | ecosystem: Environmental > Terrestrial > Soil > Wetlands > Peat | place... | reverse complement strand
GCCGGCGCGCGCCGCTTCGACGCCGGCGTTGAGCGCGAGCAGGTTGGTCTGGAAGGCGATCTCGTCGATCACGCCGATGATGTGGGTGATCTGCTGCGCCGATTTGGCGATGCCGTCCATCGCCTCGACCGCCTGCTTGACGACGACCGCGCCCTTCTGCGCGTCGCCGTCGGCGGCGACGACGACCTCGCGCGCGTGCAGCGCCGATTCCGCCGCCTTCTTCACCGTCTGGGTGATCTCGCCCAGCGCGGAGGCGGTTTCTTCCAGCGTCGCCGCCTGCTGCTCGGTGCGGCGCGACAGGTCGTCGGAGGCGTGCGCGACGGCGTCGGCGTTGACGCGGATGCCGCGCACCGAATCGGAGATGACTGCGACGGCGCTCTGCATCTGGGCGATGGCGCCGTTGAAGTCGTCTTTCACCTTCTGATAGGCGGGCGGGAACTCCGCGGAGATGCGGAAGGTCAGGGCGCCTTCGGACAGGCGCTCGCACGCTTCCGCCAGCGCGCTGACGGTTCGCTCCTGCTCGCGCGCGGCGGCCTCGCGTTCCGCTTCGGTTTCGCGGCGGACGGCTTCGTCCGCCAGGCGCGCTTCGCGCCGCGCCGTCGCGGCGCGCGCCTGCTGGTCGTCCTCGACCATGGCCTGCTTGATCCGTTCGAACGCGCGGGCGATCGACGCATAGACGCCGCTGCGGCCGAGCGCCGGCGGCTCGACCGCGAGGTCGCCGCCGGCGAGGCGGGTCATCGCCGCGTCGAGCTTGCGCAGCGGCTTGGCGAGGCTGCGGGCGACGAGGACGATCGAAATCAAGCCGATGACGATGGCGATCGCGGCGGCGAGGTCGATCATCGCCTCGGCGTCGGCCTGGGCGGCGGCGAGCCCCCCGTCGGCGGCGCCCGTCGCGGCGACCGCGTCGCCGAGGTCCTTGATCGGAGCGGCGAGCGGATCGAACGCCTTGACCAGCGCGTCGGTCGCCTGGGCATAGGCGAGTTCGGCGGCGGACGCCTCCTTGAAGGCGCCGACGAAGTTGTTGACGTCGAGATTGAGCGAGTCCTTGCCGTCTTGCGCCACGCTGGAGGCAGCGAAGATGGCGTTGAATTCGGCGGCGGCGGCGTTGAAGTCGCTCTTGACGCGGTCGTCGAGGGTCGCCGCGTATTGCAATTGCGCGCGCGCCATCGCCATGGCGGCGCGACGCATCTGCTCGCCTTCGAGCGTCGGACTGTCCTTGAACGCGCTGGCGGTGTCGTCGATCAGCGTCTGCGCGTCGGTGACGGCCTTGCCGACGACGCCGATGGTCGGCGAATCGCCGGCCGTCTGCTGCGCCTGCTGCACCGCGTCGAACGCCTTGCCGATCGCGGCGACCTGCGCATTTAAGTCGCTGATCGGCTTGGCGAGGGGGCCGGCGCGCGACGAGGAGGCGAGTGTGTCGATTTTTCCGGAGAGGGCCTTGGCCCCGTCGGCGAAAGCCTTGAGGCTGTCGCCGGCGCGGGTGGAGCGAAGCTCGATCGCCTTGCCGCGCAACGCCATCGCCGCGCCGCCGATGTCGTCGGCCGGGCGTTGCAGCGCAGCGGCGGCGCGCGCGTCGGCGAAGGCGTCGGCGACTTTGCCCGCCTCGTCGCGATCGACGAGCGCGACTGCGGCCAATCCGGCGATGAAGCCGACGCTGACCAACGCGACACGAAACGTAATATTCGACGACTTGCCGAATCTCGCCATGGGTTCCCCCCCCCGCCCCCGCCGTCGCGGCCAATTCGCGGCGACTATGCGGGGTTTGCGTTAACGTTACGTCAACGTTAACGAGCGCTCAGCGTCGGCGCGCTTGCGCCTGTCGGGGGTCGACGAAGGGGGTACGGCGCCCGCCGCGGCGATGGCGTATAAGGCCCGCTCTCCGCTCCGGAAGCTCCGATGGACAATGCCGCCGCCCTGCCGCCGCTCCCCTCCGCCGCCGATCCGATCGGCGAATCGCGAACGCTTTCAGAGCTTTTCCGCGCCCGTGCGGCGCTGACCCCGGACGCCGTCGCCTATCGCTGGCACGATCCCGCCGCCGATCGCTGGGTCGACTGGAGCTGGCGGCGGACAGCGTCCGAAAGCGCGCGTTGGCGCGCCGCCCTCGCCGCCGAGGGGCTGGAGGCAGGCGCCCGCGTCGCGACCCTGATGGTCAACGGCGTCGACTACGTCTGCGTCGACCAGGCGGCGCTGGCGCTCGGACTGGCGATCGCGCCGTTGCACGTCACCGACAATCCCGGCAACGTCGGCTTCATCATCGGCGACTGCGGCGCGTCGGTGGTGATCCTCGACAACGCCGAATATTGGCGGCGCCTCGCGCCCGAGCTCGCCGACTGCCCCGAGCTGAAGCGCGTCGTCGTGCTCGCCAAGCCGGACGAGGCGATCGGCGACGACCAGCGGGTCGTGCGCGCGTCGGCCTGGCTCGCCGCGGCGGAAGGGAAAGCGGCGCCCGAGCGGCCGGTCGAACCGCAGACTCTGGCGGCGATCGTCTACACCTCAGGGACGACCGGCCGGCCGAAGGGCGTGATGCTGTCGCACGGCAACGTCGTCGCCAACGTGCTCGCGGCGCGCCAATGCGTCGCCGCGGTCCCCGGCGATCTCTTTCTCTCGTTCCTGCCGCTGTCGCATACGTTCGAGCGCACCGCCGGCTATTACCTGCCGATCGCCGTCGGCGCGACGGTCGCCTACGCGCGATCGACAGCGCATCTGGTCGAGGACATGCGCAATGTCCGGCCGACGATCCTGATCTCGGTGCCGCGCATCTACGAGCGCGCCTATCTCGCCATTCACGAGCGCCTCGCCAAGGGGAGCGCGCCGGCGCGGAAATTGAGCGCGCTCGCCGAGCGCATCGGCTGGCGCCGGTTCGAACAGGCGCAAGGGACGGGGCCCGGCCCGTCGCCGATCGAGCGGCTGATCTGGCCGGCGCTCGACCGGCTGGTCGCACGCAAGGTGCGCGCCGCATTCGGCGGCCGGCTGCGCCTCGCGGTCGCCGGCGGCGCGCCGATGCCGTTCGTCGTCGCGCATTTCTTCCTCGCCATGGGGGTCGAGGCGCCGCAGGGCTACGGCATGACCGAGTCGTCGCCGGTCGTCAGCGTCAACCGCCTCGGCCGCAACGATCCCCGCAGCGTCGGCGAGACGCTCGCCGGCGTCTTGGTGCGCGTCGGCGACAACGACGAGCTGATGGTCAAGGGCCCGAGCGTCATGCAGGGCTATTGGCGGCGGCCGGAGGAAAGCGCCAAGGCGCTCGAGCAGGACGGCTGGCTGCACACCGGCGACCAGGCGCGGCTCGTCGACGGCCGCGTCTTCATCAAGGGCCGCATCAAGGACATCATCGTCACTTCGACCGGCGAGAAAGTGTCGCCGGTCGACATCGAGCAGGCGATCGAGAGCGATCCGCTGTTCGAACAGGTGATGATCATCGGCGAGCAGCGCCCGTTCATCGCCGCGCTGGCGGTCGTCAACCGCGACGCGCTGGTTGAGGCGGCGAACAAGATCGGACTTTCCGGTGCGCCAGAGGCGCTCGTCGCCGCGCCGCCGATACGCGAAGTCGCGCTCAATCGCATCCGCCGCGCCGTCGCCCATTTCCCCGACTACGCGACCCCGCGCAAAGTGTATTTGACGCTCGAACCGTGGACGGTCTCCGCCGCCTTGATGACGCCGACGCTGAAGCTGAAGCGCCTCAACATCGAAACCGCCTTCGCCGCTGAAATCGCCGCGCTCTACGCGAAGGGGTGAGGCGCAAGGGGTGCAAGCGCGCACATGAATCCGTCATGGCCGGGCTTGGCCCGGCCATGACGCTAGAGGCCTTGAATCAGGCCCTTGTCTGCCCGTCGCCGCGCACCCTGTACTTGAACGTGCAGAGCTGCTCGACCCCGACGGGGCCGCGCGCGTGCATGCGGCCGGTGGCGATGCCGATCTCGCCGCCGAAGCCGAATTCGCCGCCGTCGGCGAACTGGGTCGAGGCGTTGTGCAGCACGATCGCCGAGTCGACTTGCTTGAGGAATTTTTCCGCCGCCGCCTTGTCCTCGGTGACGATGCAGTCGGTGTGGTGCGAGCCGTAGGTCTCGATATGGGCGATCGCCGCCTCTAAGCCGTCGACGACCTTCACGGAAATGATCGCGTCGAGATATTCGGTGCGCCAGTCCGCCTCGCTCGCCGCCGTCACGCGCTTGTCGACCGCGCGCGCCGCTTCGTCGCCGCGCACCGCGCAGCCGGCCTCGAGCAGCGCCTCGATCAGCGGCTTCAGCAGCCGCGGCGCTCCGGCGCGCTCGACCAGCAGCGTCTCAGCGGCGCCGCAAACGCCGGTGCGCCGCATCTTCGAGTTGATCAGCAGGCGCTTCGCCTTGTCGAGGTCGGCGGCATGGTCGACGTAGACATGGACGATGCCCTCGAGGTGGGCGAACACCGGCACCCGCGCCTCGCGCTGCACGCGCTCGACCAGGCTCTTGCCGCCGCGCGGAACGATCACGTCGAGCGCGCCGCCGAGGCCTTCGAGCATCTCGCCGACCGCCTCGCGCGAGGCGAACGGCACGCGGGAGATCGCCGCCTCGGGCAGGCCGGCCGCCTTGAGGCCGGCGGCGAGGCAGGCGTGGATCGCCGCCGAGGAATGGAAGCTGTCCGAGCCGCCGCGCAGCACCGCCGCGTCGCCCGCCTTGAGGCAGAGCGCGCCGGCGTCGGCGGTGACGTTGGGCCGGCTCTCGTAGATGACGCCGATGACGCCGAGCGGCGTCGCGACGCGCTCGATGACGAGCCCGTTCGGCCGCTTGAACGTCGCCAGCACCCGGCCGACGGGATCGGGCAGGGCGGCGACCTCTTCGAGCCCGCGCGCCATCGCCTCGATCCGGTGGGGATCGAGCGTCAGCCGGTCGATGAACGACGCTGCGAGGCCCTTGGCGCGCGCCGCGTCGAGATCGCGCGCGTTGGCGGCGAGGATTTCGCCCGAGCGCGCGCGCAGCGCTTCCGCCGCGGCGGTCAGCGCGCGGTTCTTGGTTTCTGCGGGAGCGTTGGCGAGCGCGCGCGCCGCGGCCCTGGCCTCGGCGCCGATCGCCCGCATCGCCGCGCGGACGTCGGCGGCGGGGGCGACGGATTCGAGTTTGACGGGCTTGGACATCGGCGGCCAACGTTGCGAACGGGGGGCCTCAAATAGCACGCGGGGCAGGCGACTTGAACCGGAAACCGGCGAGCGGCCCCGGGCCGACATTGACAGCCGCCGCCGCGCCGGCGCCCCGGCGCGTCGCTACGCCTCCCTCGGCGCTCTTTCGCGCGCCGCAAGCGATGCGCCGATCGGCTCCTTCGAACGTTTCGCTGCCGGGCGGGCCGTGTCGCCTCCGCCCGGTGCGACCGCTCAGGGCGCGACGGCGGCCGGCGCAGCGCCGATGCGCTGCGCATTTGTTAGCGGCGCGGCGGGCTCAGCGCGCGGCGCGGCAATTGGGTTGACGATCGTTGAGGCCACGGGTTCACCCCGTTCAAGCGGCGCTGGGCGGACCGGGGGGCTGCGCGGTTTCGGCGGCGTCGGCGAAGAGGGCGACGTTTTCGCGCGCCACCGCCACCAACTCGGTCAGCTCGCGGCCGCTCTCGCCGATCATCGCCGCGACGAAGCGGGCATGGAGGGTCGAAGCCTGTTCGAGGTCGCGGCACCGGAACAACTGCGCGAGGAACTCGGCCTCGGCGTGGACGCACTGGCCGGCGAAGCCCAGCAGCGCCGAGCCGGCGCGCAGATTGGCGTCGATAAGCGCGCGCGGCAGCGTCAGCGACCTCGCGATTCCGTCGATTGCCTCAGCGTCGAGGCCGATCGCGTTCGCGGACGAACCGCCTTCATCGCTCGCGCGCATGGCGTCTCCTTGGCCGGCGGGGCGCGCAATGGCTACGCCGCGAGGCGGCCGTCGGCGTTGACTTGCGTCAAGGCGAGACGTTCAGGCCTTTGAGTCGAGGCCGTAAAGCGAGTGCAAGGTGCGCACCGCGAGCTCGGTGTAGGCCTCGTCGATCAGCATCGAGAACTTGATCTCGGAGGTGGTGATCGCGCGGATGTTGATCCCCTTCTCGGCGAGCGCCTTGAAGGCGCGCGAGGCGACGCCGGAATGGCTGCGCATGCCGATGCCGATCGCCGAGATCTTCACCACGTCCGGCGCGCCCTGCAGCGCCGTGTAGCCGATCTCGGCGCGCCGCTGCTCGAGGATCGCCCTGGCGCGGTCGTATTCCGCGCCCGGCACGGTGAAGGTGATGTCGGTTGTCGCCGCGTCGTCGGAGACGACCTGGATGATCATGTCGACGTTGATGTTGGCCTCGGCGAGGGGAACGAAGATCGCCGCCGCGACGCCCGGCTTGTCGGCGACCTTGCGCAGGGTGATCTGCGCCTCGTCGCGCGAGAAGGCGATGCCGGTCACCACCTGCTTTTCCACGATGTCCTCCTCGTCGCAAATCAACGTGCCCTGCTTGGGCTCGGCGGGGTCGTCGAACGAACTCCGCACGTAGGTCTTCACTTTATGCACCATCGCGACTTCGACCGAGCGCACCTGCAAAACCTTGGCGCCCAGCGAAGCCATTTCGAGCATTTCCTCGAACGACACCTTGTTGAGCCGGCGCGCCCTCGGCACGACGCGCGGGTCGGTGGTGTAGACGCCGTCGACGTCGGTGTAGATGTCGCAACGGTCGGCGTGGAGCGCCGCGGCGAGCGCCACCGCCGACGTGTCGGAGCCGCCGCGGCCGAGCGTCGTCACCTTGCCGCTGTCGGCGTGAATGCCCTGGAAGCCGGCGACGACGGCGACCTCGCCGCGCTTGAAGCCGTCGACGATCTTGCCGCCGTCGACGTCGGCGATGCGCGCCGCGCCGTGCGCTTCGTCGGTGGTCAGCGGGATCTGCCAGCCCTGCCACGAGCGCGCCTGATAGCCCATGTCCTTGAGCACGATCGCCAGCAGCCCGGCGGTGACCAGTTCGCCCGAGGCGACGACCGCGTCGTATTCGGCCGGGTCGTAGACCGGCGCCGCCTCGCGGCACAAAGCGACGAGCTCGTTGGTCTTGCCCGACATCGCCGAGACGACGACCGCGACCTCATTGCCGTCGTCGACCTCGCGTTTGACGTGGCGCGCGACGTTGCGAATGCGCTCGACATTGGCGACCGAAGTGCCGCCGAACTTCATCACCAGACGCGCCATGAGAATCCCAAAACCCGAGAAAGTCTCGCGAAAGCGGCTCGCGCGGCCGCCGAGGCGCGCGTATAAAGGCGCTTCCGGGGGCGGTCAACGCCTCGAACCTGGGGTTTCAGGCATGGCTGCGGCCGCCGGATTGATCGACGACGAGGTTCGGCGCTTCGCCGCGCTCGGCGAAGAGTGGTGGAATCCGGCCGGGCCGATGGCGGCGCTGCATCGGCTCAATCCGACCCGCATGGCCTGGCTGCGCGATGCGATCGTCCGTCATTTCGGCCGCGACGCGAAGGGCGCGGCGCCGCCGCTTGGCGGCCTGACGCTGCTCGACGTCGGCTGCGGCGGCGGTCTGGCCGCCGAGCCGCTGGCGCGGATGGGCGCCGAGGTCACCGGGCTCGATCCGGCGGCGGAGTCGATCGCGATCGCGCGCGCCCACGCCGAGGCGACCGGCGCGCGGCTTACCTATCGCGCCGGATTGGTCGAGGACCTCGTCGCCGAGGGCGCGCGCTTCGACGTGGTGACGGCGCTGGAAGTGGTCGAGCACGTCGCCGACCTGCGCGTTTTCGTCGCGGCGGCGGCGGCGCTGGCGAAGCCCGGCGGGCTGATCCTGCTGTCGACCCTCAACCGCACGCTGAAGAGCTTCGCGCTGGCGATCGTCGGGGCCGAATACGCGCTCGGCTGGGTCGAAAAGGGCACGCACCGCTGGGAGCAGTTCGTCACGCCCGAAGAACTCGCCGCCGCGCTCGAAGCCGCCGGCTGCCGCGAGACGGCGCGCCGCGGCATCGTCTACGACCTCCCCCGCCGCGATTGGCGCCTGTCGTCGGACGTCGGCGTCAACTACTGCATGGCGGCGCGGAAGCTGTAGCGCCGGCCTTGTAGACGCGACCGCTGGTCGCGTCTTTGCCGCCGCCACGACCGGCTCAAGGCGAGGCGCTCACGCGCCGGACACGACCGGCGGTCGCGTCTACAACCCAACCGCCCGCTCCTTTGGCCCTCACGCCTTCTCCCGCGCCTGCTTCGCGTCCGTCAGCCAGAAGCCGTCGTCCTAGTGCAGCAGCGGCGCGTCATGCGCCTTGGCCGCGGCGTAGGCGAAGCAATCGCCGAGGTTGAGGCGGGCGGGGTGGCGACCCCTGCCGAACTGGTCGTAGGCGTCGAACGCCAATTCCATTTCGGCCTCGCCGAGGGCGACGACGCGAACTTCGGCCGCGGCGAGGAATTCGGCGAGCTTGCGGCGCGCTTCGGGGATCGACAGCGCGTATTCGTGCGCGAGCCCCGCGACGCTCTCCCAGACGGCGATCGGCGACGTCAGGCGAACAGCGGCTGAGGCGAGCGCGTCGGCGAAGGCGTCGCCCTCGGCTTCGTCGCCGAGCATGGCGATGATCGCCGAGGCGTCGAGAAACATCACAATTCGCCGCTGAGGTCGTCGAAGAACGCCTTGTCGGCGCGCTTGCCGGTTCGTCCGCGGGCGACGATCGACCGCCGAATCGCGGCGACGCGGTCGCGCAGCGGCGGCTCGCGGTCGAGACGCTGCAGTTCCGTCCCGACGGCGAACCGCACCGCTTCGGTCAGGCCGACGCCCTTGCGCTTGGCGAGCGCGCGAACCAGCCGCTCGGTGGCGGCGTCGCGGATGCTGAGACCCATGGGCGACCTCGCCGAATCACTCTCTATACGTATATACATTAACGTCAATACGTACTTACAGCAAGCAGGCCGCGCGCGTCTCCGCCGGCAGGCTCAGCCGCCGGGGCAATCCTTTAGCGCCCGGTCGATCGCCTGGGCGAAACCGCTGAGCGAATAGGTGTCGGTGGTCAGATTGCCCTTCTTGGAGGTCGCCTTGACGACGAGCGTCTTGCCCTTGCGCATTTCGGCGACCAGAGCGCTCTCCTGGGCGGCGTTCTTCACCCACAGGTTGGCGCCCTTGGGCAGGAGGTCGAAGCTCGAGTCGCCGACCTCGGCGGTCGGCGCGACGAGCTTGGATTTTTCCTTCTTCTTGTCCTTGTTGTCGGCGCTGTCGTCGCCGCCGGGCGCGCCGACGTCGAAGCCCATGATCAGCGACACTTCGTTGCGCACGCCCTCGCCCGGCCGCTCGGAGATGAACGCGTAGCCGGGGTCGCGCTTGAGATCGTCGGGATCGCGCGACTTGGGCTGGGCGAGCGTGTAGCAGACCTTGTTCTTGCCCGACTGGCTGTGGAAAACGCTCCAGTCGCCGTAGGAGCCGATCAGCTCCGGCTTGGCGGCGGGCGCGTCGGTCTTCGATTTGTCGGCGGGCTTGGTCTCGGCGAGGGCGCCGCCGACGGCGAACGCGAGCGAAGCGCTGAGCGCAAGGGCGACCGCACGGGCGGCGAGGGGCGCGGCAAATGGCATGGAGAAGCAGTCCTTCGTCACTCTTTCGGCGGCGATTCGCCTCGCCGGCGGGGCTCATTGCGCCGCGATCCCGGCGAAATTCGGATCCGTGGGCGTTCCTTCCGCCGGATTTCTATCCTTGGCAGTGGTTAATGAAAAATGAGTAAAATTCGAGGCGATCGGCCGCCGCCGCCCGCGTGACGCCCGCGCGGCCGTCACGCCAGTCACACGCTTGCGGCTTATCAAGGCGCGCGGACGCGATCGGCGCGACGGTTCGGCGGCGAAAGTCCGCGGCAGTTTGGCGCATCGCTGTCGCTTGCGTTTCATGTTGCAATGCAACATAAAGCGATCGGGACGAAACGTCAGGGACAGATTCGCGAGGAGCCATGGCGAGCTCGACCCATTCGGCGGTGGACGTCCGGCGGTTGTGGCCGGCCGACATGCCGCTGTTCCGCGATCATCTCATCCGCCTCGATTCGCTTAGCCGCCACGAGCGTTTCGGCGGCGGCATGTCCGACGACTTCCTCATCCGCTACGCCCAGAACTGCTTCGGCGAGGGCGATCTGGTGTTCGGCGCCTTCATCGACGGCGTCATGCGCGGCGCCGCCGAGCTGCGTTCGAGCGAGGCGATCTGGAGCGAACAAGCGCCGTTCCAGCGCCATATCCACGCCGAGGCCGCGTTCAGCGTCGAGGAGCCCTATCGCCGCCGCGGCGTCGGCGAGACGCTGTTTTGCCGCATCGAGCAGGCCGCCAGCAATCACGGCGTCGAGACGGTCGAGATCGTCTGCACGGCCGACAACGTCCCGATGATGCGGCTCGCGCGCAAGTTCGAGGCCAAGTTCTCCTTCGAAGAGAACCAGATCACCGGCCGCCTGACCGCGCGCCTGCCGACCGACTTCTCGCTGCTGCGCGAGGCGTCGCGCGACGTGATGGACATGACCGCGTCGGTGTTCGACGCGCGTATGCGAGGCGCCGACGTCGGCGCGGCGTGATCGCGCCGGGACCGCGGCGCGCTAAAGCCGCCGGTCGTTCATCATGCCCTTGATGCGGGCGATCGCCTTGGCCGGGTTGAGGCCCTTCGGGCAGGTCTTGGCGCAATTCATGATCGTGTGGCAGCGGTAGAGGCGGAACGGGTCCTCGAGCTCGTCGAGCCGTTCGCCGGTCGCCTCGTCGCGCGAATCGATCAGCCAGCGATAGGCTTGCAGCAGCGCCGCGGGGCCGAGATAGCGCTCGCCGTTCCACCAGTAGCTCGGGCACGAGGTCGTGCACGAGGCGCACAGGATGCACTCGTAGAGGCCGTCGAGCTTGGCGCGGTCCTCCGGCGTCTGGCGCCATTCCTTTTCCGGCGTCGGCGTCGAGGTCTTCAGCCACGGCTCGATCAGCGCGTGCTGGGCGTAGAAGTGGGTGAGGTCGGGCACCAGGTCCTTGACCACCGGCTGGTGCGGCAGCGGATAGATCTTCACCGCGCCG
>Ga0181529_10007408_pt1 | contig 10950 bp, 16 predicted proteins | sample PEATcosm2014_Bin_36_FD_119763 | JGI IMG/M metagenome (GOLD analysis project Ga0181529, IMG submission 119763) | Peatland microbial communities from MTU Mesocosm Facility, Houghton, MI, USA - PEATcosm2014_Bin10_30_metaG | ecosystem: Environmental > Terrestrial > Soil > Wetlands > Peat | place... | reverse complement strand
CGCGCGTAGTTCAGGGCGTCGTAGGAGGTCTGGCGGCCCAGGCCGAAGCGGTCGGCGAGCGACAGGCGGAAGTCCTCGAAGCGCTCGAACTTCTTGTTCCACAGTTCAGGGTTGAGGCTGGCGACCAGCAGCAGGCGGCCCAGCACGGGGAACATAGCCTCCCGCTGCATGGTGGCTTTCACGATCACCCGGCTGACTGCCGAGAGCGCCAGTTCGAACTTGTCGCTGTCCATGTCGTTGGGGATCAGCACGTCGATCTGGGCTCGGGGGCGGGTGAGTTCTTTGACGAGGTCCTCTTCTTCAGGGGTCCATTTCTTACGGGCGACGGTGGCGGCCGTCGTCAAAATGATGTCTTCAGGCATGGCTGGGAAAATCCTTTCGCCCTGACTGTAGCGCAGGAGCGGCGCGCGAGTCAAGTATTTCTGCGCACAAAAAGCATGTCCAACGTTGGATAGAAGTACACTCAGGCCAGGTCGTTGAAGCACTCGGCCGCCGCTCCGCCGCCCGGCGGCAGCGCCGGAGGGGATGGAGCAGACAAAGCGGCGGCGCGCGGGTGGTGGTCCAGGGCCACGTTGCCGCGCAGCCGGTAAGTCAGTTCGGGCGCTTCGATCAGTCGGTAGGTCTGGGCGATGACCGCCGCGCAGCGCGCCAGGGCCGAGTCCACACGGGTGTAGCGCCGGACCAGTAGATCCGCCCCCCGGACTTCGCGCTTTTCTCCGGTGGCGGTAAACAACTCAGCCAGGACGTAGGCCCGCAGGCGGCTGCGGCCGGTCTGGGCATCCGTTTCCCGGCAGATCTCAATCGTCATCAGCATGGATGTAAATCTCCAATCGTCACTTCAGGACCTTCGAACCGGGATGGACTCGTCCGGCAAAGACTGGAGTGTTTCCAGGGCGTCCCCTTGGAGAATCCGAACCTCACTCATCGCGCTTACATCCTAACTCCGGGCTGGCCTGCGAGTCAAGGGTTTTGCACGGGTCACTCTTCGGCATCGGGGTATAAGCGCTCCTCGGCGCGGTTCTCGAAGCGCCCGTGGGCGGCCAGCCAGGTCAAATTCACCACCCCGGTCGGTCCCTGGCGCTGCTTGCCGAGAATAAACTCGGCTTTCCCGTGGAGCTCGCCCTTGCTGCGGTCGTAGACTTCCGGCCGGTAGAGCAGCCCCACGATATCGGCGTCCTGCTCCAGCGACCCCGATTCGCGCAGATCGCTCAGCATGGGCCGGTGGTCGCCTTTTCTTTGTTCACAGGCGCGGCTCAACTGGGAGAGCACCAGCACGGGCAGGTTAAGGGCCTTAGCCATCAGCTTGGCCGAGCGGGACAGGCCCGAGATTTCCTGGGTGCGGTTCTCGGTTTTGCCTTTACTGGTCATCAGTTGCAAATAGTCGATGACCACCAGAGCCACCGGCCCGGAGCGCCGGATGATGCGGGCGACTTTCGAGCGCATCTCGGTGACGGTCAACTCGGAGGAGTCATCGATCAGGAGCGGTGATTCGCATAGCTCTGTTCGGGCGGCCTCCAGCCGGTCTCGCTCTTCGCGGTCCAGGTCTCCATGGCGAAAGCGCTGGGTGTTGACGCGGCCCTGCGCGCACATCATGCGCTCCAGGAGCGACTCCTTGGACATTTCGAGTGAGAAGATCACCACCCGCTGGCGGCAGCGCACGGCCACGTGGGTGGCGACGTTGGTAGCCCAGGCGGTCTTTCCCATGGAGGGCCGTCCGCCGACGATAATCAGATCCCCGCCGTGCATCCCGCAGGTCATGCGGTCGATATCGCAGAAGCCGGTAGCCAGTCCCGGTGGCCGCAGAGCGGGGTTCATGAACTGGGAGATCCCCCCAGGGTAGTTCGCCAGGATATCTTCCGGGGTGGAGGCTTCAATCCGGGAACGCGGGGCCAGGTTGAGCAACTGCTCTTCGAGTGACGTGACAATCGCTTCTGGGGTCTCGTCCTGAAGTCGCGCCCGGTTGACCAGGCTCTCACCCACAGCCATCAGCCGCCGCAGGGTGGATTTGGATTTGACGATACGGACGTAGCTGTCGATATTGGGAATCTGGGGGATGCCGTCGTCCAGCGAGACGATATAACTGAGTCCATCGCAGGCTTCCAGTTCATTGTGTTTGAGCAGTTCATTGGCGATGGTGATGCGGTCGATGTGTTCTTCCCACTCAAACAACTCCCCCATGCGGTTGAAGATGCGCCGGTGCTTATCGAGCGCGAAATCCTCCGGCACGAGTTCCGCCGCCGCCTGGGCATACAGGTGCTCGTCCAGGAGAATCGATCCCAGCACAAACTTCTCGGCGTCTGAAGATGCGGGCAGGCTGTCGGGCACGGGCTACTCGTCCCCTTTCCGGCCGCCCTGGGCCTGCTGGTAGCCGGTCAGCTTATCGAGCGTCATCCCGTCCTGGGGCGCGAACCCGGCCGACAGGTATATCTCGCGGGCGCGAATCGGAGCGGGCAGCCACTCGCAGCAATCGCGGACCTGTTCGATCAGCCAGATAGCCGGGACTGCGCCCCGGTGCTTGAGGTAGGGGGCTTTCTCTTCGGCCGTCATGTACGGTTCGACCTGGGGATCGAACTTCGGGTTATGCGGCGCGAGGCTCAGAAAGCGCGCCCAGGCTCTGGTGGTGTTGAACAGCTTCCGCTCGGTATCGGGGAATCCCTTGATGTGGCCCTCCAGGGTCAGTAACAGTTCCAGTATTCTCGTTTCGTGTCCATCCAGCAGGCTGAAATCCACCGGCCCATTGAGAATTTCATCGAGCGACCGGCGTTTCGGCAGGGGTTGCATCGGCATCAGTCCTTTCTGCCCGCTTGGCGGCGAGCCATGTCCGGAGACCCTCGAAATCCGCCCCGGCGCGTTTGTCTTTTTTGGGCACCATCCAGTTCAGGCTGCCCAGGAGAAGCTGCTGCCAGCGGTACTGCCCGGCGCGCTTAGGGTCGGTCGAAAGCAGAAAATCAAACGTGAGATCCGCACCGGACGAGATCAAGCCCTTGGCTTTCTCGCAGATCTCGTCAAAGCGCTCGCTGAAGGCCGCCTCACGGTAAGCGGCGGGGTGAGAGGGCAGCAGCGCCGGATCGGTAGGCCGCTCGGGGACCTGCTCGTTCCAGCGGGCCGGGAAATCCACGGGTGGGGTTGTAGGCGGCGGCACCCCCAGGTGAACCCCCTGGGGGGTTGGAATGCAGCGCGGACCCCCATCCACCGCGTCGGCGTACGGCTTCATCTTCCAGCGCTCGGGGTCTTTGGCTTTCTTGGGCCAGCGGCTCTTGGGGTGGCGCTCCAGGGTTTCTTCGGTGTCCAATGTTGGACATCGGGTTTCCAGGGTGTTGTGATTCTCCACAATGGGGGGTAGGGGGGTGTTTTCTTTCTTTTCTTTAAATACACTAAAGGAGGGACCCCCGCCAGAGTCGGAAAAGTTGCAAAGTTTTCCGACTCTGGCCAGAGTCGGATTTTCCGACTCTGGAGGTTCTAGTCCCAGTACTTCCTCGTCCGAATCCCCCTCGAACCGCAGCCGGTAGGTGGTGACGCCCTGGCGGCCGTCCTCGTCCCGCTGTTTCTGGCGGAGGACCATTTTGGAATCACATAGCCATTTCAGGGCATCGATGACCGGCTCGCGGGACAGTCCAGTCCCGGTCTGGACCTGGGTGATGGAGAGCGGGGTGAACGTGTAATCTTTGCGCCACCCCATGGTAGCCCTCACGACGTAGAGCAGGACTTTCAACTGGCTCCCGGTGAGGTCCGCCAGGCAGTCGAAGATGAGATTCGGGGTACGGGTGAATTGCGGCTCGGGAAAACCCGAGAACCGGTCAGGAAGAGGCACGATAATCTCCGGCGGTCCGCTCCGCCAAGCGCTCGGCCGTGATCCATTCACAGCCCGAGCAGAGGTAATGGCCATCGGATTCGCATGGCCCGTCCCCGCTGGGGGCCTTGACGGGGAAGTAAGCCCGGCAGGTAGCATCGGGGTCGCGATGTCCAGGCAGGCCGCTCGGCACCGGCCCGCGCTTCACCGCCCGGCGGTAAGCTAAGCGGCACAGCCACACCCAAAAACGCCCGCGACCGATGGTGATCGTCATTACACTCCTCCGATTCAGGAGTCCGGCTGGCGCGGTGGAATCGGCACCGCGCCAATTGGGAAAAACCGGATTCCGTGCTGCGTCCGCGCGGCCAACGCGAACGCCACTAATAGTACTTCCCATTACACCCAGGAGTCAAGAGAAATGTTAAGTTATTTACAAGTCCATAAAATGTCGTAAAATGTACTTGTTACCGCCCGTGTGCGGAAAGAGGAGAGTTGCCATGACACGAACACTGCTGCTTGTGATGGTTATGCTGGTCATTGCCGCGCCCCTGGGATGGGGTCAAGTTGCCGTATCGTTGAGTGCCGGACCGAGCGTCTATACCGCGACCACGCCCCACGGGGCGATCAACTTATCCATCGGCCTGTGCAGTAACAACGAAGCGACCTGTTCGATGACTACGTTTGAAGCGCGCGGCAGCGCCAATGACTTGCCGGATGTCATCTACTCGACGCAGACCGGCGTCCAGCAGACGGTGGTGAGCGCGCAGACTGGCGCGGTCAAGATCGACGTGTTCGCGCTCGGGCAAGGTGGCGCAGTGACGACCTCCAGTTCGACCGGGATGGGCGCGACAGCCGGGGGCGGCCTCAAGATCCACCCAGCGACCGCCCCTAACTGGACCCTGACGCTGTCGGCCAAGGAGATGTACTCCGTGGCGGGGAATGGCTGGAGTCCCTGGTTCAACGCCCAGGTGGGTTACACGTTTCACGGCGCGGCGACGAGCCTGTCGCAGACCTTCAAGCGAGCCAGGGCCGTCCACCACCTGGGGAGCGCAGTCGTCCGCTGGTGGGAGTAAGGGGGCCGGGATGGATATCCACTGGGACCACCACCCGCCGGACCTGCCGCCGCAGTTCAGGCCGCCCGTGTACTGTTTTGGCCGCATTCCCACGCCCACTCGGCATCGCAGGCGCAACTTAAAACTGGGCGACTACCTCGCGCCGGACCTGCCCGCGCCGCCCTCATCGAGCGGCAACCTGGCACGCGTCTATGCGGCTCTGGGGTCGAGCGACCCGACGGTGCTGTTTCCCCTGGATGGCAATGATGTCACCGGCAACTGCACGATTGCGGGGCTGGCGCACTGGGTCACGATAATCAACGGGTTTCTGGGGCGCAAGCGCATCCCGTCGCTCGAAGAGATCAACGGCCTGTATTTTCAACTGACCGGCGGCGCGGACACCGGCCTGGACCTGGGGACCGTGTGCCGCTACATCCGCGCGAACCGGTGGCTAGGGGAAGACCCGATCCTAGCCTTCGCGGAAGTCAACGTCCGCAAGCCAACCCAGTTCTGCCAAGCCCTCGCGTACTTCGGGCCGCTCTATTCAGGCATCCAGGTCCAAGCCAACGCCATCCAGGACTTTGAAGCCCGCGTGCCGTGGACACCCGGAGACCTGACTGACGGCGGGCACTGCATCATCACGGCAGACTACGCGCCCGACAACGACACGGAATTGACCTGGGGCAATACCGAGCTGGCCACGCCCGCATGGCGCGCGGAGTGTCTGGATGAAGCCTATGTGCTGATTCCCAAAGAAGCCGCCGAGCCGGGTTACATCCCCGGATTCGACAGTGACCGGCTGTTGCGGGACCTGGCGGAGGTGACCGCGTGATGGCCCCCCGCACCTACACCGGCATCACTCCCGGCCGCTTCGCCGCCATCATAACGGAAGCCGACCAGAAGACCGGGCTGCAATTAAACGGCCCGTCCGGGACCGCCTCCGAGCATGGCGTGACGCTTCAGTGGCAATACGACGCGGCCACCGAGATCCTGGTCCTACACTGCCTGGCCAAGCCATGGATCGTGAGCGAGGCGTGCGTGGACGAAAAGCTGGACGCCCTGGTCGCCGGGGCGCAGGAGGAGTCGCATGACTCAGATCGTCAATCACCTGTACTGCCTGCTATGCGTCGCCATAGCGGCCCTGGCTAACATTCCCCCGGACTGGGTGGACCTGTTGGCCTTCTTGCCGGTTTCGGACCACGTCAAGTCCGAGATCAAGATCGTCGTCACCGGGCTGGCGGGGGCGGCTTTATGGGTCAAGGCCCACCAGAATCTGTTCATCTACCCGGACGGCACCTCGGTGACGAGTTCGCGCTGGGACGGCACCCCTCCGCACATACACCCATGACCGTCAAAGCCACGCGCGAGGGCGAGATCGGCGGGCAGTCGGCCAGCACCTGGGCCATCGACCCGTTCATCCCCTTCGTGGCGTTGCCGTCAAGGACGGCGCTGCATCGCACCGTTAAGCTGACCAATCCAGCCAACGGCAAGACCTGCTACGCCATCGTGCTCGATGTCGGCCCCTGGAACACGCGGGACCCCTACTGGCTGTCTAACGCCCGACCGCAGGCCGAGAGCGGCAAGAACCTGAACGGGGAGGTCACCAACGGGTCTGGGATCGATCTAGGGGAGGCTGTCTGGGCGGCCCTGGGGATGCTCGACAACGGGCCGGTCGAGTGGGGGTTTCTGGGGTGACGGTGTCTTACACCAGCCCGTTTCAGGACGCGGCGGGGCGCTGTATAGTCTACGAAAGCAGTGAAGTCCAGCGCTGGCGCTGCCCGCCGCACTGCGGCTGGTGGCATGGGTGGGAGGTCGTCATCTGCCCGCACTGCCACACCCCGCGACCCGCCGGGCAGTGTACACTATAAGGGGACGCCCCCCGCGATTCTGCCAGGAGAAGTGGAGGGCACTTTGGCGGCAGCACTGAATGCCTACTACGGCATCACGATCACTCTGAGCGACACCAACACGCATAATCTCCTGACGCTCCTACAGGCAGTAGACAGCACGCTCGCGGGCATCCAGCAGAACGTGGGCCACCTGGGACTACAGGCCGACTCCGCCAACAGCACCAACGCCATCTATATTGGTGACGCCAACGTGGCTTCGTCCCGGTACGGTCTGGCGCTTGTCGGCACCAGCGCCCCCCAGCCGTACACCAAAGAGGCCGCCAACGTTCCCGTGGGGTCGATATATGTGCGGGCCAGCCAGTCCAACCTGGTCCTGCATGTGGAGATCATTCCGTAGCTACGCGCCCCGGCTCTGCGCGTCGAGGGCGGTGATAGCCCGCGAGAGCGCGCCCTTGGAGTAGTTCGGGTTCCCGGATTCGTGCTGTCGTCGGCAGAAGCGGTAGTAGTCAATAGGCTTATCGTACTCACCCTGTAAGCGCCGGTCGAGGTTCCATAGGCAACCCGCCTGCCGCTCGCTGGGCGGCTCGGATTGCCAGGCGGCCCCGGTTTGCAGGGTCTGCTGCTCCTGTTTCGGCATACGCTTCTCGGCCAGTTGCAGGGCTTCCTTAAGGGTCTTGGTGCCGTAGATCTGGTTGGCCATGCCGCGTGTGTGCTCGGTGACATCCCACTGCCCCAGGGCGTTCTGCCGGACGGTCATAATCCGGCGGTCCATGCAGCCCAGGTGATAGGCCCCCGGCCCGTCCGGCAGCCAGGCGAAGCGGGAGCACTGGCGGATCTCGGGTGGGATGCGCGGCGGGGCCAGTAGATCGACGCTGTGCAGGGTGGTCTCAATGGCGCTCATATCGGGCGCTTCGCGCAGGTCCAGATTGGGGTGCTCCTCGCGGATCTTCTTGACTTTGTCGGCGTCCGCCAGGAGATCGCCGCCACGGGCGTTGTAGCGCGGGGCGAAGCCAAACAGAGTTGGAGCGGTAATTAGAGAATGCTTGCCGGACAGGTCGGCGAAGTCCAGGACGATGGCGTGCGGCTTCTCCCAGGGGTCCGGCCGTATCCAACCTTGGACGCGGCTCATGCCTTCCTGGGCGCAGACCTCCAGGTACTTCTCGGCGATCAGCTCATTGCGCTCGGGGGTGTTGACGGTCTTCTCCAGTTCGGCGATGCGCAGGTCGTCGCCATCCGAGCGCATCCGGACCTGGGAGATGTCCACGCGAGTCTCCGCGCGGAAGGCTTTGATCCGGCTCAGCCAGCCCTGGGTGATGGCCGCTGTAAGCTCGTAGACGTAGGTGATCTGGTCGTACTGCTCTTCCAGGCCCACATTGTCGGCCCGGTTGGGCGTGGCGGTCATGCCCAGGTTAAGGATCTCGCGGGATCTGTCCGGCTGGCCCTTCAAGACCTCGAAGTGCTTAAAGATGCGCTTATAGAGCGCCGAGCGAATCCCGAAGTGGCAGTTGTGGGCAAGGATGCCATTCGCAAAGTAATTGTGGAATGACTCTACTTCGATATTGTAGACAATACCGTCTGGACACACCCGCTCAAATTCTCCGTCACGTCCCGGTTCGAGAACCTCAACACCTTCCACCCTAATGAGGCCAAGTACCCGGTCTTCTTCGTGTCCTCCACCCGCCTCGCACATAGAGCCAAGCACTATGGAGCCAACCCGGATCTCGGCAGCCGGTATGTATCGCCCGTCAAGAGGGGAAAAAATTGGATGGTTTGGAGTGCAGGTAATAGTCTGGCAGCCCGTTTTTATTCGAACTAGCCGTGTCGCCCGGTTGCGAAAGACGTGCAGTATGGGCTTGCTACTCAGGCGAAGTGCGCTTTCGTCAACACAGCTCACGACATCCCCGGCTCGCAGTGTCTCTATGGGGCGTCCATCCACCAACGTGCCAGCCACAAAGCATTCGTCCTGGATCACGGCATCGAACCGGAGCGGGGAGAACGACCGCAGGCGGGTGTCTTTCTCAACCCCCACGGTCTGCACGCTGGCGATGACGATGTCGGAATTTTCGGCGTAGGAACCAGCTTTCTCAATACCTACGCGCAGAGCCGGGTTAAAGCGCTGAAACGTCTCGGCGGCCTGAAAAGCCAGCTCGTCGCGGTGTACCAGGAAGATCAAGCGGCCCCGGTACTGGTCGCCCTTCCAGGCTTTCAGCATCTTGGGGAACTGGGCCGCGATGGTGGTCTTGCCGGTGCCGCAGGGCAAGACCATAACCTGGCTCAGGCAGCCGCGCTGGAGCGCCCGGTAGATCGCCACCAGGGCCTCGCGCTGGTAGGGCCGCTCGCCCTGGGGGGCCGGGCAGCGGCGCAGCACGCGGCCGACCGCCTGGCGGTACCACAACCCCGAAGTGGACGGCTTCACCATCCCGGCCAGGGTGGCGATGGGGATGTCGGTCCCGACGGTCAGCGCGTCACAGCTCGCCAGCCCGTCGATCTCGCCCGCGCAGGCCATCCGCACCAGCCGCTGGCGCTCCGCGTGCGGCGTCTTACCGCTGACCGGGTAGACTTTCGCGCCGTGGTGCCGCAGCACGGCCGAGAGGTCCATGGCGTGCTGCACGTCGCAGGGGAAGAAGAGGGCGGGGATCATAGGCGCTCCATCACCTGCCGCTCAATATCGGAATCCAAGCTATAGCACCCCTGGTGGGCGCTATAGGGCAGCGGTGCTTTAAGCTGCCTGACGTTCCCCAGCACCCACCCGTAGCGTCCGGGGCCGTAGTCCCCCAAGGATCGCTCAATGTCGGTGTCCAACGTTGGATAAACATCAAACACCCGAGCGAATGGAAACATAGGCAGAGCCACCGGGCTACCGCAGCTCGTTGGGAGGCAGTCGAGTAACTCCGCGATGGCGATGATCTGGCCGAGAGGGTAAATGGCGGGCAGGTGCCAGCGGGTGGTGGGGGGCAGAAAGTTGATGATACCCCGAATCTCGGCGTCCCACTTCTTGGCCGCATGGATGGCGACCGGGCCGCGCCAGGTAGTCCGGCGCGGCCTCGTCTCGATCTTCTTTAAGCCCAGGGCAACCGCACTCGCGTGCGGTTGCCACATTGGAATGACCAGCATGGGCCTACACCCGCGTCCAGTTGTACTGTTTGTAGATGTTCAGGCGGAAGTACTGGCCCGGCCGGGCGTCGGCCATCATGGAATCGAACTCCGCGCGGGGGCAGGCGTACTCCATACTGGCACCGTCTTTGGCGAAAATGATGCGGACCCGGTTGGTGTCTTCGTTCCATCCGGCCGCCGAGATAAAGCTGCTCTGCACGGGGATCATATCTACAGGCTTGGGCATGGTTGATTCTCCTTTATAGTGTTTGAAGGGGCGAAAAGGCCGGGAGCAACACAACACGGTCCTCATTGGGCCGGTCGCAGTCGTCCATCTTCCAGAAGCGAAACTCCAAGTCAGGGTACAGGTCCGCCAGCCAGCGGTGGCAGTCTTGGGCGTGAAAGCGGATTCCACCGCGCCAGCCGGACGCCGTAGCCCGCTGGATCAGCACGCTGAAGGTACTCTCGATATGCAGCCCGACATTGATGGAGTTGATGCCAAAACCCCACAGTTGGCGGGCCATGGGCGGAGTCAAGAGGATGCCGTTGGAATAGAGGACCCGCAAGACGCCGCGCGGAATCCGCTGGCAGACCGCGTAGACCAGATCGGGGCGGAGGAGCGGCTCCCCTCCGGTAATACAGACCACCCGGTAGGCGGAAAAGTCGATATCGTCAAGCCGGGTGGGCTTGATCTGACTGCGGATGGCAGGCTGCTCATTGCAGCAGTAGGAGCAGTGCAGGTTGCAGCGCCAGTCCACCAAAACGCGCAATGTGTCAATCACAGGGGGGCCTCCAGTTTCGGGCCAAACTCAAAACTGCCCACTCCGAAGTGGCTCTTGTCGTAGACGCGCGCCACCCACAGCAGGCCGTTATTCGAGCGAACCTGGCCGACCTGCCACGCCCGCTCGGCACCGGCCTTAAAGCGCACCCAATAGTACGAGCCGACCTCCGGGTTCACCGCGTCGCTCCGATCTGGACATCCGGCTCCACGGTGATGCCGGGGCACTGGAGGGTGTCGCCCTTGCGGCTGACGATGGCATTCAGGACCACCTGATCCACAATCACCAGCGGGCGCATCTCACCGCGCGTCTCCCACATCAGGTCCATGCGTCCCGCCGCGATCTCGGTGATGACGGCCATCAGATCGGTGCAGGAGGCTTTCCAT
>Ga0181529_10007407_pt1 | contig 10951 bp, 10 predicted proteins | sample PEATcosm2014_Bin_36_FD_119763 | JGI IMG/M metagenome (GOLD analysis project Ga0181529, IMG submission 119763) | Peatland microbial communities from MTU Mesocosm Facility, Houghton, MI, USA - PEATcosm2014_Bin10_30_metaG | ecosystem: Environmental > Terrestrial > Soil > Wetlands > Peat | place... | reverse complement strand
GTTCCCGTCACGAAGCGGGCCGCCGGAGAGCACAGATAGACCGCCGCCCAGCCGATATCGTCGGGCTCGCCGAAACGGCCCATCGGCGTGCGCGACAGAATCTTGGCCGTGCGCTTTTCGTCGCCCGACAGCGCCTTGCGCAGCATCGGCGATTCGATCCAGCCGGGAGCGATGGCGTTGACGCGCACGCCATGCTCGGCAACCTCCGCCGACAAGCCCCGCACCATGCCGACATAGGCGGACTTCACCGCCGAATAGGCGATGATCAGCGGCATGCCGATCATCGCCGCCATCGAGGCGGTGAAAAGAATGCTGCCATGCCGGGCCTTGATCATCCCGGGCAGCACATGCCGACTCAAATTATGAGCGGCCAGCACGTGCGTATCGATCAACGCGCCGAATTCCTCGACCGTCGTATCCACGGCCGCTTTCTTCAGATGGATGCCGGCATTGTTGACCAGGATGGAGACCGGCCCCGCCCGTTCGGCAATCCGCCCGACGAGCGCTTCGACCTTGGCGAATTCGGTGATGTCGGCGACTTCGTACAGGACCCGTTCGCCGAGTTCGGCCTGAGCCGCCTGTAACGGCGCTTCGCGTCGCCCGACAATGACCACGGTCGCGCCGGCGCAGACCATGCATCGCGCCATGCCCAGTCCCAATCCGCTACCGCCCCCGGTGATGAGGGCAACCTCTCCGTCGAGGCGAAAGGCCTTGCTGGCGGCATCATCGGTCATTCTCGGCAATCCCATTCCTGTGTCGGCTTGTGTTGAAACGCTTGCGTTCTGGCCGGTCAGAAGGCGATCTGAACCTTCATGTATTTGGTCCGGTCGCGCGCGGCGTCGAACGCTTCCCTCGCGGCCGTGACCGGCATCACACCGCTCAGCAGCGGCCGCACGTCGACCAGACGATTCGCCAGACAGGCGACAGCATCGCCGAAGGTGCTGTCGAAGCGGAAACTGCCCCGGATCGACAGCTCCTTGATCATGATCCGGTTGACCACCGCCAGCGACTCGCCAGCCGGCAACGAGCCGACCTGGATCACGGTGCCGCCAACGCGCACCGCATCGGTTGCGGCATTAAACCCCGCCAAAGTGCCCGACGCTTCGAAGACGACGTCATAGCCGCCCAGTCTCTTAGCGGCCGCCTGCAGCGCTTGCGGATCGGTCTTCACGTTCACCGCCGCATCCGCGCCAAGCTTTGTCGCCATCGCGAGCGGGGCATCCAGGACGTCCGCGGCCACCGTGTAGGCCGCGCCGCCCCACCGCGCGACCAGCAGCAGCAACTGGCCGATCGGCCCGACTCCGCTGACCAGCACACGCTGCCCCAGCAAATTCCCGGCGCGCCTGGCCGCGTGCAGCGTCACCGCCAGCGGCTCCGCAAAGGCAAGTTCCTCGAAGCCGACATCGGTCGTGACAGGAAAGCACTGGCTCTCCTGGACACAAACGCGCTCGCGAAAGCCGCCCTGCATGTGCGGAAACTTGCTGGCGCTGCCCATGAAGTAGACGGACTGGCACAGATTCGACCGGCCCTCAAGGCAGCGGGCACAGTGGCCGCAGCTGCGGCCGGGGTGCACGGCCACCCGATCGCCGACCCGCACCCGGGTGATATCGCGGCCAATCTCCACCACCTCGCCGGCGAATTCGTGCCCGGGCACGAACGGCTCTCGAATCACGAAGTCTCCGATCCGGCCGAAGAAGAAATAGTGCAGATCGGAACCGCAGATTCCGCCGTTCCGTACGCGCACCCGTACCTCGGTCGGTGTCAGCTCGGGATCGGACTGCTCGACAAGGCGAAGATCCTTGGCGGCGTAGATCGTGCAGGCCAACATCGCTGTCTCCCTTCCCGTCCTTGCAGCCGGCGTTCAAGCCGGCCTTTCCCATTTGGGCCGTCCTTGGGCAGATCTGGCCAGGGCGGCTTGACCGCCAAACCCTGGCCAATCCTCCAAGGAGATCAGGCGGTCGTCAGCAGCGCGCGCATGTAGCCGATCGCATAGGCCATGCCGGCATGCCAGGGCGCGTCGCAGTGCAGTTCCGGGGTGTGGTCGGGGATCAGCACGCCGCCCCAGTTATTGGCCTTGAGGATGTGCATGATCCGGACCATGTCGATATCGCCCTCGTCCACGAAAACCTCGTGATACTGAGGCACTTTGCCGACGACGTTGCGGAAATGGATGTAACCGATGCGATTGGCGCGGGAGTAGCGATCGACCGCGTCATAGACGTCGCCGCCGTTCATTTCCTGCAGGCTGCCGAGGCACAGCTCAAGGTTGTTGGCCGGGCTCGGATTGAGCGCGATCAACCGGTCGTACTTGCTTATCTCGTTGACAAAACGGGCGGCGCCGCGGAGCGCGTCCATCGGCGGATCGTCGGGATGGGCGGCGAGCCTGACCCCCGCGACTTCGGCCACCGGCAATATCTCATCGAGAAAATAGGCGGCGCGCGCCCAGAGTTCGTCGGAGGACACCGGCGGAACCGTCACCCCCGGACGGCCCTGGCCGTAGCGCATGTTCCAGACCATGCCATCGGGAATCGGTTCCTGCATGTCGATGGCGTTGGCATCGAAGCCGACGCTCATGGCGCCGCCACGGGCGAACGGACCACGCACCCAGCCCCACACGCCGGCAATCGAAAAGTTGTAGCCGAAGCACGGCACGCCGGCACGGCCGGCGTCGCGGATCATCTGCTTCATCTGCGCGATCTGCTCATCGCGCCGGGGGCCGGCGAGCAGAACGTCGGACCACTGCTTGACGGCGAAATTCTCGATCGCCGCGAGTTTGAGGCCGTACTCGCCGAGCCGGTCGATCAGCGACTTGAACGTCTCATAGGTCCAGTAGCCATCGATCGCCCGGCCCCAGCCGTCGCCTTCTCCGCGCGACAGCATCACCTTGCCGTCCGCTTCGGCGGCCAGGTAGTTTTCCAGATGCACCACGATCTGCTCGGCCCCGAGCTGATTGGCAAACTTGAAGTTGTCCGGGGTCAGTTGGTGCCGATAGAGTCCGAGACCGATCTGCATTTCACTCCCACTCCTGTTCGGAATTTACCTATAGATCCGTCTTGCGGTGCGACACGCACAGGCGGTCGATTTCGTCCCAGTCCAGCGGCACGCCAAGCCCGGGCTCCTGGGGCACGTGCACCACGCCGGCCGCGTCCACCGGCAGGCTGCCCAGCATGGGAAACCGGAACGGCTCCTCCGGCACGAAGAGCTCGAAATACTCGCAATTGCGTATCGCACACGACGCATGCAGATTGGCGACGTCCATGTACGCCATGGTCGTGGTGTGGATCTCGCAGTTCAGACCGAAAGCTTCGGCCAGGTGCGCGATTTTCATCGTGCCCGTGACGCCGTCCTTCCAGGAGACGTCGGCGCGCACGATGTCGGCGGCCTTCTGCATGATCACCTGCGCGACACCCCAGTGGGCGCCACGCGTCGTCTCGGTCGCCGCCACGGCGATGTCAAGCGCCGCGCACAGCGACTGGTACTTGGACAGCTCGAAGTCGCGGAAAGGCTCCTCGAACCATTCGTAGTTCAGCCGCTCGAGGTCGCGGCCGACGCGAATCGCCTGGTCCAGCGTGTACTCGCCCACGGGATCGGCGAACAACAGAAAGTCCGGGCCGACAGCTTCGCGGAGCGCACGATGCACTTCGATATCGCGCCGCCACGGACCCGGCCCATGCACCTTGTAGCCGGCGAGGCCGCGCCGCTTCCACTCCAGCCCCTCGGCGACGTATTCCTCCGTGGCATCGTGGAACAGGCCGCTGGCGTAGGCCGGCAGGTCGTCGCGATAGGCGCCAAGATAGCGGTACAGCGGCAGCCCGGCCGCGGTCGCCGCGATATCCCATAGCGCGACATCGACGGGGCCGGGAAGATAGACCGGGAAGAACGTCAGGTGACGGTCGAGCGTCCACAGATCGAGCCAGATGCGCTCACGATCCGAGACGTCGCGGCCGGCCAGCACCGGGGCGATGTTCTCGTGCAGATACGCCTCGGTGACGCGGCCCGACCGGGCGGCGAGAGCGGACGCATGACCGCTCACGCCGGCATCGGTGTGGACGGCCAGCACGACCACGTCCCACGGCATGTGCGCCCCTGCCCTGCTCTCGGGGAACAGCGACAGGTCGCGCTTGCAGTGCCAGGTCTCCAGCGCGGTGATCTTCATGCTACCCTCGGCAGGCAAGCGGGACCGATCGGCGTGAAGTACTTGTACCCCAGTATGAACTCCTGGTGTCCCAGCTTCTCCGACTTGGTCGGCGTTCCCGCCGCGACATCCTGGATCAATTCGAAGATGCCCTGGCCGACTTCCTCCAGCGTGGCCTGGTTTTCCAGGATCGCGCCGGCGTTGACGTCCATGTCGTCTGTCATCGCGCGATAGGTGCGTGGATTGCCGCAGACCTTGATGACCGGCGAGATCGCCGATCCGACCACCGATCCGCGTCCCGACGCGAACAGGATCAGATGCGAACCGCAGGCGATCAGTTCGGCGATCTCCATGTTGTCATTGATGTTCGGGAAGCCGAACCGCACCTCGCCGTCGGGAATGACATCGAGCAGGAACAGCCCGCCGTGCGGCGGTATGTCGCCGGGCTTGATCAGGCCGGCAATGCGTGACTGGCCGCTTTTGGCGTAGGCGCCGAGCGATTTCTCCTCGATGGTGGTCAGGCCGCCCTCGGCATTGCCGACGGCAAAACTGCTCTGACCCATCGTGCGGTAGTAGTCCTCGGTCTTGCGCATGCAGGCCAGGATTTCCTCGCCCAGGGCCGGCGTGACGGCGCGCTCGGCCATGAAATGCTCCAGCCCGATCAGCTCGCCGGTCTCCTCGAAGATGGCCCGTCCGCCGGCGGCGACCAGCAGATCGAAGGCGACCCCCATGGCTGGGTTCGCCGCCAGCCCGCTCGTCGTGTCGGAACCGCCGCAGACCGTGCCAACCACCAGATCCGAAGTTTTCATCGGCACCCTTGGCACGGAAGCGATCTCGGCAATGGCGTTCGCCACCCACGCCACGCCAGCGTCGATCGAGCGTAGCGTGCCCCCGCTCGACTGGATGACGACAAGCTCCGCCGGGCGGCCGGAGGCGCGCACCTCGGCCAGTAGATTGTCCCGGTCCATGCTTTCGCAGCCGAGCGAGACCAGAAGAACCGCACCGACATTGGGATGCGTGGTAAGCCGGCGCATCATCATGCTGGCGTAGTCGTTCGGATAGCAGCCCGGGAAACCGATCATGTGCACGGGCTGGCCGCGGAAGTGACCGGTGATTTCCTGGGCGACGTGGCGCGCGCATTCGACCAGATAGGCCACGACGACCGTGTTGCGGATACCCTTGCGGCCGTCCTGGCGGAGATAACCGTTTATCATCTTTGCTCTCCCGCTCACGATCTCTCGCGCCGCGTGGCGATGTAATCGCTGCGCAGATTGTTCAGATGGACAACCTCGCCCGGCGCGATCGCCTGCGTCGCGGTACCGATCGGAACACAGTATTTGAACACCTTCTCCTCCGCGGCGATGGCGCGGATGGCGACCTTGAAGCCGAACGGCACGCGGGTGCGCGTGACGATCCGGCTGCCGTCCGGCAAAGTGATCGTCTGCCCCGGCTCGATGTCGCGCACCGCGACCGCGATCTGATCGGTCGGCGCCAGTACCAGCAGTTCGTTCATGCGTGAAGTCCTCCCGCCACCCAGTGCATGTCGCGCGCCGCTGCCATCGAGCGCGGCAGGAAAATCGCAACTCCGAGCGCCGCAACGATGCCGATGGCGCCGGCGAGCACGAAAGCGCTGTTGTAGGAACCGCTGAACTGGACGATGAAGCCGGTGAACATCGGGGCCAGCAGACCGCCGAGATTGGCCAGCATGTGGTTGAACCCGCCGACGCTGCCGACACGCTCCGGCTCGACCAGGTCCTGCACGACAACCCAGGGGGCGGCCGCCGAAAGATACATAAACAACACGGACAGCGACATCAGCACGACCGCCCCGACCAGGCTGTCGACCAGGCCCCCGAATCCGATGCACAGCGACGACAGGGCAAGGAAGCCGCCCAGCACCAGCTTGCGAGAGACGAAACGGTCCATGTGCTGGGCCGCGTAGTCGGTCAGGAAACCACCGCCGGCCATGCCGACGATGCCGAGCACCCAGGGGATCACGGTGGTGATGCTCATGCTCGCCATCGACAGATGCCGCGCATTGACGAGGTAGCTCGGGAACCACGTGAGGAAGAAGTACAGGATGTAATTGATGGCAAAGAACGCGAAGGCGGTTGCGAGAATCGGCGCACGGCTGATGTAGAAGCGGAGCGGCGGCGCATCCGAGCTGGATGCCTCGCGCGCCGGCCCGGCGACCCGCTGGCCACGCGACCAGCCGCCCATCCCGAGGACCCACACGACCGCCATGACCAACCCGAGTGCACCGAAAAAGATGAAGGACCAGCGCCAGCCATAGGTGATCGCGACAAACCCGACGATCGGGCCGGCGATGGCCGCGCCGAAGGGATTGCCCGCATTGGCCACGCCGATGGCAGCGGCCGCCTCCTTAGTTTCGAAGCGGTCATTCGTGATCTTGTTGATCAGCGCGCCGAACGGTCCTTCCGCCGCGCCGAACAGCAGGCGCACGATCAGCATGGACGCCACATTGAATGCGCCGGCAATCGAGGCACAGAACACCGACCACATCGCCAGCGCCGTGGCGAACACGCGATTGGGGCCGAACCGGTCCGACGCCCAGCCGCCGATGAAGTTGAACGGAGCGTAGGCGAACGAGAAGGCGCTGAACAGGATGCCCAGCTCGGCCGGCCCGATGCCCAGTTCCTTGCTGAACAGCGGCGCGGTGATACCGAATGCGGATCGATCGGTGTAGTTGATCGCACCGCAGGCGGCGAGAAAGAGGATGACATTCCATCGTTTGGATTTCATGGATTTCCTCGCGTGCTTAGCTTGTTGATTCCGATTGGGTGGGGCAGCCAGACTCCGGCGTTTCACATGATCCCAGTCTTCTCGTAGATCGCCTCGGTACGTTCGCCGCGCGTGATCATATCGCGGACCGTGGCTTCGCCGCGCACTTTCGCCAGCGCGTCGGCGACGATTTCCTGCAGATGCTGCTGCGGAATGACGACCACCCCGTCAACATCGCCGACGATGACGTCGCCGGGGTTCACCCGCACCGCGTTGGAAAACTCGATCGGGCAGCGGAAGTCGATCACGCGTCCGCGCAGCCGTTGGTCCTGCGCGTAGGAACCCTGTGAGAAGACCGGGAATCCGAGCGCCTCGATTTCGCGCGTGTCGCGATGGTAGCCGTCCACCACGGCCCCCGCCGCCCCCAGCGCGGTGGCGCGCCGGCTCATCAGTCCGCCCCAGAGCGCGTACCGCGGCGAGGCCCCGGTGGTGACATAGACCTCGCCGGCCCGCAGATCGTCGAGCGCACGGAACATCATCCCGAAGGCGAAGGCGCGGCTTTCCGAAGCCACCGTCTCGCCGCAACAGTCCGCCTCCAGAACCGGCATGGCGCAGCCCACCAGGACGGTGCCTGGCCGCAGCGCGCGGATGGTTGGCGGCAGGAACTGGTGAGTCAGGCCGGCGACGTCGAGAATGTCGCCGATCACCGCGGTGAACAGATGGGTGCGGATGGTCTCGAAAATCGTCGTGTCGTCAACCATCGGTCGATTGTCTCCGTGCAGAAGTGGAGCGTCGGGCGGCGAGGCCGCGATACACCGCGGCCAGCGCATCGTCGAAATGGCGCGTCATCGCCAGGGCCGCGGCATCGGCATCGCCCTGGCGGATCGCATCGACGATCTGCACATGCAGCGCCTGGACCCGGTCGAGTTCGACCGCGGTGAAACGGTGACGCAGGCCGACATCCATCGAGGACTCGAAGGCGGCGCGGCAGGCATCGATAATTTCAACGTAGAACGGATTGGCCGTGGCCGCGGCGATGGTGCGGTGGAATTCCAGATCCCGCACCACGAATTCCTCGGGCTGGTGCAGCCTCGCGGCCATCTGCCCGGCAAGCCCGGCCAATCGCTCGACCGCCTCGGCGTCGCGGCGAGTCGCCGCCAGCGCCGCCATCGAAATTTCCAGGCCGCGGCGCACCTCGAGGACGTGATGCGCGCCCGCCTGTCCGGTCACCAGCGCGTGCTCGAAGAAATGGCGCAACACGCGCCCGCGCATGCGGCTGACGCGCGGCGCACGGCCCGGAGCGATATCGACCAGCCCGAGCGCCGCCAACGTGCGCGATGCCTCCCGCACGACGGGCCGGCTGACACCCAGGACCCGCGCGACCTCGGCCTCCCCGGGCAGCCGGTCGCCCGGCCGCATCCCGTGGCTGGCGATGTAGCCGCGCACATAGGTGACGACCTGACCGGCCAGCCCGTCGTCGCGATTCGCGCGCACGAGCGGCATCCCGCCGGCCAGCAAGGGAGGCGTGGGCGCGGCATCCGGTGGGGAATCTGGCCTATCTGGCCTGTCTGACATGTCTGACTATGAGCATAGGACGGACGGCGATGCAAGCGGGCCGACGCGTCTGCCTGGGCCGGGGTCCATCAAGCCGGCCGCGGACCAATCACCCGTACCGGCGAACCAGCTCGGCAATCGAGGCCCATTGCCGTTCGACGCTGTCGTCGTCCGCCCGGAATGTCATCTCCTTCAGCACCTTCAGCGCCTCGTCGGCCGTCTTGATCCGACGGTCCAACGCCTCGATTTCGGACTGACATTTCGCGACGCGCCGCTCAACGACGGTCTGCATCAGGTTGTTGCGCGAAACGGTGATGAACCGGCCCAGCAGCTCACGCGACTGCTCGGCGACCTTCTCGAACTCGCGGCGCCGGCCGGTCCACTCCTGGCGCTGCTGGCGCAGCATCTCGGCGGTCACCAACACCAAATTGGCGTGTTTCGGCAGCCAGGCGCGCTGGGAGAGCTTCAGCAACGCGAGATCGAGCGCGGTGAACAGCATCTCGATCAGTTCGGCGCGGCGACTTTCGGCCGCCGCGTCATCGTGCTCGCCGGTTTCGTCGTAGCGCCGGCGGCGGGCCTCATCGATCAGGGTGTCGTAGGCGGTCTTGATCTGCTCGAAGCTTTCCGCCGAACCGCCGCCGTCGGGGTGAGCGCGGCGGGCCTTGGACCGGTAGGCGCGCCGGATCGCCGCCGGATTGGCGTCGCGAGGCACACCCAGCACCGCGTAAAGGTCCACGAACGCCCCCGTCAACGAGGTCGATCAGCTTTGGCCTCGACAAAAATGATACGCGCGGCCCCGTGCCGGCGCCACAGGCTTGGCCGGCATGCCCGCCGGGGGACTCGAACCCCCACGCCAACTGGCCGCGGATTTTAAGTCTGGGGCAATGGGCCGACACGGCACGACATGCTAGGTAGCGGACCCTAAATAATCCTAGCGAAAGCAACCATGTGCTTGCGCCGCCGCGGACTTTGTGCGACACTATCGGACACACGATGACGCGCCAGCGGGTCCGCTAGGGGTCCGCTGATGGCCGCGGATTAGCTGTCCGGAGGGTTATCAGGTGGCGACAAAACTGACGCAGGACACGGTTGAGGACGCGCGATGCCCTCCGGGCCGGAAGGACGTGCTGATCTTCGACAAGGAGATGCGCGGCTTCGCCCTCCGTGTCGGGAAGAAGGGGGGCAAGACTTTCCTGGCCCAGTATACGACCCCAGCGGGCAAGCGCCGCGTCACCTTGGGCACCTTCGGTGTGGTGACGGTGGCAGAGGCTCGGAAGGCCGCACAGCGAGTCCTTGGCCAAGCAGCCGATGGACACGATCCGTTCACCGAACGGAAAGTTAAGGCTGAGGCCGAGCGCGTAGCCAAGGCCGAGGCCGCATACACCTTCGGTGCGATGATTGAGGCGTGGGCCAAAGGGCGGGCTGGCGACCGCCGCCCGTCCTACCTCCGCGAAGCCGTCGCCTGCGTCAAACGCAACCTGCCGAAATGGTGGGACCGAGCCGCCGGCAGCATCACCATAACCGAGGCCGTGCGCGCCTTGGACGACGTGAAGGATACGAAGGGGACGGTGGCAGCAAATCGGACGCTCGCCTACGCCCGCGCTGCCTATGGATGGGCAGCCAAGCGGCAGGCTGTCCGGGTGAACCCGCTCAAAGGTATCGAGCGCGCTGGGCGCGAGCCGCCCCGCGAACGCGTGCTGACCGCGCCCGAACTTGGGGCGATCTGGAACGCCTGCGAGAAGCTGACGGCCACACGCGCCGGCTTCGTCCGCACGCTCCTGCTGACGATGCAGCGGCGCGAGGAAGTGTGCAGCATGGGCTGGGCGGAATTGGACAACCCGGCCGATCCCACGGTGTGGACCCTCCCGGCGGAGCGGGCGAAAAATGGGCGGACGCACATCGTCCACCTGGCCGAGCCTGTCCGGGCCATTATCAAGGCCATGCCGCGGATCAAAGACAACCCGTTTGTCTTCGCTGGGCAAGGCAATGGCACCATCGGCGGATTTAGCACCATCAAGAACGCCATCGACGCCGAGTTAGTGGAGGCGGGTGCCCCGGTGGTCGATTGGCGCTTTCACGACTTCCGCCGCGCTGGCGTGACCGCGCTCGCCGACATGGGCTTCCCGCCGCATGTGTGCGACCGGCTGCTAAACCACATAACCGGCGCAATTCAGGGCGTTGCGGCCGTTTACCAGCGGGCTGAGTTTTTGAATGAGCGCGAGAAATCCCTGGACGCATGGGCCGCGCACGTCACCGCCGCCGCCAAAGGCAAGCCAGACGCAGAAAATGTGGTCGCGTTCCGCTCTGCCGGTTGACCGATCCGCGCCCGGCGGTTCCGGGCAGTAAGGCCGAATTGCCGCGATTCTGTTGAAAAAGGCGGTTGAAGGAACGGAGGGGGTCTGATTCTTATGTTTGCCGTCAAGGGGTTGGGGCAGACGGGATCGCCGGCCTTTTGAGGTGACCGGATGATGGACTGCGCAGGGGAGGACGCGACGGCGCAAGACGACGGTTGATCAGACT
>Ga0181529_10007405_pt1 | contig 10952 bp, 5 predicted proteins | sample PEATcosm2014_Bin_36_FD_119763 | JGI IMG/M metagenome (GOLD analysis project Ga0181529, IMG submission 119763) | Peatland microbial communities from MTU Mesocosm Facility, Houghton, MI, USA - PEATcosm2014_Bin10_30_metaG | ecosystem: Environmental > Terrestrial > Soil > Wetlands > Peat | place... | reverse complement strand
TGCCGGTTGGCCAATGATCGAATGGGCCGGCATCGGTCGCCTCTTCGTCAGGAGTTACGCCATACTTACCCACGGCAAAAGTGTTGTAGCCGTTGTCGCGGAGGATCTCGGCGATGGTGCCCGCCGTCGGAGGCACGCGGCCATCCCAGCCCGGAAACCCTGCAGACATCACGGTGTGCGAGAATCCGGATTCGTGCACGGAAGCGCTGTTACGGCCCGTGAGCAGTGCTGCGCGCGTGGGCGCGCAGATGGCGCAGGTGTGAAAGTTGGTATAGCGCAGGCCGTTGTTGGCGAGGGTGTCGAACGTCGGAGTCTGAATCAGGCCGCCGAATGTGCCTGCAGCGCCGAAGCCCACATCGTCGATCAAGATCCACACAACGTTTGGTGCGCCGGCGGGCGCTTTCACAGGCTCCGGCCACCATTCTTTCGAGTCAGCGAGTGTTCTGCCAACGACTCCCTGAAATGGCTGTGCCTCCTGCGCATGCAGTGAGAGTCTTGCCCCCACCGCAAGAATTAACGCGGATGTCAAAGTCTTCAGTACGTGCTTCTGATTCATGTTGCTCCTGTTGGTTGAAGTCATGCAGAGATGACTCGGATGAGAATTGTTACCCGGGCCAGCGATTCTCAATTGCCGACGCTTCACAAACCGTGAATACGAGGCGGCACACATTGGATGGCGTCGAACGGCTGAGCCTTGTCGGGATCAGCCGCTCGAAGTTCTTCAAAGTTGCAAAGCCAAGACACGGCAACGTTACTTGCCAGTGCTCCTCAGTGCCGCTGCCTTTTTTTGCTGGTCGATGTACCACTGGGGCAGATAGGTGTGGTGAGTTCGCCCGGCATACAAATCGTCGAAGGTGATGTATGGATAGAGATGATGCGATTGGGCCTGCTCTTCGAATTCGGCCTTCAGTTGCGTCAGCTTCTCCGGATACTTCTTCGCCAGATCGATGCGCTCGGTGGGATCGTCGTTAAGGTTGTAGAGCTCCCACGTGCTTTCATCAAGGGGCGGATTGGTGAGTACGTGTTTGGTTTCGACGTCGTTTGGATACGCCAGTTCAGCCTTCCATCCATTGTCGTAGATCGAGCGTGAGCCAAAGATGTAGTAGTACTGCAGCGTGTGGTGCCAGGGAGCCTTGGCATCGTTGATCGAGTCGGCAAAGGAAAAACCTTCGATCGGCTGCTGCTTGATTCCGCGAATTTCTTCTGGGGCCTTGATGCCGACCAGGTCGAGAGTGGTGGGAAGAAGATCGATCACATGGCTGTACTGTGTGCGAATGCCGCCCTTGTCCTTGATGCCTTTTGACCAGTAGACAATAAGAGGATTGTGCGTTCCGCCTTCGCTGTTGGCATCTGATTTCCAGTACTTGAACGGCGTATCGGCAGCCTGCGCCCAGCCCAACGGATAGTTGCCGTTCTTGGATTCAGGCGTTCCGATCTTGTCGATGTTAGCCAGGTTATAAGCGACATTCTCTTCCTCAGTGATCGGCCTGCGGATACTGGAACGGTCGATCGTGCCTTCTTCCGAACCTTCCTTGCTTGCGCCGTTGTCGCCGATGGAGATGAAAATCAGTGTGTTGTCGAACTGTCCAATCTCCTTCAAGTGATTGATCAGGCGACCGACTTCAAAATCCGTGTAGGCCAGATAGCCCGCATAGACTTCGAAAAAGCGCTCATAGAGCTTCTTCTGGTCTGGCGTCAGCGAATCCCATGCCTTCACGTTCGGGTTACGATCGGGAAGTACGGAATTCGCAGGGATTACGCCAAGTTGCTTCTGGCGTTCAAAAACCTTTTCGCGATAAACGTCCCAGCCCTCATCGAACTTGCCCTTGTACTGGTCGCTCCAGTATTTGTCCACCATGTGCGGAGCATGCGTGGCCGCAGGCGCGTAGTAAAGGAAGAACGGCTTATCAGGGGCCGCTTTTTTCTGGCGGTCGATATAGAAGATTGCCTTATCGGTGATTTGGTCGCTCAAGTGGCGGCCATCCGGAGTCACATGCGCCTGATCTTCGACCAGGTCCGGTTTGTACTGATCGGTCTGCGAGCCCAAAAATCCGAAGAAATGATCGAAGCCCTTGCCGGTCGGCCAATGATCGAATGGACCGGCGTCGGTCCCCTCGTCGTTAGGCGTTACGCCATACTTGCCCACCGCAAAGGTGTTGTAGCCGTTGGCGCGGAGGATCTCGGCGATGGTGCCGGCGGTTGCAGGCACGCGGCCGTCCCAGCCGGGAAAACCAGCGGAAGAGGTGACGTCCGAAAATCCAGACTCATGCACCGATGCGCTGTTGCGGCCGGTGAGCAAAGCCGAGCGGGTTGGGGCGCAGATAGCGCAGGTGTGAAAGTTCGTATAGCGCAGACCGTTGTTGGCCAAGGCGTCGAACGTGGGAGTCTGGATCAGGCCGCCGAATGTGCCGGCAGCGCCGAAGCCCACATCGTCGATCAAGATCCACACAACATTTGGTGCGCCAGCAGGCGCTTTCACCGGTTCGGGCCACCACTCTTTGGACTCGGCGAGCGTTCTGCCAACGGTCCCTTGATACGGCTGTGCCTCCTGCGCATGCAGTGAGAGTCTGGCTCCCACCGCCAAGATCAACGCCGATGTCAGCGTCTTCAGTATGCTTCTTTCGTTCATGGAACTCCTCTGGGTTTCGGTCATCCTCAGATAACTCGGTTGATAAGTTGCTTGCCAGCCGCCTGAATCGCGCTCCGGGCCGCATGGTGTACGGAGCACAAGAAACGATCTGGCGGCGCCAGCTCACTTCAGTTCGACAGTCACTTTTTCAATCTCTCCGGTGAAGCGATACGGCGATCTGTATTCGAGGCTCACAGGCGAACCGAGGTCGCTCCCCACGTCGAGGGTCTCTCCGGAGCCGTAAACGCTGGAGAATTGGCTTTGGCCCGCCGGAGCACCGTTGATGGCAAGGCGGACCGAGCCGGAGACCGGACCGCGGCCCAAGTAGCCACCTGAGCCGGCAGACGGCGAAGCGGTGACGGCCGCTGCATCCGGCGTAACCACGAGCTCGATGTGCTGGAGGCCGGGACGAAGGGTCTGGGTAGCGACGAGTTGATCGCTATGTTCGTTCGAGGCGTTCACTTCGTAATAAACGTGGTTGTTTTTGACGAACAGGCTGAGGCCGCCGAGTTCGCCGCCATCGGCAAGGATGACGCCCTCGGCGCCGTCGGAAGGAATAATCACGTCGGCATCGATGGTGTAGCCGTGGCCGAAGAAGCCGGGCGCATAGCGTAAAGGCACCCTCTCGTCGCCGGAGCGGAAGACAAACGAAGTCTTGTTGCGCTGCGCGGCATCGAGGGGCGAGGAACGCGGAGGCAAAATCGGGTACGCGTGGTTGCGGGTTGCTTCCTCGTCGAATACCTTGATGAGTTCCTTGAGCTTCTCAGGATTCTTTTCGGCAAGGTTGTGTGCCTGGCTGGGATCGTCGTTCAGGTTGTAGAGTTCCCAGGGGCGGACATCGAGGTTTTTGTCGGTGTTGGTGAAAGGCAGCGGGGGCTCCCACGTTGAGTGATAGCGGTCGCCGGCCCACCAGCCATCCTTGTAGATGCCACGATTGCCGCTCGTTGTGAAGTACTGGAGGGTGTGGCGAGTTGGAGCGTTCGGGTTATCGAAGGTGTAGGTCAAGCTCTTTCCTTCGAGGGGAATCTGCTTGACGCCGTGAATCTCGTCGGGGAACTTGATGCCAGCGATGTCGTAGATGGTCGGGGCGATGTCGTTGACATGCGAGAACTGGCCGCGCACGCCGGGCTTGATGTGGCCGGGCCAGTTGACGATCAGTGGATCGGTAACGCCGCCCAGGTGCGAGGCGTCCTGCTTGGTGCCGACCCAGGGCGAGTTGAGCGCCCAGGCCCAGGCGGCCGCGTAGTGGTTCATATAGAGCTCGCTGCCCAGCAGGTCGGCGATGTCGTTGCGCTCTTCGATCGTCTTGGGTTTGCCGTTCACATCGCGGGCGTCGTGGCCTTCTATACCGCCCTCGGCGCTGGCGCCGTTATCTCCAATGATGGCGAAGACGATCGTGTTGTCAGCCTTGCCCTCCGCCTTGATCGAATCCAACAGGCGGCCAACCTCGTGATCGGTCTGCTCCAGATAGCCGGCGTATACCTCGGCCTGATGAGCGAGCAGCTTTTTCTGATCGTCGCTTAGCGAGTCCCATGCCGGCAGCCCGTCGGGCCGCGGTGTGAACTCGGCGTTGGCGGGAATCAGCCCCGCGGCTTTCTGCTGGTCGAAGGCTTCTTTGCGAATGACGTCCCACCCGCGGTCAAAGCGCCCGCGATAGTGTTCGACCCACTGCTGAGGAACCTGGTGGGGCTCGTGCGTGGCGCCAGTGGCGAAGTAGAGGAAGAAGGGCTTATCGTTGGCCACCGCGTCGTGCTGATGCAGCCACTGGATGGCGTGATCGGTAATGTCGGTGGTGAAGTGGTAGCCCTCTTTGGGAGTCTTCGCGGGCTCGGCCGGTGCGTTGTCGTTGAAGATGCGCGGATAGTACTGATCGTCGGCGGCCTGGATGAAACCGTAAAAGTGCTCGAAGCCGAGTCCGAGAGGCCAATGATCGAATGGGCCAGCGGGGCTCACCTGCCACGTGGGTGTGTTGTGCCACTTGCCGTAGGCCGAGGTTGAATAACCGTTGTCCTTCAGGATCTCAGCGATTGTAGCGGCGCTTTGCGGAATGGTGGTGTTGTAACCAGGATACGGCGCAGACCACTCTGCGATGGAACCGAAGCCTACCTGGTGATTGTTGCGCCCGGTCAAGAGCGCCGCGCGCGTAGGCGAGCAAAGCGCATTCATATGGAAGCTGTTGTAGCGCAGGCCGGCATTGGCCAGCCGCTCGAAGTTGGGGGTGTAGATGGGGCCGCCGAACGCGCTGCTGGCGCCAAAGCCGACGTCGTCTATGAGAATGACGACAACGTTGGGTGCATGGGCGGGAGCCTTTGGCGGCTCGGGCCACGACTGCGGCGGCGCTTCGTGCAAGGGCGCAGTCGGCCAGCTTGGCTTTACCTCTGCGTCCTGGGCTCGGGCCGGCAGCCATGAGTTAAAGGCCACTGCTCCACTGAGCATCCATCCCACATGTTGCGAGATCTTCATGTCTATCTCCGTTTCTCTTTTGTCTGGGTAGCTTCAGAGAACATGCGCGCCAAGAGCATTCGCTCGATCACGGCAAGTCCCATCGATGAGGGATGCGGGAGTTAACGACAACACTTGCTACACAAGGGCAGGCGCATTCCGGCCCTCCTTCACGGCATGGCTGGCGCGCTGCCGCCCTCCGGACCGCGCCCACTCCATCACGCGCGCCGGCGCTCCATTGTTTTTCAGCTCCTCTGCCATGAAGCGCATATAGGGATCGACGTGATGGAAGAAATGCTTGTATCCGGCGCAGAGGTAGTTGAGCCCATATTCGCCCGATGCCGTTTGCGTAAAACGGTGCTTGGGGCACTCGCCGTTGCAGGCGAAACGCACATCGCAAGTGCGGCAATCGGACGGCAGTCCCATTTCCTTTGCATTGCCAAAGCGCGTTTGTTGCGGTGAATCCACCAGGCTTGCCAATGCCTTCTGCATGATGTTCCCGAGCTTGTTGTCTGGATACACAAAGTGGTCGCAGGAATACACATCGCCATTGTGTTCAACAGCTAGCGCGCTCCCGCATGTCGGCTTGAATACGCAGAGCGATTGCGGCACGCCGTACCAGGATTCCAGCGCAACATCGAAGATCTGAACGAAGACGCGGCCCACATCCTGAATGACCCAATCATCGAAGACCTGCTGCAAAAACTTGCCGAATTGCAGTGGCTCGACCGACCAATCAGAGACGACCGACTGCTGCCGCGAGTACGGCTTCAACAGAACCAGGCCATTGGGGTCGGGATGCGACGCGACCTGCTCAACGATGGGAATGAATTGCAGATACTTGCTGCCGATCTCCTTGAGGAAGCGGTAGACCTCGTGCGCACGATAAGAGTTCAGGCGGTTGATGACGGTGAGTGTGTTGAACTCTACACCGTGCTTCTTGAGAAATCCCAGGCCGCGCATCACGCGGGCAAACGTTGGCTGACCGCCCTTATCCACGCGGTAGGTGTCGTGAATCTCTTCCGGACCATCAACAGAGAGACCGATCAAAAATTTGTTGCGCGCCAGAAACTCACCCCACTCATCGTTGAGCAGAGTGCCGTTGGTCTGAAATGCATTGTCGATGGTCTTGCCCGCCGCATGCTTCTTCTGCAACTCGACGACGCGCTCGAAGAATGGAATCCCGAGCAGCGTCGGTTCCCCGCCCTGCCACGCAAAACTCACATGCTGCACAGGCTGCGATTGAATGTACTGACGAATGTATGTCTCAAGAACATCGTCAGCCATGCGAAAGTCTCGTCCGCTGCCCGCGTAGAGATTTTCCTTCTCCAGGTAGTAGCAGTACGTGCAGTCGAGATTGCAGATAGGGCCAATTGGCTTGGCCATAATGTGAAACGGCTTCATCGGAACGCTGCTCTTTTCCTGAATCGCAATGGGGACGAATGCCCAATGAAAAAGCCCGCGAGGCAGAGGCTCGTGGGCCGGAAATTCTGGAGGATTCAGGCGATGCGGATCGGTTACGTCCGCATGATTGCCGCTTTCCCACGAGGCTGCTCGACTGTCAGTAGATCGACAGGACAACAACAAGCGCGGGATGAAGTGGCAAGACGCATGGAACGCGAAGTCCTTTTTAGCCGCATTCTCGCTCTGATTTGAGAAGCATGTTTTCCGCGAGAACTGAATCGATGATGCATGGGGATCGAAAATCTGTCAAGCAATCAACGATTAGTGTTGCATTTTTTGAGCGGAAACGTTGAGCTACGCTTGACACAGTTTTGAGTTTATGGCTCAATACAAACAAGTGCAGGAACAAATTCACATCCCGGCAACACTCGTTCCCGCTTTCGAGCTGACTCCCCGTCGCTCGTGTTGTTGTTGAGCGTTCGCAAATCCTCTCACACGACCGATTGTTGATTTTGAGCGCTGCCAGCGCCCCGATGCGGTTTTGCTGCGCAGACGCAAGCGAACGATAGTCCAACATGTGTGAGCTTTCCAACACACAACGGATCTTCCATCGCTGCGATTGATTTCTTTGATTGATCGGGCACTGAAGCACCACTCGCTTTCTTTGAAGGGAAATCATCCATGAAGACCATGCAGAAGTTTGCTCTGAACTCGGCGCAATGTTGTCGCATCTCTCTCATCCGCGAGCAGGATGCGCTTTTCGTCGTGGGCAAGTGCATCGTTCTTTTCTAACGCATTGCGCTCCGCGCAGTGCAATGGCCCACGACCAACGTCGTGGGCCATTTTCATTTGCGATCGAGAACGATCGCGACCTTGGAGGCATCATGTCTGCTGTACATCTCTCTTTACGATCCGTCATTAAGCGAAACCTCTCCCACATGCTGGGCGCACTTTTCCTGCTTGTTGTGGCCTCAGCCCTGCCAGCCCAGATTGTCGAAACCGGAATCATCACCGGCATTGTAAAGGACAACACCGGTGCAGTGGTGATCAAAGCCAATGTAACCGTGCGCAACACGAGCACCGGCTTGACGACCAACACCACCACTGACTCGCAGGGACTTTATGTCTCACCGCCTCTGAATCCGGGGAACTACGACATTGCTGTGGATGTTCCAGGTTTCAGCAAAGTCGTCGAACACGTCAGGCTCGAAGTTGGACAGCGCCTCGCTGCCGATGTTGCGCTGACCGTAGGCGGCGCCGCAGAAACCATCGAAGTCCAAGATACGGGCGCCGTACTTGAGACCGAGAGTTCCACTGTCGGCAATCTTCGCACCGAGCAAGCCGTCAGGGATCTGCCCCTGAACGGCCGCAACTTCAATGAGCTGTTTAACCTGGGCGCGGGCGCTATCTCCACAACAGCCCAATCCACCGGCAGCATCCCCTATACGCAGCAGCGCGGCCCCTCGTACTTCGCCATCAACGGCTCTCGCCCTCAGGAAAACCGCACCCTTGTGGATGGCATTGGCGACCAGGAAAACCATAACAGCATGACGGCGATCTTCCCGCCCATAGACGCCATTCAGGAGTTCTCGGAAGAGACCCAGGACGCCGACGCGCGCTATGGCCGCGGCAACGGTGGCACCATCAGCGTGGTGGTCAAGTCCGGAACAGATCACTATCACGGCGACGTCTTCGAATTCTTCCGCAACACCGCTCTGGACGCCAGAAACTTTTTCAATACTCCAGTCGCTGGACCGACAGGAGTGAAATCGCCACTGCGGCAAAACGAGTTTGGCGTCACCTTCGGCGGTCCAGTCTTTTGGAAGGAAGCTAATCCAAAGACATTCTTTTTCGCCGACTATGCCGGAAAGCGCTTCGCTCAGGGCCAGAACTTTCTGAATAGCATTCCGATTGTCAATATCACCGCCGCAGGCTACGACTTCACAAACTACTTTAACCAGAACCCCAGCCTTGTTATCAAGAACCCACTGAACAAGGCCATCACATATACCAAGAACAACCCCATCATTCCGGCAAGCACTCCAGGGTTGGACCAGACCGGCATCAACCTTCTGAATCTCTATCAGAAATATGCGCAGCCGAATTATGGAGCGGCAGGCGCGACCACCAACAACTTCTTTTACGGCCCGCAGTTGATCACCAACGAAGACGACTTCGATATCAAGATCGACCGCAAGTTTAGCGAAAGAGACAGCGCATTCCTTCGCTATAGTCAGGGCCATGACATCCTCTCCCAGCCCGGCACGCTGCCTACACCTCTGGTTGGCGCTGTCATCTGCGGGCCTGCGTCGGATCCATCGCATCAGGCGGCGCTCAGCGAGACGCACATCTTCTCCGCGACCACCGTCAATACGGCGCGCTACGGCTGGACTCGCTTCTTTGTCTACGCCAAGAATTGGGATGGAGCTGGCAGCCCGTATGCGGGTCTGGCTTCCGCCTCGCAGCTCAATATTCCCGGCGTAATCAATCCGAACAATTCCCTTTCCGTTGGATTGCCGGTGTATAGCTTCGCCGGATACACGTCCATCGGCGATGCGGGGAACAGTCCCACGAATATCGGAACCAACAATTACCAATGGGACGACGATCTCAACCTGGTACGCGGAAAGCACTCGCTGGACTTTGGCTTCGAGCTACTCCGCCTCCAATACAACATGTTCCAGAGCGGCGCGGAGCATGGCTCCGAATCTTACGGCACGCGATACACCGGGCTGGCTTGGAGCGATCTGCTCTTCGGAGCACCGACGGGCGGCAGTTTCGCCTTCCCCTCGGGGGTAGGCCTGCGAGAGAGCGATCTATCCTTCTACGCGCAAGATAATTACAAGGTCAGCAACAGGCTGACGTTGAACCTGGGAGTGCACTATGAGAACTTCCTGGGCTGGCCATGGAGTGAAGTTCACACGAAGGAATACGCCTTCGTTCCATCCATCTCGACAACGTCGCTGGAGCAGGTGGGAACCCACGGAATTCCGAGCAGCGGTTTGAGCGGCAACAACCTGAACTTCGCTCCACGCGTTGGCCTGGCCTACAAGGTCACCAGTAAGACGGTCTTCCACGCTGGCTATGGCATCTACTACGCAGCACCTAACGTCAACGTTTCCTCCTCATTGGCGGCCAATGTTCCGGTGTATGACTATTGGGCCTTCAATAATCCGGCCGCGTATGTAGCCGGCGCAACAAACAGCGCGGTGTTCAACTATGCGAGCAGTGGATTTGTTCACACAGTTGCCACGTCAGGCAGCCAGATCCTGCCGGGCCAAGCTGCCTATGCCGTGGATCCGAATGCCAAGACTCCATACACTGAGCAGTGGCATGCGGCTATCGAGCAGGAGACTCCTTTCTCCACCGTGCTCAAGTTCGCCTATGTCGGAACCAAGGGCACACACCTGGACAATATCCGGGACATCAATTCAAACCAGTGGGGAGCGAACGGAGCGACCACTGTGACTGTAGCGCGTCCCTACCCAACCTTTGGCCAGATCAGTGAGCTTGAAACCAGGCAGGTATCCAGCTACAACGCTTTGCAGGTCACGGCTGAGCGTCGCGCACGCGGACTCGGCCTCCTCGCCTCCTACACATTCAGTCACGCTCTGGACGAGGGCTCGGCTGAATCGGCTACCGTCACGAATCCCTATAACCTCCGTTACGACTACGGAAATTCGGACTACAACGTCCCGAATCGCTTTGTCGCCAGCGCGAACTACGAGTTGCCCTTCAAGGGTAGTGGGCTGCTGGGATCGCTTGAGAATGGGTGGCAATTGAACGCCATTGCACAGTTCTACGATGGCATGCCGTTTTCCGTTGGTACGACTGACGCATTTGGCGACGGGCAGACGACACGCGCAATACTGCTTCCCGGCTTCGGCAATGGATCTCTGCCCAAAGGCCAGCGCGGGCTCACGGCTGCCCATCCGTGGTTCAACACGGCAGCCTTCGCGGTCCCTGCCGCTGACTCGTTCACGTATGGAAACTCGGGCCGCAATAGTCTGCAAGGACCGGGCACGAAGTATGTGGATTTCTCGATCTTCAAGGATACACACCTGACCGAATCGAAGGTCCTTCAACTGCGCGCGGAAACCTTCAACCTGGCCAACACGCCGCAGCTCAATAATCCTGCTGCAACCGCTGGTACAGCCGCCATTGGAAGCATATCCACGGCAGGTTCTGACCTGACATTCCAACGAACTGCGCGCCAGTTTCAGTTCGCTGCGAAAGTCACGTTCTAACCTGTCAATCGCTCTCTGACTTATCCTGAACCACACTCTAGCGGCGCTCGGAAGATCGAGCGCCACCAGAGACTCACAAGCCACACCCTGCACACAACTCTTTCGCACATCCCCAACGGAGGTCGTGATTCATGGAAATCACTACGCGCAGTCTCTGGACTTTGATCCACGGCATGGGCTTTGGTGCGCTCTATCTGCTGGCCGGCTCGGGCGCCATCGCATTCCTCTAC
>Ga0181529_10007404_pt1 | contig 10955 bp, 6 predicted proteins | sample PEATcosm2014_Bin_36_FD_119763 | JGI IMG/M metagenome (GOLD analysis project Ga0181529, IMG submission 119763) | Peatland microbial communities from MTU Mesocosm Facility, Houghton, MI, USA - PEATcosm2014_Bin10_30_metaG | ecosystem: Environmental > Terrestrial > Soil > Wetlands > Peat | place... | reverse complement strand
TAAAGGCGAATCCTTGGTATACCCGAAAGCCCCGCAAATCATGATCGCCCGTTTGGCGGATTCCACCGCCAGCTGCGGCGCCAGCCACTTGCACTGCGCAATAATCGGGTTAATCTGCTTCTGTGTGAAGCTGCCCGGCTCCGAATAATACTTATCAATCATCCAGGCGCCCCTGGCTAGCTGCAGCTTGAGCAAATCCAGCTGAGTATACAAATCCGCCAGGTCGAAGGATATCCCCTGGAACTTGGACAGCGGACGTCCGAAAGCCTTCCTCTGTTTGGCATAATCGGCGGCAATCTCAATACACTTCTCGGCACCGCCCAGGCAGGCTGCCGCCACTACCACCCTGGCTACATTGAAGCCTTCCATGCAGGCGTAGAAACCCTTGCCTTCCGTTCCCAGCAGGTATTTGTCCGAAATCTCGGTATCCTTATACCGGAAGCCGCCGGTGGACAGGCCCATTCTGCCCATATCCTTGTAGACGCTGCTGGTCATACCCTTGACTTCGTTGGGTTTGACTGCCAGCATCGTCATCCCGCCCTTGACCCCTTTCGCCGGGTCGCTGACAAACAGGGTACTGTGTCCGCCGCCTCTCTTCTGGCATTCTTTCACCTGGCTGATATAGGCTTTCTCGCCGTTAACGACAAACTTATTCCCTTTACGGATGGCCTGGGTCTTGATGGCGGCCACGTCCGACCCGCCGCCGGGCTCTGTAGCGCAAATCCCCCAGGACCATTCCCCCGACGCCAGTTTCGGCAGGATTTCTTTCTTGGTTTCTTCATTGCCGTAAAGGGCGATGAATTCGCCGCCCCAGCCGATGGTGAGTAATGTATAGACCGGTAATGACATGCTTAATTCCGCTCTGGCCAGCTCATGGATGGCGGTCATGGCATATTGTGTTTCCTCTCCCGGCATGGCGCAGCCGCCGTACTTCTCCGGAACGGTACAGCCGAAGACGCCGATTTCGGCCAGGCCTTTAATAATATCATCCGGGATGCCGTTTTCCCTTTCGTCTATCTCCCTGGAACGCGGTGCGACATTCTTCTCGCAGTACTCCCGCACCGACCGTTTGAACATCTCGTGTTCCTTGGATAATCTGAATTCCATTTTCACCTCATTTTATTTTTCTGATTTTAAAAGCGCGACTACTTCGGCATTGGTTTGCCCAGCACCGCTTCAAACAGTTCGTCATCAACTAGATGTCCCTGGGCAGTCATGTTGCGGTATTTGATGAAGTCGATGGTATCTTTACCGGTAATCTTCTTGGTATTGAAGGCGGTAAAGCCCAGGAAGGCTTCGCTGGACATGTTGACGCCCAGCCAGAACAGATGGTCATTCTTATTCAAATCCCAGAAATATTTCTTCTTCTGACGGATGCCGGCGATGGATTTCATCAGGCAGTGCGGGAATAGGTTCGTGAACGTCCACAAAATCCGGTTGACTTCGGCATCAACCATCGAGAAATCGTAGGTGCAGGCTTTCGCGATTTCTTTGGCTTTCGCCGCTTCAGCGCCGGTCACGCTCTCGCCATAAACAATTTCGCCGTTATCGACATATTTATCGGTAATCACTGCTGGATTGCGGATAAACTTGTCGCCTTGCTTTAACACCGGGATGACCTTGCTCAGGTAATTCTTTCTGACCATTTTATAAGCGCTCCACATCTCGCAGGACACGCAGTTCCACATCGCATCTTCAATGGTCAGCGCCCAGGGTAGGAAATCCGAAGAACCACCGACCGGCGCAGAACCGTGGCGCGGTCCGGCCTGCCCGAAAATAGCGGTATCGGCCGCCACGGCAATATCGCAGGCGCCGCCGATTTCCTGACCGCCGGCTACGCTCATACCGTTGATCCGGCGGATGACCGGTTTCTGGCACATCAGGATAGAATCTACCATGCTGTTAAATAAGGTCATGTACTCGGCATATTCCGTTGGCTTCTGGGAATAATATTCCGAGTATTCTTTGGTATTGCCGCCGGTGCAGAATGCGTTGTTCCCGGCGCCGGTGAAAACCACGGCCACCACGTTCCGGGCTTCCTGTGCCCGCTGGAAACCGGCAATTACGCCCTTGACCATTTCTGTGGTATAGGAGTTGTACTGCGCCGGGTTATTTAGCGTAATCCAGGCGCTGCTCAGCCCCTCTACCGGCTTGCCGCTGGCGTCGAGAATCGGTTTCTCCTCGTACATCGTGCACGGCGGAGTTGTGCCGAAATGCTCCATCCCCCACAGGTTGTGGTCCTTGACGCCCCCTTCTCTTGGTATCCAACTTAATGACATTTTTATCCCCCCGTTTTTTTATTTTTATTTTTTAATTTAGAAATCCGGTGTCAGTACGATTCTCTTTTCCGTGCCGCCTTTGTAAACTTCTTCAAATGCCTGTTTAATTTGACTCATCGGTCGTGTTTCCAGGAAAGGTTCAATCTGGATTTTCCCGTCCAGCACCATTTTCAGTACTTCGGGGTAATATTTCGGCAGGCAACCCCATGTACCTCTAATTTCGGCATCGAATGCCATTAAACGTGACAGCATGTATTCATTCTTTTGCATGCCGTAACCGGCAATTACCAGCATACCGACAAACGACAGAAACTCCAGGGCAAGTGACTGGCCCTCGCCAGTCCCTGTCCACTCAAAAACCTTCCAACCATAATTAGAAGGTATGCCTTTGGTTTTACAATAAGCTTTGAATTCTTCTTTAACCGCTTTCGCGTCTTTCCCCATCGTGCTGATGGTATAGGTTGCACCGTAATTTTTTGCCTTTTCCAGTTTGGCAGGGTTCCGGGCAATACCGATTACTTCTTTAGCACCCAGAGCCCGGGTTATCTGTGTTGCGTAAATACCAACCCCGCCGGTGGCTCCTATAATAATAGCTAAATCTCCGGGTTTAATCTCGCCTCTTATTGCAGCCTGATAAGGCGATGTGATGGCATCAGCGATTACGGCGAGGTGAGATAGGGGAAATGCTCCTCTGTTTTCTACCACACAGAGATCATGACTGGGAACCGGAATATGTGAAGAAAAACCTCCGTAGATTCCCATGCTGTTGCCGGGCATTTTCTGCGCCAGGCAGCGGTTGCCCCGGCCGCTGGCACAAATCGGACAGTTGTTGCAGGGCATCACGGCCGGTACAATTACTTCTTTGCCTACCCAGCTACTGTCACCGGCGACGACCCTGCCGCTGATTTCGTGACCCAGCGTCAGGGGAGGTTTATTAACGTTAGGTACCCCCTGATAAAAATAGCCGATGTCCGTATGACAGACACCACAACCTGCAACTTCCACCAACACTTCACCGGGTTTTAACTCAGGCACATCAAGACTGACTCTGGCAAGCGTCCCCGGTATTGTCATTTGCCAGGTTTCGATTTTGTTCGGTACTGCCATGCTTTTTCCTCCTTTTATTTGACCTCGATTTATTTTTTATCTTTACTCATTGCGAGCAGTGTCTCATCCTTAAGCCGATTTCAATTCTTTCAGTTTCGCCGTCAGCGCCGGTAAAATTTCTTTGTAATCCCCGACAATACCGTAACGGGCGACGTTGAAAATGTTGGCATCTTTATCTTTATTGATGGCAATAATATATTTCGAGCTGAGGCAGCCGGTGATGTGCGCCATCGCACCGGAAATCGCTACAGCGATGTATAGTTTTGGGCTGACCACCTTGCCGCTCTGTCCCACTTGCAGCGACGCCGGCGTCCAGCCTTCGTCACAAACCGGACGGGTCGCGCCGACCGCGCCGCCCAGCACGTGCGCCAGTTCCTTGATCATCTCGAAGTTCTGCTTGCTGCCGATGCCGCGCCCGCCGCTTACCACCACTTCCGCGTCTTCCAGTTTCACGCCCTCAACCTGCTCTTTGATACGTTCCACCACTTTGATTTTCAGTGCCGCCGGGTCTACTTTTTCTTCGATTACAATCACCTGACCCTGTCGCGAATCGTTGCGTTCCGCCGCCGGTACTGTCTTCGGCCGGATTGTCGCCATTTGCGGCCGGACGGATTTTGAGACGGCGGTAGCATGCGCATTCCCGCCGTAGACCGGCCGTGTCGTCACCAGGCATTTTGTTGCCGGATCTATGGCTAACGCCAGGCAGTCCATCGCCAGACCGCCGCCCAGACGTCCGTTGAGCCGCGGCGCTAAATCCATGCCGATGTCCGTATGTCCCAGTAGCATCACCGCCGGCATTATTTTCCGGCACAGATTAGCCGCTGCCTGCGTATAAGCGTCGGAGTTGTAGTTATCGAAAAGACTGTCTTCCGCAACGTAAACTTTATTCGCCCCGTAAGCGATTGCTTCCTTGCCCATTGCGCCGGTATTGCTGCCCAGCAGCAGCACCGCCAGTTCCTCGCCCAGTTCGTTGGCCAGTTTTCTCCCGGCTCCCAATAGTTCTATCGTTACCGGAGCTAATTTTCCATCGGCAAGCTCGCCGCAAATCAGAACACCTTTATTCGCATCCATTTTGTTCCCTCCGTTCTTTCATTAATTAAGTCAGACTGATTATCTTTGAGGCCAGATTGCCGGCGGCCTCGGCTGGCGTCGCGCCGGTAATAATTTCGCATTCGCTCTTGCGCGCCGGGATGGAAAGCCCGGTAATTTCGGAGTGGGCGTTAGCTTTATCCAGTTTTGCAGCTTCCGCCCCGATATCCGCCGCTTTCCAGGTTGGGATGATTTTACGCCGCGCCATCATCAGGCCCATGCCGCCGGGCAGCCGCGGTAAACCGATTTCGCTGCTGACGGTCACCAGGCTCGGCATCGGCGCTTCCACCAACTCAAAGCCGTCCTTTACTAATCTTTTAATCTTGAGCGTTTTTTCTACCGCTTCGATGTTGCAGGCGAAAGTCACCACCGGGATGCCCAGTATTTCCGCCAGAATCGAGCCCACCTGACCGGCGCCCCAGTCGGCTGCTTGCCGGCCGCACAGCACCAGGTCGTACGTCCCGATTTTCTGGATAGCCTTTGCCAGTACATAAGCTGTGCCGAAGCTGTCCAAATTTTCAAAAGCGGGGTCTTCCAGCACAAACCCGTCGTCCGCCCCCATCGAAATTGCATGCCGCACCACGTCCGCCGCTTTGGCTGTCCCCATGCTGATAACGGTGATTTTCCCTTTATTTTTATCTTTCAGGCGGCAGGCTGCTTCCACCGCGCGTTCGTCAAAAACGCTGATCACCGGCGGCACACCTGTCGGGGGAATTACTTTTTTCGTTTCCGGGTCGATTTTAAATTTGGCCGGGGGGATTTCCGGGTCGAGCACCTGTTTCACACAAACAATCATATTCATTCATTCCTCTCCTGATTAAGGTTATTTCGTTGCCTCTGCCACCAGTTCAACCAGGTCTACAGCCCTGACCTTGTCTTTTATTCCCTGGTGGTCGATGCTTTCCTCAAACATTTGTAAACAATACGGGCAGGCAGTTACTACCGTGTCCGCCCCCGTTTTCAGCGCATCATCGAGCCGCATCTGGTTGATTTTGGTCGTGCCCGGCTGCTCTTCAATCCACATCAGCCCGCCTCCTCCGCCGCAGCAAAAACTCGAATTGTGCGAGCGTTCCATCTCCAATAATTTTGCCTTAGAGATTGATTGCAGGATTTGACGCGGCTGCTCGTAGATGTTGTTATATCGCCCCAGATAACAGGGGTCGTGGTAGGTGATTTTGGAATTCAAATCACCGGTCAATTTTAATTTGCCCTGCTTAATTAAATCCGCGATAAACTCGGTGTAGTGCACTACCTTAAAATCGCCGCCGAATTTGGGATATTCATTCTTCAACGTGTTGTAGCAATGCGGGCAGGCCGTAACAATCTGTTTGATGTTGTGGCTTTTAAATACTTCGATATTTTGTTCCGCCATAATCTGGAACTGGAATTCGTAACCGGCTCTTCGCGCCGGGTCGCCGCAGCAGGTCTCGGCATCGCCCAGTACCCCGAAATCAACGCCCGCCGTTTTAAACACTTTGGCCATCGCCAGTGTCGCTTTGACATTTCTCTCCACCAGCGCCCCGGTGCAGCCTGCCCAGAAAATAGTCTCGGCGCTTTCACCGTCTGCCAGCACTTTCACGCCCGCTTCGTTCGCCCAGTCGCCCCGCAGCCTCATTGAGGTAACCCCTGCCCAGGGGTTCCCTCGGGACTGCATATTCCGCAGCATTAACTGGGCGCTTTCCGGCATCTTGCTCTGGGACATCACCAGGTTCCGCCGGAACCCGATCAGTTTGCGTACATGCTCGATATTGACCGGGCAAACTTCCTGGCAAGCTCCGCAGGTGGTGCAGGCCCAGATTTCCTCTTCCGTTACCACCCCGCCGATTATCCCGGTGGCCTGTCCGTCTTTCGCCGTCTCTGTTTTGACGTTCAGTAACCCCGGGCCGGCCGCCAGCAAATGTTCTTTCAGGTTATGGATAACTTCCCGCGGCGCCAGTTTCTTGCCGGTCAATTGCGCGGGACAGTTGGCGTTGCACCGGCCGCAGACCGCGCAGGAATACAGGTCCAGTATGTCTTTCCAGGTGAAATCCTGAATTTTCGCAATGCCGAAATTCTCCTGCTGTTCCATCGGAATCGGTTCCAGCACCACTTTCTGTCCAAACGGGATAAACATCGTATTGAAGATGGAGGCCAGGATGTGCATGTGCTTCGAACGCGGGATATAGACCATAAAGCCGAGGATTAAGGCGTAGTGCAGCCACCACAGGCTGCGGTAAACAGCTGTGAGCGTACTCGTTGCGATAGTTGTTGACATTAAATACCGGGCAATCGCTCCCCCGATGGGCGGCCAGTATGTTGTCGTTCCGGCTGCTGCCAAACCGAATCCGTCAACGCCGAAATGCAGTACCATCAGGCAGAAGACCATAATCATGATGACGCCGGCTTCCATGCTCCTCTCCAGTCTGGCCGGACGTACAATATAACGCCGGATAGCAGCCCAGATAATGGCGATGGCCACAAATAATCCGGCGAAATCCAGAATGGACGAAAAAAACCGTTCGAATGTATTGCCCGTCAGTACGGAGGCCAGCCCGAAACCGCCCGCGAAACCGATGAAAATAATATAACTTAATAAGAAAAAACTGAATCCCCAGAATAACATTGCGTGGCCGATTCCCGCCAAATCCTTCCGTGTCACGCTTTTCAGGCTGCACCGCTGCGTGACCACTTCGCGCACCATGTTCCTGAATCTCTTCCACGCCTGGTCGAAACGGTTCTCCGGTTTGCCCAGCCGCATCAGCCGGAAAAGAAAATAAGTTCGCTGCACAAACAATCCGAAGGCAACCACAAACAAGACCCAGAAAATAATGTAGCCCGAAATACCAAAATAGGTCGCGCTGGTTGGCAACATTAGTACCTCCTGCCTTTGGATGAAATATTTCTCGTTGCTTTACGCAACTTCCTGTCCCTTACCTTTTCTGGTGAGTGCCCGCTGGCCTTCCGGCAGCGGCAGCGGCACCGGCGCCCCGACAATCTTCGTCACCGCTTTAAATTTCGGCGGACACACATCGAAACATGTCCCGCACTTGATGCATTCTTCCTGGTTAATTACGTGAATTTCGCCCTTGGCGCTGATAATCGCTTCCGCCGGGCACCTTCTCGCGCAAATCATGCAGGCCTGGCATTTCTGCGGGTCAATATAATAGGACGGCGCTTCGTTGATTAATTTGTCCACTTCCTCCCTGGTGAAAAAGCCGTCATACTCTGCCGGGTTTAACAGGCGGTGCCCAAGTTTCTCGTTTGTCGCCACTTTGATATAAGGCACTAATTTAGTCATCTCCGCCAGACTGTTTTTTAAGACGTTTTCGTCAATGACTTCGCCGTAACCCACCGGGCCCAATTCCCGCACCTTGCGGCTGAAATCGCTCATCACTTCGGCAAAAACAACCCCTTCCGCCGATGACATAAATTCAATTCTCAACCGTTCCGGATTCAGCCCGATGTGTTCCAAAATCTTCTTCCCCAATAGCACCATGTTCAGCGCATGATAATTTCCCTGTGTAATGTAATTGCATTCGTTCAAACGGCACCCCCCGATAAACACGCCGTCAATGCCGTTGGCGAAAGCTCGCAGCACAAATTCCAGGCTGATTCTCCCGGAACACATCACCCTTATTACTCTGGTTTCGGCTGTATATTGTAATCTGGAAACTCCAGCCATATCAGCCGCGCCGTATGCTCACCAGTGGCATAAGAAACAAACTATCTTCGGCTTAAATTTAAGTCCCGGACTCATTTGTTCTCACCTCCTATGTCAGCATTCTCGGCTGTATTCGTTCGGAATCTTCTATTTATAAGGCACCATGGCATCAATCTGGGCCAATAATCCTTTATCCGTAAAGTGTTTCAGTTGAATCGCCCCTGTTGGGCACTTGGCATTGCACAGGCCGTCCCCTTTACATAGAATGGGATTGACGATGGCTTTCATGCCGTTCGCGGTTTTGCGCATTTCGATTGAACCGTAAGTACATACGGCGGCGCAGGTGCCGCACCCCATGCATTTTTTCTCATTCACCTCGCAAACGGAGCCGGAAGCCACCACCGTGTCGTGCGAGAGCAGTGTCAGCACCCGGCCGGCCGCACCGTAAGCCTGGTTAATCGTTTCGGTGATATGCTTGGGATAGTGTGCCATCCCGCAGAGATACACGCCGTCCGCCGCAAACTCGACAGGGCGTAATTTGACATGTGCTTCCTGGAAGAAGCCGTCCTGCCCCAGCGACACCTTGAACTGCTGGGCTGTTTCTTTGCTGCCCGCCGCCGGCACAATTGCCGCCGCCAGCGCCACAAAATCCGCTTCTATTTCCAATTTATTGCCCAGCACGTAATCCGTCGCCGTCACTTTCAGAATGGGCTGGCCTTCCTGCGATTCGCCGGCTTCCACCAGCGGTTTATCCTGTGGTTCGTAGCGGATAAACTTGACTTCGCGGTTCGCCGCCTCGCGGTAATAATCCTCTCTGAAGCCGTATGTCCGGATGTCGCGGAAGAGGATGTAAATATCCATTTTTGGATTTAATTCTTTTAATTTCAACGCGTTCTTAATTGATTCGCCGCAGCATATCCGGCTGCAGTAATTCCGGTCCTCATTCCGGCACCCGACGCATTGAATCATCACCAGGTTTTTAGCGTTTTTGATTTTTTCATCGCCTTGATATATCCGCTCTTCCAGTTCTAGGTGCGTCATCACCCTGTCGTCGGTGCCGTACAGGTATTCGGTCGGCTTGTAAACATTCGCCCCGGTGGCAATCACCGCCGCGCCGTGTTTAATTTCACGTATACCCCTTTCGGACTTCACCCGGGTCGTGAAATTCCCGACGTAACCGGCCGCGTCCATAATTGTTGCGTCCGTATAGACATGAATTGACGGATGTTCGTAAACCTTCTTTATCAAATCCCGTAGGTAGGCCTGGACATCCAGCCCTTCCAGCGTTTCATGGATTTTAAGCGCCATCCCCCCAAGGTTTGACTCTTTTTCCAGCAGGTGGACTTCATGTCCCTGGTTGGCGATCGATAATGCGCAGGTCATGCCGGCGATGCCGCCCCCCACCACCAGCGCCTCCTTGTTTACCAGTAAATCAAATTCTTTTAAAGGCGCCAGATGGGCGGCGCGTGCCACCGACATCCTGATAATATCCTTGGCTTTGTCCAGCGCGTCTTCTTTCTCTTTGGAATGCACCCACGAATTGTGCTCGCGGATGTTGCCCATTTCAAAGTAATACTGGTTAATGCCTGCTTCCCGCAGCGTCTCCCGGAACAGCGGCTCCAGCGTGCGGGGACTGCACGCTGCAATGACTACCCGGTTCAGCCCTTTTTCTTTCGTAATATCCGTTATTTCCCGTGCCGAATTGGAAGCGCAGGAGAACAGCTGCTCCTGTGCATAAATTACATTCGGCAAAGTTAAGGCGTATTCCACGGTCGAAGGCACGTTCACAATCCGGCCGATATTCGCCCCGCAGTGGCACACGAAGACGCCGATTCTCGGTTGTTCTTTGGAGACATCACGTTCGGCCGGAAATACTTTTTCTTCGGTCAATTTGCCGCGCCGGTAATCCAGCAGTTCCCCGCATTGGGAACTGGCGCCACTGGCCGTAAATACCGATTCCGGGATATCGGTCGGCCCGTTGAAAGCACCGCTGATAAAAACCCCGGGCCGTGAAGTTTCCATCGGGTTCGCCGGGTTGGTATCGCAAAAATCGTGGGCATTCAGTTTGATGCCGAATTTATCCGCCAGGCTCTGCGCCTCGGACGGCGGATTCAGCCCTACCGAAAGCACCACCATCTCGAATTCTTCTTCTTTTACTCCCTCGTCCGGTGTGGAATAACGGATGGTGACATTCTTGGTCTTCGGGTCTTCTTTGACCACCGTGGTATAACTGCGGAAAAACCGGATGCCCGGCAGTTTTTCCGTCCGCTGGAAGAACCGCTCGAAATCCTTGCCGTAAGAACGGATATCGTTGTGGAATATCGTACACTCGGCCTCGGCGTCATGGTCTTTGGTTAAAATTACCTGTTTCTGCGTGTAAGTGCAGCAGACCGCAGAACAGTAGCTGTTGCCCACGCCCTTCGGGTTGACCTGCCGGGAACCGATGCATTGTATCCAGGCGATTTTGTGCGGGTGTTTTTTATCCGACGCCCGCAGGATTTCCCCTTCGTAGGGACCTGTAGCGCATAATAACCGCTCAAAATCCATGCTGGTCACCACGTTTTGCATCCGTCCGTAGCCGTATTCGTTCCCCACTTTGGGCGTGTAAGCTTCGATGCCCGGCGCCAGGATAACTGCCCCTACCTTTACTTCCATCTTTTCGGCGGTCTGGGTGAAATCGATGGCGTTATTTTTACAGACGGATTCGCAGATGCCGCATTTCTTGTCTTTCAGGTACAGGCAGCTTTCATCGATATAGGTAACCAGTGGGATTGCCTGGGCGAAATAAATGTGCACGGCTTTGTTTTTTGAAATGTCTTGGTTGAACCTGTCCGGGTATT
>Ga0181529_10007401_pt1 | contig 10958 bp, 8 predicted proteins | sample PEATcosm2014_Bin_36_FD_119763 | JGI IMG/M metagenome (GOLD analysis project Ga0181529, IMG submission 119763) | Peatland microbial communities from MTU Mesocosm Facility, Houghton, MI, USA - PEATcosm2014_Bin10_30_metaG | ecosystem: Environmental > Terrestrial > Soil > Wetlands > Peat | place... | reverse complement strand
CGGATGGAAAAGGAAATCAACGACATCTTCGAGTTTCTCTTGCTCAAATCCGGCCGCCTGATCATCTACACCAGCAACGACCGCCAGCCGATCGTGTTGGACAACGTGCCCTTCATCGACAAGAAGGAGGCGGCCGTGATGCAGATGCTGGGGGCCTTGCAGGTCCAGGTGCGACGGGACGACGATGGGAAGTAAGAGGAGGAAACGACGCAATCCGAATGACGACTGACGAATCGAACGTCTCACGCGTTCAATCTTCATTCCCCAGTCCCTTCCAGGGAGACGGCCGCACATTGCCAGTCGGCTTTTCGTCATTCGGATTTCGTCATTGTCGTTTTCACTCCCGCAAGATTTCCCGCCGCGTCGAACTCCATCTCCCGCGGCTCGGCGACGATCTCCAGATCGCTCCGTGCCCGGGCCGTTTCCCGATACGCGGCGGAACATTCCACTTCGGCCAGGTCGAGCGTGTCGGCGATCCACAACAGCCGGGCGTGCCGCGGTTCGACCAGGCCGACCGTGCCGAGGGCCGCTTGAAGCATCTCGCGGTCGGTTTCGTAGTCCAGCGGCGTCATGCCGGCCGCGATGTGGCCGCTGGTGAGCGAGTTGACGCGCGTGATCCGCGGGTCCATGTCGCGCAGCAACTGGGTGCGGCAGAATTCGGCCACGCCCAGGCCGATGGCGTTGCCATGGGATTCCGGCGTCAGACTGCGGAGGCAGATCCGTTTCACCTTAGGCGTCTCGCCGTCGACGGCCCGGTGGTCATTGAACTTGCGGCCCACGACGTTCGGATCGAAGCCCACGCCGCTGATGTTCTTGCCCATGCGGTCGATGAGGAGCACGTCGACGGCGTCGAACGGCAGTCGGGCCATCCACGCGCGGGCCAGGGCCAGCAGTTGCGTCTCGCGGGCCTCGAACTGCGCCGGCTGGATCGCCTCGATGAGGGCCGTTTCGTCGTAGGCATTTTCCACGATCGCCAGGCCCGCCACGACATGGCACTTCTCGACGACCTCGCGGGCCACGCTGCGCACGATGCGGTCGAAACCGTAGTCTTCGATGGCGCGGTGGGAGATGTTGGCGCCCGTCTGCTTGCCCAGCCCGATCAAGAGCATCTTCAAGAGGCCGCTTTGGAAGTCGCCGGCCAGGGCCGTATGGGGTTTCACGCGTCCGCAGACCAGCAGGTGATCGGCCGCGCAGGCCGTGCGGTCGATGTGCAGGGGAAACCCTTGGGGCGCGCGGCCGACGATGGCGGTTTCCATGCTCGCGCGGATCGGGCAACCGACCGCGGCCTCAGTGATGCGATACGACTCCAGGACTTGCCGCTGGCCTTCGGTCGTGCCGCCGCCGTGGCTGCCCATGGCGGGCACGAGGAACGGTTCGGCCCCCAGCGCGCGGAAATGTTCCGCCGCCGCCCGCAGGATCGCCGCGATGTTGGCGATTCCGCGGCTTCCGGCCGTGATCGCGACGCTCTGCCCCGCTTTCACGCGGCGGTGCAGTTCCAATCCGGCCAGTTGGGCGTGAACCTCGCCCGCAATGTCCGTCACCCGCGGTCGGGCGAACTTCTGGCGAACGCGAAAGATGGGGGGAGAGATAGACATATTCTCTGAGTTTACCATATAATGGATCCTAGGGGAGATTGGTCATGCGTCGCAATGATCTTGTGGAAGCCCTGCGCACAAGCCCTTTCCGGCCGTTCCGCTTGTACTTGTCCGATGGCGGCACGTTTGAGATTCGCCATCCGGAAATTCTGATGGTTGGCCTTCACTCCGCGGTCATTGGAATCGTGGAGCACCGTGGCAACGGCGACGCGGGGGAACGATATCCGCGAGTCGAGCGTTTCACGACGGTCGATCTTATGCACGTCACGCGGATTGAGGAAGTGCAAGGCCAGCCGCTGTAGTCAGGAGGCCGCGCATGGTATACCAGTTTGCGAGGTTGTTCTGGCCGTTTGACCACCCGATAGAGTCAAGTCGCCAGATTCTTGTTCGCATTCGCGCACTCGATGTCGTTTTTCGGGTTTCTTGGCCATCTTGTGTCGGCGCTGTCGCGACATTTGCCCCTGCTGGCCAAGTCGCCATCGCAAACTTATGATGGAGGAATGAATTGTCTCATCACTGATGAGACAATTCCGGTTTGTGCGTGCTGACCACGATCACTGACCACGGCCTTCCGACTCATGGCAAAGAAACAACCGCGGAAACGACTGTGCCGTGACCTTGCAGCGAGCCATTCACCTCCGGCACAGGCGCAGGCAGCAGACCGGCTGTTGAGCGACATCCGTGCTCTGATCGAGCAGGCTCGCCAGCAGGTGGCGCGGGCAGTGAACTCGACGATGATGGCGACGTACTGGAGAATCGGCAAGCGCATCCGAGACGACATTCTGCAAGAGCAGCGGGCGAAGTACGGGGAGCAGATTGTGCAAACATTGTCGGCACAGTTGACCCGAGAATACGGCCGGGGATTCAGCCGGCAGAATCTATTTCGGATGATTCGGTTTGCCGAGGTGTTCCCCGATGAGCAAATTGTCTCATCACTGATGAGACAATTATCGTGGACCCATCTCATCTACATTATTCCGCTCGATGATCCGCTGAAACGCGACTTCTACGCGGAAATGTGCCGTATCGAGCGGTGGAGCACCCGCACCCTTCAGAAGAAGATCGACGGGATGCTCTTCGAGCGGACGGCGCTGTCGAAGAAGCGAGACCAACTGATCCGCCGGGAACTCGACGCCCTGCGCGACGAGGACAAACTCACTCCCGACCTGGTCTTTCGCGACCCCTACCTGCTCGGCTTCCTTGGGCTTCGAGATACTTATGCCGAGAAGGATCTGGAGGCCGCGATCCTCCGCGAAATGGAGGCGTTTATCCTTGAGTTGGGCGTCGGCTTCGCGTTTCTCGAACGGCAAAAACGGATCACCGTCGATGGCGACGATTACTACCTCGACCTACTGTTCTACCATCGCGCGCTTCGGCGACTCGTGGCGATCGATCTGAAGATCGGCGACTTCCGGCCGGCCGACGCCGGCCAAATGGAACTGTATCTTCGCTGGCTGGACGAGCATGAGCGCCGCGAAGACGAAGAGGAGCCAGTCGGCATTATTCTCTGCGCGGGCAAGAAGGAGGAGACCGTGCGCCTGTTGGATCTCGGCAAGCGGGGAATCCAGGTTTCCTCGTACTGGACCCGGATCCTGCCCAAGGAAGACCTCCAGCGCAAGCTGCACGAAGCGGTCCGCCTGGCCCGTGAGCGGCTTGCGCAGCAGGCGCAGGAACAGGTCCTGCCAGCCGTTGGGGATAAGACACCAACCAAGCCGCGAAAGGGCCGCACAAAATGAACCTTGAATGGGCCGTCGGCGCGAGGGTGGTAGCGAAACGAGGTTCGCTCGCGGAAATAGTCCTTGACCACCGCTATCTTCTTTTTTCGGGATGGTTTGGCAGAATGGGGGGATTGTGGATTTGGATTCCCGCGCGTCGGATCAAGAGCGATGAATCCCCCCGGCTGCTACGGGGGCTTGCAATAGTTTCACTCAGATTAGGAAAAGAAATGCGATGAACAGGTACATTTTGGTGATTGTGTTGTTGGCGTGCGCCGCGGTTGCTACAAGGCTCGTGGCCGCGAGTCCAGAAGCGATCCCGACCGAAGCCATAAAGGCACTTGTCGATCGGGTTCACCAGATTGCGCAGGACAAAGGCACGACATCCGCGCAGAAGACGGCGAGTCAGAAGGACGCGGTGAACGAGTTCCGCAGGAAATACGATGGAAGGACTGTCTCGATCCGTTACCAGATCAAGGATGTGGCCAAGAAGGGCTCTTATAGCAGCGATCGTTCATACACCAACTCTGTTGTGGCCAAAGCGAGCGATTCCGAGGCCGCTTACACGGTGTTCATCGCAAGTCCGGATTCGACCGTGATGGCTTTTGACGTGCTGAGGGACGTTGATACGTCGGTGTGCCGGTCGGGCTGCTGCTAATTCTGGTAGTCTTTGCAACGGTGCTACTTGCCTTGCAAGCACGTTCGTTGAACGATCGCGATAAGGACACGAAGGAACACAGCGAGCGAATCTACAAAGATTTTGAAATGTACCTCAAGGTTGCGCTCGGGCTTTCCGCAGCGTTTGGCTACATACGACTTGAGGAGTTTCAGAAGAATCCAGAGCTGGCCCGCCAGGGACTTTGGCTCATCGGTGGCATTTCTCTGCTCGTCATGTTCACTTTCTGTATCTTCATCATCTGCCATCTAGGCTCGAAGGTCAGGCGTTGGTCAAACATTGAGTGGGGCAAGCTCTTTTTTTGGCAGGAGTTGTGGGCAGTCCTGGCAATTTGGTTCTTTTCTTCCGGCATTTGGGTAGCAGCGATCAAGTGGTAGTCCGACCTACCCCTTCCAACGAGCGGAGAGCCCACGGGTTCCTCTCGGACGACTCGCTGGCCTGCTGGCACTCCGCGTGAATTCGTTCGACCGCGAGCATCTCCTCCTCGGCCTCGTCACGGAGAGACCCAATTTCGGCGTCGATCTCTGCTTTGCTCCGAGGCAAATGGCCGCGTGCGCGATGGCCAGCCCAAATCTCTTCCATCGTCGTTCAGAATGGATCGAGCGACATTGCCGTTTTGGACCGAGGCTGAATGGTCACCGCCGCATCTCCCGCACCGTCTCGTACAGCGCCCGCAGGTTCTCCATGGGCGTGGCGGCCTGCACGTTGTGCACCGTGTTGAAGACGAACCCGCCGCCGCGATTGAAGATCTCGATCCGCCGCCGGACCTCGCGGCGGACTTCGTCCGGCGTGCCGAAGGGAAGCGTCTTCTGCGTATCGACGCCGCCGCCCCAGAACGTGATCCGCGAGCCGAACTTGTCCTTGAGCATCTGCGGATCCATGCCCACGGCCGAACACTGCACCGGATTGAGGATGTCGAAGCCGGCGTCGATGAAGTCGTCGACCAGGGCCACGACCGAGCCGCAGGAGTGGATGAAGGTCTTCCAGTTGGTATGCTCGTGGACCCAGTCGTTGATGCGGCAATGGAACGGCTGGTAGAGACTGCGATAGGTCTTGGGGTTGATGAACGGTCCGGCCTGCGTGCCGAAATCGGTCCCGGTGACGAATACGACCGAGACCCGATCGCCCACCGCGTCGTGGATCTTGGCCAGGTTCGCCAGGCCGATCTCACACTGCCGATCGAAGATACTGTAGACGAAATCGACCCGGGCGGCCGTGCTCATGTACCACTCGGCCACGTCGCGGATGCCCTTGGGATGCTTGAGCCAGGGGGCCGGCACCAGGGCGATGTCGCCGAAAGCCGTGCCGCCGAAATTGGCCAGGATTGCCCGCTCGCTCTCGCCCCGCAAACGCTGGGCCTCGCGGGCAAAATACTGCAAGTCGGCATCGCTCACCGGGCCGAACTCCTCCAGGTTGTCTTCCACGCGAAGGTTCTCTTCGTCGATCGGCTCCTGGCGGGTGATGCTGTCGAAGTAGAACCCGCCCTTGGGCATCCGTCCGCTGGGCGGCACGCTCGTGTCGCCTTCCGGATAGAGCATGATATCGCCGTTGGCCTCGGGAACGATGTTGAACCGTTCGGGCACGAGCACGGGCGTGCCGTCGAAGGTGGACCAAGGCTTCCAACCGGCGTTCTCAAAGCCGAACATGTTGCAGCGCGTGCCCAGGGGAACGACGTCCACCCCCAGGGCCTCTTGCAGATCGGGTGCAATCTCGCCCAACATCTGGTACGGCTCAACGACCTTGACCGGCGTACCGGGCGGGTCGAGTTCCAACGCCTGGCGCAACTTGTACACGCTGCTGACCTGCATGCCCGTGACGGGGCTTGCGCCCAGGTCCAGAGGTACATAGTCGGGCTGTTGATGGTTCAAGGCGGCTTCGACGCGCTGGCGAGAATTCATGATATGGCTCCCTGGTTCTGATGCTGCGACCATAAGACAACATCATAGTTTGCCGCATGGGGTTGTGCAACGGGCTGCAGGCTGTAGGGTGGGACAAGCTCGCGGAGCGAGTTGGTCCCACCCTTCTACGAACGATCCGCGTTGACCCACCGTCGCTCGATGGCCGATTGCCTCACGCACTCCATCAACTGCTGCACACGGATGCCCTGCTGGAGGCCCGGTTCCGCGGCGCGCCCCTGGGCAACGGCCTGAAGGAAATGGGCCAGGCAGGCCACGTGCCCGCGGATCCAGCCGATGGCCGCTTTGGGGCTAGGAAATGCCGTGGCCGGGGGCGAGTAGCGCTGGCCGGTGTCGATACGGTTCCAGCCGCGGACGCCGCCCAGCGGCCGATCGGCCGCGCAAGCGTCGTAGAACTCCAGATGATGCGGATCCATGAGGTTCAGCCGCAACGCACCCTGCGAGCCATGGATCTCAAGCCGCAGCTCGTCTTCCGCGCCGGAGGCGATTTTCGTGGCCTCGATCGTGCCCGGCGCGCCCGATTGCAGGCGGGCCAGGATCAACACGCAATCTTCCGCATCGATCGGCACGCGGCGCGTAGGATCGTCCGCTGCCGGCCGTTGGGCGTAGGCGGTGTGCGTCTCGGCCATTACGGCGTCGATCGGACCGGCCAGATGGTCCACGAGGTCCAACACGTGCGAGGCCAGGTCGGCGATCACGCCTCCGCCCGCCGCGGTGGTCAGTTTCCATTTGGCGGGGGCGTTGGGATCGGCGCTGCCGGCGTGCAAGTAGGCGGCACGGAACTGGAGCACGCGACCCAGGCGGCCTTCGTCGAGCAATTGTTTCGCCCGCAACGTGGCGGGAAAGAAGCGGTTTTGGAAGGTCATCTGCGCCGTGCCGCGATAGCCCCGCAGCGCGGCAGCGACCTGCCGGGCTTCGTCCCAGGTGGCCACCAAGGGTTTATCGCAGTAGATATTCTTATGATGGGCGATCGCAGAAAGCAGGGCTTCGCAGTGCCGATCGTTGGGCGTGCAGACGTGGACGATATCGATGTCGGGATTCTCGGTGACCGCGCGGAAATCGGTCGCGGCCACGTCGGCCCCGAGCAACCGCCGGGCTTTTTCGGCCGTCTCGGGCCGCCCGGTGACGACGTGGGTGATGCGGGCCGAAAGCGGCAGGGGATCATAGTAAAACGGCAGGGTCGCATAGCCATAGGCATGAACCTTGCCGATCATGCCGAAACCGAGAATGCCAACGCGGTAGATTTTCATGGGATATCGTTTAACCTGGAGCCAACGGCGACAGTGAAGGTGTTCACGACAGTGGACAGTCGTTTAACCCGGAGCCATCGGCGACGGCGGTATATTTGCGTCCGCCGTCGCCGATGGCTCCGGGTTAAACGATCAGAGAACGAGTGTACGAAAACCGCGCCGGATTATAAAGAACTTGCAGGCGACAATTCTCCAGGCCATTTCATAAATCCTGGCAGGATAACCGGTTAGGTGCTGCGTGAAAATGGGTTGCGCTGTTGCGTCAGCCGGTCCCGCACAGGGAATTCTGCATAAGCTCAGAAAGCATTCACCGGAGGCCGGCCCGCTTGCATAGGGATCTGATTCGTGATTTACTGATAGCGCGTTTGAAAAAGGTCTCTTAGCAAAAGGCGAATGTCTCATGTCCCGCGAAACCATGTCCTCCCGGCAACGTGTTTTGACAGCCCTCAATCACCAGGTTCCCGATCGGGTGCCGATCGACCTGGGCGGCAACCAGACGGGCATCCACAAGTTTGCCTATCAGTCGGTGGCAAAACTCTTGGGAATCGACGATACGGTGGTCATCATGGACGCCGTGCAGCAGCTTGCGCAGCCAAGCGAGGCGCTGCTGGAGCGATTCCGCGTCGATACGCGGTATATCGCCGCAGGCGCGGCGGCCGATTTCCAAGGCGGCATTGTCCAGCGGCAGCGCGATGGCCGGACCTGGCACGACCTGACCGACGAGTTCGGCGTGACCTGGTCGATGCCCGACGACCAGCCGTTCTATATGGACATCTCGCACCATCCGCTGGCCAAGGCCACGATCGACGAGGTGCGCGAGTACCCGTTTCCCAAGGGTGACGATGCGGGCCGGTTTGCCGGGCTCCGTCAGCGGGCCCTGGAGATCCGAGAGCAGACGCCGTACGCCGTGGTGAGCGGGATCTCCGGCGTGGTCTACGAAATCTGCTGGTATCTGCGCGGCCTGGAGACCTGGTTCATGGACATGCTCACGCAGCCGGAGTTCTGCGAGGCCCTGATCGACCAGACGCTGAAGTTCTGGATGGATTGGTTCCGGGTGTTCCTGGACGAGGTGGGCGACGTGGTGGACGTGATCATGATCGGCGACGACCTGGCCGCGCAGAAAGGGCCGCTGTTCCGGCCCGATTTCTATCGCCGCGTGGTGAAGCCGCGGCACAAGCGGTTGGTCGAGTACATCCGCTCGCGGACCGAGGCGAAGATCTGGTATCACACCTGCGGCGCCTGCGTCGAGTACATTCCCGACCTGTTGGACAACGGCATCGACATTCTCAACCCGGTGCAGATCAGCGCCAGCGGGATGGAGCCCGCGGGTTTGAAGGCCCGCTTTGGCGACCGCCTGACATTTTGGGGCGGCGCGATCGATACCCAGCACATTCTGCCGCGGGCCACGGCCGAAACCGTCCGCGCGGAGGTGCGGCGAAACCTGGAGCTATGGAAACCCGGCGGCGGCTACGTGTTCAACAACGTCCACAACATCCAGGCGGGAGTTCCGGCGGAGAACATCGTTGCCTTGTACGATGCCGCCTACGACTTCGGATTCTATGCGTAGAGTCCTCCGCATCGGGACGGCAATCACCTGCTGAGCGGGCAAATCGACACGGACGTTCAGGGCGTGCGTTTGATCTTCGGGCGGACCGGCCGCGGCAGGCCGAGGAATTCGGCAAGTTTGCCGCCGAGTTGGAAGTACCTGACGCTGAGCTCCTTGAATTCATCGCGGGGAGCGCGAATGTTCGGATCGAGATTCAAGTAAGGCGCCAGCAGGTCCAGCCCGGTCTTGGCGTCTTCCTTGCTCTTGGTCTTCTGCGACATCCGGTAGAAGCAGTCCGCTTCGTTCAGGATCACGTCGTACTTGGGGTCGATCTTCTTCGGATCGCTGGTCTTGGGGTCGGCATTGGCGCTGATGCGCTCCAGCTTCTTCCGCAACGTGTCCCATTTGCCGATGGCCGCGCCATACTTGGACGGATCCTTGCTGGCCCACTCCGTGAGGATCTTCGCTTCCGAGACGCGGGGATCCAAGGCGCGGGGATATTTTTCAATTACCGCGTCGATCTGCTCCTTGGCCTTTTCGTAATGGCCGAGCCTGCCCTGGAGACTTGCTCCCAAGGCGTGCAGGCTGGCCGCGGCCTTGGTGATTTCGTTCTCGAAGTCCTGGTCGTTATTGGCCTTGTCGAAGATCTTCTCGATCAGGTTCGCGGCCGCGGCAATGGCGTCATCGGTGCCCATGTTGCTTGCGGTCTTCACGATCCAAATCATTTCGTTGGACGAGAACTTCTCCCGCTTGGAGAGGTTGATCATGACCTTCTCTTGCAGATCGGTGAGGGACTTCATCTTCGCCGCGGCCGCGTCCTGCGCGATGGGATCGCCCGGGTCGGTTTCGGTGAGGGCCTTCTTGCGTCCTTTTTCCAGCCCCATGGCGAAACTCATGATCGCGCGGTTGACCGGTCCCTGGTCGGGCCCGCGCTCCAGGAGCCTGGTGATCACGGCGGTCACGTTCTCCGCGTCGCCCAATTTGAGGTAGGCCTGGCCGGCCCCGCTGAAGATTCGCAACCCCGTTTCGTCCAGCGGCTTGCTGGAGTCCTTGACGATGTCGTCGATCAAGGGTTTGTAGAGCGAAGCGGCCTGCTTGAAGTCCTCGCCTTCACTGTAGATTTCGGCCAGCAACAACTGGCACTCGCGGAGGGTCTCGGGCACGGCGGCGTCGGCCGTGCGGAGCGTGCCGAGGGACTGGACCGCCTTCGTGGTGTAGTCCACGGCCTGCTTGCGGTCATCGTCGCGCTTGGCGATCCTCTCTTTGTCGACGGCAAGCTTCTTGTCGGCTTCCATCTGTTTCTTGGCCGTGCGGTACTTGAACCAATGGGCGAACCCCATCACCGTGAGGGCCTTGGGATACTCTTTCGAGCTGGGGTTGATGTCGCTCAAGATCTTGTCGGCGTCGGCCACCTTGTCCTCGGCGAGGGCCAATCGAAGCAGCACGATCCGGGCGGCGTCGCCCTCTTCCTTGGCGGCCCAATCCTTGATATTGAGGATCGACTTGGCGGTGTTGGAGACCTTGGTGAGCAGTTCGCTCTTGGCTTGTTTCTCCGCGGCGGTATTGTCCGGGGCGTCCATGTACTGGTAGTACAGCACATTCAGCAGGAACACCGCCAGTCCGGGAGCGGCCTTGGTTTGCAGGTATTCCCGCTTCAAGGCTTTTTTGGCCGTGAGGATGGCGTCCTCCGCTTTCTTTTTCTGGTAAAGCTGCATGGCCTGGTTGTGGTAGCAGCCGACGAGCGTATTCTTGACGTCGGCCAGGCGTTTTTCGTCGGTCTTGTCGGTCTTGGCGTCAAGGGCCTTTTCATAACTTTTGATGGCCGCGGCCCAGTTCTTTTTCTCGATTGCGGCGTCGCCTTCGGTCACGGCGTCTTCGAAGCCGCTGTCCGCCGAGGCATTGGGATTGAGTTGACGCTGAAGCTTCATCGCGTCCTGCCAGTAGGGGCTGGCGACCTTGGCCATTTCGGCCAGCAAGCGGAGGGCTTCGCGCGTTGCCGCCCTTTTATCGCTTTCACTTTTGGACTTCGCGCCGCTCTCCAGGCAATGCTTGGCATATTCCAAGGTCAATGCCTGGTAGCCGAAACATTTTTCGGAAGCGGCCTTGTGCACGGCCCGCCAGGTCTTGACTTCTTCCAGGTAGTCCTTCTGAGACACTTGATACAGCGTTTTGAGATAATACTGCTCGACGTCGGCGAAGAAATCTTCCAAGCCGGTCTTCTTGACGGCAGCTTTTGTCCGCGCAGCCCCCTTGGTTTCGG
>Ga0181529_10007400_pt1 | contig 10958 bp, 6 predicted proteins | sample PEATcosm2014_Bin_36_FD_119763 | JGI IMG/M metagenome (GOLD analysis project Ga0181529, IMG submission 119763) | Peatland microbial communities from MTU Mesocosm Facility, Houghton, MI, USA - PEATcosm2014_Bin10_30_metaG | ecosystem: Environmental > Terrestrial > Soil > Wetlands > Peat | place... | reverse complement strand
TTTTTTCTTGCGCATTCCTGAAAAGTGCCGCACCTTCTTTCGACGGACCGTTTCGTTCTTCGATCCACAGCACGACAGAACACCAAGAAGCCCCAAACACTGGCAGAGCCGGGGCCACCCGACGCGACACGGCCCTCACCCTAACCCTCTCCCAAGGGGAGAGGGGACTATTTCATTTGCTGGCCGGCGCTCTTAATTCCACTTCAGCACGGCGCCCGTGTCGGCACTGGTGGCCAACGCGGAATACTTGCCCAGGCAACCGGTCGTGTAGCGCGGCGGACGTGGCTTCCATTCGCCTGCACGCTTCGCTAACTCCGCCTCGCTCAAGCGGACGTTGAGCGTGTGGCCGAGGACGTCGACGTCGATGATGTCGCCGGGCTGCAAGAGCGCAATCGGGCCACCGGCCGCCGCCTCGGGACTAACGTGCCCGACACAGGCGCCGGCCGTGCCGCCGGAGAAGCGGCCGTCGGTTACTAGGGCGACCTTGTCGTCCAGATGCATGCCCTTGATGGCCGTGGTGGGGGCGAGCATTTCCTGCATGCCCGGGCCGCCGCGGGGCCCTTCGTAGCGAATCACCACCACGTCGCCCGCCTTGACCTTGCCGTTGACGATGCCCTCGTAAGCCTCGGTTTCGGCCTCGAAAATGACCGCCGGGCCGGAATGCTTTAGCATCTGGGGCAGGACGCCGGCCGCTTTGATCACGGCTCCCTTCGGGGCCAGGTTGCCGTAGAGGATCACCAGCCCGCCCTCCTGGCTGTAGGCGTTGTCGACCTCGCGGATACAGTCGAGCGGATCGAAGCCCAGGTCGTCCGACGAGAGGTCGCGGATCGACTTCGCCTGGCGTTCGACCGTCATGCCTTGGTTGGTCCGGCTGCCGCCGGCCGTAACCGCCGCCAAGGTCAAAGCCTCGGAGTTGACGGTCTCGGACCGGATGTCGTAGGCCGCGATGTTTTCGCCAAGGCTCAGGCCGCTGACGGTGGGGCAATCGAGCTTCAAAAGACCCGGCCGGCCACGCTCAACGGCGCCGAGAATGGTATGGACGCCGCCGGCGTTATGAACGTCCTGGACGTGGTATTTGCTGCTGGGCGACACTTTGCAAATGTTGGGCGTGCCGCGGCTCAACGTGTTGATCCGTTGCATGTCATACTGGATGCCGGCTTCGCGGGCGATGGCCAGGATGTGCAGCACGGTATTCGTGCTGCCGCCCATGGCCATGTCGAGCACCATCGAGTTGTCCAACGAGTCGTGGGTGACGATCTCGCGAGGCAGCAGTCCGTGGCCCTCGCCTTTTTTCTCCAGCTCCAGCACCATTTGCACCACGCGCTGGGCGGCCAGGCGGAAGAGTTTCTTCCGCTCGGCACTGGTGGCCAGCAGTGTGCCGTTGGTGGGCAGGGCCATGCCCAGGGCCTCGCACAGACAGTTCATGCTGTTGGCCGTGAACATGCCCGAGCAAGAACCGCAGGTGGGGCATCCGGCCGACTCCATGGCCAGCAGATCGGCGGCGCTCAGTTTGCCGTCTTGCTTGGCGGCGGCGGCGACAAAAACGTCGATCAGGTCGACGGTCTTGCCTTCGGCCGTCTTGCCGGCCTCCATGGGGCCGCCGCTGACGAAAACGGTGGGCACGTTGCAACGCATGGCGCCCATCAGCATGCCGGGGACAATCTTGTCGCAGTTGGGGATACAGATCATACCGTCGAAGCAATGGGCGCGGAGCATCGTCTCGACCGAGTCGGCGATCAGTTCGCGGCTGGGCAGCGAGTACTTCATCCCCTCGTGGCCCATGGCGATGCCGTCGTCGACGCCGATCGTGTTGAAGATGAACGGAGTGCCGCCGGCCTCGCGGACGCACTCCTTGACGAACTGGCCGACCTTGTCCAGATGGACGTGGCCGGGAATGATGTCCACGTGGCTATTGCAAATGGCGATGAACGGTTTCTTGAAATCGTCGTCGACCAGGCCGGTGGCGCGGAGAAGGCTGCGGTGGGGGGCACGGGCGTCGCCCAATTTAATGATATCGGAACGCATCAGAATCACTCCTAGGGAGTAAGGGGATAAGCCACTATTCTAAGCGTTGCAAGCGGCGTGGTGTAGCGGGGGCCACTTGAAACCGACGCGGTTTTTGGCGAGGATAGAGCGTTTGGAACTTGGTTCGAAGCTGCTTGGCGCATATCCGGAATTGTGCCCTCTTCCTTTGGAAGAGGGGCAGACGGTGAGGACAAGGGACGGAAAGATCGCAAGAATGCGTGGTTTTCCCACGCCAACCGCCCTCACCCTAACCCTCTCTCAAAGGGAGAGGGGACAAGGCATTCTAATTTCCGGACATGCGCTGAGTGACCTGGGAGCACCGCGTGGCCGATCTGATCCTGCAACTGGGCGTGAAGACCGATCCGACGGAATATCGGTTCTCCTATCCGTGGCTTTTTCGCCTTTTGGCCGACCAAGGGGTGCGATACGTCCAGTTGGGGACGTTTTTCGAGATTTATCAGCTCCCCGACGAATATTTTCATCGCCTGCGGCGCGAGGCCGAGAACCAGGGCGTTTGCATCCACAGCATCTTTACGACCCACCGCGAGTTGGGCGGGTTTTTCAACGACGAGCCCGGCTGGGAAGCCGTCGCCCGGCGGAATTTCGAGCGCCTGATCGAAGTGGGCGCACTGCTGGGCGCGCAATCGGTCGGATCCAATCCGGGCGCGGTCTATCGTGATCGCATGGACACGAAACGGCAGGGCATCCAGCGTTACTTGCGGCATTTGAAAGAACTGACGCAGTTCGCCCATGAGCGGGGCGTGCCCTGGTTGACGATTGAGCCGATGTCCTGCCTGGCCGAGCCGCCGACCGTGCCCCAGGAGATTCGTCAGATGGCCGACGAACTGGCCGACTGGCAGCGGGCGCATCCCGATAGCGCGGCCCAGGTCGGCTACTGCACCGACATCGCCCACGGCTATGCCGACGAGCAAGGGACGATCTGTCACGACCATCTCGAACTGCTCGAAGCCACGCTGCCGCACCTGTACGAGCTGCACCTGAAGAATACGGACGAGCGGTACTGCTCGACATTTGGGTTTAGCGAAGCCGACCGCCAGCGCGGAATCGTCGAGATCGAGCCGGTCCGCGAGATGCTCCGCGCCCGGGCGGCCAGCTTGCCGGTCCGCGAGGTGGTGGGCTATCTGGAGATCGGCGGCCCCAAGCTCGGACGCGACTATTCCGACCACGCTTTGGCGCAGCAACTCCGCGACTCGCTGGCTTATTTGAAACAGGTATGGCCCACCGACGCCGTCAGCCGTGACGCCGCGGAGCCGGCTGTCTTGCAGCAGGAAAGCTCGCGGAACGGGCGACCGGTCCGTGTGGCGCCTTCGGTCATGTGCGTCGACATGGGCCATATCGAGACGGCCGTTCGCCGGCTCGAGGGCGCCCGGGCCGACATGCTGCACCTCGACGTGGCCGACGGACATTTCGTGCCCAACCTGCTGCTCGGGCTCGACGTGATCCGCCGCCTGCGGGCGATTAGCGACCTGCCGATGGACGCCCACCTGATGGTGGCCAATCCGGAGCAGTACATCGAGCCGCTGGCCAAGATCGGCGTCGAGTACGTTTCGGTACACGCCGAGGCCTGCGATCATCTGGATCGCGTGCTCACGGAAATCCGTCGCCACGGCATGAAGGCGGGCGTGGCCCTGAATCCGGCCACTCCGCTGCACGCCCTGCAATACGTGCTGGAGCGGCTCGATTTCGTGCTGCTGATGACGGTCAATCCGGGTTTCGCCGGCCAAAAGCTGGTCGCGGCGGCCATTCGCAAGATCGCTGATTGCCGCCGCTTCCTGGCCGATTGCGACCCGGCCATTCCGATCATGGTCGACGGCAACGTCAGTTTTCAGCACATTCCCAACATGGTGGCGGCCGGTGCCGACATCCTCGTGGCCGGCACGAGCAGTTGGTTTGACGCCGCCGGCTCTCTTACAGAAAACGTCCGCAAGACGGAAGAGGCGATCGTCGCGGGACTGAAGATGAGGACAGCATGATGCAGGCGCTGGTGTTGCACAAGGTGGGCGACGCCCGCTACGAAACGGTTCCACGGCCGGCGGCCGGCCCCGGCGAGGTGCTGGTGCGTGTGGGCTTTTGCGGCGTCTGCGGCTCTGACATCCCCCGGACGTTTGTCAAAGGGACGTATCACTTCCCGACGATCTGCGGTCACGAGTTTGCCGGAACGGTCGAAAGCTGCGGCGCGGAAGTGGCCGACTATCGGCCGGGCGATCGGGTCGTGGTGTTTCCGCTGCTGTGGTGCGGCCGGTGTACGGCGTGCGAGCGGGGCAACTACGTACAGTGTGCCGACTACGACTATTACGGCTCGCGGCGCGACGGCGCCTTTGCCGAATATGTCGCCGCGCCGCCGCGGAACCTGCTCCGCGTGCCCGAGGGCGTCTCGATGGAGGCCGCCTCGATGACCGAGCCGGCGGCCGTGGCCCTGCACGCCTTGAAGCGCGCCGGCGGCAGCTTTCTGGGAGCGACCGTGGCCATCTTTGGCGCCGGTCCCATCGGACTGATGACCGCCCAGTGGGCGCGCATGATGGGCGCGGCGCAAATCCTGGTGTTCGATCTGATCGCCGAGAAGCTGGCCATGGCGCGGCGGCTCGGTTTCACGCTGGCACTGAATGCCCGGGAGTGCAAGCCGGTTGAGCAGATCCACGAGATGACGCATGGCCACGGGGCGGAAGTGTGCGTTGAAGCGGCCGGCGTGCCCGCCACGTTGACGCAGGCCATGGCCGCCGCCCGGAACAACGGCCGCGTGGTGATTCTGGGCAACCCTTCGGGCGACGTGACCCTGCCGGCGGCGCTCATTTCGCAGGCCATGCGGCGGGAGATCGACATCCTCGGCACGTGGAACTCATCGTTCAGCACGGCCGGCAACAATGACGACTGGCACGCCGTGTTGGCCGCGGCCGCCGTGGGGGCGGTCGACCTCGACAGCCTGGTCACGCACCGCGTCCCCTTGGCAAATAGCTTCGATGCGCTAAAAATGATGCGCGATCAAAGCGAGTTTTTCGCGAAAGTGTTGATTCAACCCTAAGAGGAGCCCCATGAGAGCCGCCCTACTCGAGGAACTCGGCAAAATCGTCGTCCGCGAGGTCCCCGATCCCCAAATCGACGACCATTCGGCCCTCTTGAAGGTCGAGGCGGTCGCCGTCTGCGGCTCCGACATCCGGATTTTTCGCCACGGCAACCCGCGTGTGAAGCCGCCGGCTATTATCGGACATGAAATCGCCGGCACCGTCGTGGCCGCCGGCAGGGACGTCACGCGGGTCAAGGTCGGCCAGCGGATTGCCGTGGGGGCCGACGTCCCCTGCGGCCAGTGCGCCTGGTGCCGCGACGGCCGGGGCAACAACTGTGCGATCAACTATGCCGTCGGCTACCAGATTCCCGGCGGCTTCGCCCAGTACATGAAACTCACGCCGCTGCTATTGGCCGAAGGCCCGGTCACGCCGTTTGCCGAGTCGCTCGATTTCGGCACGGCCGCCCTGGCCGAGCCGCTGGCCTGTGCCATTAACGGCCTGGAACTGGTGGGCCTGTCGCTGGGCAAGACGGTGGTCCTGGTCGGCATGGGGCCGATCGGCTGCATGATGATCGACCTGGCGCGGGTGATGGGCGCCACCAAGGTGATCTGCGTGCAGCGGAGCAAGCCTCGCATGGCCATCGCCCGCCGCTACGAGGCCGACGTCTATATCGACTCGGCCGAAGAGGACGTCGTGGTCCGCTGCCGCGAGGAGACGGGCGGCGGGGGGCCAGACATCGTGGTCACGACCTGCGGCTCGGTCGAGGTCCATGAGCAGGCCATTGAGATGGTGGCCCATCGCGGCTACGTGAATTTGTTCGGCGGGTTGGGAAAGAACGTGCGGCCCATGTCCGTGTTGTCGAACACCATTCATTACAAGGAATGTTTCGTGACCGGTTCGCACGGCTGCGTGCCGCGGCACCACGAACTGGCCGTGAAGCTGCTGGAGCAGGGGCGGGTCCGCACGGCGCCGATCATTACCCATCATTTCCCGCTGGAGCAGATCAACGAGGCCTTCGATACCATGGAAAACCGCGGCGGCATGAAGATCATCGTGCATCCGCATGGGTAGTTCACCCCTTCGCACATCCCAGGTCGCCGTTATGCAGCCCAAGTTCCTTTACTTCGATCTCGGCAAGGTGCTGGTCGATTTCAGCTACGATCAGATGCTCGCGCAGATTGGCGGCGTGGCGGGCATCGACGCCGAAACGGTGCGGGCGGTCATCTTCGACGGCGAACTGTTGCCGCAATTCGAGTCCGGCCGGCTTTCCGCGGCCGAGTTCTACGAGGCCTTTTGCACGGCCATCGGCAGCCGGCCCGATTTCGCGGCGCTGGCCACGGCGGCCAGCGCGATTTTTGCGCTCAATCTGCCCATGCTGCCCTTGGTGTCGCAGCTCCAACAGGCCGGTTATCGTATGGGCATCCTCTCGAACACGTGCGTATTGCACTGGGATTATTGCGTCGGCCAGTATCGCATCGTGGCCGAGGGGTTCTCCGTCCACGCGCTAAGCTTCCGCATCGGCGCGGTCAAACCCGAGGCGGCCATCTTCCACGCCGCCGCCGAACTGGCCGGCGTGCGGCCGGAGGAAATTTTCTACGTCGATGACATGCCCCAGCACGTCGCCGGCGCCCGATCGGTGGGTTTCGATGCCGTGCAGTATACGACGACCACGGCCCTGGCGGACGAACTGCGCCGGCGGGGAGTGCGGTGGAACTACTAAGAGCGTGTGCGCAAGAAAGTCCCCTCTCCCTCGGGGAGAGGGCCCGTAGTGTGCGTGAAACGCACCATCTGCTGCCGGCTGTCGTGCGTTTCACGCGCGCCACAAAGAATCACTTAACGATGCTGGCGATCCTTCAAGATCCGTTCTCGGTATTCACTCTGTTTTCCCGCGTTTCCTCTCTTCCTTCTCCCTGCTCGACGTACTGAGCGATCTTCTGCAACAGGGCGTCGCGGTCGATGGGCTTGGCGAGATAGTCATCGCAGCCGGCCGCGATACAGCGGTCGGCGGCGACCGTCGTGGCGTGCGCCGACAGCGCGATGATCGGTCTGGTATAGCCTTCCTGCCGCAGTCGCGTGGTGGCCTGGTAGCCGTCCATGCCCGGCATCTGAATGTCCATCAAGATCAGATCGAAGGGAAGCAGCACGTCGTCGTGGTGGCGACCCGAGTTGGGAAAGCGGGCCAAGGCCATCTCCACGGCTTCCTTCCCGTCCTGTGCAATGGTCACCTCGGCCCCGGCCCGCCTGAGCACGAGCGAGAGGAAGCGTTGATTGTCGGGACCGTCCTCGGCCAAAAGGATGCGGCAGTTGAGCTTGGGACGCGGCCGAGGAAGAGCGTCGGCCAGCACCGCGCGGGGACGCTCAGACAGCGGTATGCCTTCCAGCGGTCCGGCGGCCACGCGCAGGCGGAAGGTGCTCCCCTGCCCTGGCGTGCTGCTGACGGTGATGTCGCCGCCGAGCGCGGCGGCCAGGCGTTGGCTGATGGTCAGTCCCAGACCGGTGCCGCCGTAGCGTCGGCTGGTCGACGAATCGGCCTGAACGAAAGGGCGGAAGATCGAAGCGCGTTGGTCGGGCGTCATGCCGATGCCCGTGTCGATCACGTCGAACTGCAGGGCGGGGTCCCGGCCTTCCTCGCTGCAGAGGCTGGTCACGATGCGCACCTGGCCGGTTGCCGTGAACTTCACGGCGTTGCCCACCAGGTTGACGAGAATCTGGCGCAGGCGGGTGGGATCGGTATGCACGGTCTCGGGGAGCGGGCCGCGGCATTCGAAGGACAACGTGAGGCCCTTGGCGTCGGCCCGCACTTGCATCAGCGCCGCCACGTCGGCCAGAATCTGCCAGGGGGAGCAGGTGATGCGATCGACTTCCAGCTTGCCGGCTTCGATTTTGGTGATGTCGAGGATGTTGTCAATCAAATCGGCGAGCATCCGGCCGTTGCGGCGGATAGTGCGCAGGTAGTCCTGCCGTTCCGCCGCCGCCAGGTGCGGCTCCAAGAGCAAGTCGGTGTAGCCGAGAATGGCCGTGATGGGCGTGCGGATCTCGTGGCTCATGTTGGCCAGGAACTCGGTCTTGGCCTGGGTGGCCGCCTCGGCCGTTTCTTTGGCCTGCCGTAGTTCGGCTTCGGCGCGGCGGAAATCGGTGATGTCGGTGGCGATCTCCACCACGCGGCAGGTTTGACCCTGACCGTCCAGAACCGGACTGAGTACCACGCTCCAGGTGACGACCTCGGCGCCGGAGCAAACGTAGCTCACCTCAAAGGCGGCCTGCTGGCCGCCCAGGGCTTTAGCAAACGCGGTCGTCACGGCGGGGCGACTTTCGGGCGGCCAAATGTCAAGAAAGCGCGTGCCGAGAATTTCCGCCTCGCTCCGGCCAATCTTCTGCCGGCTCATCGGATTGGCGGCCAGGCAATGCCCTTGCCGGTCGAGCAGTTGCAGGCAATTGGGCGAGTTGTCGACCACGCTCCGGTACAGGCGTTCCGAAGCCATGATCTGCTCGTTGGCGTCGTGAAAGCCTTGCATCGTCAGCAGCGATCCGACCAAGAGAAGGGTCACCAGGCCGGTCGTGGCAATCACGGCCAGACGGTATTCGGCAATCTCCCGCTGCCAACCGCCGACCAGGGACTCGAACGTTATTGTTTCCTGCGCGTACGCCCGGAAAGACTGTTCGATGCGTTGGGTCGCATGCTCGCCGACGGCATTGGTCATGAGCCAGCCGGTAACGATCACGATCACGATGCCGCCTGCCAACAGGCGAAGATAGGGTGAAGACCTGCTGGTCCGCAGCGATTCGGGCGAAATCTCGCGGCAGGCCAGCATGTATTGCCAGAGACAGACGGCCGCAACAAGCCCCAGCAGAGAGCGAAAGACGTAGATGGGAAGCCCGACTAGTTGCAGGAACCACATCTGATTGACATACGTGGCGGGGAAGAGCGGCCCGGCTGGAACGATCAGCCCGACGGCGATCGCGTAGACCGCGAAGCCGGCGGCGGCGGCCACCAGCCAGCAGCGGCCCGGCCGGCGTGGCGCTTGCGAGAGACGCAACAACGCAAAGGCTGTCCAAAGACAGCCCACGAACCCCAACGCGTAGCGGACGGTGACGTCGAGCCCATCGACGCCGTAGGCCGCGCCCGTGGCCGCGATGGCCAGCAACGGCGGATAGGCCCAGCGACGCCTGCAGAGGCGGGGAACATTCTGCACCACCCGCTGGCCGAACTCGCACAGGCAGAGAAAGGAAAGAAACACAATGCCCAGCCGCAACCACTGGCAATAAACGTCGTCGCCGAGACTCAGCGCTCCCAGGTGCAGCCACTGTTTGGTGCCGTGCAGCGCGCCGAACGCCCCCAGCCACTGCCAACCCGGAGTTGCCTTGCTGCTCGACGATAAGTAGAAGCAGACGGCACTTACGAGAAAGAAGCTTAAGCCGTGGATAAAGAAGACATAGTCCATCTGCTGCAGAACAAGCGCGGTCATTCCGGTATGCTCCGGATAGGGTACGAAGCGGTTTCAAGATCGCTCATGTGGCACCGTCGCCATCGGCAGCACCAAGCCTTCGCAACAGCCGAGGGCGGCCCTGCCACTGCTTGAAAACCACTTCCAGGGTGTAGGTACAGATTATCCCCGCCCCTGCCGCGATCCGTTGCGGCATCTATCAACTGTAGGTCAAGGGAATCGGCGCAGAGACGCGCCGCAGGATTTCCCGGGCGGGGTAATGGTCCCGTCGTCCTGTAACGTCCCCGTCATCCTGAGCGCTGATGGTCTGCGCGGAATAACCGGCAAAATCAGAACACGTACCGGTTGACGACGTTTTCGAACAGCTCTTGGCGGCCGCTCTGGTTGGGGGCGGCATCGCCCTTGGCCAGCATGTACTTCTCCAACGACTCGAAGTTCTGCCGGCCGGCCTCGATCTCGGCCCCGATGCCGCCGTCCCAGGAGCGGTAGCGATCTTTCACCATTTGGTCCAGCACGCCGTCGGCGCGGACGGCCGCGGCGATCTTCAATCCCTTGGCGAAAGCATCCATGCCGCCGATGTGGGCGTAAAACAGATCGACCGGCTCGAAGCTCTCACGCCGCACCTTGGCATCGAAATTCAAACCACCGGTGGTAAACCCGCCGTATTTCAGGATCATCAGCATGATCTTTGCCGTCAGGTACACATCGGTGGGAAACTGGTCGGTGTCCCAGCCCAGCAACAGGTCGCCCGTGTTGGCATCGACCGAGCCCAAGAAGCCCTGCGAGCCGGCATAGTCGATTTCGTGCTCCACGCTATGGCCGGCCAGCGTGGCATGGTTGGTCTCGATGTTCATCTTCACTTGGTCGGCCAGGCCGTAGGCGCGCAAGAAGTTGATGCACGCCGCGCTGTCGAAGTCGTATTGGTGTTTCGTCGGCTCCTTGGGCTTGGGCTCGAAGTAGAACTGGCCGGAAAAGCCGATTTTCTTCGCATAATCGACGGCCATGTGCATGAACGCGGCCAGGTGCTCGACCTCGCGCTTCATGTCGGTGTTCCACAGGCACTGATACCCTTCGCGGCCGCCCCAGAACGTGTAACCTCCGCCACCCAGTTCCTTGGCCACTTCCAGGGCCTTCTTCACCTGGGCCGCGGCGAAAGCGAAGGCGTCGGCATTGCAACTGGTGGCCGCACCGTGCATGTAACGCGGATTGCTGAACAAATTGGCCGTGCCCCACAGCAACTTGATGCCCGTGCGCTGCTGCTCTTCTTTCAGCACCTTGACCACGGCGTCGAGGTTCTTGTTGGTTTCGGCCAGGCTGTTGCCTTCGGGGGCCACGTCGCGGTCGTGGAAGCAGTAGAACGGCGCGCCGAGCTTCTCGATGAACTCGAATCCCACCTTCGCGCGATTGATCGCGTTGTCGACCGTGTCGGCCGAGCCTTCCCACGGCCGCAGCATCGTGCCCGGCC
>Ga0181529_10007399_pt1 | contig 10962 bp, 9 predicted proteins | sample PEATcosm2014_Bin_36_FD_119763 | JGI IMG/M metagenome (GOLD analysis project Ga0181529, IMG submission 119763) | Peatland microbial communities from MTU Mesocosm Facility, Houghton, MI, USA - PEATcosm2014_Bin10_30_metaG | ecosystem: Environmental > Terrestrial > Soil > Wetlands > Peat | place... | reverse complement strand
CGAGCCCATCACCACCACTGCATTGGCCAATTTGGCGCGCACCACGGCCACATCGCGCGCGTTGTAGCGGGGCGTCTCTTCCTGCTTGTAACTCTGGTCGTGTTCCTCGTCGACGATGATGAGGCCCAGGTTGGGCGCGGGGGCAAAGATGGCGGAGCGCGTGCCCACCACCACCGGCGCATCGCCGCTGCGAATTCTGCGCCATTGCTCGCTGCGTTCTTCCGGTGTGAGCGCGGAGTGCAGCAGGGCCACGCGATTGCCGAAGGCCGCGTCCAGCAGGCCCACGGTTTGTGGCGTAAGGCCAATCTCCGGCACCAGCAGAATGGAGGAGAGCCCGCGCTCCAGCGCCTGGCGCATGGCGGCCAGATACACTGCAGTCTTGCCCGAGCCGGTGACGCCGTGCAGTAGAAAGGGCTTGAAGCCGCCGAGCACGCCCACAATGGCTTCGCGCGCGGTCAGCTGCGTGGGGTTGAGCTCGAAGACATTGTGCGCGGGCTCAATGCCGCCCAGCCGGAAGGCGACGGCGCGCTCCTCAATGCGGACCAGACCGCGGCGCACCAGCGTCTGGAGCGTGGACGCGGGCAGATCCTTGGTGCGCAGATCGGTCAGGGAGAGTTCGCCGCCGTGGATGTCGAGCTCGGCAAGAATGGCCTGCTGATTCTCGGTGAGTTTGGGCAACCGCTCGCTGGCCACCAGCACCGCAAAGCGTTCCATGCGCCGTGCGTCGCGTTCCACAGCCTGGGTCTCGCGCGCAATCCACTTGCGGCGCAAGAGCGAGGCCAGAACCGGAAGCGTGGCTGCGGTGGCGGTGCGCAAGGTGGACACCTTCACCGGCTCGCCATCGGCAAGGCGGTTGAGAACGCGGAACTCCAGGTTCTGCTCCTCTGGTGTGAGCGAGCTGCGGCGGCGGGCTTTGGCCAGCGCTCCCTGTCCGCGCAGGGCCGCCATGGGATCGTCTTCCACGGCACTGGCCAGCAGGTCGCGGCCCAGATCGGTGATGCGGTAGTAGACGGTGCGGCGGACCTCGGCCGTGAGCGGCAACATGCCGCGCAGCACTTCGCCGAGCGGGGCCAGATAGTACTGCGCCATCCATTCGGCCAGCGCGAGCAACTGCTCGCTGAGGATGGGCGCGTCATCCAGAACCGCTTCCAGCGCGCGCATCTCCACGTCGGGCGGAGCCGTAACGCCCACGGCGGTGACCACGCCAATCAGCTTCTCGTTGCGGAAGGGCGCAATGACGCGTACCCCGCGCTCCACCTGCTGCCCGATGCGCAGGGCGTAGGTAAAGCTGCGGTCCAGCGGAACAGGCAGCGCGACTTCGCAATAAGTGGCCATGGGGCAACCTACAGTTTAGTGGACAGGGCAGGGAAGCGCGCGCTCTTCCGGAAAGTTTGACGATAGACTGGCATTGCAGGCGGAGGGGGCATGGTGAACAGAGAGGCGCGGGACCGGGCGGCAACGGCGTTACGGCGGTTTCTGGTGTGCGAGACCACCAATAAAGAGTTCGACAGGGAATTCACGGAGATTTCCGCCACCTGGAAGCGGAAAAAAGACCGCGCAATCACGGCTGTTTACGGATTTGCCTGGAACCTCTACGACGATTTTGAGGAGCACAAGCTGGATGGGATCTGGGAGCCGGAAGATGTGGTGCGCCAGATGGCCGAGCGGTGTGTGCGGTTCCTGCAGACCGACCTGGAGTACGAGTGGAAGAGGGCAGAATTTATCGGGCTCGACTGGCGGCGGATTTTTTCGAAGTTTCTGCACTGGATCAAATGGGAAGCCGATCCGAGGAGGCGCTTTGGGCAGTTCATGGCCGAGTCGGCGGGTGATGTGTCGGTGTGGCCGTTCTATCGTCGGGATGACTACGAAGGTTGAGCACCAGGGGCGCGGCAGGCGGCTTCGCGGCGTTCCCGCCAGCCGTTTCGGAAGGTTCGTGTGCCCCTCCGTGGCGCGGGCGCTCTGAATGCGGCTTTCCCAGGGTTCCCCTCGCTGCGCTCGGTCCACCTTGGGCTATTTTCGTGTTGCCCCTCCGGGGCACCTGGCATTGCATGCAGCAGACATTGCATGTAGCAGACAGCTTTGCGCACCCCTTCGCGTTGGGGATTGTTGCAGGGTGAATCGGAGTTTCCATGCGGTTCTCTTCGCCAAACACTTCCCCAAACGCGGGGGGAAGTGAAAGACTCCCTGCATGAAGATTTTGAACTTCGCGCTTCCCGTTGTGCTGCTGGCGGCCACTGCTCTGGTCCAGGCACAAACGCCGGCCGCGGCGCCTGACCCATTGCATGGGTGGCTTGCGGCTTCCACGCCTGAGGCCTTTGAGGGCTGGTTGAACCAGCGTCTGGCCGCAGCCAAAACCGATGTGGACAAACTGGTGGCCGTCTCCGGCCCGCGCACCGTGGAAAATACCCTGCGGCCTTTTGACGATGCCGAGAACGAGCTGACCGTGGCTGGCAATAACGCCTATCTGCTCTACTCGCTGGCCGATGCGGCCCCGCTGCGCGACAAGGGGCAGGCGCTCTTGGCCAAGGTCTCTTCCGCTTCCACCGATCTGAGCCTGAACCAGACAGTTTACAAGGCACTGGCAGCCGTCCCCGCGCCCGCCGATCCCGCCACGCGCCACTATCTGGAGCGCACGCTCCTGGAGTACCGCTTGAGCGGTGTGGATCGCGACGAGGCCACCCGCAAGCGGCTCCACGAGCTGCAAGACAAGATCACCGACCTCTCGTTGGTCTTTGGGCGCAATGTGGCCGATGGCACCCTGAAGATTACCGCCAAGCCCGCTGAGCTGGAAGGGCTGCCGGCCGACTACGTTGCCGCGCACAAGCCCGCCGCCGACGGCCTGATCACGCTCACCACCGACGAGCCGGATGTGAATCCGGTGCTGGATTTTGCCAAGAGCGCGGACCTGCGCGCGCGCATCTACACCGCGTATCACACCCGCGCCTATCCCAAGAACGACCAGGTGTTGCGCGACCTGATGGGTGCGCGTCAGGATCTGGCCACCACGCTCAACTACCCGCACTTTGCTGACCTGGCCACTGCCGACCAGATGATCGGCTCGGCCGCCAACGTGGCCAAGTTGATTGCATCGGTGGATGAAGCTGCCCGTCCGGTGGCCGCGCGCGAGTACGGCCAGTTGCTGGCCTTTGCGCAAAAACAGCAGCCGGGGATCACCGTCATCACCATGGCGGACCGCCGCTACTGGTCGGAGCAGTATCGCCGCTCGCAGCTGGACTTCAATGCGCAGAGCGTGCGCCCCTACTTCCCCTACGCGCAGGTGCAGGCCGGCATTCTGACGACTGCCTCGCGCTTTTTCCGCGTGGAGTTCAAGCCGGCCGCCGATGCTGTGGTGTGGGACAAGTCCGTGGACACGTTCGACGTGTTCGACGCCGCCCCGGGTAGCAAAGGCCGGAAGCTGGGCCGTATCTATCTGGACATGCATCCGCGCGAAGGCAAGGACAAGTGGTTCTCCTCGTCGCCTGTGGTTCCCGGCATTCGTGGCCGTCAGCTGCCGGAGGGCATGTTGGTGTGCAACTTCTCCGGAGGCAAGGCGGGCGAGCCGGGCCTGATGCAGTATGACGAAGTGGTCACCTACTTTCACGAGTTTGGCCACCTGATGCACAACATCCTGGGTGGGCAGGGCGAGTGGTCGGGCGCCGGTGGCTTTGCCGTGGAGGGTGACTTTGTGGAGTCGCCTTCGCAGATGCTGGAAGAGGTCTTCCACTCTGCGGCCATTCTGCAGGGCTTTGGCAAGCACTACCAGACCGGGGAGGTTCTGCCGGCGGCCACCATCGCGCGCATGAACGCGGCCAGCGCCTACGGTCGCGGTACCTGGCTGGAGCGGCAGCTCATCTACACCAGCTTTTCGCTGGACGTGCACAACCAGGACCCGGCCAAGCTGGACTTTGACAAGACCTGGGCGATCGACACCCAGCGCTACAGCCCCTACCAGGACCTGAAGGGAGTGCACGACTACGCGTCGTTTACGCACCTGACCGGCTACGCCTCTAACTACTACACCTACGTGCTCGACAAGGTGATCGCCATCGACTTCTTCGCGCAGTTCGACAAGAAGAACCTGCTGGACGGGCCCACGGCGATGCGCTACCGCAAGGCGGTTCTGGAGCCGGGCGCCACCAAGCCCGCCACCGAGCTGGTGAAGGACTTCCTGGGCCGTCCGCAGCAGATGGACGCCATCCGCGCCTGGATGAACGAGCAGTTCGAGCCGGCGGGGAAGTAGGGAAGTGACGTAACCAACACGCATCGGGTGCCCCCGGTCCCTCGCTTTTGGGGACCGGGGAGTTCCCGCAACCGATCCTGCCAGCCACCCAGCCACCCAGTCCCCAGTCCCTAGTCCCTGCTCTTTTGAACGTTCCCTTTCCCTTATCCGTCTATACGTTGTAGGATTTGTTGAGGAAAGGCCGGGCTGGATCGGCCACACCGAAAGGCGCAAAACCGCGATGAACCGCAACCAGATTGATGCCCGCCGCCAGAGCCGGGTCCCGGCCAACGGCTTTACGCTGATGGAACTGCTGATTGTGATGGCGGTGATCGCCATCCTTACGCTGATGGCGATTGCCAGCATCAGTGTCTACACCAAGCGCGCCAATGGTCTGTCGGCGGTGAACTCGTTGCAGAAGATCAACCAGGCGGAGATCATGTTCTCGGGCAGCTATCCGAACCTTGGGTTTGCCTGCTCGCTGACGGCTCTGGGCGGCGATCCGCACTCCGGCCCGCCGACCGCAACCAGTTCGCAGCTGTTGCCGGACGATCTGTCCTCCGGTTTGAAGCAGGGTTATATGTTCACGATTACCTGTGGCGATGAGGTCACCAGTGGCAGCACCACCCGCCACAACAGCTATACGGTGCTGGCCAAGCCGCAAAGCGTGGGCAAAACCGGCGATCGCTCCTACTGCACCGACGAGACCGGGCAGACCAAGTTCGATCCGGCGGGCGGCAACGAGTGTACACAAATTCTGCAATGACAAATTCAAGGTGGATTGCGTGGGGCGGCCGTCTGTTGACGGTCGCCCTTCTCTTCTGCGGCTCGGCGCTGGTTGCCCAGCAGGGCGCGCCCAGCGTGCATGACGTGGCCCAGCGTGTGGACCGGCACTATAACCAGCTGCACTCGCTCCGGGCCGCCTTCAGTGAGACCTATGAAGGCATGGGCCGGCGTCGGACGGAGAGCGGCACCCTGCTGCTGGCCAAGCCAGGGCAGATGCGTTGGGACTACACGCAGCCAGCCGGCAAGCTCTTTCTGCTGGACGGCAAGTATGCTTGGGCCTACACCCGTGGCAGTGCGCAGGCGCAACGGGCCCCCGCCAAGCAGTTGGACGATCTGCGTTCGCCGCTCCGCTTCCTGCTGGGCCGCACGCAGCTTGAAAAAGAGATGACCAACCTGCATCTGAGCGGGAATGCGAACGGGACCTTTACGCTGGTGGGCCAGCTCAAGGGCCAGGAGCAGCGGGTTCCCAAGTTGGCCATGACGGTCACCGCCGACGGCACGATTCTGGCCCTTGAGGCCGAGGAGAACGACGGCTCCATCACCCGGTTCACCTTCAGGGGCGAGCAGGCCAACGTCCCTGTCCCGGCCACTCAGTTTCGCTTTACGCCGCCCGCCGGCGTCAGCATTGTGGACGCCCTGCCGCCCATGTAGTTTTTCGTTTCCAAGCGCGGCCGGGTGCTGGGTGCCCCCGGTCCCTCGCTCAGCAAGCAACTGCTGTGCCCCATTCATCCACGTCCTTTGTGGATGAGTGGGATGCCGGGACTTTCCACCCTTCCCCCTCATCGCAAAAGACGCGATGAACGGGGCACAGCTTCGATTCCTCCGGCTCTCGTCTTTCCGCAGTTTGACCGGGCCACCTGCCTGGTAACTATGAAAACAACGCAGCCAATTACCGCATCGTTCTTGGACCGTAGCCGAAGTTTATGCAGGAGGATCGAAGATGACGAATCGTCGCGCAAGTATGTTGTTCTGTTTGATGGTATGCGCTTTGTTTGCGCCGCTTATTTCTGCTCAAGCCAATTGGCAGGAAGAGCCTATGCGAGGGGCACCAAAGCTCCGAGCGATTGCCATTCCAGCCGAAGCTGAATATAAGGGGCAAAAGCTCAAGGCGTTCATTTTCATTTCCGGTTACGATGGCCACGCTGGAGGCAGTGGCTATCCATTTCTTGGGATTTATGTTGAGAAGATTGAAAGCATTCTTCCCGAATCAGAAATCAATCAATTTGTGGGGCCGGACTACTCGCCAATTGCTTTGAACAATGATGCGATCAAAATTAGCATCGACAGAAAAAGCGGTCAAAATTCTATCAGCATGCGGATAGGATATGAAAGTACGCATTTTTTTGACACCGGCTTCGTGACGGATGGATACTTTCAAAGTGGTCCGCGAAGGACTAAAGAAGCAGTAGATGCCTGGAAGCGATTTCTCACTCAAATGAGTGACGGATTTGAGGAAGGGAAAGCTGTCATCGGAGGAAAAGCATTTTCAAACGAACTGACAGTGACGTTTAGTGGAAATGGTTTGGGCTCAAAGCTCCAAGAACTGCTGGCATATTGCAACAAGCAGTAATTGGCTTATTCTTTCTGAGTTGTCTGGGCGGGTGGCCAAGGTCTGACCCTCCGAAAATGACCGGGTGCCCCAGGTCTCGCGTCTGACAACTGGGATGGATGTGCGATTCTTGCGATGATGCCTACGACGCACTCACCGATTGTCTGCCTTCAGTCTGTTTGTCGCGATACCGTTCCACCGGCAAAGAACGCGACAGAGGATAGCCAAAATGTTATTCGTGGCGTGAGACGATCTCCGGTACCCAAAAGTCATGGTCCGATGCCCGCCTCTTGACCAGCGCACCCATCGGAGACCGATTGGCGGGTGGCCCAAGTCTGACGAAGCTGAGATGAGTGGGATGCCGAGACTCTCCACCCTTCCCGCTCATCGCAAAAGACGCGATGAACGGGGCACAGTTTCGATTCCTCCGGCTATCGTCTTTCCGCAGTTTGAACGGGCCACCTGCCGGTGATGTTTGACATTGAAGCAGTTAAGGCCAACCAGACTTGTACAGCAGCGATTTATGGTCATTGAGTTCGATTTGAGTTCCTATTGTTCTATTCGGGAACTGATGAACATTGAGTGCAGGAGGGGTAATGCAACTTTTTGATTCAGTAAAGCTCTATGTGTTCGCGTTTGCTTTGTCCGCGTTCATCGCAGTGGAAAAACTGCGTCATCTGGCTAAAGGCTCGCTCTCCGAACCTGGAGGCCGGATTGACACAATGAGCCTTCTTCTCACTCTCGTTACTGTTTGCATAGCAGTCTATCTGGCAGGATTACTGCGCAAGCTTTCAAGCAGAACATGGAGCGATAACGGTGCTTGCAGGAATTCGCACATTCCAAGTGGTGAAGCATCGGGGACAAACTCAAGTGGGCGGGTGGCCAAGGTCTGACCCTCCGAAAATGACTGGGTGCTCCAGGTCTCGCTCTTGAGACCTGGGATCGAAGATTCTCCGTCATGCGGAGACGGACCCAGGACGTATCCTCTTCATCTCTCGAATCCGAGACCGACTTCGGCTACGCTTTGCCAATCAGACCAAAGGATTTCAAGTGTTCGTCCAGTTGTTCTCCATCGATGGGCTTGAACAGGTACGTATCGCAGAGCGCCTTGAAGGACGCGGCAATGGTCTTCATGTTGAGGACGTTCGTTGTCATGAAAATCTTCACGCCATCGGTCGAATGGATGTTTGCTTCTTCCTCCAGCGATCGAATGGCGCGCAAAGCCTCGGTGCCATCCATCTCCGGCATCAGGATGTCCATACAGATCAGATCGTAGCCATGTCCGGTTTGGCACGCGGCCTGAAATGCGTCAACGGCTTCCTTGCCATTGATTGCAATGTGGCACCTGCCGTATCTCGATAGAAGATCCTGAAGCAGGATGCGGGAAGTTAGATCGTCTTCCACAACCAGCATCTTCAACGGCCGCGGGGAAGAGACTTTCTTGCGGGTTACTTGCTCCGCGTGGGGCGACGGGAAAGCTTCGTCCAGGAGATTCAACACCACGGGAGCTGGCGGCTTGACCGGATTCAAGATGGCATGAAGGGCGTCGGCCTCTTTGCGAAAATCGATTTCCAGGCACCGATCCACGTCGTCAGCCATCTCTTTCAGGCGGCTGACTGCCTGCAGCAGGGTCTCGGCAAGGGGGGCATCCAGCGACAGGGTTCCCTCGCGCACCAGCGCCAGCACGCTCTCCGCCACATGACTCAGAGTCTTCATGGGTTCATGGCAAATATAATCCGCCGCCCCCTTTACGCTATGAAAGGAGCGAAACATCCGATGGATCAACGCCGTGGATAACTCGGCGTGGCCTTCGGCAATGTCCATCAGGTCATTCTCGACCTCGGTGAGTTTCTCCTGGCACTCTTCATAGAGCAGGACAATCTCTTCGCGGGGCAGTCCCGACTCCCGCATCAGTTTCTCTTGCTCAATCTGAGAGCTGGTCTTTTCCGGCATGTGCTTTCTCCTCGATGGCTTTCTTTAATTCGAAAAAATCTTCTTCCAAATCCTTGATTGCATCCTGGACGGCTTGCATCTCTCCACTGTCGGCGTTCTTCTCCATTTTGAACGCCAGGTAGCGCAGTCGCTCGCCGCCCACATTGGCCGCCGCTCCCTTGATCGAGTGTGCTTGCCGTCCGGCGCCGTCCGCGTCTCCGCATTCAATCTGTTTCTTCAGTAACTCGATCTGCCGCGGGCAATCACCAAGAAACGCATCCAACACTTTTTGGGCAATCGTTGCGTTTCCCATCACGCGCTTGAGCAAGGCGTGATGGTTGAAGACGTTCCCATCTTCTTGATCCGGAGGCTGGGGCTTGGATAACTCTTTCTCGAAGGCCTGGTCACTCTGGAACGCGAGAAGCCATCTATGCAGCGCCTGAAGCAGGACTTTGGAATCCACTGGCTTGGGAACAACATCGTTCATCCCCGCTTGCAAGCAACGATCCAGGTCGGCCTGCATGGCGTTGGCTGTCATCGCTACAATGGGGATGGAAGGATGAAGCGCCCGGGACTTTGCATCGCGAATCGTTCGGGTTGCTTCAAGGCCGTCCATCAGAGGCATGCGCACATCCATCAGGACCAGGTCGTAGGGTTTGGTCTCCAGCGCCTCCAGCGCCTCGCGACCATTTGCAACCGCATCCGCGGACAATCCGAACATCTTCAAAATGCCAAGTGCAACTTCTTGATTGACGAGGTTGTCCTCGGCAAGCAGGATGCGGGTGTTGGGCGGAAAATCCCGGGGCTTGGATTCAGCCTGCCGCGCGGTGGTGTGTTGGCCACGGCCCACGCGAACCGTAAACCAGAACTCCGATCCGCTTCCTTCCAGGCTGGAGACTCCTATTTCGCCGCCCATGGCGTTGGTGAGTTGTTTGGAGATAGCCAGTCCGAGCCCGGTTCCTCCGAAGATCCGCGTGGTGGATGCGTCCACCTGACTGAATTTGTCAAAGAGGATACCTAACTTGTCCTTGGGAATGCCGATACCGGTATCGCGCACTGAAAAATGGAGCAGATAGCCGGGTTCGTCGGCTTCCTGCAACGAAGCGCGCAGAACGATTTCGCCCTTGGCCGTGAACTTGATGGCATTGCCGACAAGATTTACCAGGATCTGACGTAATCGACCTGGATCGCCGCGCAGATTCACAGGCGTGCCCAAAGCCAGGACGGAGAGAAACTCGAGCCCTTTTGTTCGTGCCTGAATCGCGAAGCTGGAAACAAGTCGATCCAGCAATTCCGTCAAATCGAAATCCACCGTCTCCAACTGGAGCTTGCCGGACTCGATCTTGGAGATGTCAAGAATATCGTTGATCAAGCCCAGCAAGGACTCGCCGCTCTGCTGGATGGCTTCAGCGTAGCGGCGCTGCTCCGCCGCCAGATCGGTATGCAGCAGTAGTTCGCTCATGCCGATCACGCCATTCATGGGGGTTCGGATCTCGTGGCTCATGTTGGCCAGAAACTCGCTCTTCGTGGCATTGGCCACGGCGGCCTCATGGGCCAGTTTCCCCGCGCGCACGGTCTCCTCGGCAAGGTTCCTGTTGAGTTGCTCCAACGCGGCGGCGGCTTGTTTTTCGGCGGTGATATCCCAGTTGGTGCCTATGATGCGCACCGCACTGCCCGCGCCATCTCGCGTGACCAGCGCAAGAGCGCGAATATGATGAACGCTGCCGTCTGGCCAGACGACGCGGAACTCGGTGTCGAAATCCTTTTCTCCGCGGATGGCCGCGATAAACTCCGCATCGCCACGCTGCCGGTCATCCGGATGCAATCCGTTTTGCCATGTCTCGTAGGCTCCCCGAAACTGACTCTTTGTGATGCCGTAAAGGCAATACATCTGCTCGTCCCATACCAGAATATCGTTGGCAAGGTCATAGTCCCAGATGCCCACGGCTCCGGCACGCACCGCCAGGGACAGCCGATCGTTGGCCTCCTTGAGCTGGGATTCAGCCAGCTTGCGCGCGTGGATATCCTCTACCATGGTGATGTAGTGCAGCGTGCATCCTTGTTCATCGCGTTGCGCCGACGAGGTAAGTTTTACCCAGATCAGGCTTCCATCCTTGCGGATATATCGTTCTTCCCAGTAGGTGCTGCCGCCAGCCTCCAGTTGTTCAAACATCTCTTCACTGCCGGCAATGTCTCCGGGATAAGTGATCTGCTGGATCGTCATGCCCGGGATTTCCTCCGGCGCATAGCCTGTGATCTCCGCAAAACGCGCATTGCTGCGCAGGAATGTACCGTCCAGTGAAGTGTGAAGGATGCCAACCGCGGCCTGCTCGAAGGTGGCCCGATAGCGCCTTTCGCTCTTGGCTACTGATCCGGCCCGTAATATATGCAACATCTATAGGTATTTCCCGTCTAACTAGGCATGGAGAGAATCGATTCGCGCGGTTTGCCGGATGCGGTATTGAACGAGCGGCGG
>Ga0181529_10007398_pt1 | contig 10962 bp, 9 predicted proteins | sample PEATcosm2014_Bin_36_FD_119763 | JGI IMG/M metagenome (GOLD analysis project Ga0181529, IMG submission 119763) | Peatland microbial communities from MTU Mesocosm Facility, Houghton, MI, USA - PEATcosm2014_Bin10_30_metaG | ecosystem: Environmental > Terrestrial > Soil > Wetlands > Peat | place... | reverse complement strand
TCTGGATCTTCTCCACCAGCTCGTCGCCGCCGGCAAACTCCGCTCCGGCTGCCAGCGCGTCGGCGATCTTGTCGCCCGAGGTGATCACCGCGACGATCTTGGTCTTGCCCAGCCCATGCGGCAACACGACGGTCCCGCGCACCATCTGGTCGGCATGCTTGGGATCGACGCCCAGACGGATATTCAGGTCGACGGTCTCGTCGAACTTGGCGTACTTGGCTTTTTTGATGAGTGGGACTGCATCGATCAGGGTGTAGGGCCGCCGCTCCACCAGCGCGCGCGCCTTCACCATATTCTTGGACAGCTTCTTTGCCATTCTTCCCTCGTCTCCCACCGCGCGAACCCAAGCAGCGCAATTTCTCGCTGAACCCATCCTTTGCCGCTGATTCTCGCCGCTGATTCCAGGCTGCCGATGGGAGAGACTAATCTTCCTTCGCTCTGTTTCGATCTGCCCGACTTCAACTGCTGGCTGGATGAGCCGTTCCGCCGTGGTGCATCTGACTGGCCCCCGCCCAGGGCGGAGACACTCTTTCCAGTATGCCGGAACTCCGGTTTTTCGTCAATGCTTCACAAGTCAGATTGGATTATTCTCTTCATATATCATGTCAAGCAAATTCATGTTGTGCCTTTCAAACGCTGATCCCGAGAACATCGAATTGGCTGGCCTGTACTGGTGCACAGATGCAGATGGCGCTTGGTCGTATACAGTTCAGAGGATTGCAAGCAGTTTCGGAATTCCTGCGTCTCATCTTCCCAAAGTCGTAGGAGAAACCGCTACTGCGTTCCTTACTGATCTGCGATGTAGTTCATGCGGAAACCCACATGCAGCCAAGACGAGGTCTGATTTCGCAAAGATTGTGGCTGCGGTACCGGCAATGTGTCTAAATTGTGCGGAAATCGACCGTCAACAGATTCGAGAGCGTGCAGCCATCGCTGCGAACGGTATGCGGGAACGAAGAAATGCTATTTGGTTAAGTGAAACGACACAAAGCTCATCGTTTGACTATTCATACTTGGGATACCTCGACGCGGTATATGCGTTCGTCATCCTCGTCGCATCAGAGTTCGATGAAGAAACCGGTGAAGTTCGGCTTCCAGATCCCGAAACATTTTCACCTGACTCAGAGTATCTAAATGTTGTTATCCAAAGGCTGCACCAAGAAGAGGTGTTGCATTTCGGGGAAAAAACTCCGCTGGATGCTTTTGAACCAGGCGATACTGACGGGACTTTTCGATATTACCCATCTCGCATTTCCTGGCGGTTCGCGACTCCAGAATCATTCAATAATTCGCACGAAAGCGTTTTTAATGTGCTGAGCAAGATCGTTGATGGAGGGAAAACTGAGTACGACTACATACCAGCCATCTGTGAGTTGTGGTGGCACATTGGTGAAGCCGAAGGCCTCAGATACCTAAAGAATGAGCTTGATAAGTATAACATTCGAATAGAGGAGGGAGATAAACTACGTGATGCAATCCATTACACTCTCATGCGCTTCAGCATCCCATGTCTACGGTACTTAATGTGGAAACTGGCAAAAGATACGGCCGCATACGCAACACGGAAAGATGTTCATCCAAGACAAGCTATCAATTCGATACCGGGCGCACTGATGAGGATGTGCGACAGAGCGCTCGCAGACAACTGGAAAATAAGTCCTTGGACCCTCAAGTGGGATGAGGAAGAATCGCTACTCACAACTACCCTATTTGATCGAATTCTGAAAAGTGGCGTAGCAGGCTTCAAGAGTATAACTGGAGAAATGATCGAAGCAATGAATACCTAACATGACTCATGACTAGCTCCAAATCCTGGCCAGCAACAGTTCAAACCCGGCAATAGGCCCGGTGCCCTGCACGGAGGTTGGCTGCGCGAGGTGTTCCGGCTGCTCGCCGGGGCGGTAGATGGTGACAGCCTTCTCCAGCGGGTCGATGAGCCACGCAACCTCGGCCCCGTTGGCGATCCACATCTCCATCTTGGCCTGTAGGTCGGCAAGGTTGTCGCTGGGCGAGCGCAGTTCGATGACGAACTCCGGGCACACCGGCGGGAAACCCGTCTTCTGCTCTTCGCTCAACGACGCCAACCGGCGCGTCGAAATCCACGCGGCATCGGGCGCGCGCACCGAACCATCGGGCAGCGCATAGCCGCCGTTGGAATCCGTGACAGCGCCCCGGCCATCGGCCTCGGCCCACTCATCCAGACAGCGCGTGATCCTGCTGTTGATCCTGCCAGTGCCAAAGCCCGCGGGTGACATCACGACGATCTCTCCATTCGCCTCGCGTTCCACGCGCATCGGCTCGTTGGCCGCACAGAAGCGCAGGAACTCCTCGTCCGTCATAGGCCGCTCGAAGCGGAGACAGACCGGCATCCCGGATTCGCTGAGTGCGAGATTCATAGCCACAGTCTACTCCACCAGGCTGAGCAATCGAATCAATAGAAGGTGAGTCTTACGGCTGCGTCATGCGCACGCTGACGCCATAGCCTTGCAGCGGAATCGTCGTGTCCACGGTGTCCGTATCGGTCTCGATCACCGTCATCACCTGCGAGTCCTTGCACACCACATACACCTTGCCGGTCGGCGTTGCGTTGGTTGTGGCAATCCAGGCCGGATGCCCGTTGATCGGGATGGTCGCAGTCACGGTATCCGTGGTCAGGTTCACCACCGACACCGTGCATGTGGTCGAAACATTCGGCACCGCCACCGCCGCGCAGGGCAGTCCCGCAACCCCGGCGTTCGCCACATACGCCCGCGAGTAGTCGCTCAGCACCGACACCATGATCGGGTTGACACCCACCGGAATGGTCGCCACCACGCTACCGAACTGGGTCGCGTCGATCGGGTTGGCCGCGTCGCAGTTCGGGTTGGTCGGCAGCGCCGACGACGTGCACAGCGGAATATTGACCAGCGTCACCGAGCCATTTGACGTGCCCGTCCCCTGGTTGACCACCACCAGCTCATCCAGGCCCGATGCAAGGTCCGCCCACACCGGACGCACCCCAACCGGAATCGTGCTGGTCAGCACATTCGGGATGCTCGGGTTCGCCGGAAACTGGTCCAGCGCGTTGGTCTGCGCGTTGATCACCGACACCGTCCCGTCCGTCTGGTTCAGGATGAAGGCGCGCCGGTTGTCCAGCGTCATCACGCCATACACTGGCCCGCGTCCCACCGGAAGCGTGGCCGAGATGGTCGGCGAAGCGGTCAGGCTGGTTGCGTTCTCGATCGCCTCCACCTGCCCCGGCCCGCCGCTGGTCGACTGGCTGATGCCATAGATCCTCGACGCTGACTGTTGGCCCACCACATACACCGGCGAATACCCGGTTGCCACCGGCAGCTCCTGCTTCAACGCGGGCGGCATTCCCAGCAGTTGATCGATCGCGTTGACTCCGGGGTCGGCGATGAAGGTCGTATTCGACGCCGCGTAGAGGCTCGTAGGGTTCGCCCCCGCCAGCAGCGTCGTGTTCAGCACATTGCTGGTGATCAGCGACGTCGTCGATATTTCGAACGAGGTCACCGTCTTATCGCTGTTCAGCGTATAGCCGCCGGTTGACCCGTTCGTGTTCAAGGCAAAGAAATACGGATTCACCCCAAGCTCCGCCGTCGACAGCACCGTGTCGCCAGAGAAGTCCACCATCGTTACCAGTCCGTTGGAGTTTGGCCCCGGACTCGACACCGCCATCGCATACTTGGCCGGCTGTGCCGCCGGGCCCACCACGGCGATTGCGGTCTCCACTGGCCGATATGTGTTCCCGCACCCGGCAATCATCGCCAACGATGCGGTCAGTCCCGCCAACGCCGCTGCAACGCGCCCAAGAGACGCCGCTCCGAGCACCGTCCTCTGAATCCCGCGCCGCTTCCCGATCCCTGCCGACTGCACTTCCGCTGATTGCAAAACTTCTCCCACGCTGCCGCCGAATCTGACGATGCTCAAGGCTAGATTGTAAATCAACCCGGACGCGCGCGCGTCGGCAACATCAAAACCTCTCCGCCCACCGGCGTCCCTTGTCTGGTTTCTCCTCGAACCTTGGTCCTTGAATCTGATCTTTATGCGTCTGCCCCCCCGTGCAGCCAGCCAATGTTCACATGCAGCCGCAGCAGCGTATAGCTCAGCATCTCGTGGAAGTAGCGCAGCATCAGGTCGTAGTCGTCAATATGCCCCAGCGTTCCGCGCGGCGACGTGTAGACAATCAGCCCTGCATCCTGGCACAGAGCGCGCACGCGGAACAGGTGCGTCCCGTCGCTTACCACAACAATGCTGTTCAGGTGCCGCGCCCGCGCGATCTCGGCCAGCCGCCGGACCTGCTGCTCGGTGTCCACCGACTCGGTCTCCGCCACGATCCGCTCATATGGGACCCCGTTCGCCAGCAGGTAGTCGCGCCCCACGCCGCCCTCGGTCTTTCCCTTGTCCAGATCGCTGCCGCCGCCCAGCGTAATCACCAATGGCGCAATCTGCTCGCGGTAAAGCTCCACCGCGTGGTCCAGGCGCGCGTGCAGCACCGGCGAGGGACGCCCACCGTACTCCGCCGCACCGAAGACCGCGATTGCGTCCGCCGGCCGCGCCTCGTCCTTCCCCGCGACCTCGTTGATCTGGAGGGTGAGCCAGCCAAGCCACCCCAACGCCAGCAGCAGCACCACGCCCAGAAATCGCCGCAGCAACAGTCGCGCCGTCGTCTCCCGCCGCTTCGCCGCACGTGTGCGGCGCTTTGGCAGTCTGAAGCGGCGCTTCGGCGAACTGGTGGAGGAGGAACCCATATGACAGAGAATCTCGAAGGCAACGCTACAGCATTCCCATCCGGCCTTGAAGCTGCCAGTGGAACTGCATGATGTCGCGCTGCCCCCAGTATCCCTCTTCCCACCTCACTCGACAAACATCGCCTGCTAATGGGCCGCCGTCAGAGGTATGCTATGGACTTGCGTTGTTCTCCATCGCATCCCATCTCCAGCCTCTCGCACAGGAGACTCATTTGACGGCCGAGATACTCCGCATCCACCCGGACGAGCCCGAACCGGAACTGATCGCTCAGGTTGTCCGCTCGCTCTCCGCTGGCAACGTCACCGCCCTGCCCACCGACACCTTCTACGGTCTGGCCGTCGATCCCATCAACCTGCACGCCGTCGACCGCATCTACGAGGTCAAAACCCGCGCCCGCCACAAGCCTCTCTCCCTGCTCATCAGCGAGACCGCACAGGCCTACGGTCTCGCCCGCGAGATCGACACTGCATTCGACCGTCTCGCCGAGCGCTTCTGGCCCGGCCCGCTCACCATCGTCGTCAAGGCCGGAACCCGCCTTCCCCTGCGCGTCACCGCCAACACCGGCAATGTCGCCCTGCGCGTCCCCGAGGCAGCCATTGCACGCGCCGTCGTCGACCTCCTCGGCCTGCCCATCACCGCAACCTCCGCCAACCTCCGCGGAATGCCCGAGTGTACCGACGCCGCCAGCGTATGCGAGCAGCTCGGCAACCTGATCCCGCTCATTGTCGATGGTGGCCCCACCGCCCGCTCCACGCCCACCACCATCGTCGACCTCTCCGGCGGCGGCCTCTCCTGGATGATCCTCCGTGAAGGTGCCATCCCCACCCACGAGATCGCCCTCGCCCTCCAGCACTGAGTTCCTTCTTCATAGCGTGTTCTCGTCCTCCCTGCCAACTTCACGTCAAATTAAGCTGGCGGTTCTACCATCCATCGGATTGCCTTCGGCGCTCATGACAGCAGCGACCGCCGTGCCTGGAGCAAAGATATTCATGCCCCAAAGTTGATCGCACCCAAGGAGAACTAATTTGCAAACCATCCGAAACTTGATGAAGCCTCTGGCCACGCTGCTTGTCCTTGCAGCCATGCCCTGCGTCGCCCAGTCCAACTGGGGCGTCGTCCAGACCTTTCACATCGGCGGCGAGGGCAGTTGGGACTATGTCACTGTCGATGCCCCCAACCACCGGCTCTTCGTCACCCGCGCCACGCACACCCAGGCCATCGACACCGACTCTGGCAAGGTTCTCGGCGACATCCCCGGCCAAGTGCGTTCCCACGGCGTCGCCATCGTTCCCAGGCTCAACCGCGGATTCATCACCGATGGCGGCGGCACCGGCGCAATCGTCGTCTTCGACCTGAAGACCTACGCCGTCCTTGGCAAGCTTGCCGCCATGCCCGATGCGGACGGCATTATCTACGACGCCAAACTCGACCGCGTCCTCGCCGTCTCCGGCGACGGCAACGCGCTCATGACCTTCGCGCCCGAAATCGACCCCAAGACCGGCAAGATCGACCCTCCCATCCAGCTCGGCGGCGCGCCGGAGTTTCTCGCCTCCGACGGCTCTGGCAAGGTCTTCGTCAATCTGGAAGACAAGGATGTTGTGGCCGTCGTAGACCTCAAGTCGCGCTCTGTCCTCTCGCGCTGGCCGGTCGCGCCCGCAGGTCACCCTGTCGGCTTATCGATCGACCCAGCCACCCACCGCCTCTTCATCGGCTGCCGCAACCCGCAGAAGCTGGTCGTCATGAACGATGAGACCGGCAAGATCGAGGCCGCGCTTCCCATCGGCGCGGGTGTGGACGCCACCGCCGCCGCCGCAGGCCTGGCCTTCGCCAGCGCTGGAGACGGCACCCTGACCGTCGCCACCGAAAAAGCCGGCAAATTCGACGTTGCGCAAGTAGTCAAGACGCCCACCGGCGCAAAAACCATGGGCATGAACGCAGAGACGCACCGCCTCTTCCTGCCCGCCGTCGAGTTGGAGCCCGCCGTCGCGGGCGCTCGCCCCAAACAGAAGCCGGACACGTTCATGATCGTCGTGGTCGCAGCCCAGTAGCAGCCTCACACACAGGGGAGCGCCGCTCCACATCGGCGCTCCTCCGCACTTCACCTCCGCCTTTTCCGTTATCTGTTTGCTCGTCATTCTGGCGTAGCCAGAACCTCCGTATTCGTCTTGCTTAAGGGCACGGGCTCACCTGTGCGAAGAAGCCGCAGCACGACGTCCCAGCCGCGCAAGCGCTATCCTGATCAGCGGAGAACGATCATGCGCCGCACCAGGCTACTCGCCGCAACCTTAATCTTTGGCTTCATCCCCTGCGCCCTCGCGCAACTCGCCGCGCCGACCACCCCCGCGCAGAAGATGGCCGCAACCGTCCTCCAGCAGACGAAGGTCACCACCCCCGCCACCTGCACCTGGGGATACGAAGATGGCTTCCGCCTCGACGGCATGATCGCCGAGTGGCACAACACCGCCGACCCCGCGATCTTCAACTACATTAAGTCCGCCGTCGATCCCTGCATCACCGCCGACGGCTCCATCGTTGGATACAAGCCCGACGCCCACTCGCTCGACAACATCGAGATGGGCCGCGCCGTCCTCTTCCTCTACCGCGTCACCTCGCAGCCCAAGTACGCGCTCGCCGCGAAGTTCCTCCACGACCAGCTCGACCAGCAGCCCCGCACCGCCAGCGGAGGCTACTGGCACAAGCAGATCTATCCCAACCAGATGTGGCTCGACGGAGCCTACATGGCCGAGCCCTTCCGCGCCGAGTACGCCGTCACTTTCCAATCCCCCGCCGACTTCGACGACATCGCCAAGCAGCTCCTGCTGATGGACCAGCACATGCGCGAGCCGAATACCGATCCTCGCGACCTTCCCAACACCGGACTGATGCGGCATGGCTGGGACGAGTCGAAGCAAATGCCTTGGGCTGACAAGAAGACAGGGCAAAGTCCAGAAGTCTGGGCGCGTGCAATGGGCTGGTACGCGATGGCCCTCGTCGATGTTCTGGACTGGTTTCCAAAGGATCATCCGCAACGCGCAGCGCTTGTCTCAGACCTACAGAGAACACTCCTCGCAGTAGATTGGAGTCGGAGTGGTTCGACCGACCTCTGGTGGCAGGTAATGGATCAGGGAAAGAAACCCGGCAACTTTGTTGAGGCATCGGCAAGCTGCATGTTCACCTACGCCATTGCGAAGAGTAACCGGATGGGATATTGGACAGAAGACACCGTGCTATGGGCGCGTGGCTGGGATGCCATCCAGAAGCAGTTCGTCACCACCAACCCCGACGGCACGCTCATCCTCCACGGCACAGTCAAGGTTGGCGGACTCGGCGGCAAGCCCTACCGCGCGGGCGACTTCGACTACTACATTCACGAGCCCATCGTCGATCAGGACAAGAAAGGCGTCGGAGCGTTCCTCCTCGCCGGATCCGAGATGGAGCAGGCCGCAACCGAATCGCTCGGCCAGGGCAAAACCGCGCTGATGGATGCGTGGTTCAACTCGCAGACGCGCAAGAACGTCTTCGGCCAGACCGAGCTCTTCCACTACAAGTGGGACGATGACTCAGCCAGCGGCTACTCGCTCTTCGGTCGCGCCTTTCAGAGCTACGGAGTCTCGCTCGCCACCTTGCCCGCCGCGCCCACGACCGCCGCGCTCGCCAAGGCCAGCATCTACGTCATCGCCTCGCCCGACATCCCGGCCAAGAATCCCACGCCGCACTACATGGATAAAGCGAGCGGCGATGCAATCGAGGCCTGGGTCAAATCCGGCGGCGTCCTTCTTCTCTTCTCCAACGACCGCGACAACACGGAGTTCACCCACTTCAACACTCTCAGCGATCGCTTCGGCATCCACTTCAACCCGGTTCTCTCGCACCACGTCGTCGGTGACGACCACGCTTCGGGCGAGGTGGTCGTCCCCCCCGGCACCGGCATCTTCGGCGCGGGCTTCACCGCCTTTATGAAGGACACCAGCACCATCACAGTCAGCGGCCCAGCCAAGGCCGTCGTCACCGACCACGGCGACGTGATGATCGCCATCTCGCATGTGGGCAAAGGGGTTGTTTTGGCAGTAGTCGATCCCTGGGTCTACAACGAGTACGCCGATGGCCGCAAGCTCCGCCAGTACGACGGCTTCGAGGCCGCCGAGGATCTCGCCGCCTGGGCCGTTCACCAGTCGAAGTAGAGCATTTCTCCTGATGGTTTACGCCGAAGACGAGTATCTTGCGCCGTTTTTCCTCAAGAAAAACGGCTTTCGACGTATCATCCGGTGGGCAGGATCAGGAGAAAAGCTCTAATCGCTACGCCGCCGGAAAGACCGCCCTGCGCAGCTCCGCTACCAGAGTGCCAAGCCGTGCCGCATCCGGCGTGCCATCTCCGGCCAGCAGCACTTCAATCTCCCGTGCAATGCGCGTGCCCTCGTCGTAGCCATACATCCCCAGCGACCCGGCCAGCTTGTGCGCGGTGTGGCTGGCCTCTTCGCGCAGCTCTTCCGTAAGCCTGCCGTCCGCAATGGCCGCGGCCGCCCGGTCGAGCAGGGCGAGACGCCCCTCCACCAGCGGAATGTTGCGCTGCCATAGCGATGCCAGCAGCGATGCGGTCTTGTCATCAGCGTCGTTCATATCGGTCCTTGAAACGTCCCGGTCGCCTGCGCCGCCTGCGCCACGCGTGATTCCGCACAAGCCTGTCCCGTCAGTCCTTCCAATCCAGCTTCTCGCATATCTGGTCAGCCAGGGTGAGCGGGTCGAAGGGTTTGAACAGAACACCCGAGACACCCAGTCCGGCAAACCGCCGCTGGTCCACGCCCTGCACCTTGGCGGTCAGCAGAAGCACGGGAATGCCGGCCAGCTCGGGGTTCTGTTGCATCAGGCGAAATGTGGACGGCCCATCCATCTCGGGCATCATCACATCCATCAGGATGGCGTCTGGCACCGGCTTGCTGTTGCCCGCCGCGAGGATGCCATCGGCACCGCTGCTTGCGGTAACAATCTCCCAGCCGGCCGTGGCCTCCAGTGAGAGGGCCGCAACCTCGCGTATGTCTTCTTCGTCGTCGATGATCAAAATCCTGCGCATGGCTCTTACTACTCTCTCATACCGTCAGCCGGCTGGTGCGCAGGTTGTGTTGCGAGTCCTTCACCGTGCCCGCCTTGCTCTTCAGCACGCGTCCCAGTTCGGCCAGCAGAAGGCTCTCGTTGTACGGCTTCTGCACCCAGCCCTGGGCCTCGCTCACCAGCAGCGGCCGTTCACTGGGCGAACTCACGCTCAGAATCACCACCGGAATCGCCGCCGTCGCCGCCGAGCTTTTCAGTTGCCGCAGTGTCTCCCAGCCGTTGAGCCCCGGCAGGTATTGGTCCAGCAGAATGGCCGAGATGGCGGGCGACGGTGCATTTCGCATGGTCTGCTCATTGGCAAGGGCTATCACCTCTTCACCGCTGCCTGCCTCGATCACGTCGTATCCGTGCCGGCGAAGCTGTTCGCGGACAACCGTGCGGATGCCGGGGTCGTCGTCGCACACCAGAATAAGGCCCTCGCCACGCTCGGCCAGCGGTGCACTCTCCCGTGGAAATGCAGTATCGCCAACACGCGCGCTCCGGCAGAATTGAACGCAGAACGTGGTGCCTGGGCTCGTCTGTGCCCCGTTGTGGTCCGGCTGCCCCCAGCTTTCGTTCGGCTGCCCCCAGCTTTCGTTCGGCTGCGCCCAGATCAGACCCCCGTGCTGCTGGATGATGCTGCGGCAGATCGCCAGCCCAAGCCCCGTGCCGCCCTTCTTGCTGGAGTCCGTCGACTCAACCTGCTGGAAGCGGTCGAAGATGCTCTCCAGCTTGTCCACCGGAATCCCGCGCCCGCGGTCGATCACCTTCAACGACAGCGCGTCCGCGTTGGCGTCGATCTCCACCGTCACCGTCGAGCCCTCCGGAGAAAACTTGATCGCGTTCGACAGCAGGTTGGTCAGCACCTGCAATATCCGGTCCGGGTCGGCGTCAAAGTAGATCGAGTCGTGCGCCGCGTAGCTGTTCAGCTCCAGGCGGATCTGCGCTGCTTCGGCTAGTGCGCTCATCGTCTCGACGGCCTCGCGCGACAGGTCAACCAACGAGCAGCGGCGCAGGTTCACCGGCGACCGGCCAGACTCCATCCGCTCCAGGTCCAGAATGTCGTTGATCAGCCGGATCAGCCGTTCGGTGTTGGTCGAGGCGATGCGCAGCAGGTTATGCGCC
>Ga0181529_10007397_pt1 | contig 10963 bp, 6 predicted proteins | sample PEATcosm2014_Bin_36_FD_119763 | JGI IMG/M metagenome (GOLD analysis project Ga0181529, IMG submission 119763) | Peatland microbial communities from MTU Mesocosm Facility, Houghton, MI, USA - PEATcosm2014_Bin10_30_metaG | ecosystem: Environmental > Terrestrial > Soil > Wetlands > Peat | place... | reverse complement strand
CTTGGACTGGACCCCGCCCCAGATCGCCCAGTGGATCGTGCCGTACTCGCGCGGCGGAGTCGGAAATGCGGCGGCGGCTTCGGCGACGGTCGGCAGGGTGATCGTCTGCCAGGCCGGGGCGGCTCCCGGTGAAGAATTGTCGGCCGTCTGCGCGGATAGGACCGATGCCGCAAACAGGAGGGGTGCAAGCGGGGTAAATCTCATGGTGGTAGCCTGTCGTTTGGGAGGGCGAAAAGTTCTGCGCCGGAGGGGTTCTTACAGCTGCGCCGATCGAAGGTGTGAGAGCCGCCGCGGCCCCTCACACATCGCACGAACCGCCGGAATTGTCACATATTCTTGAAGGCCTCGAACTGGCCGCCGAGCTTGTTCATGAAGTCGCCGAGGCTCCGGAATCCATTTGCTCGCAGCGTTCTCATCGCATCGGCCACCGCTTGGGGATCGCGGCGGTTGGGATCGGCGGCAAGCTTTTCAGTGACTTCCGTGACGGCCTGCATCCCGGCCAGAACCTCCGGGGAAACCGTGCCGATTTCCCGGCCCTGCACGTTGTAGCTTTTCCGCAGGCATATGAGAGTCTGAACGGCCTTGTTGGCCTGCACAAAAGCTTCTTGCGCAATCCGGGCGTCATGGACCTTCACCTGGTACATCTGCCCGAGCGACTGCGGGTCCTCGAGGTCGACCCGCACCGGTTTGTTCCCCGAGTCGGCAGCGGGTGGGACCGCGTCGTCCACTCCGACCGGGGCGGGAAAGGCGTCCTCGGGTATCGTCTCCCATTGCCGGGTGTCCGCGTTCCATTTCCGCCGTTGCATCACCGCCATGACCTGCTCGACGTTGGAAACCACCTGCATGGGCTCGTATTTGCCAGTCGCCTTGTTGAAGACGTTCTTCTGGTCGGAGAAGGCCGGGCTGGCCTCGGGGTGATATTTGTCGGTTGCGAGCTGCTGGTGTTCGTCGGCCCAGTCCTTGCTTGCCTTGGGGGAGTTGGTTGGGCCGCCGGTCAGGCGGGCAAACGTATTGTAGGAGGTGTCCTCCCAATACCTGCGGGGCACTTCGATCCAAACCTCGGCGCCGTTATTGTCGTGCCCGGCCAAATAGCAGACCCGATAGTCGCGGTCCGTATTGAGGCTGGGTCCGTTGGCCCCGGGCGTGCGGAACTCCTTAACTTGGACCACCCGATCCTTCATGCCGGGCACAGTGTCCCTGACGTGTTGCTCGACCACGCCGTCGTGCCAATCGTAGATGGTCTCGCGCGTGTTGGAAAACGCCTCCCTGATCTCCGACGGGGCGTTCTTCAAAGCCCGCACCATCGTCGGATCCGTCATGATGGCGATCACTACGTGGAGATTGGCCAGCGGCCGGCCACTCAAGCCATGGGTCATGTTTTCCCGCACAAGCCTGACGACCTCGGCCTCCTGGGCCGGAGTCGGTTCAGCCGCAGGAGCCGCCGGCTCCTGCGTCGCGGGCGCCGGTTCCGTTTGCGCTCCCGGCTGCGCCGCCTCCGGTGCAGCTGCCTGTTCGGCCGCGCCCTTGGTTGCAGCCCCTTCCTCGGTCTGTGGCTTGGCCGGAGCCGTCTGCTCCTGGGCCGTAGGTGTCGGCTCCGCCGGCGTTTCGGCCGGCACAGCCTCGGGCGCCGCCGGTTGTTCGCCTGCGGTCTTTGTTGCGGCTGTTTCCTCCGCCCTGGGCCGGGCCGGCGCAGCAGCCTCCGGGGCTGTTGCGGCCGGCTCCGTCCCCGCTCCCTTTGGAGCGAAGATGGCCTGTGCCGCCGACGCCTTGAACTTCGCCATGCTTGCGGCGATCTGCTGGCTCTTTTGGCCGGTCCACTCCGTCAACGAGGTGTTTCCGTGCGCCTGCACCTCCTCGCCGAGCCAGGAGCCGAGAACGTTGTCCCTGACCTCCTTCGCCGTGTCCTTCAGCGCTTCCACCAAGCTCTTTGTCTGGTACAGATTCTTCAGGAAGTGGTAGCTGACATACAGGGCCCATGCCTTGGCCTTGCTCTCCATCCCCCACTGCTGGAACTTGGATGGATCGACCAACTGGCCCTCGGCCATCCCCGGGAGCGTGCCCAGGTTCTCCCATAGCCACTCTTCCGGCGACTCGCCCGCTTGGTACGCGTTGATCGCCGAGATGACCGCCCCCTTGAGCATGCCCGCGCCAGCCGCCCCATAGGGCCCCGTCCAAGTTCCGATGGCCGCGTTGAAAGCCATGTCTCCGGCCCACTGGCTCCATTCGAGCACATCGGTGATCGCACCGGCCCAGGCCGCCTCGCTGGCATAACCCTGTCCGCCCTCGCCAAGCGTAAGATTCGCCGCCGCGCTCCAGATCTTGCGCCTCAATTCCCGCAATCCCTCCGGCCCCAGCGTCATCTTCTGCTTGTCCAGCATCGCCTGCATCTTCGGATAGTACGCCGCGGGCACGAACTTCGTGATCACATCCTGGCACCGGTCGAGTTCGACCTGCCAATTTGGGCTGCCGGGCCCGTCTGCCGCGGTCGCAACGCCAATCGTCACGATCGAGGAGAAGGCTTCCTCGCTTCTCCCGTTGTAGCTGATCTTGAAGTCGCATGGGACGACCCGACCGTCCGCAGGCACTTCCTTCGCCAGGACCAGCCGCAGCACTCCGGCCGGATCGTTGACCTGCCTCACCCGGTCGAATCGGAAATCGAGCTTGCCTACCTCCAGAACGTTGGAACCCGTCGATCCCTTCAGCTCCAGGCATGTCGCGCTCAGGGCCTTGAGCGTTTCCGCTTTCGCCGTCAGGTTCACGATCTTCTTTGTCTTCGGGTCCTTTCCGTACACTCGAACATCGATCTCCGTCGGCGCGCCTTTGCCGTCGCCGCTCACCACAAACAGGCCTGTTTCGGGATCCCGGCCCGTCGTCGGCACGAATAAACCTTCCTGCGCAATATTGACCTTCAGGTCGTACTCGAGTGGGGCGGCTCCTTTTTGCGTCGCCGTGATCTTTAGAATCGCCTGCTCCCGGTTCGACCCATCGTGCAAGGGGTCCAGCCCCGCCTCCTTCAGAGTCAGGGTCGCCGTCTTTCCGTCCTTCGACTTGATTTCCGCAAGCGCCACCTTCCGGCTGTCCTTGTCGAACTCCGCTTGGAAATCCCAGTTGTCGGGCCCGGCATTGTCGATCGACACCGCCACCTTGGCCGTCTCGCCCGATTGCGATGTCAGCTCCACCACGTCCGGCTTTGTGCTGATTTCGGCATCGGGCGCCACCGGTATGTCGAGAGTTTGGGTCAGCTGGTCGTTGCCCTTCTGTGCGTGCGCCATCACCGTGAGGGTCGCCGGCGGCTTCCCGCCTCCGCCTCTTGCCGCCTCCGGATTGGAGGCCTGCACCATAGTCACCTGCCAGCCGTCGCGCATCTCGGGCTTGTAGTGCAGGTCCACCCATTTGCTGTCGGCTCCCTCCGCCGTGAATGTGATCCCGGCTGTCGCAGCCTGCGCCGCCGCCTCGTCCGAGTCGTCCTTCGGATTCAACCTTGCCCGAACGTAGATCCCGTCCACGCCGTCCGCGCGAAAGTCTTTCTTCGGGCCGGGCTGAATCTCCACCTCCAGCGAGTGGTCGGTCCCGCCGGAACCGACCCATGTGTAGGTATACGTGGCCACGGTTATGGAGTCGTTTATGCGGTCGGAGCACAAGACCTCCACCTTTAGGTCGCCGAGCCAATCGCGGAGCACGAGATTGCAGTCTTCCAGCGACAGGGTGCTGGGGGGCGTCTTGGTCTTTCCATCGGTATTGCCTCCACCGATGCTATCCATGCCCAGCTGGTTTCGAATCTGGAATTTCGTCCTGACGGACTGGGCTTTCGAGAACTGCGAATCCGGACTGCTCGCATTATAGTCGTCGATCAATCGCGGCAGCTCCTTCGGCAGGGTCAGATCGAAATCGTCCGAGAGATTGGACTGCACGTTGCCGGCCGCCGCCGCGGCTTTCGGCCAGCTGCGTGTGCACACCAAGTATTTAGGCAGATACCAATTCGCCCCTTGCGGTGCCATGAGCGAGATGCTGCCGTGCGCATAGCAATCACCCATCGTCGACATCTCCAAGTGAAACCTCACCGGAACACCCGGAACCAGGGCGTTGGGCACGCTCCATCGAAGTTGGTCGCCATAGGTCGCCGTATCCTTGGTGTCATAACTCGACCAAGTGTCTCCCCCGCTTCCGACAGTATCCAGCTGCGGCTGCACCAATAGGCTGCCGTCTTTTGCGCGACCCATCTCGACCTTGACGAGTTTGAAGTAACCCCCAGCCGGGGTCGGAACCACAATCGCCGGAGGCAGGGCCGGCTGTTGCTGCTGGCCTTGGGAGCTTGCCGCTTCGGGTGCCGGTTTGGCGGATCTATCCGTCGGTGGCGCCGCGGGCGCCGGGGGCGGCGCTTCGGGAACATTGCCGGAGGGAGGTGCGACGGATTGCGCACCGGGTCCGTCCGCGGCTACGGGTTGCGCGCCGCCGGCCGAGACTTGTCTTGCGGCCGCATTCAAAGCGGCCGCCAGACCCGCGATGCCGGACGCAGCAGCTGACTGGAAAATCGCGGCCGGCCGCGTCGAGACTTGAGCGGTTTGGGCCGGCGTCGCCGCGGCCGCCGCCGACTGCGGCGGTCTTGCGGCGGCGGAGGTCGCATTCGCCACATTCTTTGTTCCGCCTGGATTTTGAAGCCTCGCCAGGTGGCTGGCCGCGTCTCTCTGCTTCGGATCAAGAGCCAGCACGATGCGGTACTCCTGCATGGCCTTCCCCTTATCGCCGCGCGCCTCATAGATCATGGCCCGGTGCGTGAGGGCGTAGGTGTTCCGGGGGTCCAGCTTTATGACTGCATCGTAGTCGCGAAGCGCCGAGCCCGGATCCTTCAATTGCTGCCAGGCAAAGCCGCGCCAGTTGAGGGCGACCACAAAATCGGGCCGGATCTGGATCGCCCGGGTGGAGTCGATGACGGCCGCATTGTAATCCTTGAGCGCTATCTCCACGGCTGCGCGCCGTTCGAACGGCGTCGCCGACTGGGGCGCCAGTTCCGCATATTCGCCAAAGTCTTCCATCGCGCCCTTGTAGTCCTGTTTGAGATACCGGAATGATCCCCGGTAGTGCCTGGCATCGGAATTATTGGGGGCCAGTTGCACGGCATGGTCAAAGTCTGCTGCGGCCTCGGCCTTCCTGCCAAGGGAGTCCCGCGCCCGAGCCCGTTTGACCAGGCATGACACATCGTTTGGCTTTGCGGCCAGGGCCCGGGTATAGGCCGCGTCGGCCGCGGCCATTTTTCCGGCGCTGAACGCGGCATCGCCGTCCTCCTTCGGGCCGGCCCAGGCGGGCAGGATGCCCGCAAGCATGATTGCGCATCCAAACCGCAAAGCGTTGAATCTTTTGGCCGTGGAGCCTGGTTGCTGATTCATAATCTTCCCTTCAGCCCAATTTAAGTCGTGGGTCAGTTTGCCCCAGCCGCCGATCGGCTCCGCCTATCCATTCCCTGGATGTCTTCCCAGGCGCGATGACGGCGGTGCCGCATCGCGGACAATAACAGCCACCTCTCTGAGTTCCTGCACAACACTTCGTGCAGCGCCTGCCGGGGTTCATGCTGGGGTCGGAAATGGCTCTTCGCCGTTCCAGTGCGCTTTTATCGCATCTTGGTGCGTTAACTACTCAGCGTTTATTGGTTAAAGTTGGTCGTTTTTTGGTCGCCGCAGCGGAGGAGGCGTCGCGCGAATCCTCCGGTTGCCGAACAGCCGACGCCCATGCGCGGAAACGACCGTCGCGAAGAAATGCCACTCGCTGCAAATTCAAAGCGCGCGGCGGAACAGCAATGTGGCCACGCCCAGCGCCAGCACGGTGAAACCGAGCAGGAAAAGGAAATCGAATCCGATCGCGCCCAGCCCGGTGTTCTTCAAGAGAAGCTCCTGAAAGCCGTGCACGGCGTAAGTGAACGGATCCGCCGCCGAAATCACGCGCATCCACCGCGGGAAGGCGTGGACCGGATAGACCGCTCCGCTCGGGAAAAACAGCGTCGTATTGAGCACTCCGAAGATCGCCCGGGGAAGAAGCGGATCGCTGACCCGCACGACGATCAGGAACATCATGCTGATGAGCGCGAGCGAAGTGGCGATGACGAGCAGGAACAGCCGGACAAACCTCGCCGCATTGAACGGATCGGGAATGCCCGCAATCAGCGATCCGACGGTGACCAGCACAACCCCGGAAAGAACGGCCTTCGCGACGCCCGAAAGGTTGAAGCCGAGTATGAGTTCGAACTTGCTGATCGGCGTCACGAGATAGCCCTCGTGCAGACCCCGGGCCTTGTCGTCGATGAAGATGATTCCGCCCCCGATCATCGCGGAGACAAAGATCGCCAGCACGATCGTGCCCGGAAGCAGGAACTGGATGTACGGCACGTACGGGTAGACCTCGACCACCGAAAGCGTCGCCTGCGCGGGCAGTCTGACTCCCGACGGCTGCTGGCCGTAGGCGCCGAGCAATTGCTGGAGCGAGGCTCCGAGGGCGGAAGACGAGAACTGGTCCGTGTTGTCCTCTATGAGCCCGATTCGCGGACCCGCGCCGGCGAGGACCTTGCGCGAGAATTCCGGCGGTATATTGAGCACGCCATTGATGCGTCCGGTGCGCAAATCCCCGACGGCCGCAGCCATGTCGGAATAGGCGACGGTGTCGAACGTTCGCGCATTGGCCGCCACGGCCTGGAACATCTCCTTCAGCTTCAGGGCCGGCACGCCGTGATCCTCGTCCACGACGCCGAGCCGGAGATTCTTGATCTGTCCGCCGAATGCGTAGCCGAGCACGACGAGCTGCACGAGCGGCATCAGCGTCGTCATCACCACCAGGACGGGACTCCGGCGGAAACGGCGCAGGTCGCGTTCGATGATAGCCCAGATTCGATTGGCCTTTTCCATCATGGCTACCGCGTCCTTATCATGAAGGGGCTCCTGGCGTTGTCGGGCGCCTGAAGCGCATCCCGCAGCTGGTGCCCGGTATAGTGCACGAACACGTCGTCGAGGGTCGTGCTCTGGACGGACAGGGAGGCTATGGCAACTCCGGCCTGCCGGGCGGCGGCCACCAGTTCGACCGTCGTGAGCGGTCCATTGTGCGAGGCGATGCGGAAAACGTGCTCGTCGGCCTTGACCTCGGCCACTTCCGGCAGCGCGCGCAGAGTGTCCTCCCATCGCGGCGGCACGGCCGAGAAGCTCACCTCCAAGACATTCTTGCCGGGGATTGACGCCTTGAGCTTCAGGGGCGAGTCGAGGGCGACGAGTTTTCCGTGGTCCACGATTGCGATCCGATCGCAGAGCTTGTCCGCCTCGTCCATGTAATGGGTGGTGACGATGATCGTGAGATCGCGCTCCTGCTTCAGGCGCGAGAGCATTTTCCACACGGCCACGCGCGAGATCGGATCGAGGCCGGTCGTCGGCTCGTCGAGGAAGAAAATCTTCGGCTCGTGCACGAGACCGCGCGCGATTTCGAGCCTGCGGCGCATCCCGCCTGAAAACATCTTCAACGGCTTTCCCGCCCATTGCGCGAGATCGACGGCTTCCAGCAGGTCCGCTATCGCGCGGCGGGCCTTTTCCCTTGGCATGCTGTAGAGCCTGGCGTAAATGCCCATGTTTTCCTCGGCGCTCAAGTCGAGGTCGGAGGTCATCGCCTGCGGGATGACTCCAATCGACTTCCGGACGTCGTTCGCGGCGTGGACAACGTCAAAGCCGTTGACCCGCGCCGTCCCCGAAGTCGGGGGAACAAGCGTCGTCAGCATTCGGAGCAACGTCGACTTGCCCGCGCCGTTCGGACCGAGCAAACCGAAGATTTCGCCGTGGCTGACGCTGAAATTCAGGCTGTCCACCGCGCAAAAGTCGCCGAATTTTTTTGTAAGCTGCCGAACTTCGACGTCATCCATGGGAGGCAGCCGCTATTTGAGCGGCAGGATGGCGGTGGCGGTCATGCCGACGGCCAGGACGCGGTCGCGATTGTCGCAACGCAGGCGAATCTCGAAGGTCTTGATATCGCGTTTCGTGCGGCTCACATCGCGCTGCGTCGCGTAGTCGGCATCGACGCCCCGGAAAAAAACGGTGCCCTCGCGCTCTTCGCCGGACGGCAGCCGCACAGCCATCTTGTCGCCCAGGCGCACGCGCTCGATGTAGCTTTCCTCGACGTCGGCGCGGACCCAAAGATCGTCCGGGTCGATCAGGGTCACGATGGCCTGGCCGGGATTGACGACTTCGCCCTCGAGCGCGGCCCGCACGTCCACCACACCCCCGATCGGCGCGTGAATCTCGGTGTAGCCCAGGTGGACGCGCGCCTTCTCCTGCTGCGCGGCGCTCGCCGCGAGCTGCCGGCGGCTGGCTTCGAGCGCGGCCCGGCGCACGGCGACTTGGGAGGTCGAGGCCCGGGCGAGTTCCACCGCCGCCCGCATCGCGACGACCTGCTTGTGCTGGGCCTCCGCATGCGCCTTTGCGCTGTCGTAGGCCGTGCGCGCCTGGTCGTACGCCTGCGCGGAATTGACGTTGCTCTCGCGCAGGTCGTTCTCCCGAACGAAGTTGAGGCGTGCGTTCTCCCTGTCCGCGTCCGCCTGCGCAGCCTGCGCCTCGGAGGAGGCCAGGTTGGCCTCGGCTTGCTTGATCTGGTTGCCAGCCGTCGCATCCTCGAATTCCAGGTCGGCGGCGGCCTGCGCCACCTGTGCCGCGGCGCTGCGTTCGCTGTTCTCGTAGTACGACATGTCGGCCTGCCATTCCTGGGGCGCGATGAGTCCCAGAAGCTGGCCTCGCTCCACTTTGTCGCCCGGTCTGACGGCCAGATGCTGCAGACGGCCCTGAATCTCCGAACTGACAATCACGTCGTCGGTTGTCACGACGCCGGTCGATGCGAGCGCGGGCCGGTGTCGGCTCGCGAAATAAGCGATGACCGCAACTGCCAGCACGACGACGGCGATGGGGAGAAGGCGGCGTTTGCCGATGGGCTTGAAATGCGGGCTCACGTGGAAAAAGCGCGGAACGGGGCGGGAAAAATTATCAAAACGTCGGCGGTCCCAGTGTTGCATGCGAGCACATTTTTATTTTCAATGCCCGCTTCCCGCATCCCTTGCGGGATGCACCGCTGCTCTCCGCCCACTCTTGCATGATCACTCTCGCAGAAGCACAAAAAAACGCCAAGGAGTCGCTTGTCGGTTTCCCGCCAAGGATCACCGCCGCTTACCTTTCATTTGCCGAAAGCGGGGATCCGGCCAGCCTGGATCTCGTGGCTACGGGCGTTCTGCAATTTTACCTGGCCAAGAAGCCCGCGAAACCGCTTGACGAACTTCCGGGTTCGACGCGGCTTGTGGACGACCTCGGTTGCGATTCTCTCACGATGATGGACACGGTTTTCATGGCAGAAACCCTGCTCGGTATCAAGATCGACGACAACGACCTGCCCAAGATCGTCACTCTCGACGACCTGCGCGCGCAACTGCGGCGCCGCGTCGCCGGCGGCGCCGCGAGCGCGTCCTGAGCGGACCGCCTCATGTCCGTCCCGCGCGCAGTCGTCTCCGGAGTCGGTTTTGTGACGAGCATCGGCAACGACCGCGCGTCGGTTGCGTCGAGCTTGCGCGATCTCCGGTCGGGAATCGAATCCCACAATTTCATCCCAGGCGCGGACCTCCCCGTGAAGGTGGCCGGCACAATCAAGGGCTTCGACACCTCCTCCATGCAATGGGCGGGATGGACTTGGCCGAATGGCTACGCCTTCAGCCGCGATGCCCTGCGCGGCATGCCTCCGCACGGACTGTATGCCCTGTGCGCGACGGAACAGGCGATCGGCGACGCGCGCCTGACGAAGGCCGAGCTGACGGCGGAAGACACGGGACTTTTCTGCGGCTCCGCCGGATCGCCGCGGCTGATGCGGCACTTTCTCAACCAGATTCACGATTCTCGCGGCGCGCGCGTTTCGCCGATGGGCGTTGTCAGCACGATCGCCGGCTCCCTAAACTTTAATCTGGCGGCGTATCTCGGCATACGGGGAGCCGTGGCCGGATTCGTGTCGGCGTGCGCCTCGACGACACAGGCGATCGGATACGCGTTCGATGAAATCAGGCTGGGAAGGCATCGGCGCGTTCTGATTGTCGGGGGCGAAGACCTGACCATGGATTCGATCTTTCCGTTTCATGGCATGCGCGCCCTGTCGCGCAATCCCGACCCGGCCCGGGCCTCCAGGCCGTTTGACCGCGACAGGGACGGATTCGTGGGCACCGGCGGATCGGTGGCCATCGTTTTGGAAGAATCCGAATCGGCTCGCGCCAGAGGCGCGCCAATTTATGCGGAAATTGCGGGATGGGGCCAATCCGGAGACGGGTACAATGTGGCAAACTCGGATCCCGAGGGTCGCGGGCTTGCGTCCGCCATGGCGCGCTCCCTCGCCTCGGCGGGAGTGTCGCCGGGCGAGATCGACTACGTGAACGCCCATGCCACATCGACTCCGGCCGGCGATGCATCGGAAGCCCTGGCGTTGCGCTCGATTTTCACTTCGGCCGGGGCGCATCCGTGCGTGAGCAGCACAAAGGCGCTGACGGGGCATAGCCTTTCCTGTTCCGGAGTCATGGAAACGGCTTTTTGCGCAATCGCCATCGACCAGGGCTTCATTCCGGGCGCGGCCAATCTCGACAACCCCGATCCCGTCTGCGAGGGCCTCAACCTGCCGCAAAAGACTGTCTCGTCGGCTCCACGCGTCGTACTGAAGAACAGCAGCGGATTCGGCGGGAGCAATGTCTGCCTCGTCCTGCGCAGATGGGAGAGATAGATAGTGGGTCAGTTTGCTCGACCTACAGCCTGAAAGGCCTGTGCTCGCAATTCCCCGACGCGCATCAGGACCGGCGTGGGGCCCCATGGCGTTGCCGCCGTTCCCCACGCCCAGACGATGCGCGTGCGCTGCGCATGGCCTTTCAGGCTGTAGGTCGAGCAAACTGGCCCACAATCGATAGATGTAAGGTTTTGTATGACAGTAT
>Ga0181529_10007396_pt1 | contig 10965 bp, 8 predicted proteins | sample PEATcosm2014_Bin_36_FD_119763 | JGI IMG/M metagenome (GOLD analysis project Ga0181529, IMG submission 119763) | Peatland microbial communities from MTU Mesocosm Facility, Houghton, MI, USA - PEATcosm2014_Bin10_30_metaG | ecosystem: Environmental > Terrestrial > Soil > Wetlands > Peat | place... | reverse complement strand
CGAGGCCGAGATCGTCGCCGCCGGGATCAAGCCGGAATTCGCCCACGAGATCATGCGATACAAGATACGCTTTGCCGGCGGGCAGCCCCGCGGCCTGGGCGAGACGGCCGAGTTCGCCCCGACGGATACGGGCCGGGCCGAGCTGCCGGGCGGGGTGACGGTTATACGAAAATCACTCAATGTCTACGCCTTCCGCCGCGGCGACCAGGAGGTCCAGGTCGACATGAACCTCGCCCCGGGGGAGACCTACGAGAGCGCCGTCCGCCTCGACTCCCACCGCGTCGAGCGCGACTATTTCTCGGTGGTCCATTCCGGCGAAGGCAACGGCTGGGACAAGGACCGGCCCTGCATGTCGAGCATCGTGGTGTTCCAGGGCAAGATCTACCTCATCGACACGGGCCCCTATGTCCTGGACTCGCTCACGGCCCTGGGCATCTCGGTCAACGAGCTCGAGGGCATCTTCCATACCCACGCGCACGACGACCACTTCGCGGGCCTGACTTCGCTCGTGCGCACCGACCACCGCATCAAGTACTTCGCCACGCCCCTCGTGCGCTCTTCGGTGATGAAGAAGCTCTCGGCGGTCATGTCCCTGCCCGAGAAGAGCTTCGAAAGCGCCTTCGAGTTCCACGACCTCTCCTTCGGCAGGTGGAACGACATCGGCGGGCTCGAGGTCCAGCCCTTTCTCAGCCTCCACCCTCTGGAGACGACGGTGCTGTACTTCCGCGCGCTCGGCCCGGAGGGCTACAAGACCTACGCCCACCTCGCCGATATACCGCCGGCCACCGTCCTCAAGGACTACCTCATCAACGACCCAGGGGCCACGGAACTCTCGCCCAGGCTCTACGAGAGCTCGATGAAGAGCCTCCACCTTCCCGTCGACCTCAAGAAGATCGACGTCGGCGGGGGCCTCATCCACGGCCGGGCCTCGGACTTCGCGGGGGACCAGTCCGCGAAGGTCGTGCTCTCGCACATCTCCGGCGACCTGCCCGCGGCCGACAAGGAGATCGGCTCCAACGCCTCCTTCGGGCTGCAGGACGTGCTGATCGAATCGCGCATCGATTACGTCCGCCGGGGCGTCGAGCGCTTCCTCTCCGCCCACTTCCCCGAGGCCGAGAGCGAGGACATCGGCGTGCTCCTCAATTGCCCGCTCGTCAGCCTCAATACGGGCCATGTCATCCTGCGCAAGGGCTCCGAGGTCGCGGACGTCCACCTCGTCGCTGGAGGGGTCGTCGAGATGATAGACTCGGGGATCGGGACCCAGCACATGCTTTCGACAGGCACGATGATCGGCGAGGTCAACGCCCTCTCCCGCGAGAGCTCCGCGCGGACCTACCGCGCCAAGAGCGCGATCACCCTGCTCAAGATCCCGGCCAAGCTCTTCGTCGAATTCGCCAAGCGCAACTACGACCTCGACGAGATGCGCAGGCGCCTGGAGATCGAACTTTTCCTCCAAGGCACGCGGCTTTTCGGTGAGATGGTCTCGAGCGCGGTCCACAACCAGATGTCGCGCTCGCTCTCGTCCAGGCGACTGGGCATCGGAGACACCCTGACCACCCTCGACGGCAGCTCCCTCGTCGTCGCCAGATCGGGCCGGGCGAGCGTCGTCATCGAGGGCTCCGAAGTCGACTCGATAGGCCCTGGCGGAGTCTTCGGCGAGGAGTCGGTCTTCTTCGGCCGCCCTTCGCTGATGACCGCGCCCGCCGTCGAGGAGGGGGAGTTCCTCTCGATTCCTCGGGAGACGATCAAGAATGTACCGATCGTCGAATGGAAGCTCCTCGAGACCTACGAGCGGAGGATCACCCGCTTCGGCCTCTCGAGAACCGGCGACCACGTGGCCTGATTCGGCTCGGAGCTCAGGCCCCCGCCCCGACGGCCTGCAATACCTTCTCGCAGGTCGCGAGCAACCGCTTGCAGTCCTCGGCGCTGGTCTCGTAGCCTCCGTCGTCGGTATCCTGCCGGATGACCACGGTCCCATAGGACTCGTCTCCTCCCGGCTCGACCACGTAGCCTCGGGCCTTCGTCCGGCTGGCCCTTTGGTACGAGAGGCCCTCCTTCCCCTTGGTCAGCACCACCGCGTACATGTAGGGCACCTCCCCGTTGGGCCCGTCGTTGATCGCGGCCTGGACCTGGACGCCGACGAAGTCGGCCGGGGGACGCTTGAGCTCGTAGAGCAGACGCAGGTCCTCGGGTATGTCTCCCCCGGCCTTGTCCTTGTCGAAGCGGAAGTATGGCGCGACCGCGGCGCCCTCCGGAAGCCTCTCCTCGAGGAGGGCCCGGAAGCAGGGCATCTTGAGGGCGATATCCCCCGGGACGAAGACCTTGACCTGGCCGAAGAGCACGGCAGGGACGAGGAGGAGGACGGCGTTGACCGCGATGAAGACCAGGTCGCCCCTCCCGAGGATCGAGGCGGCCAGGAGGAAGATCAGCACGAAGGGAATGCCCAGGCCGAGCTCGAGGCGCCTGGAGACGCTGCGCACCTTGCGGCGGAGCTTTTGCGATTCGCGCAGGCCGTCGTCGAGCCTGTCGACCTCGGACATGGGAACTGGCCTCCATTCCTCGAGGCCCTGTTCCTCGGGCTTGTTGGTGGCCTTCTTGAGCATGAGGGGGAACCAGCCCGCGACGATGAGGATCGCGCCCAGGCGGTAGACCCCTCCGGACTCTCCTAGGGCGAGCTCGAGGGCAAGCGCCGCCGCGTAGAGGGCTCCGGCTATCAAGAGCCGGGAAGCGAGTCCCAGGCCGAAGAACCGAAACTCTTTTGCCATCGTTTCCTCCCCAATAGAAGCAGTATCGCGCATCGCGCGACGCTGCCGGTCAAGGCCGAGGGCCTTGACGAAGCTCGCCCTCGCCCGCGTAGCTCCAGTAGAGCGGGCAGGCTCCCTGGCAGGCGACGAAGCTGCCGCAGCGCGAGCAGCTCGAGGGCGCGAAATGCTTGCGCTTGAAATAATCCGACCGCTCGGAGAACCAGATCTCGCGGAAGCCCTTCGCCGAGGGCCCGGCCAGGGAGCCCAGGCTCTCCGGCCAGGATGAGCAGGGCAGGATCCCGCCGCGGGGATCGACGTGGATGAGCCCGTCCATCGCTGCGCAGCTCTTGTTGCCAAGGCCGCGCGCCACGGGATTGTAGATGCAGTAGGGCGTCGGGCTGTACCAGAAGAAGGTGAGGCCGGCGCGATGGGCCTCCTTCCTGATCCCGTCGACGAAGGGCCCCACCTCGGAGTAGCTCACGAAGAGCTCCTCGGCGGAGCTGCTCGTCTTGCCTCGGCCCGCGGGTATGAAGAGGTTCATCGAAAAGCGCGACACGCCGAGGGAACAGAGAAGCTCCGGGAGCCGGATGAGGCTCTCGCGGTTGACCGCGGTCAGGGTGCTGTTCGTCTGGACGGAGACGCCAGCGTCGCGCAGCGCCTCGATACCGGCGATGGTGCGGTCCCAGGCTCCTTCAATGTCGACCAGGGCGTCGTGAACGCGCGCGTCGGGGCTCTCGAGGCTCACCTGCGCGCTGTCGATGCCGGAGGCCTTGAGGGATGCCGCGCGCTCGCGCGTGGCCAGGCTTCCGTTGGTGATGAGGTTGACGCGAAGGCCGAGGTCTCTCGCGTAGGCCGCGAGCTCCTCGAGGTCCTCCCGCATCAGGGGCTCGCCGCCCGTGAAGGAAAAGAAGGGTATCTTGGCCTCTTCCTTGAAGACGCGGATGACGTTCTTCCAGGCCTCGGTCGAGAGCTCCTCAGTCGAAGGCGAGCTCGAGGCGCCCGAAGCGCCCGCGGGGCCGCAGAGCGCGTAGCAGAAGCGGCAGCGCTCGTTGCAGCGGTAGGTCAGGGCGATCTCACCGAGGATGGGCAGCCGGGTAAAGTCGAAGTCGTAGGGCACGCGGCCGAAGCCTTCCGCGCTCGCGCGACCCTCGCAGGCCGCGCGGAGAGCTTCGAAGAATTCAAGGGCTTCCTTCGCCTTCCCCTCTTCGCGGCACGCCTCCACCAGGTGGTTCCCCGAGTCCAGCCAGCCGAGCAGGCCGAGCGCCGAACCGCCGAGCTTGTAGACCCGGTTGGGCGGAGCGATAAGGACGGCGTCCTCCTCGCGCACGAGGATCCATGGTCTCACACCCCTGTAATAGGATTCCGCCATCGCCAGGCGAGACCGCGTCGAGGCCGAAAGCCTCGGTACCCCGAGACGGCGGCGAAGATCCCAGCCGGGGAAGACGATCAATGGGCCCCTCCCGAGACGCAGGCCGAATGGCAGGCGGAATGGCAGGCCGAGTGGCAGGCGGAATGGCAGGCCGAGTGGCAGGCGTCGTGGCAGGCGTTGTGGCAGGCCGAGTAGCAGGAGCCCACGGTCCCTCCGGCCGGGCTGAAGCAGCCGGAAAAGCAGGAAGCGCTGCGCATGAAGTCCGCGTAGCCGGTGTTGAGCTCTTTCGGAAGCGAGAGGGAGGCGTAGTAGACATCGTGCCGGCTCATGTAGCCATAGCCCATCCAATAGCAGTAATAGGGATAGGCCTGCGCGCCCGACTGCGCGGGAGAGCGCTGCGCGGCTTGGGCCTCAGCCTCGGCGCTCTCCTCGGCCTCGGCGATCTTTTTCCGATAGTAGGCCTTGGTCGCATCGAGGTCGCAGTCCCAGATCTTCTCCTGAAGCTTCTTTATCGCGTCCTCGAAGAAATCCGCCATCAGGCCCGAGAGGACCCGCCCCTCGGCGTCGAAGGCCGCGAGGAAGGCCTCCTCGTACTCGCTCTGGGCCTTGGCCGCGCTGGCGATCTTGATCTGGAGGGGATCCTCGCCGAGCACCTCGATGATGCCTTGCCGGCGCAGTCCTTCCACCATGATGGCCGCGCATCGAGGCAGGGGGAGCTCCATGAGAAGGGCCACTTCGAGAGGATGGAGGCCCTCGGCAATCTTGCCCGGCACCTGGTAGGAGCCGACGAGGATCTTGGGCGGGGACCAGGCGTCCCCGGCCCAGGCCATGCCGGAGAGGAGAGCCTTCTTGGCCCGGAAGGCGGAGAGCCTGCGCGTGTAGAGGAAGAGCGAGAGCGCGATGAGAGGCAGGAAGACGGCGAGGTCTATGAGGGGCTCGGCGCGGAGGGTGCCCACGCCGTAGTGGACCTCGCTCCCTTTCGCCTCGGCTGTAGAATCGGCCGGCGACGCCTCCGCAGAGGCCGCCTCCGCCCGCTCCGATGACTCCTGGTCGGCCGAGGCCGCCTCGTCCGAGGCGGCGGTCTTGCCCTCGGTCTCCGTAAGGCTAGCCGTCAGGGGCAGGTAGTTCGCCGGGAAATAGAGCTGAAGCCTCTGCTCGCCCTTGGGCGGGACGTCTTTCTCGTAGAAGAGGCAGGTGAGATAGTAGCTGCCGTCCTCCCCCTTGCTGCCGTACCAGTCGATCCTGTTCTGGGCGTTGACCTGCGGCTCGGTCTTCATCGGGATCGCGTTCTTCTCCGACTCGCCCAAGGTCGATCCGCTGGCCCGGACCGGCAGCACGAGGCGCACGGCGCGATAGTCGAGCTCGCTGTCCCAGGCGACGGGGCTCCAATCGAAGTAGACGAGCCGATCCCCCGCCCCAGAGGTGGTCGACCCGATAAAGTCCAAGCCGACAAAGTCCTCGCCATAGGTCAAGTTATAATAGGCCTTGCCCGAGAAGCCCCTGCCCCCAGCCAGGACGACGTCGAACTTGCCGTCCCCCAAATCCCTGATCGAGAGGGCCGATCGCTCGCCGCTCGGCAGGTCGGCCCAGCAGCGCTCCATGTCCCAGACCGGCTCTAAGGACTTGTCCTCGTAGTAGAAGCCGTGCATCTCCCCATCGTCGACCGTCCATTCGAGGCGGCAGCTCACCGTCGCCTTGCCATCGGGCCGTAGGGCTACCGTCGTCTCGTCGGATACGAGGCGGGCGCTAAGGGCCGCCAGGGGAAGGGCGATGGCGAGCAGGAGACTGACGAGAGCCAGGCGGCGCGCCGCGGACAAAGCCGCTCGCCGGGCCCCTCGAGGCCATGACGGTTCGCTCACTTGAGTTCCTCCTCGATCTCTAGGCGGTCGGTGGCCGAAACCTCTCCCGTGATCGCCGAGCGGCGCCCGGCGACGAACGCGGCCTTCTCACGCAGGGCTCGGGCCAGGGTCGCGGCTGATGCGGCCTTGCCCTGACTTCGGCCGGCTGAGGCGCCTTCTCGGTCGCCGCCGATGGCGGCGCCTTGATCGAAGCGCCGTTCGATCGAGGCTTCGTCCTCCTCTTTGAGCCAAGCGTCTACCAGGGCGAGCGAGTCGAGGACCGCCTCGACAGTCTCCGGGTCGTAGCTGCCCTCTCGGCGGCAGGCCTCGACGTAGCTGCCGGCCTCGAGGACGAGAAAGTCGCGGGCCTTGGCCACTTCGTCCTCGGACAGTCTCATCGAGGCGAGCCGCGCGCGGGCGGCGGCCGCCTCCTCAAGACGGTTTTCAGCCTGGCTCCGCCGCTCGCGATCGAGCTCGCCCTCGGCGGCCTTTTGCCCCAGGCCGAACGCCAAGGCGAGGACCGAGAATATCAAGAAAAGCCCAAAAGCGAGGAGGAGAGCGAGACCGAGGGGCGCTCCTCGGGCGAATACGACGAGGCCCGCGGCCAGGGCGACGAGGAGCGAGCCTATGCCGAGGGGACTCCTCGCATAGGCCCGCCCAAAGGCTCGGATATCCATAGTCGGATGCTACCCTAGGCCGCGGCCTCCCGCAACTGGTCTCCGCCCGCCAAGGCCTTACGAAGGCTTTCTATAGCAGTGCAACATGCTCCGCATGTTGCGAAGCCAAGGAAAGCCTCGTATAAAGGATTCCATTGCGACACTCCATTTGGTCGTGTCGCTTATCTAATGAAATCCTTAGTTATTGCGGGCCTTCTCGACCCGGTAACGGATGATAGTCCAGTAATCCTTGGGAGCGACAAACAGCATCCCGGGACCTCGAAGATACTCCTCCTCGTGCTCCCCGACGATCTTGAGTCCCTGGGCCGAGATGAAGTCGGTGAGAGTGCGGATCGTGGGGGCTTCAGTCTCGTAGGGTCCGAGATGCAGAATCTCGGCGACCTCGCCGTAGTCCCAAACGGCCGTCCGTGCGGTCATGCCCTGTCCGACGCCCTTCCCCTCCGGTAAATCGAAGCCCTCTGGGACGGGAATGGCGACCGCGCCCGACCAGTCGCCGGCCTTCAGGCCGGATTCGCCCCCGCCTTGGGCGCCCAGAGCGCCAGGCGAGGAGAGCAGCTCGGCCAGGGCCGCATAACGCGCCTTCGGCGGCTTCATGGCTGGGCCCTTCGCTCCGCGCTTGGCCGAGTAATAGGCCTTGAAAAGGACGCCATAGGCCTTCTGGACAATCGTGTCGGCGGGCCCGGAGAACTCGACCTCGAGAACGCGCTCGTTGTCCAAATGAGCCAGACGAGGCTCCTTGAGCGGCAGGTAGGAGCTCAGGTCGGGGCCCCGCCTAAAAAGCAGGAAAACGACGAGACCCAGGGCCAGGAGGGCTCCCAGCGCGATGAGGACGACCCATACGACTTTCATTTCCGCCTCCAAATGGGAAGGAATTCAGCCAATTTCAAAAGTCGTCTGACTTTTAAAAAAAGCCTCAATTACCCCACGATAATCCTTTTGGGAGACGGCAGTATGTCAGGATTTATTTTTGGCTTGCCGAAGCGGCCGCGCTTTTCGAGGCTTTCGCCGAATGGGCGGCGGCTATGCCGGCGGCCCTCTCGGCGAGGGCAAGGCGGTACGATTCGGGCTCGAGGATCTCGAGGCCGGGTCCGAAGCCCAGCACGAAATCGAGGGCCCAGTCCCCTTCGGGCACGAGGAGCCGGAAGCGCCCCTCGGAGTCGGCCTCGCCGCCGAACCACTCCGCCGCCTTGGACGCCTTCTCCGGGCTGGGGCGCAGGAGGAGCTCGACCTGGACCGGAGCGGCAGGCTCGGCCGGAGGAGAATAGGCCGAAACTCGGCGCTTGAAGCGCTCCTGACCCAGCGCGAGATCCCGGATTCTGGTCAGCTTGAAGACTCGGTAGTCGCCGCGGAGCCGGCAGAAGGCCCAGAGGTACCATGCATAGGCCTTGAAGACCAAGGTCATCGGCTCGACCACGCGGCGCTCTGGCCGCTTGCCGTAGGAAGAGTACGAGAAGGATATCAGTCGCCGCTCGGCGATGGCGCTCTCGATCTGCTTGACGAGCCGACGCTCATCCTCCCGCCCTCCCCAAGGGAAGAGCTCGATCACCACCCTGTCCTCGAAGGCGGCCTTCCCCTCGGTTCTGGGACCGAGGCTCTCTATCTTCTCGAGGGCTCCGCCTATAGCCCTGTCCTCCAGGGCGGCGTTGACCCCCTTGAGGGCCGAGACGATGGCGCCGAGTTCCTCGAGGCCGAGCAGGCGCCGGTCGATCGTGTAATCGGGGTCCAAGCCGTAGCCGCCTCCGGGACCAGGCCAGGCCACGACGGGGATGCCAGCGAGGTTGATCGCGTCGAGGTCCCGGTAGATCGTGCGCTCGGTCACCTCGAAGCGCCTCGCGAGCTCGGCCGCCGTCAGCCGCTCGCGGCCGAGGAGGAGAACTACTATAGAGAGGAGCCTATCGAGCTTCATGCGCCATCCTGCCTGGACTATGCGTTACTTTCGCTGCCGGGTAAATCCCGCGCCCGTCCATGCGCCGCGTCAGGGGCCGCGATAGCAACCGCAAATTGAGGGGCCAGGCGCGGAAGGTTCGTCCTCAGTTCGAGACGTGACCTTTTATTGCCTAGCCGAGAGCAGGACGGCCACCCCGTCGTGATCCCCGGTCGACAGCTCCGGGCTGCAGACGACGAAGTTGCCGAGGTTCAGGTAGCCTGAGATCTCGTAGCCGCTTCGCTCGGACATCATCCGCGCGAAGGTGTCGCGGGCCCGGTTGAAGGACTGGTAGCGGTGCTTGACCTTGGTGACGAGATCCACGCCTTCGCGAGAGAAGGCCCCGACGAAGATGTAGCCGCCGGCCCATTCGAAGGGCCCGAAGAGCCGGCCATGGTCGTTGCTGAACACGAAGACCGCGTCCGAAAAGGAGTCGTCGCTCCCTGGAGGGAACTGCTCGAAGCGCTGGGTCCCGAGCCGGGCCGAGTAGCCCGAGGAGTGGCCCTGACGCTTGGGGAATTCGGACTTGCCGCAAGCCGCGAGCAGGCGGGCGGAGGCCTCATCGGCCGAGGAGGCGAACCGGTCGACGATGACGACGTTGATCGGCTCGAGGAGCCTCTTGCCCTCGAAGGGAACGCCGAGCCAGTCCGCGATATCCCCGCTCTGTCTCATCATCCAGAAGCCGATCGACGGCAAGCCGAACGGGGTCGCCTCCTCGTCTGAGAGGCCGCGGGCGCCAGACTGGGCGCCCGGTGTCCCGCCCAGCGGGAGACCCGATGTCCCGCCCAGCGGGAGACCCAATGTACCGCCCAGCGGGACGCCGGTGACAGCTCCCGCCTCCGACTCGTCGGGGGAAGGGGCTATCATCGTCCCGCCTTCCTCGGTCGCGGAGGCGGGAGCAGGGGCAGCCAGAGCAAGAAACATGGCCGCCAGTGCCAAGGGAGCCGCGGTCCTAAGGCTCATACGTTGAACTTGAAGAACATCACGTCGCCGTCCTGGACGACATACTCCCGGCCTTCCTGACGCAGCTTGCCGGCCTCTCGCAGGGCCTTCTCGGAACCGAGCGCGACCAGATCGTCGAAGGAATAGACCTCGGCCTTGATGAAGCCCTTCTCGAAATCCGTATGGATAACACCCGCGGCCTGAGGGGCCTTGTCGCCGACCTTGATCGTCCAGGCGCGGCACTCGTCCTCCCCAGCGGTAAAAAAGGTTCGCAGCCCAAGAAGGCGGTAAGCGGCGTGGGCCAGGGCGGAGAGCCCGGACTCCTCGAGGCCGATCTCGGCGAGGAACTCGCGCTTCTCTTCCTCGCTCCCGAGATCAGCGAGCTCGGCCTCGAACTTGCCGCAGATCGACACCGCCTCGGCGCCTTCGGCCACGGCTCGTGCGCGCACCTTGTCGACGTGAGCGGCGCCGGCAGCCGCGGCCGCAGCCGCAGCCTGGCTGGAAGCCGGGCCAGAGGCCGGGCTGGAAGCCGGGCCAGAGGCCGGGCTGGAAGCCGTAGCTTCATCTATGTTGCAGACGTAGAGCTCCTTCTTCATCGTGATCAGGAAGGACTTCTTGACGGCCTCAGCCTCATCCTCGTCGAGCGCGACGGACCGCGCGGCCTTCCCTTCCTGGAGCGCGGGCCTGAGCTTAGCGAGGGCCGAGAGTTCGCGCTCGGTCTCCTTTTTGACGGCCGGGTCCTGGACCTTGAGCTGCCTCTGCAGCTTCTCGACACGTTTGTCCAGGCTGTCGAGGTCGGCCAGCGCGAGCTCGGTGTGGATCACCTCGATGTCGTCGATCGGGTCGACCTTGTTGGCGACATGGACTATATCCGGGTCCTCGAAGCAGCGCACGACGTGGGCGATCATGCCGACCTCGCGGATGTGCGAGAGGAACTGATTGCCCAGGCCCTCGCCCTTCGAAGCTCCCCTCACGAGTCCTGCGATGTCGACGAACTCGACAGCGGCCGGGATGGTCTTCTTGGGCTTGAACATCTCCGACAGCCGGCCCAGGCGCTTGTCCGGCACCGAGACTATGCCCACGTTAGGGTCGATCGTGCAAAAGGGATAGTTGGCAGCCTCGGCCTTCGCGCTCGTGAGCGCGGAGAAGATGGTGGATTTGCCGACATTGGGCAGGCCGACGATACCGCAATTGAGCGCCATGGGAACCTCGCTGGGAGTGCCGGGTAGGCTCCCAGTGTATACAGATTGGCCCTCCGCCTACAAGCTCCGCCCGAGGAAGCGTCCCATCAGCTCGTATCCCCGCTCCACGAAGAGACCGCTCCTGAGCGCCTCCGCCTCGTCGTAGCGCCCTTTCTTGTAGTACACGGTCGCGAGGCCGTTCAGGCCGTGCGCAGCGTCGGGGTGCTACGGGCCGAGCGCCTTCTCCCAAATCGGTAGCGCGCGCTTGAACAGCGCCTCCGCCTCGTCGT
>Ga0181529_10007395_pt1 | contig 10965 bp, 7 predicted proteins | sample PEATcosm2014_Bin_36_FD_119763 | JGI IMG/M metagenome (GOLD analysis project Ga0181529, IMG submission 119763) | Peatland microbial communities from MTU Mesocosm Facility, Houghton, MI, USA - PEATcosm2014_Bin10_30_metaG | ecosystem: Environmental > Terrestrial > Soil > Wetlands > Peat | place... | reverse complement strand
CCGAACGGCAGTCGCTCGAGATCCGTGCGTCTGCCAACAATTGGCTCAACCACCCGCTGCTGTCCTTCAGTGGCAATGGTCAGTTACAGTTGAATTACACCAAGGACTTCGTCACCGGTGCGGTTTCGACTGCGCCCGGCTCGTCTACCCCGACTAATTGGGGCGTTATGGATACGAAGGTCGGCGGCGGTAACCAGAGAATCATGGAGTTGTCAGCCAAGTACTCGTTCTAGTTGCAGCGCGGCGTCGAGGGGGCCGATTGATCCCCTGCCCTCTCGACCGTCCCTAGAGTCTCTCGCATGGACGTCCAGCTCCCACCCAGCTAGGCGACTAAGAGTAGACGGATCGAGTACTCGTGGGGTGGCTGCAAAGCCACCCCACGATTTTTTTGCACATGCCGCGAACAAATCCTGCGGCGGTGCCAGCGCCGCTGTTGCGGAATTCGTTGCGTTAGTGCAGCATGATGTTGTTCCGCAAGTTATTCGCCATGCGATATCTCATCGCGCTCCTCGTCTTGTGTACATCCTGCGGCGCTCCAGGATCGTTTGCCCAGGGAATGAGCGGTTCCAGTCACGTCATCAACGGCTTCGTGCGCGAAGAAGGAAGTAATGCACTCGTGCAGGGCGCGACGTTGGAAATATTCGCCTCCGGCAGCCGCGTGAAGCCGTCCGTCATGTCGGGCACCAATGGCGAATTCCAATTCCACGAACTGCATGCTGGGGATTATTCAATCGTGGCCACAAAATCCGGTTACGAGACGGCCACGCTGAGCGTAGCGGTGCTGCTGGGTAGTTCGCCTTCCGTTACGATTTCGCTTCGCAAGTCTGATTCGTCCCAGCCTGCGGCGTCCACCAAGACGATTTCGGTGCATCAGTTGAGCGTCCCCGAAAAGGCTCGGGAAGCCTTCAACAATGGGCAAAGGCTGCTGCAAAAAGATGAGCAGCCAGTGAAGGCCATCATGGAATATCAACGCGCCATTCAACTTTATCCTTCCTACTTCGAGGCCTACACGGAAATCGCCGTCGCGGACTATCGCCTGAACAAATTTCAGGACTCCGAAGCCGCCTTGCAGAAAGCGGTTGATTTGAGCGCGAACAAGTATCTCGACGCGCTTGTCTTGCTCGCCGAACTCTATAATGACCAACGTCGCTTCCACGAAGCCGAGCCGCTCGCCCGGCAGGCGGTCGCGCTCGAAGAGTCCTCCTGGCATGCGCACTTCGCACTCGCCCGCGCGCTCGTCGGGCTGCAGCGTGGCGAAGAGGCGGAGGCCAGCGCATCCAGATCGCGAGACTTGAAACCTGACAATTCGCAAGTCTATCTGCTGCTCGCGAACGCCCACATGCTCCAGCATCATTATTTTGCCGTGGTGCAGGATTTCGATGCGTACCTGAAGGTCGAGCCGCAAGGTCCGCAAAGCGAAAATATCCGCGAGCGGCGTGACCGCATGCAGAAGGAACTCGAAGACGCGCCGCCACAGCAGCCCAACCCTAGCGTGCAACCCTGACCTTGAATCTGATGCACTCAAAACTCCTGTGCTCCGTAATTGTCGCCGCGTCCCTCGCCGGAATTCCTGCGGCGGTCGCGCCCACCCCGCGATTTGAAGACGTCGCCAGGCAAGCCGGCCTCACGGTTGTCCACATCTCCACGCCCGAAAAAAAATACATCATGGAAACCATGAGCGGCGGCGTCGGCTTCATTGATTGCGATAACGACGGAAAGCTCGACATCGTCATCGCCAACGGCTCCACCGTGGACCGCTATCGCCAAGGTGGTGATCCGATGGTTACGCTCTACCACCAGGATGGAAATCTAAAATTCAGTGACATCACCAAGTCCGCCGGCTTGACGCGCAAAGGCTGGGGCATGGGCGTCGCTGTCGCCGATTACGACAACGATGGCCTGCAGGATCTCTTCGTCTCCGGCTACGGCGGCAACGCGCTCTACCGCAACCTGGGGAATTGCAAATTCGAGGACGTCACCGAAAAATCCGGCCTGCGCGGCGGAGGCTTCAGCACCGGTGCCGCGTGGGCCGATTACGATCGCGACGGCCGCGTGGATCTGTTCGTGCCTGGATACGTGCACGTGGACATGAACAATCTTCCGGAATTTGGCAGCAAGCAGGATTCCTGCCGGGTCATGTCCGTGAAAGTGCAATGCGGCCCCATCGGTCTGCCCGGTGAACCGGATTATTTATTCCGCAATCACGGCGACGGCACCTTCGAAGACGTCTCCAAAAAAGCCGGCGTGGACGATGCCGTCCACGCCTACGGAATGCAGGGAATCTGGTTTGATTACGACAACGATGGCTGGCCCGATTTGTACGTGGCGAACGATATCGTCCCAAAATATCTGTACCACAATAACCACGACGGCACTTTTGAAGATGTCAGCCTGATTTCCGGTGCCGCCGTGGATGTGAGCGGCAAAGCGCAAAGCACCATGGGCGTCAGCACCGCCGATTTCGATCACAGCGGCCGCCTCGGCATCTACATCACCAACTTCAACGCCATGTCCAACACTCTCTATTGGAATCAGGATGAGAAAGGTTTCACCGATATTTCCTTTCCCTCGGGCCTGGGCCCCGCCAGCATGCCGTACGTCGCCTGGGGCACGGCGTTCCTCGATATGGACAACGACGGCTGGGTAGATCTCCTAGTTGCGAATGGCCAAGTGTATCCGCAAGCCGATCTGATTCCTGGAATCACGCCATACCGCCAGCCGCTGATGCTCTTCCGCAACAAAAGTGATCGCACATTCGAAGATGTCAGCAAGATCGCCGGTCTCGATAAATTGCGCGCTGCTTCCTGGCGCGGCGCAGCAGTCGGTGATGTGAATAACGACGGCAAGATGGACATCTTAGCGATGGACGTGGACGGCCCACCCGTCTTGCTCATCAATCGCACCGAGTCCAACGATCATGCCGCAACATTTCGTCTGATTGGCACGAAGAGCAATAAAGCCGCCATCGGCGCCCGTGTCACCGTAACGGCTGGCGATCTGGTTCAAATGAGTGAAGTTCAGAGCGGCTCGAGCTATCTTTCGCAAAATGATCTGCGCCTCCACTTCGGATTGGCAGATCACACCACGATGGACAAAGTGGAAGTTTTCTGGCCGAGCGGCGCGCGCGAAAGTTTCGAGAACTTTCCCGCTGGCTACATTTACACCATCGTCGAAGGAGGCGGAGTGCAACAAAAGCTCCCGTTCAATGTGGAAATAAATCCGAAGCCTTAAGTATTGCCCGGTGGTGTTCGGTGAGAATGGCAGAATCGGAGAATCATCGGCTTGCCAAATCGTTCTAGATCGAAACTTCACGTTCTGCTGTGCGGTGTTGCGCTGTCGGCCGGTGCATGGTTCGTGTCCACTTTCGCAGTCTGGGCACAGCAATCAGATTTGGGAAACATTCCTATGGCCACGCAAGACCGCATAACACTTTCCGCGTGGTGGCCCACAAAAGGCGCAGCCCCCCGCCAGGAATACATCGGTCCAGCCGCGTGTGCCACGTGTCACACCGTCAAATCGGCGTTGCAGCAGACCACGCCCATGGCCCACGCATCCATCGACGCCGCCAACTCGGGAATTTTGCGCTCGCACCAGCGCCTGAATTTTCAGGCCGGTCCCTATCGCTACGAAATCGCGACGAACACCGGCGGCAGTGTCTATTCCGTTCACGAGGCCGCAAAATCCGTTACCGTGCCACTGGGATGGGCCTTCGGCTACGGCGAAGTCGGTCAAACCTATGTCTATCAGCAAAACGGCTCGTTCTTCGAAAGCCGTCTCAGTTACTACCGCGAGCTGCAAGGCCTCGACCTCACCACGGGCCATTCACATTCCACTCCGGCCACTCTCGCAGAAGCCGCCGGCCGCCAGCTCGATCCCGAAGAAACTCAGCATTGCTTCGGCTGCCATTCCACTGCCTCCACCACCAACAATCGCTTCGACCTCGGCCATCTGATTCCCGGCGTTAGTTGCGAAGCCTGTCACGGCCCCGGCGCGCAGCACGCCGCGGCAATGCAAGCCGAGGATTTCGAGCAGGGCAAAAAATTAATTTTCAATCCTCGCGGGCTCAGTCCGGTCCAATCAGTCGAGTTCTGCGGCGCCTGTCACCGCACAAAGTGGGACGTCGCCATGGCCGGAATCACCGGTTCCGTCACCGTGCGCTTCCAGCCCTACCGGCTGGAGACGAGCAAGTGCTGGGGCGAAAGCGGCGATGCGCGATTGACCTGTTTCTCCTGCCACGATCCGCACAAGCCTCTCGTGCACGATCTGGGTTCGTATGATGACCGCTGCCTAAAATGTCACGTCACCAGCACCCACGCTCAATCCGCGCAACTCGATCACCCCGCGCACGCTTGCCCTGTGAGCGACAAGAACTGCGTCACCTGCCACATGACCAAATACGACCTTCCCGAGATGCATTCGAAATTCACCGATCATCGCATTCGCATCGTCAGAAAGGGCGAGCCGTTCCCCGGCTGAGGCATGGCTCGGACCGCTTGCTATAATTTCAATGTGATCACGCACCAAATTCTCGGCGCTCAAGTCTTCGAACGGTTTCCGTCTCGGAATTCTCAGCCCAATCTTGCCCACAAACACGTTACTATCTGGCGCGTGCTATACAGCACAGCTCTGCTCTGCCTCGTGAGCGGCGTTCCGTTGCGTGCGCAGAATCAAAATCGAAATCAGAATCAAAATCGCGAATCCGCCCCGCAGCCAGAATCCGCTCTCCAGGAACACTACGATGCCGCACAGAATTTTCAGGCCGCCGGGAATCTCGCCCTGGCCGCGCTGCACTACAAAACTTTCCTCGCCCAAGCGTTGAGCACCTTGGCCACTCATCGCGCAAAAGCAGGCGATTTCGCCAGAGCCAACGCGCTTTTCGACGAAGCTCTCAACGACGATCCCGATGATGCCGCTGTGAAAGTGCAATACGCGCAGGTGTGCCAGGAAGCAGGAGACATCAATAAAGCCAAATCACTAGCGCAGGAAGCTGTAGACGCAGAGCCACGAAATGACGCAGCCAATCGCGTGCTCGGCCAAATCCTCCTGCAGTTGGACGAAAACAAAGCGGCGATACAGCATCTGGAAACCGCCGTGGCTCTGCAACCGGATTTCGCGAACGGCTCGGCTCTTGCCGCCGCCTACTTGAAACTGAAAGACGAAGACCACGCAGCCCAAATATTCGCCGAAATGCTCGCATCCTTCGGCGACAATTCAGAAATCCATCTGCAATTCGGAACCGCCTACGCTAACGCCGGTTTCCCTGAAAAAGCCGTCCCGGAATTTCAGAAAGCCATCGCGGAAAATCCCAAACTGCCCGGCGCGCATTATTCTCTCGGCGCCGCATATCTCTTGGGCATCGGCCCGCAAGCCTACGACCAGGCAGTCGCCGAGTTTCAGCAAGAACTCAAAATCAGCCCGCAGGATTACAATTCGCACCTGGAGCTAGGCGTCATTTATTTGAGCCAGCACAAATTGCCAGAAGCAGAAGTCGAACTCACTCGAGCCGTTGCCCTCGACCCGCAGAATCCCGATCCGCAGCTTTCGCTGGGCCAACTCTACGATCAGACCAATCGTCCCACCGAAGCTGAAGCCGCATACCGCAAATCAATTGGGTTGACCAAAGATGCTTCGCGGAATCATTTCCAGATTGAACGCGCTCATTACCTCCTCGCACGCACGCTCCTGCAATCCGGCCGCCAGGACGAAGCCAAAAAAGAAATGGCGTTCTCCAATCAGCTGTTAAAGCAAAGCGTCCTCGAAAAACAAGGCCAGTCCTATCCGATCCAGTCAAACGAAGTCCCAGCTCTCAGCACAGCCAAGGGCGCCGAACCAGCGCCGTCGCTGGATCCGGAAGCGATGAAAGAAGTGGAATCATTCGAGAAACGCATGGCCCCGCCCATCGCCGATAGCTACAACAATCTGGGCGCAATCGCGGCCGGCGGAAATGATTTCGCCTCAGCTCTCGCGTATTTTCAGAAAGCCGCGCAGTGGAATCCCTCTCTCGAAGGCCTTGATTACAATTGGGGTCGCGCCGCTTTTTCCGGCCATCAATACGACCAGGCCATTACCGTGCTCAATCGCTATCTGCAAAGCCACCCGCAGGACGCCGGCGCACGTTCCACCCTCGCGCTCAGCTTTTTTCTTTTACAGCATTATCAGGACGCTCTGAAGTCATTCGAGTCAATGGATCCATCGCAAGTCAACGCCGTCCCCGTTCTCGCGTACGCTTACGCCGTCTCCCTCACCAAGTCCGGCGACTACAACGCAGGAATCAGGCTTTTGCAGGCCCTGGAGCTCGCTCATCCCGACGACGCCAATATCCACAAAGCCCTCGGCGAAGCGTTCGGCGCGCACGGCAATTATGCGAAAGCAGCGGAAGAATTGCGCACCGCGATCAGCGAAAATCCAGCTGACAAAGAGGCAGAACGCGATTTGAAGTCCTTCGAAGCAGCGCAGAAGGGAAATCCCTCAACAGACGGCAACCCAAAACCGAACTAGCGTTCGGGACGCAGCGAATCCGGCCGATGCACGGATTCCGCGTCGCCCCGGATCTTGCGATGCCCGTTTTTCCCAGCGCCCGGTTCGAACGATTGCCCCTGCAGGAAAAATTCCAAATTCCCGCGCATTACCAGGTGCGGCGAAAAAGTCACTTGGTTCGACGAGCACGCGCCTTCCGTCAAGCATTCGTGCAGCACGCGATAAGCCATCCGTCCCTGCGTGCGCGGCCGCTGATAAATCGTCGCCGCCACCGAACCCTTCTTGATCTCTTCCACCAGTGCCGGAAATAAGTCGGTCGTGATGATCGTCAATTGCTCCAGCATGCCCGCGTCCCGCGCCGCTTGCAGCACCGGAATCGAAGCCTCGGTGGTGATGTACATCCCCGCCAGATCCGGGCACGCCGCGAAAAGCTTCCGGCTCTTGTCGTAAGTCTCTGTGTCAATGTCATGATCTTCCACCGCATCTTCCAAACGCATCGCGGGATAAAATTTCTGCAGCGTGGATCGAAACGCGTTGAATTTCTCCGCGTGCTCAGTGATCACCGCGTCGCTCATCGTCACCGCCACGCGGCCTTTACCCTGCAAAAATTTCCCCAGCAAATCGGCAGCGAGCGATCCGCTCGCCAGCGTATCAATCGATACCACTGCCGTCCGTCGCGTGTTCGGCGCATCCGTCACCACGCAAATCACCGGCACCTTCGACCGCGCCGCGCGCCCTATCCATTTCTTCATATTCGCCGGCCGGCTCGGAAACGTGATGATCCCGTCCGCCTCCGCGCTCAGCGCCGCTTCGAACGCCTCTTCATCTCCCTCGCCAAGGCTCGGATAGGTGCGGAACTCCACCTCCACGCCTTCCATATCCCGGGACTTGGCTTCCTCTTCGACCCCCGCGCGCACTTCGTCCCAGAACGAGGTTGTCCCCTTCAAAGTATTTATCGAGACCCGTAATTTTCGCTTTTGCGATAAATAGCGTGCCGCCAGATTCGGCCGATAGCCCAGCGCCTTCGCCGTTTGTAAGACCTTTTTTCGCGTCTCCGGGCTGACGCCGACGTAGCCGTGTAAAGCTCGATGCACGGTTCCAGTCGAGATATCGAGCGCCTTTGCGACGTCGTAAACAGTAGCCCTCTTTTCCATGCAACTCCCAATAATACAGCAGCTTACAGCAACTATTGTATAACTAAAAAGGCTCAAGAGGGAGACTGATTCTCCCCACGCCCGTATCCCGGGCTGCCCCATCTTCGGCTCTGAGACTGTCATGAAACCGAAAAGCGCGCAGGAGTCAGTGTACTGCGGAGAGCGAATGGTTCGGCGGCCAATTTGGGTACCAGGGCCGGCGATAGTATTCCTTAAAATGATCCGATCAGACTTTCTTGTGCCGCACCTTCATGCAGCACTGCCACGATCGCACGCGCGGCTTCACTCGACGTTTACCGCTCTCTTCAGTTTAAGGTCCGCTGAAGAACTCCCAATCATTATGCTGACTTGGTCTGGTTCCAAATCCCAAGCGCCCTTCTCGACGTTCCAGTAGACCAAATCGCTTCCCTTTAGCGCAAACTGCACTGTCGTCTTCTCACCTGGTCGCAGCGTAATCCTCTGGAAGCCTTTCAGCTCCTCCGTCGGCCGTGCGACCTTGGAATCGGTATGCGCCACATACATCTGTACTACCTCATCTCCAACCCGCGATCCTGAATTGCGAACGTCCACGCTTATCGTGATTTGGCCATGCTCACCGATGCTGTCCCCGCTGGTCATCAGATTCGAAAATTCGAACGACGTGTAACTCAGCCCGTATCCGAAGGGATACAGCGGAGCACCCTTAGAGTACATGTAGGTATGGCCATGACGAATATCGTAATCCATCATCGGAGGGAGTTGATCGAGTGACGTCGGCCACGTGGTCACCAGCCTTCCTCCCGGATCAAAATCACCGAATAGCACGTCCGCCAATGCAGTACCTTCTTCTTGACTGTTATGCGTCATGTGCACGATCGCGGGAATATGTTCCTCGGTCCACCCGATCGCGAACGGAAAACTGGCGATCAGCACGACCACCGTGTGCCGGTTCACGGCGTACACCTGCTTGACCAGTTCCTCTTGTTCCAGCGAGATGGATTTGCGGTCAATGCCTTCTTTGCCGTCGCTCGGCAAAGTACATTTGGCCCACCCCGCATTGCAAGTGGGATGGTTGCCGACCACAACGATAGCGACATCCGCGTTCCGCGCTAACCGGACCGCCGTGTCGTCCGAATTGTCTCGCGCAAAGCCGACTTGCACACCACTGCCGAGCTTGTTCTTGATCCCGTCGAGAGCGCTCACTGCGTACGGCGGTGTGCCGCTATACCAATCCAGCGCCACCTGATCCGCGTACGGCCCAACCACGGCAACAGATCTCAATTTTGCTTTATCCAACGGCAGCAGGTTCTGCGTGTTCTTCAACAATACAATCGATTCTTGGGTCGCTTTCCGCGCGAGCGCCTTGTGCTCCGCGTTATCCCACGCAGGCAGTTCGCCCTTGATCTTGGTGTACGGCACCAGATCCGGCGGGTCGAGCAGACCCAGTCGAATCATCACGCGATACACCCCGCGCAAGTTATCGTCAATCTCCGCAAGGTTCACCAGCTTTTTCTCAAGTGCCGCGTGCACTCCGTCGCTATAACGGTCAAGAAACTGATTGATCCCCGCATGTATTGCGCCGGCGGAGGCCTCATTGATGTCTGGGAAATACTTGTGCAGTGTCACCATGTTCGTCAGCGCACCAGCATCCGTGCATATAATTCCGGCGAATCCCCACTCGCGCATGGTTATGTCTTTCAGGATCGGCTGTACCGTCATCGGTATGCCGTTGTGCGCGTTATATGCCGTCATGTATGCCTGCGAACCACCCTCCATAACGCCCATGCGGAAAGGAACGGAGTAGTATTCGCGGAGCAGTCGCTCATCGAAATTGGACGACGATCCTCCCCTTCCGTCCTCATTACTATTCGCCAGGAAGTGCTTCATCAACGAAGCTGTCAGCCAGTATTTAGGATTGTCCCCCTGCAGGCCTTCGATGAATGCGGTCGCCATTGAGCCCGTAAGGTAGGGATCTTCGCCGTACGACTCTTCGCTTCGACCCCATCGAGGATCCCGGGCGAGATCCGCATTCGGCGCGCGCATCACAATTCCCGCTCGACGGTGTTTCTCTCCGCGCCCATTCACCGTGACCTGAATATCGGTGTTAAAGATGTATCGTGCTTCATAACCTTCCACCGCGGCGACCTGGCGAATCAGATCTGGATCCCACGTTTCGCCCAGGCCCACCGCCTGCGGAAACTGCGTCGTGGGAAGCGGCTGCAGCTGATGCCCCTCCCATCCCCCAGGGCCGCCCAACGCCACTCCGTGCAGGCCTTCGAGATGTGGCGAGCCCACGATACCCAGGCGCGGCACGCTGGGGTCCGTGCTAAGGGCCGCGATTTTCTCCTCCGCAGTCATCAGCGAAAGGATATTGTTCACCCGCGATTCGATTGTCAGGTCGGGATTTTGAAATGGGTACTGGTATTGTTCTTCACGCATCGTTCCCGCAGTGAGTAGTAGTAGCAAAATTGCCGGGAAGCATTTCGCAGTCATGTCACTCTCGATTTTCGGATGTGCCGGCGATGTTGACAGCCCGATGAACTGCTGATTTTACTCCATAAATTACGCGCTTTATCAGTCAAGGGTGTATGGCTGTCGACAAATTGAAGGGCCACTGCCCGGAGGCTGTTACCGCGGGCATCCAGTTGTGCCAGTAAAAATTCGGCCCGGATGCTTTCCTGGGGGCCGTTCGATCTGTGGGTATAGTTGCGACGCTGTCAGCGGTGACGAGCGTCCGTCGAGGAGTATGGGCACAGCTCGAGAGTGGATCGAACTCTTTGTCGCGGCCGCGTTCTCTTCTGCTGCGAGCGTATGACGTTGGCTTTGAATTCCGCTGTGTGCTGTTTGTGTCGATTCTTGGTTCCCATGAGGCTCATCGTATCTCCTTTGGCAGGGTGTCACGTCAGGCGGAAATTTCCATCTTATGCGGCGGTCCGATTTGTGGGGAGCGTTCAACACTTTCGCCTCACAGAAGGGTTAGGATTTACTGTGCACACTTGCTCAGAAATGATGCTGTGTACGAAGTGTGCACAAATCGATCATTATTAATCGGTTGGACTTAACTTTGAGCGAAAGCAGATTCCTCGATTTGTTGGAAACGTTAGTAGCTGCTAGTAATGGATGGAGAGGATGGAAGCAAGTCCGATGCTTTGGAAGCATCGGCGCTGAGCAGGCGCGTCCCCTGTGCCAAAACTGTGCCAGAATCCGATGTTTTCGTGCCATTGGGGTTAGCTTTGAGCGAAAAGCAGATTCCCCAAATTACTGAAAACACAGAGAAGTCAAAGTAGAGAATGGAGCTGTTGGAGTCGGATGGTCCGCGCCCAAGGCAGGCGCGCCGTCATAAAAACGTAATACT